>RCUH01000321.1_pt1 | contig 55825 bp, 46 predicted proteins | sample 2166191 | NCBI WGS metagenome assembly RCUH01 (sample SAMN09932848, study PRJNA488358) | compost metagenome | feature: garden; material: soil; isolation source: compost soil in an enriched community after 214 h of incubation | place: Germany: Experimental Botanical Garden Goettingen | collected... | reverse complement strand
GGTCATGGGCGGGCGGGCATCGGCTGGCAGGAGGGGATCAACGACAACGGGCGGCGGACGCGTTCATGCCGCGTCCTCCAGGGCCGGGCCGGGGAGGGCGCGCGGCGGCAGGTCGGCCACCGCCTCGGCGATGGCGCGGATGTGCGCCGGGGTGGTGCCACAGCAGCCACCGACCAGGTTGAGCAGGCCGGCGCCGGCGAACTCGCGCAGGGTGGCGGCCATCTCCTCCGGGGTTTCGTCGTACTCGCCGAACGCGTTGGGCAGGCCGGCATTGGGGTGGGCGCTGACCAGGCAGTCGGCCACGATCGACAGGGTTTCCACGTGCGGGCGCATGTCGGTGGCGCCCAGCGCGCAGTTCAGCCCCACCGACAGTGGCCGGCTGTGCGCCACCGAGGCATAGAACGCTTCGGCGGTCTGCCCGGACAGGGTGCGCCCGGAGGCGTCGGTGATGGTGCCGGAGATCATGATCGGCAGGCGCGCGCCGCGGTCGTCGAACGCTTCTTCGATGGCGAACAGCGCGGCCTTGGCGTTGAGCGTGTCGAAGATGGTTTCCACCATGATCGTGTCCGCGCCGCCATCGATCAGGCCATCGATCGCCTCACGGTAGGTTTCGCGAAGTGCATCGAAGCTGGTATTGCGGAAGCCGGGGTCGTTGACGTCCGGGCTGATCGAGGCGGTGCGGCTGGTCGGGCCGAGCACGCCGATCACGAAGCGCGGCTTGCCCGGGGTGGTGGCGGCGACCGCATCGCAGCACGCGCGCGCGACCGCCGCACCGGCCTTGTTGAGTTCGTAGACCAGGTGTTCAAGGTGGTAATCGGCCTGGCTGACCGAGGTGGCATTGAAGGTGTTGGTCTCCACCAGGTCTGCGCCGGCCTCCAGGTAGGCGGTGTGGATCTGCGCGATCACCTCCGGCTTGCTGAGCAGCAGCAGGTCGTTGTTGCCCTTCAGGTCGTGGCCTTGAGGCGTGCCGTGGTCGCAGCCGGGTCCGTGCGCGTGGGCGCTGTCGTAGCCCTCGGCAAAGCGCTCGCCGCGGTAATCGGCTTCCTCCAGCCCGTGGCGCTGGATCATGGTGCCCATCGCGCCATCGATGATCAGGATGCGCCGGGCAAGCGCCTCCTGCAGGGCAAGGACGCGCTCGGGATGCAGCCAGGGAAGGGACGACATGGCGGGCCTCAGGGCTTGCTGGCGATCAGCGAAATCACTTCGAAATGCGGCGGGCGCTTCTCACGGGTCACCGTCTCCAGGCTGGACACCACCAGCCCGGCCTTCTCGGCGAACTTGCGCAGTTCCTTGTCCGAGAAGCCGAGATTGACGTGGCCGTAGGCGTCCACGGCGGCCTTGTGTTCATGCCGGGCCAGGCTGCACAGCAGCAGGCGGCCGCCGGAACGCAGCACGCGCGCGCCTTCGGCCACGGCCTGGGCCGGCTTGGCGGCGTAGGTCAGCGCATGCATCAGCACCACCAGGTCGAAGCTGCGGTCCTTGAACGGCAGTGCGTGCATGTCGCCTTCGCGCACTTCCACGTTGGCCAGGCGACGCAGGCGTTCGCTGGCGGCGGCCACCACGCGCGCGCTGGTGTCGATGCAGACATAGCGCTTGGCGTGCGGGGCGACCAGTTCGGCCAGCACGCCGTCGCCGGAGGCGATGTCGAGCACGTCGCCGGTCTCCAGCAGCGGCAGCGCGGTGCGTGCCAGCGCCTCCCAGGTGCGGCCCGGCGAGTAGTGGCGCTCCATGTCCCCGGCCACGCTGTCGGCCCAGTTCTGGTCGGCCGCGCGGCTGGCCAGCACCGATGCGACCCGTTCAGCATCCTGGCGCAGCAGCGGATCGTCGCTGCCGGTGCTCAACGCATGCCACAATGCGCGCTGGGCCGGGTCCAGCGCAGCGTCGTCGAAGCGGTAATAGGCCGACACCCCGGCGCGGCGATCGCGCACCAGGCCGGCTTCCTTGAGCCGGGCCAGGTGGGTGGACACCCGTGGCTGGGCCAGGGTGGTGATGGCCGACAGCTCGGCCACGGTCAATTCTTCCTGTTCCAGCAGCGCCAGCAGGCGCACGCGGGTGGCGTCGGCGAATACCTTCAGCCGGACCGACCAGTCCTCGAGATCCATAAATATCTACCTATCGCGATATAGAGATATTTTCGTCCCTGGGCCGGTGCGGGGTCAAGTCAGCCCGGATCGACCCGCCCCCGGTACAATCGCCCCACCGGGGCGCGCATTGCGCAGCCCCTATCACCATATGTTCCTGGGAGGGTGTTGTGGATTTCAGCTTTACCGAAGAGCAGCTGATGCTGCAGGACGTCGCGCGCCGGATCGCGCAGGAAAAGATCGCGCCGAGCGCCGAACATCATGACCGGACCGGCGAATTCCCGCTGGACAACATCCGCCTGCTGGGTGAGAACGGCCTGATGGGCATCGAAGTGCCGGCCGAGTACGGCGGCGCGGGCATGGACCCGATTGCCTACGTGCTGGCGATGGTGGAGGTCGCCGCCGGCGACGCGGCCCATTCGACCATCATGTCGGTCAACAATTCGCTGTTCTGCAACGGCATCCTGACCCACGGCAGCGAAGCGCAGAAGCACAAGTACGTGCGCGCCATCGCCGAGGGCGAGGCCATCGGCGCGTTCGCGCTGACCGAGCCGCAGTCCGGTTCGGACGCCACCGCCATGCGCTGCCGCGCGGTGAAGCAGGCCGACGGCACCTTCGTGATCAACGGCAAGAAGAGCTGGATCACCTCCGGCCCGGTCGCCAAGTACATCGTGCTGTTCGCGATGACCGACCCGGAGCAGGGCGCGCGCGGCATCACCGCCTTCATGATCGACACCGACAAGGCCGGTTTCCACCGCGGCAAGACCGAGCCCAAGCTCGGCATCCGCGCCTCGGCCACCTGCGAGATCGAGTTCCAGGATTACGTGGCCAGCGCCGACGAAGTGCTGGGCAAGGAGGGCGAGGGCTTCAAGATCGCCATGGGCGTGCTCGACGCCGGCCGCATCGGCATCGCCTCGCAGGCCATCGGTATTGCCCGCGCGGCGTATGAAGCGACCCTGGAGTACGTGAGGGACCGCAAGGCCTTCGGTGCGGCCATCGGTACCTTCCAGATGACCCAGGCCAAGATCGCCGACATGAAGTGCAAGCTGGACGCAGCGCTGCTGCTGACCCTGCGCGCGGCATGGGTGAAGGGCCAGGGCAAGCGCTTCAGCAATGAAGCGGCCATCGCCAAGCTGACCGCGTCCGAAGCGGCGATGTGGATCACCCACCAGGCCGTGCAGATCCACGGCGGCATGGGCTACTCCAAGGAAATGCCGCTGGAGCGGTACTTCCGTGATGCCAAGATCACCGAAATCTACGAGGGCACCTCGGAGATCCAGCGGCTGGTGATCGCGCGCAACGAGACCGGGCTGCGCTGATCGAGCCCGGGGCGGCGCCTTGATGGCGCCGCCTCGTTGGTGGGCTGCATGCATGGAATGATCGATTGTGCGCGCAGTGCGCCCATTCTCTGACAGCCGCACCCCGGATTGATGTCAGCGGGCGTGACCCAAGAATCGAACGTGGCTCAACGTTGCCATGACGCTCACCCTAACCGTTGGTACACGCCAACGTTTCGCCGTTCCAGGTGCAGCGCAGCCGCAGGATCTCAATCCCGGACTCGTCTATCCGCATGCCGTACAGTTTCGCGGCTTGCATCCACTCGCGCATGGAGCGGCGATCCGGAAAGTAGTGGTCGCCTGCGAAAATGTCGCCGGCATCGGGCCCGATTGCCGCAGCATCAGGTAGCGGATTTCCTTGCGCGTCCCGGCTCTTTCCTTTCAGGTAGCGCGCATGATGGACCTAATCCGGCTCAATGATGAGCTCGGTTTGCGATCCATCGCGCCACGTGATCCTGTAGGTCACCGAATCGACGCCGAAAAGGCGGCTGACGAAACTCAAGCCCACCGATGACAGGGTGGTGGAGATCGAATTCCAGGCAATGCTGTTGGTTGTTGCGCCGGAGAACGCTGCGCCGATACTGCTGCCAAGCCTTGCGCGCGCTGTGGCGGACTCGATGATGTCGTAGGCGCGGTAGTCCCTGAACTCTTCCGGGAACGCAATTCCATTGGCCAGGCCGGGATCGTCAGGATGGATGGGAACGACTGCTCCCTTGCCCCCCGCACCTGCAGCACTGGCAGACGCATCCAGATGGGCAAGCCCCATGACGCGCTGGAAGGCGCTGGATACCGGCGACGGAACGGCCGTAGTGATGGCCCTGTAGCGCTTTAGCTCACGGTCGTACTCGACCTCGAAGCCATGGAGCTTTACCTGGGCCAGATCGACCACGAGCGTGGTTCCGGTGCCTGAGCTCGCGGCAATCTGGCGTGGATTGACGCAGTTGTCGCAGACGACAAGTCCACCGGCGTGCGCGTCGCCGGACTGGAACAGTCCGGTTCCCAGCAGCAGCGGCAGTGACGTGGTAGCGAAACCACGGTGTTTCATGGCGTTTCTCCCCCGTTGAGCGCGACGGGCCGGTCATCCAGCGTGGATCGCGCGAGGGTCTTTTGTATCCCTACTGGTCACCGAAGACCGTGCCGCCGTCTACAGATGGATAACGATGTGTCGATCACGACATGGTGAGGCGTGGACGTCAGGGGTCGGTGCCGACCGTTGGTCGGCACGCCGATTGAGGCAGAATGTGCCCTCGTTTTTCTGCCGGACATTCCATGCTGATTTACCGAGGCGCAGGTTTTCTGACCCTGCTCACCCCCATCGTCACCTTGCTGCTGCTGATGTGGCTGTGGCCCGACCCTGCCGTTGCCAAGGGCAATACGTCGCTGACGCAGCTGCTGGTCGGATTCGGGAGTGGTGCGGCGATCAATGTGCTGCTGGGTCTGGTGCTCAATCGCGGCCCACGTGCGCCGGGTGAGCGTGCCCGCCATCATTTCTTCTTCGTGCCGATGCAGTGGCCGTCGCTGGTGATCGTGGTCGCCTGCGCGGCGGTGGCGCTGCTGCGCTGAGCGGTAGTGCCGGCCGCTGGCCGGCAACCAGGCGGTGCATGTAGGACAGGGTAGTGCCGGCCGCTGGCCGGCAACCAGGCGGTGCGTGCATGGCACGCATCTGGAGGAGCCGGCCAGCGGCCGGCACTACCGGATCCAGGCATGCATCCGACCATGCGCCCGCTGATGAAAGGCTGTACCCCCTGGCAATGCACCGCCCACAAAAAAAGCCCCGGCGCGTGCCGGGGCTTTTCCATTTCAGCGCATCACCGCCGGATCAACGATCCGGGCGGTGTGCGGCGTTGGCCTCGCTCTGGCGCTCGACGAACTCCTTGGACGGTTCGTCCAGCTTGTCGCCCAGCATGCGGCGGACCACGATGAAGAACACCGGGATCATCAGCAGGCCCAGGAAGGTGGCGAACACCATGCCGCCGATCACGCCGGTACCGATGGCGTGGCGGGCGTTGGCGCCGGCACCGGTGGAGATGGCCATCGGCACCACGCCCAGGATGAAGGCGAAGGAGGTCATCAGGATCGGGCGGAAGCGCAGGCGCGAGGCTTCGATGGTGGCCTCGCGCAGGGTCTTGCCCGCCGCACGCTGCTCCACCGCGAACTCCACGATCAGGATGGCGTTCTTGGCCGCCAGGCCGATCACCGTGATCAGGCCGATCTTGAAGTACAGATCGTTGGGCAGGCCGCGCGCCAGCGAGAACGCCAGCGCACCGAGCACGCCCAGCGGCACCACCAGCAGCACCGCGACCGGGATCGACCAGCTTTCATACAGCGCGGCCAGGCACAGGAACACCACCACGATGGACAGCACCAGCAGCAGGGTCGCCGCGTTGCCGGCCAGGATTTCCTGGTAGCTCATGCCCGACCAGTCGTAGCCGAAGCCGGCCGGCAGGTCGTCGCTGACGATCCGTTCCATCGCCTGCATCGCCTCACCCGAGCTGCGCCCCGGTGCCTGCGAACCGACGATGTTGACCGCCGAGTAGCCGTTGTAGCGGCTCAGCGACGGCGGTGCGGACACCCAGTCGGACTTGACCACGGTGCTCAGCGGGATCATCGCCGGGGTGCCGTCCGCGTTGGTCTGCAGGCTGCTGGGCGTGTAGAAGCTGTTGAGCGACTCGGCGCCGGTACGGTACGGGCCATCGGCCTGCATCGTCACCCGCTTGATGCGGCCTTCGTAGAAGAAGTCGTTGACGTACACCGGGGCCAGCATCAGCTGGATGGTGCTGTACACGTCCGACACCGACAGCCCCATGGTCTGGGCCTGCACGCGGTCCACGTGCAACTGCAGCTGCGGGGCGTTCTCCAGGCCGTTGGGACGCACGCCGGTGAGCAGGTCGCTCTCCTGTGCCGCCTTGCCGAGCAGGATGTTGCGGGCCTGCGTCAGCTGTTCATAGCCGGCGCCACCACGGTCCTGCAGCCACATGTCAAAGCCGCCGAACTGGCCCAGGCCCTGCACGGTCGGCAGGTTGACCACGAAGATCTGCGCTTCCTTGATGCCGTAGAAGGCACCGTTCATCTTCTGGATGAACTCGGGCACGGTGACCTTGCGCTCGTCCCACGGCTTGAGGCGGATGAAGCCCATGCCGACGTTCTCGCCGGAACCGACGAAGCTGAAGCCGGCCACCTGCAGCATGCCCTCGAACCCTTCCTGGTCCTTGAGCACGCCCCGCATCTGCGCGAAGGCCTGGTTGGTCTGGGCCTTGGTCGAGCCTGGCGGCAACTGCACGATCGCCAGCGCGTAGCCCTGGTCTTCCTCGGGCAGGAAGCTGCCGGGCATGCGCGTGAACAGGAAGCCGCACAGCGCGGTGAGCACCACGAACAGGATCATCCAGCGCGGGGCATGGCGCACCGCCGAGGTGATGTGGCCCACGTAGGTGCCACTGATCTTGTCGTAATACTTGTTGAAGGTGCGGTAGACGACGTTGGGCTTGTCGCTGTGGGTCGGCTTGAGGAAGGTCGCGCACAGGGCCGGGGTGAAGCCCAGCGCCAGGAACGCGGAGAAGCCCATCGCGATGGCGATGGTCAGTGCGAACTGCTTGTAGATCTCGCCGGCCGCACCGCCCTGCAGGGCCGAGGGGATGAACACCGCCGCCAGCACCACGGTGATGGCCACCACCGCGCCGGTGATCTGGGTCATGGCCTTCTGGGTAGCGGCCTTGGGCGGCAGCTTCTCCTCGGTCATGATGCGCTCGACGTTCTCGATGACCACGATCGCGTCGTCGACCACGATGCCGATCGCCAGCACCATCGCAAACAGGGTCAGCTGGTTGATGGTGAAGCCGATGATGCTCATGCCCAGGAAGGTGCCGAGCAGGGCCACCGGGATGACCAGGGTGGGGATCAGGGTGGCGCGGAAGTTCTGCAGGAAGATCAGCATCACCAGGAACACCAGTGCCACTGCTTCGATCAGGGTCTTGACCACTTCCTCGATCGAGATCTTCACGAAGGTGGTGCTGTCGTACGGCGAGAACCAGCTGACGCCGGCCGGGAAGCTCGGGGCCAGTTCGTCCATCTTGGCGGTGACCGCATTGGCCACGTTCAGGGCGTTGGCGCCGGGCAGCAGCTGGATGGCGAAGGCACCGGTGGGCTTGCCGTTGTACTGGGTGTCAAAGCCGTAGTTGTTGGCGCCGAAGGCGATGCGCGCGATGTCCTTGAGCATCACCCGCGAACCGTCGGCGTTGGCGCGCAGGATGATCTGCTCGAACTGCTCCGGCGAGCTGAAGCGCCCTTCGGCCGACACGGTGGCGGTGAAGTAGTGCCCTTCCGGGGACGGATCCGAGCCCAGCGAACCGGCCGCGAACTGCACGTTCTGGGCCTTGATCGCGGCCAGCACCTGGCTGGCCGACAGGCCGTAGCCCTGCATCTTTTCCGGGTTGAGCCAGATGTTCATGGCGTACTCGGAACCGAACTGCTGGGTGCTGCCCACGCCGGGGATGCGCGAGATCTGGTCGAGCACGCGCGAACCGACGATGTCGTTGAGCGCGTCACGGTCGATCGAGGCGCTGTCGGACTGCAGGGCCACCACCATCAGGAAGCCGGCGTTGGCCTTGGCCACCACCACGCCCTGCTGGGTCACTTCGGTGGGCAGGCGCGGGGTGGCCAGGGACACCTTGTTCTGCACCTGGACCTGGGCGATGTCCGGATCGGTACCGGTCTCGAAGGTCAGGGTGATCGAGGCGCGGCCGTTGGAGGCCGAGGACGAGCTGAAGTACAGCAGGTGATCGATACCGGTCAGCTGCTGCTCGATCACCTGGGTGACCGACTTTTCGGTGGTGTCGGCGCTGGCGCCGGGATAGGTGGCGCTCACCGTCACCTGGGGCGGTGCGATGCTCGGGTAGGACTCCACGCCCAGACCCAGGATCGAGATCACGCCCGAAAGCGAGATCAGGATCGCGACCACCCAGGCGAATACCGGGTGTTCAATGAAAAATTTAGGCATGACGGACGGGTCCCGTTATTGCTTGTTCGATTCGGCGGCCGGGGCCGCGTCGGCCTTGGCGTCGGCCGGCTTGGCGGCAGCATCGGCCTTGGCCGGCGCCGGTGCGGCACCTGCGGCGGCCGGGGCCTGGCCCTGCGCGTTGGCGCTGGCCGGATCCCACGGCTTGGCCGTGGCCGGAGCGCCTTCCTTGACCTTCTGCACGCCGGCCACGATCACCTGGTCGCCCGCTTCAAGGCCACCGCTGACCAGCCAGTTGCCGCCCTGCTGGCCTTCGCTCTTGACGTTCTTGCGGGCCACCTTGCCATCCTTGCCGACCACCAGCACGTAGCCGCCGGTGGTATCGCGCTGCAGTGCCTGCAGCGGCACCAGGTAGGCGTTGTTGCGCTCGCCCAGGGTTGCCTGGAAGCTGACGAAGGCACCCGGCAGCAGGATCTGCTGCGGGTTGGGCAGCACCGCGCGCAGCGAGACCGCGCCGGTGGTCGGATCGACCGTGGTGGAGGAGAAGTCCAGCGTGCCGGGCTGGTCGTAGACCGTGCCGTCGGCCAGCTTGACCTGCACGGTGGACTTGCCGTCCCCGCTCAGGGCCAGTTGGCCCTTGGCCTGCGCCGCGCGCATCTGGGTCAGCTCGTCCACGCTCATGGAGAAGTTCACGTACAGCGGGTCCAGCTGGTCCACGGTGGTCAGCAGGGTCACATCGCCCTGGCCGACCAGCGCGCCTTCGGTGACCTGCTGCTTGCCGGCGCGACCGCTGATCGGCGAGGTCACTTCGGCGTAGCCGAGGTTGATCTTCGCGCTGGTCAGGGCGGCCTGGGCCTGCTGGACCGCCGCTGCGGCGGTGCGCTCGGTGGCCTCGGCCGCGTCCAGATCGGACTTGGACACGTACTTCTGCGGGGCCAGGGAGCGGGCGCGGTTGGCCGCGGCCTTGGCATTGGCGTAAGTAGCCTGGGCCGAGGCCAGCTCGGCCTGGGAGGCATTCAAGGAGGCACGCAGCGGGGCCGGGTCGATCAGGAACAGGACCTGGCCCTGCTTGACGTCGGCACCTTCCTGGTAGACGCGCTTGAGCAGCACGCCGGGCACGCGGGCGCGCACGTCGGCGCTGCGGAAGGGCGACAGGCGCCCCACCAGCTCGCGCTGCAACGGCAGGGTCTGCGGCTTGGCGTCGATCACGCCCACTTCCGGCGGCGGGGGCGTCTGCTGCTCTGGCTTCTTGCAAGCGGTCAGTGCAACAGCAACTGCGCAGGTCAGGGCAAGGCTGCGGAGTGGGGCGATCATCAGGAAAAACTCCGGTGTTGGTTTGAATGCGAAGCCGCGGCGGTTTCCGGCGTGGCGAACGCGCGCAGGAAGCTGTCAACGGAGAATTCGGCCCAGCGGCGACGCACGGCGGCGTCAGCGCGATGGGGGGTGTGGAAGCGCTGTTTCTCGAAATCCAATCCGGCGATCATGCTCAATAGCAGTTCGGCCATGAAGTGCGGGTCGTCATGCCCGAGCTGGCCCAGCGCGCTGCGCTCCTGCAGCCATTCAGCCACGTGAAGGACGAGCGCCCCGGCGCCATCGCGGTAGAGCGCGCGGGCCTCCTCGGGGAACTGCGGCGAATCGGCGGCGATCAGGCGGCGGGCCTGGGCCACGTGCGGCTGGTTGCAGTGCTCCAGGTAGTCGGTGGCGAACTGCAGCAGGCTGCCGCGCAGGTCGCCCTGGTCCAGGCTGCGCAGCCCGGCGGTGGCGCGGCTGACGTGCCGCTGCATCACCCGGCGCAGCAGTTCCTGCTTGCTGCCGTAGCGACTGTAGAGGGTCTGCTTGGAACACCCGGCCTGCTGGGCCACCGCGTCCATGCTGATCTGCATGCCCTGGGTGGCGAACAGGTCGCGCACGGCATCGAACACGCGCTGGTCGCGCGCGTCCAGGGTGCTGGCGGCGGGGTGGGGGGGATTCACGCGGTGGACTATACCGTCCAGTTCAGAATTGGAGAAGCCTTGTCTTTGCCGCGCTTCTGATACCCGACGTCAAGTTGCCACGGAAGTGGCCGATGCTGACGTGCGCTGTCGCCTCGTACCCATGCCCGTACGCGTACGGATTGACGCTCGCGATGTAAACGCCACCCAACCCGAATCACCTTATTCCGTCCTGCAGCAAGGTATTTTTGTGCGGTAGGCCTACAATTTCATTTTCCCAACTGAGCAACACGCACCGCTCTGCCATGAAACCGCAAAAACCAGCAGCCAAGACCGTGAAAAACAAATCCAAACCAGCCGATACGCAGACTGTTTCGCCAGTGGGCTTCTCGCTGGAGCCGGTGTACACGGCCTTGCGCAAGCGCTACCCGGCGGCCGGGCAAGCCGAGGCAGTGGCGTTTGCCGCCGACTTCTACAAGCGCATGGAGGCGGACGAGTTCCCGCACCACACCGCCGAGGAGTGGTCCGCGCTGGCAGCCGACACGCTGGAGTTCGCGCGCGTCCGCAAGCCGGGCAAGGCCAATGTCCGCGTGTTCAACCCGAGCCTGAAGTCCAACGGTTGGGAATCGCCGCACACCGTGCTGCAGATCGTCAATGACGACATGCCGTTCCTGGTCGACACGGTGACCATGTCGCTGGCCGAACACGGCATCGGCGTGCATGTGCTGGGCCACCCGGTGATCCGCTTCGCGCGCGACAAGGCCGGCAAGCTCAGCGGCGTCAGCGAAGGCAATGCCGAATCGGTGATGCTGCTGGAAATCGATCGCCAGCCGGCCGATGCCATGGCCGACGTCGAACAGGCCATCGTCAAGGCGCTGGACGAGGTGCGTGCCATCGTCCGCGACTGGGATGCCATGCGCAGCAAGGCGCAGGGCCTGGCCGACGACCTCGGCACCCGCCAGCTGCCGGTGGACGCCGCTTCGCGCGCCGAGGCGCAGGAGTTCCTGCGCTGGGCCGCCGACAACCACTTCACCTTCTTCGGCTACCGCGAGTACCGCGTGGAGAAGCAGGGCAAGGAAGAGGTGCTGGCGCCGCTCAACGAGACCGGCCTGGGCCTGATGCGCGGCAAGGACAAGTCCGCCGCCCGTCCGGTCAAGACCCTGGCCGCGCAGGGCCTCAACGCCACCACCGGGTTGAAGGACGCGCTGATCCTGACCAAGACCAATGCCCGTTCGCGCGTGCACCGCGCCGGTTACATGGATTACATCGGCGTGCTCGAATTCGACGCCAAGGGCAAGATCATCGGCGAGCAGCGCTTCCTGGGCCTGTTCACCTCCAGCGCCTACAACCGCCGCCCGTGGGAAATCCCGCTGGTGCGCCAGCGCCACGAATACGTGATGACCCAGTCCGGGCTGGCCCCGAGCAGCCACAGCGGCAAGGCCCTGCGCCACATCCTGGAGACCCTGCCGCGCGAAGAACTGTTCCAGTCCAGCGAGGACGAACTGTTCCGCACCGCGATGGGCGTGCTGGGCCTGCAGGAGCGCGTGCGCAGCCGCCTGTTCCTGCGCCGCGACAAGTACAGCCGCTTCATTTCCGCGCTGGTCTACCTGCCGCGCGAACGCTTCAACACCGATGTGCGCCTGCGCATCGAGGCCATGCTCAAGGACGCCCTGCAGGGCGAATACGTGGACAGCTCGGTGGTGCTGGGCGAATCGCCGCTGGCCCAGGTGCACCTGATCGTGCGCCCGAAGGCCGGGCAGACCCTGGAAGTGGATACCAGCGCGCTGGAACAGAAGCTGGCCCAGGTGCTGCGCAACTGGCAGGACGACCTGCGCGAAGCGCTGGTGGCCCGCCACGGTGAAAGCGAAGGCCTGCGCATTGCCGCCCGCATCGGCAAGGCCCTGCCGGCCGGCTACATCGAAGATTCCAGCACCGAGATCGCGGCCAATGACGTCAGCCAGCTTGATGCGCTGACCGGTCCGGACGACCTGCGCCTGAGCCTGCAGGCCGTGCAGCGCGAGGGCGGCGACGGCCTGCGCCTGAAGCTGTACCGCCAGCTGGACGACATCCCGCTGTCGGACGCGCTGCCGATGATGGAGAACATGGGCCTGCGCGTGATCTCCGAGCGTCCGTACCGGCTGACGGTCGACAACGCCCCGGTGTACGTGCAGGACTTCGAGGTGGAATCGGTGGCCGGTGCGATCGACGCGCCGAGTGTCGATGCCGCCTTCGGCGAGACCTTCGCCCGCGTGTGGCACGGCGATGCCGAGAACGATGGCTTCAACCGCCTCGTGCTCGCCGCCGGCCTGCATTGGCGCCAGGTCGCGATGCTGCGTGGCTACTGCAAGTACCTGCTGCAGACCGGCGTGCCGTTCTCGCAGGCCTACGTGGAAGGCACCTTCACCCGGTACCCGTTGCTGGCGCGCCTGCTGGTGGAACTGTTCGAAGCCCGCTTCGACCCGGCCACCGGCCATGAAAGCAAGGATGCGATCGCCGAAGGCCAGGCCCAGCTGCGCGCGCACCTGACCGTGCTGGCCGGCGGCGACGAAGCCACCCTGAAAGTGCTCAAGACCGTGGTCGACGCACGCAAGGGCGACCGCGCCGCGCAGATGGAGGCCGCGCGCGATGCGCTGGTGAAGCTGATGGACCGCGTCTCCAGCCTCGATGAAGACCGCATCCTGCGCAGCTTCATGGGCGTGATCGATGCGACCCTGCGCACCAGCTACTACCAGACCGATGCCGAGGGCCGCCACGGCCACGTCATCAGCTTCAAGTTCGATTCGGCGCGGGTGCCGGACCTGCCCAAGCCGCGTCCGTACCGCGAAATCTTCGTGTATGGCCCGCGCGTGGAGGGTACCCACCTGCGCTTCGGTGCCGTGGCCCGTGGCGGTCTGCGCTGGTCGGACCGTCGCGAAGACTTCCGTACCGAGGTGCTGGGCCTGGTCAAGGCACAGATGGTCAAGAACACCGTGATCGTGCCGGTCGGCGCGAAGGGCGGCTTCTTCGCCAAGATGCCGCCGGTGAACGGCGACCGTGATGCGGTGTTCGCCAACGGCGTGGCCTGCTACAAGCTGTTCATCCAGGGCCTGCTGGACATCACCGACAACATCGTCAACAACAAGATCGTGCCGCCGGTGGACGTGGTCCGCCACGACATGGACGACCCGTACCTGGTGGTGGCCGCCGACAAGGGCACCGCGACCTTCTCCGACATCGCCAACGGCCTGGCCATCGCGCACGGCTTCTGGATGGGCGACGCGTTCGCCTCCGGTGGTTCGGTGGGTTACGACCACAAGGGCATGGGCATCACCGCGCGCGGCGCATGGGAATCGGTCAAGCGCCACTTCCGTGCACTGGGCCGTGACAGCCAGAGCCAGGACTTCACCACGGTGGGCGTGGGCGACATGTCCGGCGACGTGTTCGGCAACGGCATGCTGCTGTCGCGCCACATCCGCCTGGTCGCTGCGTTCGACCACCGCCACATCTTCCTGGACCCGAACCCGGATGCGGCCACCACGTTCGTCGAACGTGAGCGCCTGTTCACCGTGCCGCGCTCCAGCTGGGCCGACTACGACGCCAAGCTGATCAGCAAGGGCGGCGGTATCTTCCCGCGCTCGCTGAAGTCCATCGAGATCACCCCGCAGGTGCGCGAAGCACTGGGCCTGGACGAGAACGTCAAGGCACTGTCGCCCAACGACCTGATGAGCGCGATCCTCAAGGCGCCGGTGGACCTGCTGTGGAACGGCGGCATCGGTACCTACGTCAAGGCGGCCAGCGAGCAGCACAGCGATGTGGGCGACCGCGCCAACAACGCGCTGCGCGTCAACGGCGGCGAACTGCGCTGCAAGGTGGTGGGCGAGGGCGGCAACCTTGGCATGACCCAGCTGGGCCGCATCGAGGCTGCCCAGGCCGGGGTGCTGCTCAACACCGACTTCATCGACAACTCGGCCGGTGTGGACACCTCCGACCACGAAGTCAACATCAAGATCCTGCTCAACGACGTGGTGCGGGCCAAGAAGCTCACCGTGGAACAGCGCAACAAGCTGCTGGCCTCGATGACCGACGAAGTGGCCGCGCTGGTGCTCAATGACAACTACCGCCAGAACCAGGCGCTGAGCCTGATGGAGCGGATGGCGGTCAAGCGCCTGGGGTCCAAGCAGCACTTCATCCGCACGCTGGAGCAGCAGGGCCTGCTCGATCGCCAGATCGAGTTCCTGCCCTCCGATGCGGAGCTGTCGGCACGCAAGGCCCGCGGCCAGGGCCTGACCCGTCCGGAGCTGTCGGTGCTGCTGTCCTACTCCAAGCTGGTGGCGTTCGCCCAGCTGCTGGACTCGGACATCCCCGAAGATCCGTACCTGTCCAAGGAACTGCAGCGCTACTTCCCCACGCCGCTGCAGAAGAAGTACGCCGATGCCATGGAACGCCACCGCCTGAAGCGCGAAATCATCGCCACGGCCGTGACCAACCAGACCATCAACCGGATGGGCGCCACGTTCCTGATGCGCATGCAGGAAGACACCGGCCGCAGCATCGCCGAGGTCGCCAAGGCCTATACGATCAGCCGTGAAACGCTGGACGCGCGGGCCCTGTGGGCGCAGATCGATGCGCTCGACGGCACCCTGCCCGAGTCGGTGCAGATCGATGCGCTGGAAGTGATCTGGAAGCTGCAGCGTTCGTTCGTGCGCTGGCTGCTGTCGCGCCCGGGCGCGATGCCGGGCATCACCGAAGCGGTGAACCGCTACCAGGCCGCCTTCAACGACATCCGCGTGGCCTCCGGCGTGCTGCCCGATTCGCAGCGTCCGGCCTACGAGGCCAGCGTGGCCGAGTGGAAGGAAAAGGGCCTGCCGCCGGCACTGGCGCAGCAGCTGTCCGAGCTGCAGTTCCTGGAGCCGGCGTTCGACATCATCGAACTGGCCCGCACCCGCAAGCTCAAGCCGGTGGACGTGTCCAAGATCCACTTCCGGCTGGGCGATGCCCTGCAGCTGCCGTGGTTGTTCGAGCAGATCGACGCGCTGGAGGTCAACGGCCGCTGGCACGCCGTGGCCCGTGGCGTGCTGCGCGACGAGCTGGCCGCCCACCATCGCAACCTGGCTGCCCAGGTGCTGTCGATGAAGGGCAGCAGCGCCGAGGCCAAGGTGGCTGCGTGGATCGGTCGTGACGACAGCAGCCTGCGCTTCACGCTGTCGATGCTGGCCGAACTGGCCGAGCAGAAGACGCTGGACTACCCGACCGTCTCGGTCGCGGTGCAGCGCCTGGGTCAGCTCGCCGCGCATGGTGCGTAAGCGCATTCGCGCTGACGCCCCACGGTTTGCAACGCAAACCGTGGGCCCCATGCGGACCGTGCTTCCAGACCCCCGCGCCTGCGGCGCGCCCCCCTGACTCAGGGGGGCTCTGCTCCAGCAGGGTGTGCCGGGATCTGGCACGTGCATGAAGACCGACGGCCCCGCTCATGCGGGGCTGTTTTTTTTGGGGAGGGGTGCGTATGCGCATTCGCGCTGACGCCCCACGGTTTGCGTTGCAAACCGTGGGCCCCATGCGGACCACGTTTCCAGACCCCCGCGCCTGCGGCGCGCCCCCCTGACTCAGGGGGGCTCTGCTCCAGCAGGGTGTGCCGGGATCTGGCACGTGCATGAAGACCGACGGCCCCGCTCATGCGGGGCTGTTTTTTTACATGTTGATGGGCGACATCCGGTCGGCACCGACCCTGGGTCGGTGCGGGCACGGACATGACCGGCACCCTACGCCGCGACCCTTGGTCGTGGCCTGGCGGGGATGTGGCGGGTATGCTCTGGCGAACCCGTCCCACCGGATCGTTGATGAGCGCTTCCCCCCGTATCGCCTTCCTGGCCAGCAACACCGAGGCCGCGCAGCAGGCGCTGGCGCAGATGCTGGCGCGTTATGGCGATTGCACGCCCGAGCAGGCCGATGTGCTGTGCCCGCTGGGCGGCGATGGGTTCATGCTGCAGACCCTGCATCGACATGCCGCGCTGGGCAAGCCGGTGTTCGGCATGAAGCTGGGCACGGTGGGCTTCCTGATGAACCAGTACCGTGACGACGACCTGCCGGCGCGGTTGGCCGCGGCCGAGCCGGCCAACCTGCGCCCGCTTGAGATGCTGGCGCTGACCGAATCGGGCACCACCACCGGCTCGCTGGCGTACAACGACGTGTCGCTGCTGCGCCAGACCCGCCAGGCCGCGCATATCGGCGTGGATCTCAACGGACAGGAACGGGTGGCCGAGCTGATCGGCGATGGCGTGCTGGTGGCCACCCCGGCCGGCAGTACCGCCTACAACTATTCCGCGCACGGCCCGATCCTGCCGCTGGGCTCGCACACCATCGCCCTGACCCCGCTGGCCCCGTACCGGCCGCGGCGCTGGCGCGGGGCGATCCTCAAGGCCGATACCGAAGTGCGCTTCCGCGTGCTGGACCCCTACAAGCGCCCGGTCAGCGTCACCGCCGATTCGCACGAGACCCGCGACGTGGTCGAAGTGACCATCCGGGAGTCGCGCGAGCGGCGGGTCACCCTGCTGTTCGATCCGGAACACAACCTGGAAGACCGGATCCTCAGCGAACAGTTCATGTTTTGACCGACAATAGCTGGCCGGCCACGTTGGCCGCATTGGATCTGTGACTGCCATGGGCGACAACACCCCCCGATTGCTGACCGTAGCTGTGACCTCGCGCGCCCTGTTCGACCTGGAGGAAGGGCACGCGCTGTTCGAGGCCGAAGGCGTGGACGCCTACGCCGAGTACCAGCGCAAGCACGAGGACGACGTGCTGCGCCCGGGCGTGGCCTTCCCGGTGGTGCGCAAGCTGCTGGCGCTCAACCAGGGCCAGTCGCCGGAGTCGCCCCGGGTGGAGGTGATCCTGCTGTCGCGCAACTCGGCCGACACCGGTCTGCGCATCTTCAATTCGATCCAGCACTACGGGCTGGGCATCATCCGTGCCACGTTCACCGCCGGTGAGCCCACCTGGCCCTACGTGAAGCCGTTCGGGACCGATCTGTTCCTGTCGGCCAACCCGGACTCTGTCCGGCGCGCGTTGTCGCACGGCATCGCGGCAGCCACGATCCTGCCCAAGCCGCCCGGCGAGACCATCGCCGCGGCCGAACAGGTGGACCTGGGCCGACCGCTGGGCCAGTTGCGCATCGCCTTCGATGGCGATGCGGTGATCTTCGGTGACGAGAGCGAGCGCATCTCGCGCGAGCAGGGCGTGGAGGCATTCGGCCGGCATGAGCGCGAGAACGCACGCGAGCCGCTCAGCGGCGGCCCGTTCCGCAATTTCCTCTCCGCCCTGCACACCCTGCAGGCGGTGTTCCCCTCGGGCGAGGATGCGCCGATCCGTACCGCGCTGGTCACCGCGCGCTCGGCGCCGGCGCATGAGCGGGTGATCCGGACCCTGCGCGAGTGGGGCGTGCGCCTGGACGAGGCGCTGTTCCTGGGGGGGCGGCACAAGGGGCCGTTCCTGGAAGCCTTCGGCGCGGACATCTTCTTCGACGATTCGCAGCACAACATCGACAGCGCCCGCCAGCACCAGAGCGTGGCCGCCGGGCACGTCCCGCATGGCGTTGCCAACGACGGCTAGCGCGTGGGCGTGGGCTCGGCGGCTACCGGATCGGCAGGCCGGTAGGCGGGGTGGGGCTCTGCTCGCCCAGCGGCAAGCGGATGTCCACCAGTTTCCAGCGCAGCCCGTTGCGCTGCAGTACGAACACGATCGGTGCGCCGTCGGGGGTGTGGGTGGTCGCGGTGAAGCGCGACAGGGATTGGAAGCGATGCTCGGCACCTTGCAGCGGGCGCGCCTTGCGCGGCGCGGCGTAGGCATCGTTGCTTTCCAGGTCGTTGCTGGCGCGCTTCCACAGCGTATGGCCCTCCAGCAGGGCGCCGATCCCGGTCGGGGTCACCATCGCATCCACGGCCGTGTCGGTGACCTTGCTGGTGGCCGCCAGGAACAGCGCGCCCAGCACGTTGGACTGCACGTCCGGTCCGGCCCGGCGCACCACGTAATCGTTCAACTGCGCGCGCAGGTTGGCGCGCAGCATCGGAAAATCGACATAGCGATCCAGGCGGCCGGTATCGCGCGCTTCGATGGCCTGGGCCAGCCCGCGCACGGCCAGATAGGGGCCGCTGAACCAGACGCCGGCCAGCAGCAACACCAGGGCCAGCAACAACCACGGCAGTTTCTTCATCGGTCACGCACCTGCAGGGAACCGGCACGAGCTTGCCGCAGCCCGTGTCGGAGGATGTGAAGGCCTAATGGCTGGGTGACGCGGCCGGATCGAATGCCGCCACCAGCCGGGCACGCTCGTCGGCCTGCAGGGCATCCACGCGCGTGTCCAGGATCTGTTCCAGATTGCCGATGCGCGTGGTCCCGAGCACGCCACTGGCGATGGCCGGGTTCTGCAGTACGTAGGCGAACGCGGTCTGCGCCGGGGTCTGCGACTGCACGCCGGCGATGGCGCGCTGCAGGCTGCGCGCGCTGCGCATCAGCTGGCGGCTGGAGGGCTTGAGCCAGGCCCGAGCCAGGTACCAGGCGTCAGCCAGGCGGGGCACTCGTGGGCGCGCCGGCAGCAGATGGCCCTGGGCCAGCACGGTGCCGGCCAGCACGCCGATGCCGGCCGCGTGCATGGCCGCGATCACCGGCTCGCGGTCCTGCTGCAGGGCGTTGTAGTCGATCAGCGCGACATCGAACACGCCGGGGCGCGCGGCCATGAACTGCATGGTCTCCTCGGTGTGGGTGTTGATCCCGAGCAGCTTGAACATGCCGTTGCGGCGCATCCTGTCCAGCGCAGTGAGCAGTTCATCGGTGATCTGCGGCACGCCAATGCCGTGCAGCTGGAAGATGTCCAGATGGCCGCACTGCAGGTTGCGCAGCGATGCCGCGCAGCTGCGTTCGATGTTCTCCGGGGAGAAGTCGCGCTGCTCGGCGCCGCTGACCCCGGCCTGGCCGGTGAGGGTGCCTGCCTTGCTGGAGATCACCAGCCCATCGCGCGGATGTGCGGCAAAGGCACGTTGCAGGATCCGCCCCAGCCGCGGCTCGGCGTGGAAGGCCGAATAATTGTGGCCGGTATCGAACAGGTTGACGCCGCGCTCCAGCGCACGGCGCACGATGCGCTCGGCCTGGGCTTCGGCGAAACGACGGTTGCCCCAGAAGCCCGAGCAGCCCAGGGCGATCTGCGACACCTGCAGGCCGCTGCGGCCCAGCGGGCGCAGGGGCACGGAAGACAATCCGCTCATCGGGCTCAGAACTCCAGGTCCAGCGCGGCGCACAGGTAGTCCACGAACGGCCCCAGCGTGACCAGGTCGGCGGCGATGGTCTGGCGCAGGCGCGGGCCGGTCATGGTGGCATCATCCAGCGAACGCCAGAACACCCAGTTGCGGTGCTTGAGATCGTCGATGAACTCAAAGTCCGGCTCGAAGCCGCGCGGCGCGCGCACCAGCTTTTCGCTCTGCTCGAAGTCGAACTTCCTGCGCAGCACCGGCGAATGCGCGGCGGCCTTCCAGCTGCCGGGGTTGTCGACGATGAAATGCCGGACCTTGCGCTGGGTGGCCGGCTCGGGATGCCACAGCCCGGCACCGACGAAACTCTCGCCCGGTTGCAGATGGATGTAGAACGACGGTGCGGGCACCTGCTTGCGGCGTTCATGGAAGAGGCGCGCGCCCTGCCAGCTCTTGTACGGCGACTTGTCGTTGGAGAAACGCGCGTCGCGGTAGATCCGGAACAGCGAGCCGCCCACGCTGCGCGGATCGGCGCGGAAGTGTTCGCTGACCGCGGCCAGGTCCGGCTGCAGGTCGGCGATCAGGCGCAGGAACGGCTGGCGCACGTGCTCTTCGTACTGCGGCTTGTGTTCGTTGAACCAGGTCTTGTCGTTGTTGCGGGCCAGCCCGCGCAGGAAGGTGAAGCTCTTGGGACTGAAATAGGTGCTCACAGGCTCTGCTCCAGGTGGGTGCCCCAGTCGCGCAGCTGCTGCAGCAGTGCAAGCGTGTCAGGGGCGTTGGCGTGCTCGGCGGCCAGGGCGTCGAGCTGCGCGCGGAACTGCGGCAGGTTCTGCTCGCCCAGGCCGGCCTCGCCCAGCAGGCGTTGGCGGCGGTAGTCATTCCAGCGCATCCGCTCTGCCGCATCCAGGGTCTGCGGGTGGTTGCGGGCGCGGTAGCGGAACAGCAGCTCGGGCATGCGCGGATCGCGCAGGCGCTCGGCGTAGCTGGCCAGTTCGGCCGGTGGACTGGTGCGGATGCGGGTCATCAGCGCCTTGTCGCCGTCAGCGAGGAAGCCGTCATACAGCGAGGCGTCCACATCGCTGGGGGCCAGCGCACGCTCGCCCCCGAACACCTGGCGCACCTTCTCGGCCAGGGCCGGGCCGAGCGCGCGCAGGCGCGCGGCCTTGGCGTCGATCGCGGCCGGATCGATCCCCAGGCGCGCATGGTCGGCCGCACGCAGGTGGTTCCAGGCCACCAGCGCCGGCACCTTGTTGAGGTGCACTTCCTTCAGCGGCACGCGCTGTTCGCCCTCGGCCAGGTCGGCGGCGCGGGTGTACAGGCGCGCGGCGATGGTCTCGGCCGGCAGCGCGAGCAGGGCGTCGATGTCGCCGTCCAGATCCAGCGCGATGATGCGGTTGTTGATGTAAGGGTGTCGCGCCAGCGGCAGCACCGGGGCCGCGCACAGGCGCTGGGCCGGGTAGCGCATGGAGATGTGCAGCACCGGCTGCATCGCCTCCACGTCCAGCAGGCCGGCCACGAAGCGCTTGTCGCGCAGCTTCAGCGCGTAGTCCCACAGCCGCGGCTGGGCCTGTTTGAACAGGCGCGCCAGGCCGATGGTGGCGTGCACGTCCGACAGCGCTTCATGGGCATCGCCCTGGCGCACATCGTTGGCGGTGGCCAGGTGTTCGAGCTTGAACGAGGTGGCGCCATCCTCGCGCTGCGGCCACACCACGCCCTCCGGGCGCAGCGCGTGCAGCAGGCGCATCATGTCCAGCAGGTCCCAGCGCGAGTTGCCGTTGCGCCACTCGCGCTCATAGGGGTCGTAGAAATTGCGGAACAGCCCGTGGCGCACGAACTCATCGTCGAAGCGCAGCGTGTTGTAGCCCAGCGAGCAGGTGCCGGGCCGCGCCATCAGGTCGTTGATCCGCGCAAACGCCTCGGCCTCGCTTACGCCCACCTGCCACGCGTGCTGCGGGGTGATCCCGGTGATCAGGGTGGCCATCGGCGAGGGCAGCAGGTCGTCGGCCGGTTTGACGTAGAAGCTGACCGGCTCGTCGATCACGTTCAGCTCGGCATCGGTGCGGATCGCGGCGAACTGGGCGATGCGGGTGCGGCGCGGGTCCTGGCCGAACGTCTCCAGGTCGTAGAACAGGAAGCTGTCAGCCATCAGTGCGCGCCCTCCAGGACCGGCAGCTGGGCATGCACGATGCGCTCCAGGGCATCCCAGTCGATGTGTTGCAGGCTGTCATGGCCGGCGGTGGCCTGCTCCAAAATGCGGCGCTGCAGCTCGGTGCGTTCCAGCGCCACCGCATACGGGGTGTGCAGGAAAGTGACCATGGTGTAATGCGGCACGAAGCGGGTCGGCCAGCGCGCCTGCAGGGCCTGCTCCAGCTCGCGCTGCAGCAGGAAGGCCGGATCGGCCACGCGGTCGCGCATTTCCAGGTAGTTTTCCAGAGCCATCTGCTGGATCGCCTCGGCATTGGGCTTGCGGTCGGCTTCGAAGGCGGCGAAGGCCTCGGCCAGCGAGTCCTGCTCGAGCAGGTGACCGGCCAGCGCCACGCAATCCTCGAATGCGCAGTTCATGCCCTGGCCGTGGAAGGGCACCATCGCATGGGCGGCATCGCCGAGCAGCACCGCACGCCCCTGCAGGTGCCAATGGGTCAGGTGCAGCGTGCCGAGCAGGCCCGGTGGATGCTCTTCCCAGTCGCGGCGCAGATTGGGGATCAGCGCCAGTGCATCGGGGAAATCCCGTGCGAACAGCGCTTCGGCCTCGGCGCCGCGGGTGGTGGTGGCAAAGCTGGGCGTGCCGGTGTTGGGCAGGAACAGGGTGACGGTGAAGGTGCCCTCGTGGTTGGGCAGGGCGATGCACATGTAATGGCCACGCGGCCAGATGTGCAGGGCATTGGCCTCGATGCGGAAGCCACCGTCGGCGGTGGGTGGGATTTCCAGCTCCTTGTAGGAGTGGTCCAGGAACTCGATGCGCTCGTCCAGCGACTGCTTGCGGTTCATCGCCGCGCGCAGCGCCGAGCCGGCGCCGTCGGCGCCGATCAGCGTGTCGAAGCGGATATCGTGCGGCTGGTCATCACGGTCATCGATGAAGCGCGCATAGCCGGCGTCGAAATCCACGGTGTGCAGGCGGCGGTGGAAGTGCACCTGCGCGCCGGCGTCCTCGGCCAGCTGCAGCAGGGTGGTGTTGAGGTCCTTGCGGTGGATGGACCAGATCACCTCGCTGTCATCGCGGCCGTAGCGCTGCAGCTGCGGCTGGCCCTGGCGCGGGTGCACCATGCGCCCGCGCATCATCACCGCCTTGGCCATGACCGCCTCTTCCACGCCAGCCTGGCGCAGGGCGTTGCGACCACGCTCGGCCAGGGCCAGGTTGATCGAGCGGCCGGACTCGTAGTCGCTGATGCGCGGGTCGCCGCGGCGCTCGTACAGGGTGATGCGCCAGCCTTGGCGCGACAGCAGGATGGCGAGCAGGGAGCCGGCCAGGCCGGCGCCGATGATGCTCAGCGAGCGGGAGGTGGTAGCGATCAAGTCGGTGTCCGCAAGGGGGAGGGGGCGCGGCTTAGTGGCCGGCCCAGGCGCCCACTTCATCGATGAAGTGGTGCAGGTCCTGGTAACGGTTGTACAGCGGGGTGGGCGAGATGCGGATGACGTCCGGTTCGCGCCAGTCACCGAGCACGCCGACGGTCTGCAGGTACTCGAACAGGCTGCGGCCACGCTCACGCCCGCCGACCACGCGCAGTGACAGCTGGCAGCCGCGACGCTCCGGCTCGCCTGGGGTCAGCACCTCCAGCACGCCGTCCAGGCGCGCGCGCACCAGCGCATCGAGCAGGCCGGTCAGGCGCAGTGATTTTTCGCGCAGGGCGGCGATGCCGCCGGCCTTGTCGACCACATCCAGCGCCGCGCGCAGGGGGGCCAGGCCGAGCACCGGCGGGTTGCTCAGCTGCCAGCCTTCGGCGCCCACGGCGGGCACGAACTGCGGGGCCATCTTGAAGCGGGTGGCTTCCTCATGGCCCCACCAGCCGGCGAAGCGGGGCAGGCTGCTGTCGCGGTGGTGGCGTTCATGGACAAAGCAGCCTGCCACGGCGCCGGGCCCGGCATTGAGGTACTTGTAGTGGCACCAGATGGCAAAGTCCGGGGCGACGTCGTGCAGCTGCAGCGGGATGTTGCCGACCGAGTGGGCCAGGTCGAAACCGATCCGGGCACCCTGCAGCCGCGCCATGCGGGTGATGGCATCGAGGTCGAAGACCTGGCCGCTGCGGTACTGCACGCCGGGCCACAGCACCAGCGCCAGGCGCGGGCCGTGCGTGGTGATGGCCCGTTCGATGGCCTGCAGCGAGATGGTGCCGTTGGCTTCGTCCGGCTGCACTTCGATCAGGTCGGTGGCCGGGTCGAAGCCGTGGAAGCGGATCTGCGATTCGACCGCGTGGCGGTCGGTGGGGAAGGCGCCGGCCTCGATCAGGATCGCTGGACGCTGCGCGGTCGGGCGGTAGAAGCTGACCATCATCAGGTGCAGGTTGACGCTGAGGGTGTTCATGGCGACCACCTCGCTGGGCAGCGCGCCGACGACGCGGGCGAGCTGTTCGCTGACGAGGCGGTGGTAGCGCAGCCACTGGGTATCACCGGTGAAGTGGCCTTCGACGGCCAGGCTGCCCCACTTGTCCATCACTTCCTGTACGGCCGCGCGCGCACCGCGCGGCTGCAGGCCCAGCGAATTGCCGACGAAGTAGGTCTGGTCGCGGTGGTTGTGCTGGGGGAAGACGAACTCGCTGCGGAGGGCGCGCAGGGGGTCGGCAGCGTCCAGGGCAACGGCATGGGTGCGGCTGAGAAGTTCGGACATGGTGCAACCAGCGGTGACAGTGACCGACAGTTTATCCGGGTGGGGGGGGTGTGGGCTGAATCCGGTGGACGGGATAGCGGTCCCGGCCAGCCACCCGCACGGCGCCGTGACACCGGGGCGGTGCGCACGGGAAGCGCGGGAAACGCATGACGCATGGTTGCGCGAGGCTGCGCGGCATGGTGCGGGGCGCGCGATGCCCGTGAGGGGCGGGATCATGCGGGCGCGGGATAGGCGGCATGACCGGGATGGCCGGGATGATGCGGGGCCAGGCTGGTAGCGCCGACCGTTGGTCGGCTGCCTTCCGCTCGCAGGTCATGCTGCCATCGAACGAGGAAGGCGTATCGGCAGTCGATCGAGGATCGACCCTACCAAGGTCGTGGTTGCGGCCGTAGTCATGCGTTGCTGCGAGGTAACGGCTGTCTTATGGCGCCACGCGGGGCCAAACCGGTAGCGCCGACCGTTGGTCGGCTGCGCTCCGCCCGAACCCGCGCACGCAGCGCTGCGCTCTTATCCTTCAATCCTCGACGCCAGCCCCCGGCACCGGGTCCACATGCCCGCACGCTCCACACGTGCGCATCTCCAACGATGCCTGGTACCGCGCGAATACCTTCGGCAGGTCGGTCTCGATGTTCTCCAGCGCGAAGTACTCTTCGTACAGCTTGTGGTTGCAACGCTCGCAGAACCACAGCAGCCCGTCGCGCTCGTGTGCCAGGCGCTTGCGCTCCACCACCAGCCCCACGCCACCGGCCGGGCGCCGCGGTGAATGCGGCACCTTGCCCGGCAGCAGGAAGATCTCGCCGGCGCGGATGGGAATGTCGCGCACCGCCCCGTCTTCCTGGATCTTCAGCGTCATCTCGCCTTCGAGCTGGTAGAACCACTCCGGACCTTCGTCATAGTGGTAGTCGGTGCGGCTGTTCGGGCCGCCCACCACCATCACGATGAAGTCGCCGTTCTCGATCATCTTGTTGCCTACCGGCGGCTTGAGCAGATGCCGGTGTTCTTCGATCCAGCCCAGCAGATTGATCGGCATGGCGAGCATGGTGCGATTCCGTGATGAGGGGGAAGGTCAGTCGCGCTTGCCACGGCGCGGCACATGCGCCAGCGCCTGCTCGTAGGCGGCCTGCAGGTCCTCCGGCGCACCCACGTCGATGCCCATCTCGCGCACGCGGCCGTCCTTCAGGCTGTACACCCAGCCGTGCACCATCAGCTTCTGGCCGCGCGCCCAGGCGTCCTGCACGATCGTCGACCGGCACGCATTGACCACCTGCTCGATCACGTTCAACTCGCACAACCGGGCGTGCTTCAGCTCCGGATCGTCGATCGCATCCATGATCGCGGCATGCTTCTGCGCCACATCGCCCACGTGCCGCAGCCAGTTGTCGGCCAGGCCCACGCGCGTGTTGTTCAGGCTGGCGTGCACGCCACCGCAGCCGTAGTGGCCCACGATCAGGATGTGCTTCACCTTCAGCTGGTCCACCGCGTACTGGATCACGCTCAGGCAGTTGAGGTCGGTGTGCACCACCACGTTGGCCACGTTGCGATGCACGAACACCTCGCCCGGTGCCATCCCGATGATCTGATTGGCTGGCACGCGCGAATCGGAGCAGCCGATCCACAGGTATTCCGGATGCTGCTGCTTGGCCAGCTGGTGGAAGAAGTCCGGGTCTTCCTTCTCGATCCGGTCCGCCCAGTCGCGGTTGTTCTGCAGCAGCTTGTGGATGTCTTTCATGGTCGGGGTGTCCGTGACGTCGGGTGGGGGCAAGGCGCGACCGGTGGGTCGCGTCGTCGCGGGAATCGCGGTGGGTCAGGCGGTGCCGGTGTCGTCCTCGCGGCGCCAGCGCATCCACTTCGCCAGTTCCTGCGAGGGCGCCGAGGGTAGCGCCGACAGCGCCTGGATCACGCTGTGCTGATTGGCCTCGGGGTGGTTCTGGCTCAGCTTGAGCTTGATCTGGACCTGGGTGGGACGGAAGCGGAAGCCGACGATGCCGGCCAGCATGCGGCGTTGCCGGGGCTCGATCGGCAGCAGGTCCCAGTCACCGCCCACCGAGGCCTCGTAATGCGCGCTGAGGCGGTCGAGCATCGCGATCAGCTCGTCCTCGTCGGTGACCGGCTCCAGGGGGCCGCGCAGTTCGGCCGCAGCGTAGTTCCAGGTCGGTACGCGTGCCTGCGCCAGCTTGTCCGGGTACCAGCCCGGCGACACGTAGGCATGCGGGCCATCCACCAGCACCAGGGCCGGGCCGGCGTGGCCAGCCTGCGGGTTCGGCCTGGCCCAATGGCCTTCAATGAGGATGCCGCCGGCATCGCGGTGGTACACCACCGGCAGCCGGGTTGCCTGCGGGAAGCCGTCGGCACCGGCGGTCACCAGGGTGATGAAGGCATCGCGTGCCAGCAGCCGGTCCAGCCAGGTCAGGTCGGTCTCAGCGAAGGCGGCAGGGATGAACATGGTTGCTCAGGCGCGCGCGCCCAGGCTCTGCACCATGCGCCCGTGCAGCTCGGCGTCGCTGGCTGCCTGCGGCGGCTGCACTTCATGCAGCGAGAAGCCGCGGATCAGCGCGTCTTCCTCATCCAGCCCGTCATAGGCCACGAACTCGGCGTCGAACAGCTGCGAACGGGCGGTGTCTTCGCTGTCGTAGCTGAGCGTGTTGCCGTCGCTGTCCAGCACCTCGGCGGTGCCGGCCGGGCGCACCCGCAGGCGGGCCCAGATCAGCGTGTTGCCCAGGCTGGCCAGGAACCACTCGTCGCGGTGGGGGGTGTTCTCGTTCATATCAGTACCATCGAAAGCAGCCAGAGCAGGGCGGCCATGCCCAGTCCGGCCAGCAGGGTGAGCAGCGAGACCCAGGCCGGCGTGGCCAGCCCGGACAGCGCCCGGTCGGGGGTCTGGCGGTAATCGCGGCCCAGCAGCCAGCGCAGCGCGTCCGGGCGCAGGAAGGCCGCGTTGCCGAAGCGCTCGGCCAGCGTCGGGTGGCGGTCGCGGATGTGGATCAGGGTCAGCGGCCAGAAGATCACGAAGGCACTGAACCCGGCGATCGCCACGCCGACGAAACACAGCGCGAAGAACAGGGTCATGGGCGGGGTGCCTCCGTGGTGGGGATCAGAACTCGGCGCTGCCCGGTGCGCGCGGGTAGGGGATGGCGTCGCGGATGTTGCCCAGCCCGCACACGTACACCACCAACCGCTCGAAGCCCAGCCCGAAACCGGCATGCGGGACCGACCCGTAACGGCGGAAATCGCGGTACCAGCTGTAATGCTCGCGGTCCAGGCCGAACTGCGCCATGCGCGCGTCGAGCACATCCAGGCGCTCTTCGCGCTGGCTGCCGCCGATGATCTCGCCGATGCCGGGGGCCAGCACGTCCATCGCCGCGACGGTCTTGCCGTCGTCGTTCAGGCGCATGTAGAACGCCTTGATGTGCTCGGGGTAGTTGGTCACCACCACCGGGCGGCCGATGTGTTCCTCGGTCAGCCAGCGCTCGTGTTCGGTCTGCAGGTCCAGGCCCCACTCGACCGGGAAGTCGAACTTCCTGTCGGCCTTCTGCAGCAGCTTCACCGCATCGGTGTAGTCGATCTGCTCGAACGGGGCGTTGATGAAGTCTTCCAGCTTGGTGATCGCGTTCTTGTCCACGCGCTCGGCCAGGAAGGCCAGGTCATCGCCACGCTCATCGAGCACCGCGCGGAACAGGTACTTGAGGAACTGCTCGGCCAGGCGCGCGTCTTCGGCCAGGTCGGCGAAGGCGATTTCCGGCTCGATCATCCAGAACTCGGCCAGGTGGCGGGTGGTGTGGGAATTCTCGGCGCGGAAGGTCGGGCCAAAGGTGTAGACCTTGCTCAGGGCCAGGCAGTACGCCTCGACGTTGAGCTGGCCGGACACGGTCAGGAAGGTTTCCTTGCCGAAGAAGTCGCGGCTGAAATCGACCTCGCCCTTTTCGTTGCGCGGCAGGTTGGCCATGTCCAGGGTGGAGACCCGGAACATCTGGCCGGCACCTTCGGCATCGGAGGTGGTGATGATCGGGGTGCTGATCCAGTTGAACCCGTTCTGGTGGAAGAACCGGTGCACGGCCTGGGACAGGCAGTTGCGGATACGGGTGACCGCGCCGAACAGGTTGGTGCGCGGGCGCAGGTGCGCCACTTCACGCAGGAACTCGGCGCTCATCGGCTTGGGCTGGATCGGGTAGGTCAGCGGTTCTTCGACCAGGCCGACGATCTCGATGCCGCTGGCCTGGATCTCGAAGGACTGGCCCTTGCCCTGCGACTTGACCAGGGTGCCGCGGGCGATCACCGAGCAGCCCGGGGTCAGGCTCTTGATCTCGTCGAAATTGCCCAGCGTGTCATTGGCCACCACCTGGATGGGGGCGAAGCAGGAGCCATCGGTGACATTGACGAAAGCCAGCGCCGCGGAGCCGCGTACCGTACGAACCCACCCGCGTACTGTTGCCTCGCCGCCTTCCGGGATCTTCCCGGCAAGCGCATGTTCAACGCTGACCACCGTCATGACTTGAATCCTCTGTTGATCGACTCGATCTCTGAACGAGGGAGTTTACCGGTTGCAGCGTTCTGCTTGCGAGGCATTTCTTGCCTGCCGGGGCGCCTATAATGACCACGATCCGCTGGAGTTGCCTGTCATGGCTGTAAGCCTTACCCCTGTTGCCTTTGCCCGCGTGCAGAAGTTCGTTGCCCAGACCCCGGGTGCGCTGGGGCTGCGTTTTGGCGTGACCCGCACCGGTTGCTCGGGCTGGGGCCACATCACCGACCTGGCCCGCGACCAGCGCCAGGGCGATACCGTGTTCGAGCAGGACGGGGTGCGCATCTATGTGGATGCCGACAGCCTGGCCCTGGTGGACGGCACCGAGATCGACTTCGGCAAGCACGGCCTGAGCGAGACGTTCACGTTCAGGAACCCGAACGCCACGGCCGAATGTGGCTGCGGCGAGAGCTTCACCACCGAGGCCGACAAGGCCTGATCCGGCCCGCCGCGGGGCGTCCAGCCCCGTGGTTGCTTGCCTGCCGGCGCGTGTGCTGCCATACTTCGGGGCTTCCTGCCTGATTCCGGGCAGGACCCTTGCCCCACCGCGTTCACCTGCGGGGGGCTGTCCGGCCCCAACGGGCCACATCCGAAAGGTATACACACATGAGTCGTCATTACGAAGTCGTGTTCCTGGTCCACCCGGACCAGAGCGAACAGGTCCCGGCCATGATCGAGCGCTACAAGGCGCTGGTCGAGAACGGCAACGGCACCATCCACCGTCTGGAAGACTGGGGCCGTCGTCAGCTGGCCTACCCGATCCAGAACCTGGTGAAGGCCCACTACGTCATGCTCAACATCGAGTGCGACCAGGCCGTGCTGAGCGAGCTGGTGGAAAGCTTCCGCTTCAACGATGCCGTGCTGCGCAACCTCGTCATCAAGCGTGACGAAGCCGACACCGAGCAGTCGCTGATCATGAAGAGCAAGGACGAGAAGGGCGACAAGCCCGAGCGTGGTGAGCGTCGTCGTCGTGATGACGAAGAAGGCGAAACCACCCCCGCCGCTGACAACGATGCCGGCGATGACGCCGCGTCGGCCGCCTAAGGAGCACTGACATGTCCAAGTTCTTCCGTCGCCGCAAGTTCTGCAAGTTCACGGCCGAAGGTGTCAAGGAGATCGATTACAAGGATCTCAACACCCTGCGCCAGTACCTGACCGAGAACGGCAAGATCGTGCCGAGCCGCGTCACCGGTACCAAGTCGAAGTACCAGCGCCAGCTGGCAACGGCCGTCAAGCGCGCCCGTTTCCTGGCCCTGATTCCGTACACCGACAACCACGACGTCTGATGAAAGCCGGCGGCTTCGGTCGCCGCTTTCGTGGACCTGGCCGCCCGCGCTGCAAGGCGTCGGGCGGTTTCACGGTCTACCGTTCGGATATTCGGACAGCCATCGCTGCGGGGCCATGCCTCGCTAACGAATACATATTTGGAGCTACACCATGAAGCTGATTCTTCTTCAGAAGGTCACCAACCTCGGCGGTCTGGGCGATCTGGTCGACGTGAAGCCGGGCTACGGCCGCAACTTCCTCGTCCCGACCGGCAAGGCCGTTCCGGCCACCGCCACCAACGTGGCCGAGTTCGAAGCCAAGCGCGCCGACTACGAAGCCAAGGCTCAGTCGATCCACGCTGAAGCCGAAGCCCGCAAGGCGAAGCTGGAAGGCGCGAGCGTGACCATCGCTGCCAATGCGTCGACCGAAGGCAAGCTGTACGGTTCGGTTGGCCCGCGCGACATCGCCGAAGCCTTCACCAAGGCCGGTCTGCCGATGGAAAAGAGCGAAGTGATCCTGGGCGAAGGCGCCTTCCGCAACGTGGGCGAGTACGAGGTGACTGTTCACCTGCACGCCGACGTGGAAACCACCGTCAAGGTGGTTGTGGAAGCCGAAAAGGCCTGATTCCGGCCGAAAGGCTGGCGTCACCAGAACGGGTGCCCGCAAGGGTGCCCGTTTTTGTGTTTGGGGGTTCTGTTTTTTAAAAGCTTAAAAGCTTAAAAGCTTAAAAGCTTAAAAGCTTAAAAGCTTAAAAGCTTAGAAGCTTGAAGCCAGATCAACGGCGGGTGCCGGCGCTTTGGTTCTTCCGGTGGGAGGGTGCCGGGTGGCCTTGGCCGGGACACGCCGTAAACCCGTCCTTGGGGGCTCGTGGGCGCCATCCATGGCGCCCAACGGTCCCGCCCAAGGCCACCCGACACCCTCTGCCAGGATGTCCGATGCGGGCGGGTAGAGCCACGCCATGCGTGGCTGGGGCGAGAAGCGGTCGATAGGGTTGCGTGATGGGTGAGGCGGGTAGAGCCACGCCATGCGTGGCTTCTCTCATTCGCGTACCTCGATAGCCACGCATGGCGTGGCTCTACCCCCCCAATTCCCCTTTACTTCGACGCTCCAGGTCACGTCGCACCGCAACGTGCGAAACGCCGGCTTCGGCCTTTTCCTTGCGCACCGACTCACTATCGACGGTCGGGGTGGGTGGGGTCGCGGGACCGTTGGGCGCCATGGATGGCGCTCACGAGCCTCCAAGGATGGATTTACGGCGTGTCCCGCGACCCCGCCCACCCCGGCCGCCCAGACGTAGCCGGCACGCAAAGGCTTTGGCTCCAGCTCTGGCTCCAGCTCCGGCCCCGGCTCCTGCCCTTCGCCTCTAACCAAACACAACCCCAACCCACCCCCACCGCCCGTCGAACAGCCGCCCCGTTATACTCAGGCTATCGCGTCGCCCTTGGGGCCATTGAAACCCAGCAACATCAATGGCTTGAAGGTAGGAATCGCCCCGACATCCACCCTGGCGGGGGCCGCTTCAGGCCCTTGCCCCGGAAACCAACCACGCCATGCGTCTGTCCACGATCAAGCTGTCCGGCTTCAAGTCCTTCGTCGATCCGACCACGCTGCACCTGCCGACCAACATGACCGGCGTGGTGGGGCCCAATGGCTGTGGCAAGTCCAATATCATCGATGCCGTGCGCTGGGTCATGGGCGAAAGCTCGGCCAGCCGCCTGCGCGGCGACTCGCTCACCGACGTCATTTTCTCCGGCTCCTCCGCGCGCAAGCCCGTGTCCCAGGCCACCGTCGAACTCATTTTCGACAATACCGACCACACCATTTCCGGCGAGTACGCCTCGTTCAATGAAATCTCGGTCAAGCGCCAGGTCAGCCGCGACGGCAGCAGCAATTATTATCTCAACGGCACCAAGTGCCGCCGCCGCGACATTACCGACCTGTTCCTCGGGACCGGCCTGGGCCCGCGCAGCTACTCCATCATCGAACAGGGCATGATCAGCCAGATCATCGAAGCCCGCCCCGAAGACCTCCGCGTGTACCTGGAAGAAGCCGCCGGCATCTCCAAGTACAAGGAGCGGCGCAAGGAAACCGAAACCCGCATCCGGCACACCCGCGAAAACCTCGACCGCCTCGGCGACCTGCGCGAGGAAATCGGCAAGCAGCTCGAACACCTCAAGCGCCAGGCGCGCCAGGCCGAGCAGTACCAGGCGTTGCAGGAAGAGCGTCGGGTCAAGGATGCCGAGTGGAAGGCGCTGGAGTATCGCGGCCTGGACGGTCGCCTCAATGGCCTGCGCGAGGCGCTGTCGCAGGAAGAAACCCGCCTGCAGCAGTTCATCGCCGAACAGCGTGACGCCGAGGCCCGTATCGAAACCAGCCGCGTGCGTCGCGAAGAGGCCGCCGATGCGCTCAGCACCGCGCAGGCCGAGGTCTACCAGGTCGGCAGCACCCTGGCCCGGCTGGAACAGCAGATCCAGCACCAGCACGAAATGGCGCAGCGCCTGAACAAGGCGCGCGATGAGGCCCAGCAGGCCCTGGCCGAACTGGGCCAGCACATCAGTGGCGACGAAACCAAGCTCATGGTGCTGCGCGAGGCGGTGGACCAGGCCGAGCCGCGGCTGGAGCAGCTGCAGGAGGAAAACGAAATCAAGCAGGAAGCCCTGCGCGACGCCGAGGCCCGTCTGGCCGACTGGCAGCAGCGCTGGGAAGCCCACACCCGCAGCACCTCCGAAGCCTCGCGTGCCGGTGAAGTCGAGCGTACCCGCGTGGACTACCTCGATCGCCAGGTGCTGGAGGCCGACCGTCGCCGCGAAGCCCTCAGCGCCGAGCGCACCGGGCTGGACCTGGACGCGCTGGCCGAGGTGTTCGAGGAACTGCACCTGCAGCACCAGACCCAGAAGGAGTCGCTGGATGGACTCAATGAGCAGGTCGAGGAACGCAAGCAGGCCGTAGCCGCGTTGCAGGATCGCCAGCGCAGCGGGCAGACCGAGCTGGCCGAGATCCGCAAGCAGGCCCAGGCCGCGCGTGGCCGGCTGTCCTCGCTGGAAACCCTGCAGCAGGCTGCACTGGGCCAGGAGCAGGGTGCGGCGGTGGCGTGGCTGAAGGCCCGCGGGCTGGATTCGGGCGCGCGCGTGGGCGAACGCCTCAGCGTCGAAAGCGGCTGGGAAAATGCCGTGGAAAGCGCGCTCGGTCAGTTGATCGAAGGCGTGCTGGTGGCCGCTCCGGAGCAGCTGGTTGGCGAACTGGCCGAGCTGGGCGATGGCCGTATCGCGCTGGTGTCCGACAGCCAGGAGGCGCTGAACGTGGCGCCGACCTCACTGGCCGCCAAGGTCCAGGGCCCCACCGCGATCCGCCGCCTGCTGGCACGCCTGCATGCGGCCGAAGACCTTGATGCCGCGCGTGCACTGCAGGCCACGCTGGCCGACGGCGATTCGGTCATCACCCGCGGTGGCGAACGCCTTGGCGATGGCTGGGTGCGGGTGTCGCGGTCGGGGGCGGCCAAGCAGGGCGCGCTGCTGCGCGAACGCGAGATCGTCACCCTGCGCAGCCAGATCGACACGCTGCAGGAGCGCGAAGCCGCGCTGGAGCAGCAGTTGTCCGGCTTCCGCGAGCAGTTGCTGGCCGGCGAGCAGCAGCGCGAAGAAGCGCAGCGCCAGCTTTACCAGGCCCATCGCAGCGTCTCCGAGCTGGGCGGCCAGCTGCAGAGCCAGCAGGGCAAGGTCGAGGCGGCGCGGACCCGCATCGACCGCATCGAAGGCGAACTGGTGCAGTTGCTGGAAACCCTGGACAGCGGTCGCGAACAGGTGCGCGAAGCGCGTGCCCGGCTCGATGACGCGGTCACCAGCATGGGCGACCTGGAAGCGGTGCGCGCCGCGCTGGAAGGCGAGCGCCGCCAGCTCACCGATGCACGCGACCAGGCCCGCGACCATGCCCGCAACGTGCGTGAAAGCGCGCATGCGCTGGCCCTCACCCTGGAGTCGCAACGCACCCAGATCGCCTCGTTGAGCCAGGCCCTGGAGCGCATGAGCAGCCAGCGTGGGCAGTTGGATACCCGCCTGGGCGAGCTGCACGCGCAGCTGGACCAGGGCGACACGCCGGTGCAGAACCTGCAGGCCGAACACCAGAACGCGCTCGGCGAGCGCGTGCGTGCCGACCGCGTGCTGGGCGAAGCCCGTACGCTGCTGGAAGGCATCGATGCCGAGCTGCGCAATTTCGAACAGACCCGGCACAAGCGCGACGAACAGGCGCTGGCCCAGCGCGAACGGATCTCCCAGCGCAAGCTCGACCAGCAGGCGCTGGTGCTGAGCGCCGAACAGCTGTCGGCCTCGGTGGAAAAGGCGGGTTTCGTGCTGCAGGAGGTGATCAACACGCTGCCCGAAGACGCCCGCACCTCGGACTGGGAGCAGACCGTGCACCAGATCGATGGCCGCATGCGTCGGCTGGAGCCGGTCAACCTGGCCGCCATCCAGGAATACGGCGAGGCCTCGCAGCGCTCGGAATACCTGGATGCGCAGAACACCGACCTGACCACTGCGCTGGAAACCCTCGAAGACGCCATCCGCAAGATCGACCGCGAGACCCGTGGCCGCTTCAAGGACACCTTCGACCGCGTCAACGCGGGCGTGCAGCAGTTGTACCCGCGCCTGTTCGGTGGCGGGCACGCCTACCTGGAACTGACCGGTGAAGATCTTCTCGACACCGGTGTGGCCATCATGGCGCGGCCGCCGGGCAAGCGCGTGTCGAGCATCTCGCTGCTGTCCGGTGGCGAGAAGGCGATGACCGCGGTGGCGCTGGTGTTTGCGATCTTCCAGCTCAATCCGGCGCCGTTCTGCCTGCTGGACGAGGTGGATGCGCCGCTGGACGAAGCCAACGTCGGCCGCCTGGCCAATATGGTCAAGGAAATGAGCGAGAAGGTGCAGTTCCTGTTCGTCAGCCACAACAAGGCGACGATGGAGGCCGCGCACCAGCTCTCGGGCGTGACCATGCGCGAACCGGGCGTGAGCCGTCTGGTGAGCGTGGACCTGGAAGAGGCGGCACGATTGGCGGGCGCCGCCTGACGTGCCATGCTTACCTGAACGTATTTAGCCGGAGACCCCCACCGAATGTCCGACATGGCACTGCTCCGCATCGGCATCCTGGCCGCCGGCCTGCTGTTGATCGCCGCGATCTTCCTGTTTGGCCGCCCCAAGAAGAAATCCCAGGGCCGGCGCGTGGACAGCGCCGAGAAGGGTGCTGGCGCGCGCCGTGAGCCCAGCCTGGGCGACGGCGAGGGCCTCGACCCGGCCGCCACCGGCGTGGCCGGCGATGACAGCGTGACCCAGCCCGAGCTGGGCCTGCCCGACGTCGATGGTGCTGCCAGTGACCTGGGCAAGCGCGCCAACCAGGATTTCGACAAGATTGTCTCGCTGTTCGTGGCCGCGCGTGCCGGCGAACAACTGCGTGGCGAAGACATCGTGGTGGCCGCCGAGAAGACCGGCCTGGTGTTTGGCCACATGAATGTCTTCCACCGCCTGGTCGAAGGCCACCCCGAGCGCGGCCCGATCTTCTCGATGGCCAGCATCATGAAGCCGGGCAGTTTCGACATGGCCAACATCCGCGAGATGCAGACCCCGGCCATCGCCTTTTTCCTGACCCTGCCGGCGCCGCTCACCGCGCTGGATGCGTGGGAAAAGATGCTGCCGACGGTGCAGCGCATGGGCGAACTGCTCGACGGCGTGGTGCTCGATGACAGCCGCAACGCACTCGGCCGCCAGCGCATCGCGCACATCCGTGACGAACTGCGTGCCTACGACCGCCAGCACCAGGCGCCGCCGTTGACCAAGGCCCCGCGCTGGTAAGGCCGGGCGGCAACTGCACCTGCCCGAAACGAGCGACAGCCGACTGACGTCGGCGACCGGCGTGCGACCGACCAGCGCGCAGCCGACCGATTCGCAGCCGACCAACGGTCGGCTCTACCGGGGTATGACCGACCAGCGCGCAGCCGACCAACGGTCGGCTCTACCGGGGGTATGACCGACCGACGCGCGGCCGACCAACGGTCGGCTCTACCGGGGTATGACCGACCAGCGCGCAGCCGACCAACGGTCGGCTCTACGCGGTGGTGCCCGTCACCGCGGCGAACGCGTCGCGGAACCGCGCCATCTCCGCCTCGGTGCCCACCGTTACCCGCAGCCGCTGCGGCCAGATCGGCCAGCTGCGGCCGATCACTACGCCGTGCTCGGCCATGGCCGCCGCGAAGGCCTTGCCGTCGCGCTGTACGTCCACCACGAAGCAGTTGGCTTCGGTCGGCACGCAGGCGAAGCCGCGCGCGGCCAGCCAGGCCACGGTGGCCTGGCGCACCTGCGCGTTCTCCGCCTTGCGCTGCGCTACCAGGCCCGGGGCGCGCAGGCTGGCCAGGCCGGCCGCGAGCGCCGTCACCGGCAACGGGTTGTCGCCCAGGCTGGCCAGTTCGCGCAGTCGGTCCGGGTGCGCGGCGGCCACGCCCAGGCGCAATCCGGCCATGCCGTACAGCTTGGAGAAGGTGCGCAGCACGATCACATCCTCGCGCTGCATCACCTGGCCGATCACCGAGCGCTGCTCGCTGTACTGCAGGTAGGCCTCATCGACCAGCACCCGCGTCTGCCGGGGCTTGTTGTCCAGCAGCCAGGCGATGTCCGCGGCCGGCGTGATCGAGCCGGTGGGGTTGTTTGGATTGCACAGGTACAGCAGCCCTGCGTTGATGCGTGCAGCGGCGCTGGCCATCGCCCGCACGTCATGCGCGCCGTCGCCGCGCAGGGGCACCTTGGCCACGGTGGCACCGCGCGCGGCAGCCAGGTCACCGAGCGCCTCGAACGTCGGGTCGGCCACCACCAGCCCGGCATCGGGCGAGGTCCACAGGATCGCGGCGCGGTTCAGCGGCTCGCTCGAACCGGGATACAGCCGCACCTGCTCCTTGCCCAGGCCTTCCTGGCTGGCGAACAGGTCGCGCAGCTCGCCGGCCAGGCCAAACAGGTAGCGCCCGCTGCTGGCCACGATCTCGCGCGCGGCCTGCTGCGCGGCCGGGGCAGGGCCGTAGGGGCATTCGTTGAAGTTGAGCAGCACCGGCCCCGGCGCCACCGCCGGGCGCGCAGCGGCCGTGGTACTGCCGGACAGGCCCAGCCCGGACAGGCCTAGTCCGGACGCGGCCAGGCCAGTGCCGGCCAGTTGCAGGAACGAGCGGCGGGAGGGAGCGGCAACGGTCACAGGACACCTGCGTGGAAGGACTTGGCGCACGCTAGCGCCCTGGCCGTGGCGGGGCAATAGCGCGGTCACCGCGATGCAGGGTGGCTGCCGCAGGCGGCAGGCCATAAAATCTACTGCCCCTTCAGGATGCTTTCCGCATGAGCCCCAGCCCCGCTGAACGTGCCGAGGCGTTGCGCCGCCAGATCGACGAAGCAGGCAAGGCCTACCACGAGCGCGACGAGCAGCTGATCCCGGACGCCGAGTACGATCGCCTGGTCCGCGAGCTGGAAGCGCTGGAGCGTACCCACCCGGAGCTGGCCGAGGCCGATTCGCCCACCCAGCGCGTGGGCGGCAAGGCCTCTTCGCGGTTTGCCGAGGTGCGCCATGCGGTACCGATGCTGTCGCTGGGCAATGCCTTCAGCGATGAGGAGGTGCAGGATTTCGTGCGCCGCATCGGCGAGCGCCTGCGCCGCGACGCGCTGTATTTTTCCGCCGAACCCAAGCTTGATGGCCTGGCGATCAGCCTGCGCTACGAAAACGGCCGCTTTGTGCAGGGCGCCACCCGTGGCGACGGCGCCACCGGCGAGGACGTCAGCGCCAACCTGCGCCAGATCGAGGTGATCCCGCAGGCGCTGGCCGGGCAGGGCTGGCCGGAGGTGCTGGAGGTGCGCGGTGAGGTGTACATGGCGCGCGCCGATTTCGAGGCCTACAACGCGCAGGCACGCCTGCATGATGGCAAGGTGCTGGCCAACCCGCGCAATGCCGCCGCCGGTTCGCTGCGCCAGCTGGACCCGAAGATGAGCGCCAGGCGCAAGCTCAGCTTCTACGCCTATGGCACCGGCCAGGTGCAGGGCGGCGAATTGCCGCCTACCCACTCGGCCACGCTGGCGCAGCTGCGTGCGTGGGGCTTCCCGGTCAGCGAACTGTGCCAGGTGGTGGAGGGCAGCGCCGGTCTGCTGGCGTACTACCGCGACATCGGCGAACGCCGCGATGGCCTGGCCTTCGACATCGATGGCGTGGTCTACAAGCTGGATGATCGTGTCGGCCAGGAGCAGATGGGCTTCGTCTCGCGCGCCCCGCGCTGGGCGATCGCGCACAAGTTCCCGGCGCAGGAACAGACCACCACCGTGGAGGCGATCGAGATCCAGATCGGCCGCACCGGAGCGGCTACGCCGGTGGCGCGGCTGAACCCGGTCGCGGTGGCCGGGGTGATCGTCTCCAACGCCACCCTGCACAACGCCGACCAGATCGAGCGCCTGGACGTGCGCGTGGGCGACACGGTGATCGTGCGCCGCGCCGGCGATGTCATCCCCGAGGTGGTCAGCGTGATCGCCGACCGTCGCCCGGCCGGCACCACGCCCTGGCGCATGCCCGGCCAGTGCCCGGTGTGCGGCTCGGAGATCGTGCGCGAGGAGGGCGAGGCCGCCTGGCGCTGCTCGGGTGAGCTGAGCTGCCCGGCCCAGCGCAAGGAAGCGATCGCGCACTTCGCCTCGCGCCGCGCGATGGACATCGACGGCCTGGGTGGCAAGTACATCGAGACCCTGGTCGATGCGGGCATCGTGCGCGGCGTGGCCGACCTGTACCGGCTCAGCCGCGACCAGCTTTTGCAGCTCAAGCTGGTGCTCGATGCCGAATCGCCTGAGGCGCTGGCCGCACAGATCGGCCTGCACCTGCCGCCCGAAGGCAGTGGCGACTACCTGCGCGGCATCCTGCAGCTGGACGGCAGCGACGAAGCTTGGCGCGCGCGCGCGCTGGCGATGCCGGCCGCGTTCAACTGGAACACCAGGAAGATCGCGACCCGCTGGGCCGACAACCTGATCGCCGCGATCGACGCCAGCCGCGCCACCACGCTGGAGCGGCTGCTGTTCGCACTTGGCATCGAGCACGTCGGCGAAAGCACGGCCAAGGCCCTGGCCAGCTGGTTCGGGGATCTGGAGTTGATCCGTCACCTGCCGTGGCCGCTGTTCAAGCGCGTGCCGGACATCGGCGGGGAAGTGGCGCGCTCGCTGGGCCACTTCTTCGAGCAGTCCGGCAACCAGGACGCCATCGACGCGCTGCTGCAGGTGGGGCAGGTGCGCATCGGCGACACCCACGCGCCGTCGGCCAAGCTGCGCGACGGCCTGGACTTCGCCCAGCTGCTGGTAGAGGCCGAGATTCCCGGCATCACCCGCCTGCGCGCCGAAAAGCTCACCGCCGCACTGCCCGATGCGGCCGCGTTGGTGGACGCCGAGCCCGTGCGTTTCGTGGCGGCCGGCCTGCCCAACGAAGTCGCGCTTGGCCTGGCCGACTGGCTGGACCGCGACGGCCATGCACAGATGCTGCTCAAGGCCGACGCGTACCGCCATACGCTGCTGGCCCGCGCGCCGGAGCAGACCGAGCAGGTGGCCGGCCCGCTGGACGGCCAGACCGTGGTGCTGACCGGCACGCTGGCCCGGATGACCCGTGACGAGGCCAAGGCGCGGCTGGAAGCGCTGGGCGCCAAGGTGTCCGGCAGCGTCTCCAAAAAAACCGCGTTCGTGGTGGCCGGCACCGAGGCCGGGTCCAAGCTCGCCAAGGCCGGGGAACTGGGCATCGAGGTGTGGGACGAAGACCGCCTGGTCGCTTTCCTGGCCCAGCACTGAACCCACGGCGGGGCCGGTGCGCCCCGCCGTCCCGCATCACCGGAGAACCCCATGCACACTGCCGTCCTCGACTTCCGCCTGGCCACCGTGGCCGACACCGACCTGCTGATCGGGCTGATGCGCGCGTTCTACGCCGAAGACCAGCTCGACTTCGACGATACGCGGGTCCGCGTCGCGCTGGCCGCGCTGCTGGAAGACCCGCGCAACGGCGAAGTGCTGCTGTGGCTGGACGAGGCGGGCGGCGTGGTGGGCTATGCCGCGCTGGCGATGGGCTTCAGCCTGGAGCAGGGCGGCCACTATGCGCTGCTCGACGAGCTCTACCTCAGCCATGCCGCGCGCGGCCGTGGCCGTGGCAAGCAGGCCCTGGCCATTGTCGAACAGCGCGCCAATGCACGCGGCGTGGAGCGCATGCGCCTGGAGGTAAACCACCACAACGAGCTGGCGCGGCGCCTGTACCTGGCCACCGGCTACGTGGACGACACCCGCGACCTGCTCACCCTGCCGTTGGCGCAGCGCCTGAAGGACGCGCGCCGATGATCGCCGCCCTGCGCCAGCGCGCCGCGCTCAACGCGCTGATCCGCACCTTCTTCGCCGAGCGCGACGTACTGGAAGTGGAAACCCCGATCCTGTCGGCGGCCGGTAACACCGAGCCCAACATCGACAGTTTCCAGACCCGCTTCAGTGGCCACGTCGATGCCGGCAGCGCCGAGCGCTGGCTGCGCACCTCGCCGGAATACCCGCTCAAGCGCCTGCTCGCCGCTGGCGTGGGCGACTGCTACGAGCTGGGTCGGGTGTTCCGCAATGGCGAGGCCGGTGGCCGCCACAATCCCGAGTTCACCATGCTGGAGTGGTACCGCGTGGGCTGGGATCACCACCGCCTGATCGAGGAGACCGCCGCGCTGGTGCGCGACGCACTCGGCCTGGTGCAGCGCACGGCCACGCTGCAGGTGATCGACTATCGCCGGCTGTACCAGCAGCAGCTGGGCGTGGATCCGTTCGACGCGAGCCTGGCGCAGCTGCAGGCGCCACTGGCGGGCGTGCACATCGACGCCGACGGGCTCACCCGCGATGACTGGCTGGACCTGCTGATGACCCATTGCATCCAGCCGCACTTCGATGACGACCGCATGACGGTGGTGCACGACTGGCCGGCCAGCCAGGCGGCGCTGGCGCGGGTGCGGCCGGGCACGCCGCCGCTGGCTGAACGGTTCGAGTTGTACCTGGGCCCGGTGGAGCTGGCCAACGGCTATCACGAGCTGAACGACGCCGCTGAACAGCGCGCGCGCTTCGAACGCGACCATGCCACGCGCCGTGCCCGTGGCGACGTGCTGCCGCCGCTGGACGAAGCGCTGCTTGCCGCGCTGCCGACGCTGCCGCCCTGTGCCGGCGTGGCCGTGGGCGTGGACCGGCTGCTGATGGCGATGAACCGCACCGGTCGGATTGCCGACGTTCTGGCCATCGCGTTCGCACGCGCCTGAACGGGTATGCCGGCCATTTGCGCCGGCTTCCGTCGCACGGGTGTCTTGCGCGGCCTGCATGATGATGCTCTGATCACACCGGATGTCCGAAGGTGGTCATGTGATCGTTCAGGTGCGGCGGGGATTGTGTTGATGAAGCTGTTGGATGTTGCCGACCTGCCCTCATGGAGCGCGCCGCGCTGGACGCGGTCGTGGTGGACGCTGGTGCTGTGCGGCGTGGCGTTGCCGTTGAGCGCCAGCGCCGCCGAGACCGGTTACGCCGGCCAGGTGGTGCGCTGCGAATCGCGTGACATGGAGTGGGTGCACTGCGACATGCCGGTGGCCAACGGCGTGGACCTGATCCGCCAGTTGTCCGACAACAGCTGTGTGCGTGGCACCGAATGGGGCACCGACCGCTCCGGGGTGTGGGTGACGCTGGGCTGTCGGGCCGAGTTCCGCAGCCGTGTCGCCGCCGGTGCGGCGCAGGCCGGGCAGGCGCGCAATGTGCGCCGGGTGCTGCGTTGCGAATCCAACGGCCGCCCGCAGAATTGTCCGGTGGTGTTGCAGGGCGCGCCGGTGCGGCTGCTGCGCCAGCTGTCCTCGATGCCCTGCCGCGAAGGCCACAGTTGGGGCGTGCGTCGCAATGAAGTGTGGGTGACCCGCGGCTGCCAGGGCGATTTCGAGATCGGCGCCACCGACGGCTCCGGCTTCCTGGATGTGCCACGCACGCTGGTCTGCGAATCCAAATCACGCCAGCGGCGCTTCTGCGGGGCCACCATCGGCAAGAGCGTGCGCCTGTCCAGGCAGCTTTCCGGTAGCCCCTGCGAAGAGGGCCGCGGCTGGGGCTGGGATGCGCGCGGCGTGTGGGTGGACAACGGCTGCCGGGCCGAGTTCCAGGTCAACTGAGCGGCAATATGGCGGTGCGCCGTGGCGCCGCTACAATGATGCGATGAACGCATCCACCGACATCGACTACGCCCGCTACGACCATATCCGCCCGATCCTGTGGACCGGCGATTCCCTGCAACTGCTCGACCAGCGCAAGCTGCCGTTCGTGGTGGAGCACGTGGAGTGCCGCGACAGCGACGCGGTGGCCGAGGCCATCCACGCGCTGACCGTGCGCGGCGCACCGGCGATCGGCATTGCCGCCGCCTGGGGCGTGGTGCTGGCGGCCAACGCGGTCCAGGCCGACGATGGCGCGCAGGCGCTGCTGAAGCTGGAGCCGGCCCTGCAGCGCCTGAATGCATCGCGCCCGACCGCGGTGAACCTGGCCTGGGCGCTGGCCCGCATGCGCCGCGCGCTGGCCCCGGCCGGCGCCGACTGGCGCCAGGTGCTGGTCAACCAGGCCCAGGCCATCGCCGACGAGGACCTGGCCGCCAACCGGCACATGGGCGCACTGGGCGCTGGCCTGATCGAGGCCGGCAGCGGCGTGCTGACCCACTGCAACACCGGCTCGCTGGCCACCGCCGGTTTCGGCACCGCGCTGGGCGTGATCCGCGCCGGCATGGCCCAGCACCGCATCGCCAAGGTCTTCGCCGGCGAAACCCGGCCGTGGCTGCAGGGCGCGCGGCTGACCGTGTGGGAGCTGCAGCAGGACGGCATCGACGCCACCCTGATCGCCGATTCGGCCGCCTCGCACCTGATGAAGACCGGGGCGGTGCAGTGGGTGATCGTGGGTGCCGACCGCATCTGCGCCAATGGCGATACCGCCAACAAGATCGGCACCTACCAGCTGGCCATCGCCGCCCGCCACCACGGGGTCAAGTTCATGGTTGTGGCGCCGTCCTCCACGGTGGACATGGAGACCGCCGATGGCGAGCAGATCGAGATCGAGCAGCGCGACCCGGGCGAGCTGTACGGGGTAGGGGGCACGCGCACCGTGGCCGAGGGCATTGCCGCCTGGAACCCGGTGTTCGACGTCACCCCGGGTAGCCTGATCGACGCCATCGTGACCGAGCGCGGGGTCATCCTGAGCCCGACCGTGGCCAACATGCAGGCCGCGTTCGGCTGATCGCCGCCGCCTGGGTGCCGCCGCGCCCGATCCCCGCCGCCACGGCCCTGGGCCGTGGCCTGTCGGGACCGGGCAGGGCGGCGCAGGCCCTGCCGGGCAGGTCGCGGCCGTTGCCCGGTACGCCTTGGCCGGCCGAGCCGCGACCAGGCCCGCAAGCGCACCGTAAGTTCCTGATTCTTGCCGGTAAAACCCCTGTAAAAGCAGGCGTGAAACGGGCCGTTGTGGTAGACTCCAACGGTTAATCGAGATTCCGACGCGGCCGCCCCGAAAGGGCTGGCGCGGCGGACTGGACCGCACCCAGACAACGGAACCCGAATGGCAGAAACCGCCAAGGAAATCATCCAGGTCAACCTGGAAGACGAGATGCGCAAGAGTTACCTCGATTACGCCATGAGCGTGATCGTGGGCCGCGCACTCCCGGATGCGCGCGATGGCCTCAAGCCGGTGCATCGTCGCGTGCTGTTTGCGATGAGTGAACTCAACGCGCACGCCAACAAGCCTTACTTCAAGTCGGCGCGTATCGTCGGTGACGTCATCGGTAAGTACCACCCGCATGGCGATCAGTCGGTGTACGACACGCTGGTGCGCCTGGCGCAGCCGTTCTCGCTGCGCTACATGCTGGTCGATGGCCAGGGTAACTTCGGTTCGGTCGACGGCGACTCCGCCGCGGCGATGCGTTACACCGAAGCGCGCATGTCCAAGCTCACCCATGAGCTGATGGCCGACCTGGACAAGGAAACCGTCGATTTCCAGCCCAACTACGACGAAAAGGAACTGGAGCCGACGGTCATGCCGACCCGGTTCCCGAACCTGCTGGTCAACGGTTCGGCCGGTATCGCGGTGGGCATGGCCACCAACATCCCGCCGCACAATCTCACCGAATCGATCAATGCGTGCATCGCGCTGATCGACAATCCCGAGATCGATGTCGACGGCCTGATGGAGTACATCCCGGGCCCGGACTTCCCGACCGCGGGCATCATCAACGGTACCGCCGGCATCGTCGCCGGCTACCGCACCGGTCGTGGCCGCGTGCGCATCCGCGCCAAGGCCGAGATCGAAGTGGCCGACAACGGTCGCGAGTCGATCATCGTCACCGAGATCCCGTACCAGGTGAACAAGGCCCGGTTGATCGAAAAGATCGCCGAGCTGGTCAAGGAAAAGAAGCTCGAAGGCATCAGCGAACTGCGCGATGAGTCCGACAAGGACGGCATGCGCATCTTCATCGAGATCAAGCGCGGCGAGTCGGCGGAAGTTGTGTTGAACAACCTCTACCAGCAGACCCAGATGGAGTCGGTGTTCGGCATCAACATGGTGGCGCTGGTCGATGGCCGCCCGCAGTTGATGAACCTCAAGCAGATGCTCGAGGCCTTCGTGCGCCACCGCCGCGAAGTGGTCACCCGCCGCACCGTGTTCGAGCTGCGCAAGGCGCGCGCCCGTGCCCACGTGCTGGAAGGCCTGACCGTTGCGCTGGCCAACATCGACGAGATGATCGAACTGATCAAGACCTCGCCCAACCCCACCGAGGCGCGCGAACGCATGCTCGCCCGGCTGTGGGAGCCGGGCCTGGTCGGGTCGATGCTGGGCGCGGCCGGGGCCGAGACCTCGCGTCCGGAAGACCTGCCCAAGGGCGTGGGCCTGATCACCGGCGGCTACCAGCTGACCGAGATCCAGGCCACCCAGATCCTGGAAATGCGCCTGCACCGCCTGACCGGGCTGGAGCAGGATCGCCTGACCGAAGAGTACAAGCAGCTGCTGGAAACCATCGCCGGGCTGATCCACATCCTGGAAGATCCGGACCGCCTGCTGCAGGTCATCCGCGAAGAGCTGATCAACGTGCGCACCGAGTTCGGCGACGATCGCCGCACCGAGATCCGCCACAGCGAAGAAGACCTGGACATCCTCGACCTGATCGCCCCGGAAGACGTGGTGGTTACCCTGTCCCACGCCGGCTACGTCAAGCGCCAGCCGGTCAGCGCCTACCGTGCGCAGCGTCGGGGCGGCCGTGGCCGCAGCGCGGCCTCGACCAAGGAAGAGGATTTCATCGAGCAGCTGTGGCTGGTCAACACCCACGACACGCTGCTGACCTTCACCAGCGCCGGCAAGGTGTTCTGGCTGCCGGTGCACCAGTTGCCCGAAGCCGGCTCCAACGCCCGTGGCCGCCCGATCATCAACTGGATTCCGCTCGAACCCGGTGAGCGGGTGCAGGCGGTGCTGCCGGTGCGCGAGTACGCCGAACGCCAGTTCGTGTTCTTCGCCACCCGCAACGGCACGGTCAAGAAGACCCCGCTCAGCGAATTCGCCTTCCGCCTGGCACGCGGCAAGATCGCCATCAACCTCGACGAGGGCGATGCGCTGGTTGGCGTAGGCCTCACCGACGGCGACCGCGACATCCTGCTGTTTGCCTCCAACGGCAAGACCGTGCGCTTCGGCGAGGACAAGGTCCGCTCGATGGGCCGTACCGCCACCGGCGTGCGCGGCATCAAGATGGCCAAGGGCGAAGAAGTCGTGAGCCTGATCGTGGCCGAGAGTGCCGGCGGCAGCGAAGACGAGAACGAGGACGATGGCAATGTCGAAGAGACCGCCAGCGAGAACGGCGATGCCGTGATCGAGGTCGGCGACGACGACAGCATGCTGTACATCCTGACCGCCACCGAGAACGGCTACGGCAAGCGCACGCCGCTGCCGGACTACCCGCGCAAGGGCCGTGGCACCCAGGGCGTGATCGGCATCCAGACCACCGAGCGCAACGGCAAGCTGGTCAGCGCGGTGCTGATGGGCGCGGCCGACGAAGTGCTGCTGATCTCCGATGGCGGCACGCTGGTGCGTACCCGCGGTTCGGAAATCAGCCGCGTGGGCCGCAACACCCAGGGCGTGACCCTGATCCGTCTGTCCAAGGACGAGAAGCTCCAGGCGGTTGAACGCATGGATGCCTCGATCGACGACGAGGAGCTGGTGGTGGATGCGGTGCCGCCGGTGGAAGGCAGTGCCGGGATCGCACCGGTTGCCGGTGACGAGACCCCGCAGGCCTGATCGCATCGGCCTTGCGGTACCGCGACAACGCCGGCCTCGTGCCGGCGTTGTCGTGTCCGGGCCGCGCATTTCGCGGGCGCACCTTGCCGATCATGGCGGCACGCCGAAAGAACGCATGCACTTCACGGGCACGGTGGGATAACGGCACCCGAACCAGCGGACGATTGCGTCCGCACTGGCCGTCCCCCTGCCGCCGGAGCCCCCCGGCCGCGCCGCCTGGAGAGCACGATGTCCGCCTCGCCGCATGCAATTCCCCCCGATTCCCCGTCCGCCACCCGGCGCCCACGCCACGGTCTGGTGACCCTGCTGTCCATCGTGCTGGTGCTGCTCGGGGTGGTGCTGGGCGGACTGGGCGCCTGGTTGGCCACTCTCGGCGGCTCGTGGTACTACGTGCTGGCCGGGGCGGGGCTGCTGGTGTCCGGCGTGCTGCTGTGGGGCAACCGGCGTGCCGGTGCGCTGTGGTTTGGCGCGGTGTTCGTGGGCACGCTGCTGTGGACCGCGTGGGAGTCGGGCAGCGACTACTGGCGTTGGGTGCCGCGGCTGGGGCTGATCGTGGGCATCGGCTTCGTGCTGGCGCTGCTGCTGCCCACGCTGGACCGGCCGTTCACGCGGCGGCTCTCGCGCAGCCTGGCCGGCGTGCTGGCGGTGGTGTTCGTGGCGGCGTTCGTGCTCGCCTTCGTCCCGCATGGCATCACCGCCGCCCGCGGTGATTTCCCCGAACCGGTGACCAGCGCCGGGTTGGCGCCCACCGCCGATGCACCGTTGCAGCCGGCTGACAAGCCGGCCGACGGCGATTGGGCGGCCTACGGGCGCAACAACGCGGCCACGCGCTTCTCGCCGCTGCAGCAGATCACGCCGGAAAACGTCGGCACGCTCGAACAGGCCTGGCTGTTCCGCACCGGCGACCTGCCCGAGAAGCGCTGGGGCGCGGAAACCACCCCGCTCAAGGTCGGCGACACACTGTATCTGTGCACCGCGCGCAACCAGCTGGTGGCGCTCAATGCCGCCGACGGTACCGAGCGCTGGCGCTATGACCCGAAGATCAAGGACAAGTCGATCCCGTACACGGCGGCCTGCCGTGGCGTGTCGTATTACGAAGTGCCGGCCACCGCGCAGCAGACCGCCGATGCGGATGTCGCCGCCGACCTGGCCAATGCCGCGCCGGGCGTACCGGTGCTCACCCAGCTGCCGCGCAGCGCCTGCGCCGCGCGCATCATCGAAGGCACCCTGGACGGTCGCCTGATCGCGGTCGATGCCGCCACCGGCAAGCCCTGCGCCGGCTTCGGCAACAACGGCCAGGTCGACATCACCCTGGGCATGGGCGACAGCCCGGCCGGCTATGTCTCGATCACCTCGCCGCCGGCGATCGTGCAGGGCGTGGTCGTCACCGGCCACCAGGTGCTCGATGGCCAGCGCCGCGATGCGCCCTCCGGCGTGATCCAGGCCTACGACGCGGTTACCGGCAAGCTGCGCTGGGCCTGGGACATGGACCAGCCGGAGCTGACCGGCCTGCCGGCCCAGGGCAAGACCTACACCCGCGGCACCCCCAACATGTGGACCACCGCCACCGGCGATGACCAGCTGGGCCTGGTGTACCTGCCGATGGGCAACTCGGCCGGCGACTACTGGAGTGGCTCGCGCACCGCGAACCAGAACAAGTACGCCACCTCGCTGGTCGCCATCGACGTCAACACCGGCAAGCCGGCCTGGCATTTCCAGGCGGTGCGCAAGGACGTGTGGGACTACGACATGGGGTCGCAGGCCACGCTGGTCGATTACCCCACCGCCGCCGGCAAGGTGCCGGCGATCCTGCTGCCGACCAAGCAGGGCGACATGTACGTGCTTGATCGCCGCACCGGGCAACTGCTGACCCCGGCCGAAGAGCGCAAGGTGCCCACCGGCGGCGTCGAGCCCGGGCAGCGTTCGCCCACGCAGCTGTTCTCGCTGTACCACACGCTGCGCAAGCCGGACCTCACCGAGCGCGACATGTGGGGCATCACCCCGATCGACCAGCTGGTCTGCCGCATCCAGTTCCGCAAGGCCAGCTACGAGGGCTTCTATACCCCGCCCACCGCCGACCGGCATTCCATCGAGTACCCCGGCTACAACGGTGGCTCGGACTGGGGCAGTGTGTCGGTGGACCCGCGTCGGGGCGTGATCGTGGCCAACTACAACGACATGCCCAACTACAACCTGCTCGTACCGCGGGCCAAGGCCGACAAGCTGGGCTGGGTGCCGCGCGAGGACGTGCGCGCGGACAAGGGCGGCGCCGAAGGCGCGGGCGATCCGCAGGTGGGCACGCCGTATGCGATCGACGTCAATGCCGGCTGGCGTCTGCCGTTCACCAAGCTGCTGTGCAAGCAGCCCCCTTACGGTGGCATCCGCGCGGTCGATCTGCGCAGCGGCAAGACGCTGTGGGATCGCCCGTTCGGCAGTGCGCGCGGCAACGGCCCGTTCGGCATCCGCTCGGGCCTGCCGATCGAGATCGGCACGCCCAACAACGGCGGTTCGGTCGTCACCGCCAGCGGCCTGATTTTCATCGCCGCGGCCACCGATGACCTGCTGCGCGCGATCGACCTGAAGACCGGCAAGGAGCTGTGGCACGCCAAGCTGCCCGCCGGTGGCCAGGCCAACCCGATGATCTACGCGTTCGGTGGGCGCCAGTACGTGGTCATCATGGCCGGTGGCCACCACTTCATGGAGACCCCGGCGGGCGATTACGTGATTGCCTACGCGCTGCCGAAGTGACCGGCGCGGTGACCGCATCGACTACCATGCGGTCACCGTCTCCACGCCCTCGGCACGCCCCCCCATGAGCATCCGTCTCCCCCGCGCCGCTTGCGTGCCGATGTTGTCGCTGGCGTGGGTGCTGGTGCTGGCCGGCGCTGCCGGCGCGCGTGCGGCCACCCCGGCCGAGGCGCTGGCCGACTGGCAGGCGCACGGCCGCCAGCAGGGCCTGGCCCGGCCCGATGCCCGCTGCGAGGACTTCCTGCAGGCCATCGGCCGCAAACCCGCTGCCTTGCAATACCTGGGCTGCGAGCAGGATGACGCCTCCTACCTGCAGCCGATGACCGCGCGCTATCGCGTGCGTGGCGCGTCGGCCGCGGCCGTGGAAACCTACCTGCACCAGACCTTCGGCCTGCCGCTGTTGACCTATCTCTGCTGCGGCTGGAGCAGTGGCGCGCCATACACCTGGCGGGCAGGGGCGCACAGCGTCGGCTATGAAATCGGCATGGGCGTGGAGTCCGGGCATTACCCGCGTGAGCAATGGGACCGGATTCCCGGCTTCGAGGTCAGCGTGGGCGTGATCAGGCGCAGCCCCTAGCGGCGGGGTGCGCGATGCAAGTACCCTTCGGTCTTCGGTTCACTGGCTGACAAGGAAGATCATGCACATGCCCCTGTTGCGCAGCGCTGCACTCGCCCTGGCCCTGGCACTCAGCCCGGCGGCCTTTTCCGCCGATGTTGGGCCGCTGGAACTGACCCCGGCCCAGGGCCTCACCTACTGGACGCCCGTACCAGGCCAGTTCACGCCGAAGGCCGGCGCGGACCCCAAGCGCGTGGCCTTCGCCGAAGAAGTCACCCTGGCCTACACGATCACGGCGCGCGGGCGCACCACCGACGTGGAGGTGATCGATGCCAAGCCGGCCGGCGCGCATGCCGGCTGGGCGGTCAACGCGATCAAGGCGATGCGCTTCGAGCCCACCGCGACCAACGCAGCGCGCACGCCAATCCGCAGCCAGATCACCAGCCGCTGGAGCGGCGGCGCGCCCAAGTAAGCGCCCCCGCGCTAGCGCGGTACCCGCACCATCCGCTCGAGCAGGTGTTCCACCACGCCGGCCGGGTCGGCGGTACGGCCCACGTGCGTGCTGGACATCTGCACCACCGAGCTGCGCCTGGCGGTGAGGAAGTGGAAGCGCGCGCGCGCGGGCAGCTGTGCGATGGGGCCGGCATTGGCATCGCCGCGGCAGATCGCCACGATCGCATCCAGCCACGGCTGCAGTGCCTCCAGGTCCAGTGCGGGCGCGAACGCCTGCAGGCGCGCCGGATCGATCTCGATGGCCGCTTCCAGGTGCTTGGCCCCGGGGCAGGACACGATCACCCCGACGTTGATGAACTCCTCGCGTTCAACGCGGGGCACCACGCGGATCACCGCGTAGTCATACGTGTGCAGCGTGGGCACGGACGGCCTCCTGGACGAAGACGGCACGCACCTGCAGGCGGCGCTTGAGATAGGTGACATACGCCTGGCGATACGCCGCCGGGCTGTCGAAGAACGGCTCCTCCACCAGCCAGCTGTCCGGCACCAGGCCGACGATGCGCTCGATCTCGGCATCGCTGAGCAGCGCGGCCAGCGCGGCATCGACCTCGGCGATCCTGGTGGCGAACGGCAGCAGCACATGGTCGCGGATCAGCACGAAGGGCTTTTCGCAGGCATCGTTGGCGTTGGCCCAGTCGTGGTGGAAGTACATCGCCGCGCCGTGGTCGATCAGGTACAGCTGACGGTGCCAGACCATCAGGTTGGGGTTGCGCGCGGTGCGGTCCACGTTGCTGGTGAGCGCGTCGAACCACACGATCCGCGAGGCCAGGTCGGCATCCACCGGCATCGCGGCCGGGTCGTAGTTGATCGCGCCGGGCAGGTAGTCGCTGCCCAGGTTGAGTCCCTCGCTGGCACGGATCAGGTCCTGGATCTCCGGGTCGGGCTCGGTGCGGGCGAACTCACGGTCCAGCTCCACGAACACGATCTCCGGGATCGGCAGGCCCACGCTGCGCGCCATTTCCCCGGCGATCAGCTCGGCGATCAGCGCCTTGGGGCCTTGCCCGGCACCGCGGAACTTGAGCACGACCATGCCATCGTCGTCGGTCTCGACCACGGCGGGCAGGGAGCCGCCTTCGCGGAGGGGGGTGATGTAGCGCAGGGCGTGGACGGTTCGCATGGGGGGCATTCTAGCGTGTGGCATCCATGCCCGAGTGTTGTCGCCAGTGGCACTCGGGCAGTTGGGCGCGCTCGGCGCGCGTCGCTGCCATGAGGTGTATGCCCGCCGCTGAAGCGCCGCAAAATGTGATGAGTTTCTCGTTGAATAGGTGGGCTCGCCAGTGAAATACCGGCCAATCCGATGTGCCTGGTATTAATCACGTGAAATATGCGTTGCACCGGGTTTTGCGTGTTACAAGAGGTCGCCAGGCAAGCCTTGTCTGGTATTGATGTTGGGACCACAACGAAACCACGGAGTCATACCATGGCTAATCTTGTTCGCGCCTTGCAGGTTTCCCTCAATCTGCGTTCGCACAGTCCGACCCAGAGCATCCGTTCGAAGTACATCTACTGGATCATTTTCTAAACGCAGCGTTTTTCGCGTGTTTTCATGAACCTCCAGGGGTGGTCGATGGCCACCCCTGGCCTCGGAGGGGCCATGGCGGATCGCAGCGCAGGCACGGAAGTCATTTCGATCAATGATCTGCTGGAACGGGTCCGCCAGGAAGGCCCGGTACTCAACTTCCAGAATGATGTAGTGGGTATTTTCGACCCGGCCCTGGCGGTGAAAGTCGACAAGGCCAACACCGACCAGCACACGGTGCCGGATTCGCTGATCGATTATCTCGGGCTGCGCGGAGCGGCGCCGCCGGTGGCATGGCGCGAGGTACGCGCGCTGCTGAGCGAGCAGGGCGGTCGCCTGGCCGCACCCGAGCAGATGCGCGCGCTGTATCTACGCATGCACGCCTTCCTTTCCCGGCGCTGCGGCGCGGTCCAGGACCTGAGCGAGCTCAGCTGGTGGGCGATCTCCGAGCCGCTGCTGCCATTGCTCATCGATGGCATGGACGCGCGCGATACCGATGCGCTGATCGGCGAGCAGAAGACCCGCTACAGCGGGATCGTGCTGCAGGACTTCGGCGTCTTCCGCCGCCTGTTGAACCTGCACCTGTCGCGCAGGGCGGCGCGCACGGTGGTGCGACACATCAAGCGCCGCGTGCGCGATACCCGCGCGCATGACGATTTCCTGCAGTCGCTGCTGCCCCTGGTCGGCCGTATCGGCGTGGATCGCGTGGCCTACCTCATCTCGACCGTGCTGGCCGGCATGTCCGGGTTGCCCGGGATCACGGCCGCCAGCCTGCTGTATGCCCTACACCGCTTCCCGGAATGGCAGGCGCGGATCCGTGCGGAGACCACCGCGCTCCCATTGGAGACGTTGTACACCCTGCCCATGCGGGAGCTGCCGTGTACCTCGCGTTTCATCAAGGAGACGATCCGGGTGTGGCCAGGGTTGTTCGCGCTGCGGCGTCCGGCCTGGCACGACATCGAGGCCGAAGGGGTGTCCATCAAGAAGGGCGCGGCCTACGAGCTGTCCTCGTACTACCAGCATCATTCCCCCGAATTCTGGGATCAGCCCGACGTGTTCGATCCGGACCGCTGGCTGCCATCGCGCCGTCAGCCCAACAAGGGTGCCTACGTGCCCTTCGGGTTTTCCTCGCGCGCGTGTATCGGCAGTGCGGTCGGGCACGCGCAGCTGGTGCTGTTCTGTGCGTTGATCACCCGTGACTTCGACATTCAGGTCCAGGCCGAGCCCGCGCCGTGGATGAAACTGGAGGGGTTTGCCATTCCGATCGATTTCAAGGGCGTGGTGACGCCGCGCGCGGGGGCTGGCTGACGGTACGCACCAAGCCTGCCGCTGGCGGCCGTTGGACCGCCTCGGCGCGGGCGGGCATCGTGCGCTGCGTCTTGACCGGCCCATGGGTGGGGTCTAGAAGGCAGGGGTCAACCCCGGTTCGCAGTGGAGGTCGCATGAAGAACGTCATTGCCGCATCGCTCGCCCTGTTGCTGCTGCAGGCGTCCTCGACAGTTGCCGCGCCCCGGGCGGTTTCACCGCTGGCAGGGCGCTGGACGCTGGATGTGGCAACGCTGCCGATGCCTGCCCAGGCGCGCCCGCAGAGCGTTACCCTGGAGTTTGCGGAAGTGCCCGGCGGCAAGTGGTCCTCCCGGGTCGCCATCGTCGAGCACAGCGGCAACCGGCTGGATGCTGCCTCCACGATGGTGCTGGATGGCACGCCCGCCCCGGCCACCGGCACCTATCCAGTGGACCGCGTGGCGGGGAAGATGCCCGCGCCCGGTGTACTGGTGGTGCAGTTCATCTACCAGAACATTCCGCGCTCCACCCGCGTGTACACCGTGAGCGCCGACGGCAAGGTCCTGACCGAAACCGAGGCCTATTTCCGCGACGGCCAGCCGGTGCTGCGGACGGCACGTTTCGATCGCGCCAGGGATTGATGGCCTCCCCTGGCGTGGCGGCCTGACGACCTCCGCTGTCGGCCGATGGGCAAGCGATTGCCGCATCGACCTGGGTCGCAAGCTGAGGTGAGCCGTCAGGTACGCCACGAAGATTGGACACCTGGTCGGGCGTCACGCTTGGCGTGCGACCAGATCCAGGCTCTCGGCAGTAACGGGCTTGGGAGTGGTCATGGAGACGTCTGCAGAGACTACCGCCCAGGATCTGACGCGTGCACGATCGCTTTGATGGTTCCCGATTTTACGTTGCACGGGTCTGCATCGCGCGGTTGCAGAGGCGTGTCTCTCAATCCACGGTCACATGGTGGACGCAGGTATGTGCGATGTGCCGGGGCGAGGTTGACGGCACGCCGATCCTGTCCACGATGACGCGCATGCGTTCGCGCTGGAAACTGCACGTAGGCAACCCTGCCGTGCTCGCCGCTTACGCTCTCGCAGACGAAGCCCTGCGCCTTTAGACCGGATGCGAACCGATCAGAATCGATCCTGCATATCTCCGTGGCGGGCGCAGATTGATTCGCTGTGGTATCGATGAAGTCGAGGTCCAGTCGGGTCCGGACGCCGCCCGCCTTTTTCATCTCAAGCCCCTGCGGTAAGTTCGCTGGCCGACGGCGTGGCCTGGATCAGGTCCAACAAGCCCGGCAGCAGTTGTTCGGCGGTGAAGGTGGCCGGCGCGGCAGCGTCAAAGGCGCCGGGTGCGGCGGTGGCCGGTCCTTGAGCAGTCGGCGAAGGCGTGGTTGCAGGTGCAACGCGCGCAGCGAGGCCGCGCAGAGGGCGATGGTCCAGGTTCGTGCGGATGCGCACCCCAACATGAGCGATCCTTGCGTGATGAACGCTGGCCGCAGGGCCGGCCAGGTGAAGCGCAGATTAAGCTGAAACGCACGTACGCAATACGGCGCGCAACTGGTCTAGGATGACCGTGGACATCGCGGAGGTGCACGCATGAACGACACGGCGACTCACGTAATGCCGCCCTTGGATGGCGCCAAGGCCGAGCAGATGATCGGCAAGGTGGTACTGGTCGGTGTTACCCGCTACGGCGGCGATGGCCAGGTGCAGGGACTGCAGCAATATGCTGGCAGGGTGCTGCGGATCAGTGTCGACGAAGGCGTGGTGCTGGCCGATGATGTCGACGGGCATGAGCGCTATCTTCCGCCGATGCTGGACAATTACATGGCCGCCGAGCCGGGCGAGTACCGGCTGCTCTCCACCGGGGCCACGGTGGTCGATCCGGATTATGTGGTGACCTGGGACGTGCACGCGCGGCAGTAGCGGGGCAGGGGGACCCGACGCCGTGAAGGGAACGCCTTTGCGGGGTCGGGCGGTTGGCCCTTTCGGCCCATTCGGATCGGTCCAAGCGGTGCTAGATTCGGGTCATGCCCGCGTACGGGCACTCATGACCACTGCAAGGGGATAGGGATGCTGATCCGTCGTACCTCGCTGGCTGCGGCTGTCGCCGTTGCCACGCTCGGCCTGTTGGCCGCCGCGCCGGCTTTCGCCGGCTATGACAAACCGCCGGAACACCTGCTCAAGGTGCTCAAGGCGCCACCGCCGCCCGTGCCCAGCCTGGACCCCAGCGGCCAGCGCCTGCTGCTGACCACCGCGCAGACCTATCCGTCGATCGAGCGCGTTGCCCAGCCGTACCTCAAGCTGGCCGGCGTGCGCCTGGAGCCGAAGAACCGCAGCCGCCACGATACCCAGGGTGGCTATGGAATCCCGGCCTGCGTGGCCGATTTCACCCTGGTGGATGTGGGCACTGCCAAGCACACCAAGGTGGCGTTGCCGCAGGGCTGCGCGGGTGCGGCGCAATGGTCGGCGGACGGCCAGCGCTTCGCGTTCCAAAACGCGGTGGATACTGCCGTGCAGCTGTGGGTGGGCGATGCGGCGACCGGGCAGGTCAAGCAGATTCCCAACGTACAGCTCAACCCGATCTTCGGCGGCACGGTGCAGTGGCTGGGCGGTGGCCAGCAGCTGCTGGTCAAGCTGGTGCCGCCCAACCAGGGCCCGGCACCGTCCAGCGGCACGGGCGCGGGCGGCCCGGACGTGCAGGAGTCGCTGGGCAGCAGCGGCGAGAGCAGCACCTACGAGGCACGCGATACGCTCACCAG
>RCUH01000320.1_pt1 | contig 56000 bp, 49 predicted proteins | sample 2166191 | NCBI WGS metagenome assembly RCUH01 (sample SAMN09932848, study PRJNA488358) | compost metagenome | feature: garden; material: soil; isolation source: compost soil in an enriched community after 214 h of incubation | place: Germany: Experimental Botanical Garden Goettingen | collected... | reverse complement strand
GTGATGAACTGGTGATAAGTGGTGTAAGCATTATTGACTACCCTAACTTCTTTACCCCTAACGGAGATGGTTTCCATGATACCTGGAACATCATTGGCCTTGGAGAACAGACCGATGCTAAGATCTACATCTTTGACCGTTATGGCAAACTGATCAAACAGATCGCAGCCAACGGAGAAGGATGGGATGGAACCTTTGGTGGTAGTCCTGTAACGTCAACCGATTACTGGTTCACGGTAACCTATAAAGAATATGTAGGAGACAAGGAAATAACCAAAGAATTTAAATCGCATTTCTCTTTAAAACGATAAGCACACGCAGATCCAAAGAGAATTTTAGTTGTGAAAGCCCTGAACATTTATAATGTCAGGGCTTTTTTAGTTTTAGTGAATACGTTATATAGAGCAGCGAAGAGACTTTTTCTATCGTATTTTGCCGTCTTTTTTAACACAAAAACACTGCTTTATTAGGGGTTATAATATTTTTATTAAAAAAAATGCTGAAAAAGAGTAGTTTATCATTTAATTATTACACCTTTGCAGCTAATAAAAATATATATTATGCAGGAAGGGACTGTAAAATTCTTTAATGAATCAAAAGGATTTGGATTTATCACACCATCAGTTGGTACTGGTGATATCTTCGTTCACGTATCAGGATTAGTTGGCGAGGTAAGAGAAAACGACCGCGTTCAATACGAAGTAGAAAACGGTAAGAAAGGCCTAATGGCGGTTAACGTACAGGTAATAGACTAGTTTATTCTATTAAAAAACCCTTCGTTTATAACGGAGGGTTTTTTTGTGCCTTATATTTTCGGATACTTTATTAGATTAGCATCAATATTGAAAGCTTCACATAACGGTGAGGCTTTTTTAGTTTTATAAATAAAGATTCTGTTATTTAAACTAAAATTAAACTGTCCCTTTTTTATTCAGTATACATTTGCACTGCATTAAATAAAGAAAATACATAATGAATAGTAGATTAATAAAAGGAATTCTATTTGTAAGTATAGGCGCAGCAAGTTATGGAGTTCTGGCAACACTTGTAGGACTTGCTTATAAAGAAGGCTTTAGTACTACCGAAGTAGTAACATCACAATATTTAATTGGCCTGGTAACAATTGGGTTATTAGCTTTATTTAGCGGTAAAGCAAAACAGGAAGCTATAGAAGTTAAGGATAAATACCTTGTGGCAAAACTAATGATAGGAGGAACCACTTTTGGACTTACGGGTTTCTTCTATTACCTATCAGTCCATTATATCCCGGTTTCTGTAGCGGTTGTACTGCTTATGCAGGCTATTTGGATGGGAATTGTTGCCGAGGCGATCTTAAACAGAAAATTCCCGGATGTTTATAAATGCATTGCAGTAGTGATGGTACTTTTTGGCACATTACTGGCTACAAATGCTATTGGAAATATGGATGGATTAGATATTACAGGCCTTATGTGGGGAAGTGCTGCGGCATTAATGTACACTATAATGTTATTGGTGTCTAACAGGCTGGCATTAAATATGCATCCGTACAAAAAAAGCTTTTGGACATTATTGGGTGCAACTATAATGGTTTTTATTGTTGGGTATTTTAATATGCCGGTAGAATATAAAATTTCGGTATTCTGGAAATGGGGATTGTTGTTAGCGCTCTTTGGAACTATACTACCTCCTGTGCTTTTTAATTTGGGGATGCCTAAAACCGGAATAGGCTTGGGCTCTATCATCATTTCTATAGAAATACCGGTATCTGTAAGTATGGCTTATTTTTTGCTGAACGAAAGAGTAGTAGGTTTACAATGGCTAGGGATAGGTATAATATTGCTTTCTGTAGTGCTTATAAATCTTAAAGAGCTAAAAACAACATTTAAAACAACATGAGTTTCATAAATACTGACAAGCTGGATAATCCGGTATGGCATTCTTTGTCTGAAAGTCATAAAGAGTTCGCAATTGAATATGAGGGTATAAAATTTTATAATCCTGAATATTGTCCTTTTGGAGGATTTAACTCTCTGTATAAAACAGAAGATGTGGATGATTATGCCGAATTGGTGGATAATTTTTTTATTGTTGGAGAGAAACCCTCTTTCTCTGATAATTTAAAATTAAAAGCAGAAGTAGTATGTCTTCAGATGATTATTGATAAGCCTGTAGAAGGAGAAATAACAAATGAAATAGTACCTCTTACTTCCAAGTATACTGATGCATTGTATGAGTTGGTTAATTTGGTACAGCCGGGTTATTTCAAGAAAAAAACAGCTTTATTAGGCAACTATTTCGGGATTTTTGAGAATAATGTTCTTGTTGCTGTAACTGGCGAACGTATGAAAATGAATGATTTCGTTGAAATAAGTGCTGTTGTTACACATCCCGGCCATGGAGGAAAAGGATATGCAAAGCAACTGGTTACTCATGTTGCTAATACTATTTTTAGTCAGGATAAAGTGCCTTATCTCCACGTAGTTAATAACAATATTGGAGCAATAAAACTATATGAAAAGTTGGGTTTTACAACAAGGCGAGAAATTAGTTTTTGGAATATTACTAAATAGCTTTTGCTTTTAGTAAAAAAAGGGCAGTACTTTTAGTGCTGCCCTTTTTTTATAGTATAGATGCGATTTTTATTTAACCGATCCTTGTAATGTTTTTTCTATCAAAGCGAAATGACTTTTCATATAATCTGTCGATTTTGCAGCTATTTTGTATTCAAGAGAACTCTCTGAAGTTTTTACTTTTATTTTTGAAATCCCTGTTTTAGTCAGTTTTTTAAAATTTTCTACCATTTGTTCCGCGCTTCCGCCTTTTGAAGAAAGAGCAAATGCAGCTTTAAAATTTTCTTGTCCACAGTCGGTATCAGACATCTGAAAACATTCTATTTTACTTCCATCTTCAAGAATAAGGGTAATGTTATTGGCAGATTGATTAATGCAACCCAGCTTATTGTCGTTATGAAACATATCCAGGTCGATAAAATAAGTTTCTATGTTTTTTCCTTTTGCCATTCCAGATTGGTATCCTGCGGAAAAAAAGGCCAGTCCGTTTTTAGCTACACTGTCCTCTACTTGGAGCGAATTACTTTTGTGGTTTTTCGTCAGTATTACCTTATTACCTGCTTCATCAGTCGTATTAACAGCAATGGTTTGAGCTAAGGCGGCATTACCTACTAGCAATGCTGCTATAAAAAGTTGTTTAAATTTCATTTTCAGTACAGTAAGGTTGTTTTGTTAAGACAAATATATGAGTTATACGGGAAATTTATAATAGATGATATGAAATAAAATAACCCCGGAAATTTCCCGGGGCTAAGAGTATTCAAAAATTAAAGAGTAAACCAGATTTATGTTGTTTTTAAAACTGCCTGTTGCTTGTGTTTCGAAATTAATACCAAAGCAACTGCAGCTCCGGTTAGTGCCATTGCAACACCTACTAAGTTTGGCGAAGCATAGCTGTAGCCAGCAATAAGGGGTAATCCGCCCAGGAAAGCACCTAGAGCATTCCCTATATTAAAACTGGCTTGTATTGCGGCCGAAGCTATCATTTCTGCGCCAGTTGCTGCTTGAATCATAAGCATTTGTACCGGAGCTACAAGGGCGAAGGAAAGACTTCCGGTAAGGAAAACCAATAACAACGAGAGTATTTGATTTCCTGAAAAGAAGTACACGGCCACAAGATCAGTCGCCATAGTAATAAGCAATGCGAATACAGTGTATGAAGGAGAAAAGCGATCGGCCAGCCTTCCGCCTATTAGGTTGCCCACTACCATACCTAATCCTGCAAGAATAAGAATATAAGGAACATCTTCAGCTGAAAAGCCTGAAACATCTGTTAACAATGGGGCTATATAACTAATCCAGCAAAATAAACCTCCGGTGCCAATAGCAACTATCGCGATAATAAGCCACGCTTGTGCTTTTCCAAAAAACTTGAGCTGGCTTTTCATGCTCTCGTTATTTTTAGCGGGCAGATTCGGCATCCAAAGGAGTAATGAAATAATGGTAATAAGCCCAATAGCGGCAATAACTACAAAAGTATAACGCCAGCTGTAGTGGTGACCAATATAAGTGCCTAGCGGAACACCTGCAACATTAGCGATGGTTAACCCTGAAAACATAACGGCGATGGATCGTGCTTCTTTACCTTTATCAGCAAGACGACTGGCTACAACGGCACCTACGCCAAAAAAGGCTCCGTGTGGCAATCCTGAAAGGAAACGTGAGGCAAATAAAAGGTTAAATCCCGGGGCTATGATAGAAAGGGCATTAAATACAGTAAGCATTATGGCCATTGCCAGCAACATTTTTTTAGGCGGAAAGTTTCTACCTGCAATAACCAGTAAAGGCGCACCTATAACAACACCAAGGGCATATGACGATATAAGATATCCAGCTTGTGGTATGCTGATGTTCAGGTCGTGGGCAATGTCGGGCAGGAGCCCCATCATTACAAATTCGGTTATTCCTATGGTGAGTCCGCCCAGGGCGAGCGGCAGTAAGCTTAATTTCATAAGTAGATGTATTTTACATTTGGAAATGCAAATTTACGGCACGATATGTGGTAAATAGTTGTATATTTATGATACATGATTGTAATAATATGATATGAGAAAATTAAACCAGTTCGAGACCCTCGTAATTGACGAATTTGAAGAGGAAAAATTTCGCCTTCCTTGTCACGGGCATACCTATTATGAGCTTATATATATAGTGAAAGGAGAGGGTATGCACCATATAAACCACAATATTATTCCGTATAAGGATGGTGATCTGTTTGCTGTTTCTCCCGATGATGAACACTATTTCGATATTAATAGCAGTACCCGTTTTGTGTTTATAAAGTTTACCGATAGCTATTTTAGTTCTAAAAAGAACCTGGCTACAGATGACCTGCTGCTAAACACGCCCGAAAATTTTATGCGTGAAAGGCTGTTGAAAGAAACGGTACTTAATCTGGATGAACCTTGCCGAACCATTCTTAAAAACACCGTAGCTAATATTACTGCTTACAACTGCCGGAAAGATGTATCGGCATCACCAATAGTGTTTTACCAGATACTGTCTATTTTCGGATTGATAAAGGAAGCGATGAAAAGCATGGAGCTGCCAGCACAGGGATGCAATTTCGATAACAAACAAATCATAGCCTATATACACCAAAATGTATACGATCCGGGAATGGTACAGATAAAAGCCATTGCTGCCCATTTTAATATAGCGCAGAGTTATTTTAGCGCCTATTTTAAGCGTAATTTTGGCATGACGTATCGTGATTATACAAACAACCTTCGAACCAAGTTAATAGAAAAGCGTATTGCCGGGCGAAATATGCCTATTAAGCAAATTGCTCATGAATTTGGCTTTACAGACGAAAGCCATTTATCCAATTACTTTAAAAAGCGGAAAAACATTAAACCTAGTGAGTTTGGGAAGTAGTGTTTTTTACAGAGATATTCCTATCCCAACATCACTTCCTTTACCGGAGAGAAAATTCCATTTGTTCCTTCTAGGCGGCGTAATATGGTAATGCGATCGCATAGCCATTCGTCTTGGTAGTCAAAAGGGGTAAAATCTTCAATACGGTCAAAGTCGGCAGTAGCAATGTTACGGGCAATAGTAACGTGAGGGTGTATTACCTTTTTGGCACGTTGCGGTTTGTCGAGTATACTTGTTTGTCGGTAGCTTCTTTTAGCCACCGGTTTTGGATCAAGTAGCTCCATAAGGTTGTTTATGGGAGCAGGATCTTCAATCTTCAGGCATAATGTACGCGAAACACCTCCGTGTTTCAGTACTTCATGTCCGGCAAGTTTAATGGTAAAAGGCTCCAGGCTGGCAGCAACCTTTTTTACCAGTTTCAATACCTGATTATCGGCTGTTGCTCTTTGCTTAAATAGCGACACATGCGCCAAGGACCTTCTGTTGTAGTCTTCAAGGCCTATAAGGGAATGCAATTGCTCCTTTAGCCCGTCAACCGCTTCCTTGATAGTATCATTGGGCGATAGGAGTATAAAATACTCATAAACGGTTTCCTGGAACAGGGTATATTGTACAGCGCTCTTTTTGGCCATTGAAAGGGGTATTGTGTTGCAAAAATAGGATTTTTTGTTTAGAAAGTTTTCGTAATTTAGTATCATATGAAACCTGAAATTAAGAAAACACATATAATTCCTAAAAAAGTCCTTTCCCGAAAAGACGAAATAACTTCTGATTTTTTAAAGCTTGTAGAAAAACATATCGATGAACTTATGAAGGGAGTAGCAGGGAAACGCTATTCGGCTACAGATTTTGCAGGGATGCTGTTTATCCATCCGCGCCATCTTACCAATACATTAAAGCTTACCATAAACTCATCGACCTGCGAGATCATGGAGAACAGAATCCTTAACGAAGCACAGCAATTACTGAATGAAACCGATCTTTCTATTGCAGATATAGGACTCAAATTTGCTTTTGATGAGCCTACTAATTTTACTAAATTTTTTAAAGGTATGGCTGGGATCACACCCTTGCAATACCGTAAGAGTCAGAAAAATAAAGTTTGACAGATAGGGTAAGATTCTGAAGAGTACACCATTTTTGAGAGGGTTTACCGCTGTAATTTTGCTTTGTCGAAACACAAAATAAAATTTGAAACATAATGAAAACAAATAAAATAGCTCTTGTTACAGGTGGTAGTCGCGGACTTGGTAAAAATATGGCTTTGGCTATTGCCAAAAAAGGATTGGATGTAATACTTACCTATAACAGTAAAAAAGATGAAGCTGCAGCCGTTGTAGCAGAAATTGAAGCTTTAGGTCAAAAAGCAGTTGCCTTACAGCTCAATGTTGCAGAAGCCGATAGCTTTCATGCATTTTTCGGACAGGTAGCACACGCCCTTAAAGAAACCTTTAATGCATCTAAAATTGATTTTTTAGTAAACAATGCAGGGATTGGTATTCATGCATCTTTTGCGGAAACAACTACACAGCAATTTGATGATTTGGTAAACATTCAATTTAAAGCACCATTTTTCCTGGCACAAGGAGCATTATCGTTGATGCAAGATGGTGGAGGAATTATAAATATCTCTACAGGACTGGCACGTTTTAGCCAACCTGGCTATGCAGCTTATGCCTCTATGAAAGGTGCTATGGAGACACTGACCAAATATCAGGCAAAAGAATTGGGTGCGAGAGGAATTCGAGTAAATATTGTTGCTCCGGGTGCTATAGAAACCGATTTTGGTGGTGGAGCCGTTCGTGATAACGCAGGGATTAACACTTATCTTGCTTCTGAAACTGCTTTAGGCCGTGTTGGTCTTCCTGACGATATAGGTGGCATTGTAGCTTTTTTGTGCACAGATGATGCCCGATGGATGACTGCCCAACGACTGGAAGTATCGGGAGGGATGTTCTTATAAATAATTAATCACCGAATTAATTAATCTTTACAATTTCGACGTTAGGAGACTTGAAGTTAAAAACCCGAAGGGCAAGCAAATCTCAGGTAATTAATACTTGAGATTTCTCCACTTCGCTGCACTTCGGTCGAAATGACAAATGTGATTATTTCAGGCTATGTTCGGCGATAACATTCCATTTCTCTCCATCATGCTGAAGCAGGTAAAATCGGTCTGCCCTAAAGGTGGCACTATATTTTTTATGCTGGTACACATCTATGGCACGCTCATATTGTTCCGGGGTGAGGTCACGAAAGGCAATAGTCATATGTGGATGAAAACGCTGCTCTGTGTATGATATCTTTATTTGAGGGTAGGCATTTTCAAAACCTGAAAGAATTGCTTTTTGTAATCGTTCAAGTCCGGGACTCATTATAGGTTTTACATAAATAACTGGGTTGTCTTTATTATCAAAACTGCCAAAATCTTCCAGTTCTACATTAAAAGCGTCTACACCCGGGCGAATATTCTCAAACCATTTTAATAGTCCGTTATGTCCTTTTTCAGCAAGATTAAAAGGTGCCTTTAGCGTAATGTGAGGCATACTCTTTAATGCTTTGCTGCTATTATAGTTTTGGGCAAAATCATTTTTAAATCCTGTTACTTCTCCAGCAACACTATCGTGTGGAATCAGGGCTATAAAGTAGAGGTTTTCTGTATTCATTGTCGTCGCTTTACTACAAATATACTATTTATTACGGGCGGTTTCAAGGAATAACGGCTTCATTGCTTAAAAATAACATTGCTATTTTTTGCGTAATATTTTTAGGCTTAAGCGTTTATTTTCTTTGTGGAAAACTATTATGCATAACTACAGGAGGGAACTTCTTATTTTTAATGTTAAGCCTTATATTTGCAGGCATTCCTGGAAAAAATGTTGTCAAAAAGAAAGTCTTTTAATTAGTGATGAAAGACTCTAAACTGTTCGATACTTCCAAAAAGTAATATAACAATTAAATTTAGTAGTTTATGTTATTTACTAGAAATGCGGCTGTTAAGGCCGCATTTTTTTTACAATAAAAAAGAGGACGCTACTAGCGTCCCCCTTTCAATTTAAATTACATAAAATTATTCTTTAATTATTGCTTTTTGAGCGATAGATAATCCATCTTCTCTCATTACGACAATGTATTGTCCCGCAGCATATCTGCTAAGGTTTATAGTCCATTTGCCTTCTTGAGTTTCAGGGATATATGTTTCAAGTAACACGCCTAGTAAACTGTAAACTTCGATAGATCTGCTCATTGCTTTTTCGTTAGCAAAAACATAAGTAAGACCTGTTACATCACTAGATGGGTTTGGTGCAACTGTTAAGCTGTTCAATTTAGCCATAGTGTCACCTATTGTATCACCGATAGAATTAATTGCCTGTGCTCTGCCATCACATCTAGGGAAAGCAATTTTGTCTTTAGTTCTACATTTTTCACCTTTTTCGAGTGTTGTAGTTAACACTATTTCCAGAACGTTACCTCCTACAAATCCTGTTGGAATAAAGTTTAGGTTAAACACTCCGCCTCCAGGAGGTACTGTTACTACAGATGGCATAAATATACCCATACCACTATTAGCAGCGCTTACATTAACATCAATAGGATACCAATAAGGGTTGTCAATATACATATCGATTAAGAAATGGCAGAATGGTTTGTTGTCGGCTTTTATACCTTTAACTTCAAATTTAATGTCGCATTCACATGCTATAACATTAACATTCATTGTTTCGGTTTCTTTATAACAAATACCATTTAATAGACCCATTTGGTAAATTCCTGAGGAGTTAATGTGGTAATTAGGTACTGAATTAACACCTGCCTGATCCATGGTGAAATCTTTCATCCATGTCCATTTTCCAAATTGCGCCTGAGGTGCAGGTCCAAGGATATCAAATGAACCTTCTCCAGATTTTCTATCCATACAGAATTCATAACATCCTTTAGGGAATATCCAGAAATATTCTTCAGGATCTTTAGGTACGTCAAACTGTGCAGTAGATGTGCATCCGCCAAGGTTGGTAAAGGTTACCATGAATGGACCTCCTTTATTTACTTCGATGGTAGATCCTAGTCCACCATTACTCCATGTGTATGTTCCCGGTGCTCCGGCATCAGCAGTAAGTTTAACGGTATAAGGATTACAAAAAGTTACATCAAAGGTAAGTTGAGGTGTCTGTGGTGTGTCATAAGCTGTAACTACATAGCTGTCTGAGCTAATGCAGTATCCTCCAGAACCATCCGGTACTCTTACTTCTACCTTAAATGTATATGTGCCAGATGTAGTAAGAGTGTAAGTAAGCAGGGCAGAGCTGCTCCAGTTTGCTACTTGAGTATTATCAAGTAACCATCTGTATTCAAGATTACCTCCTCCGGCATAACCTGATAGTGTAAGCGACTGGTAAACACATACGCCATCCGGACCTGTAATTACAGGGTCTGGACTCATTATAAATTTAGCCGGTGTAGTATCAATTGCTTTTGTACATCCAAGGGTATTTCCTACAGTTACCCAGTAGCTGCCAGAAGTATTAACCTGTAATGTAGGTGACGAATTTATAGCGACTACACTTTGATCTTTCATCCATGTATAGGTTGAAGGAGCTGTGCCAGTACTGTTATATGTAATTATAATAGGGTCACCTTCACAGTTTGGAGATGTTGAGGTAAGGTTACCACTAAGCTCATTAGGATTTACAACTACGTTAACAGAACTTGTGCTTGTACATCCATAGATGTTAGATACTGTTAGAGAAATTGTTTTGGTGCCTGGTGAATCGTATACTTTTACAGGTTGTGGCTGAAGGTTGGTTGAGCCATCACCAAAGTTCCAGTTGTAATATAGACCAGGTACTATTCCTACTCCTGGAGCTAGCTGGAAGCCTGTGCCATCACACGTTGTGTATGGACTTATAATTGTAGAATTTGGCATTGCAGGTAGATTCAGAGATATAAAATCTGAACACGTTAAGAAACCTGGCCTGCCTAACTCAATGCCTAAGTTATAATTTCCAGGAGGTACATCTACTGTGTATGAAGTAGCCGTTGGAGCAACTGTATACTGGTTAAGACCTATAGTAAATACTTTACTGGTTGGCGGTGTATTTGGATAATAGTTTGAATCATCCAGTACTGTAATTGTGTATGAGCCAGAAGTATTACATGCTACCGAATATTTAACTTTTGGTATGTAAGGTATGATCTGGTTCGCATATTCAGTTATTTTACATGGCTGATTATTTACATCCAAATAAATGGCATTATAAATTATAGTATAATTACCCGCTTTTTGATAGCTAAAGCTAGCCGAGTTTTGAGAGCTCGATAATACTGAAGCTTCAGGGCCTGCACTCCAGGAGTAAGATACAGGAGCCGGAGTAGTAGTTGAATTTGCGTTGATTACATTACAACCACCCTGAGATACGCCCAGAAGAATCGAAGGAGCCGGGTTTATAACACAAGTTGGTCCACAGTCATTAATTACTCTAACAGTATTTGTAAACTGGCCACATCCGTTAGGATTTTCAACCCACGCACGATAATCTCCAAAAGTAGTTACATTAAAATTGTAGTTTGTTCCCGAAGATAAAAGTGTATTTCCGTCATACCATTTAATAAGAGCTGTACCTGTAAGACCACTTTGTATGGTAACTGTAAGTGTAAATGGAGTTACAGTGTTACAGAATATCTGATTTGGATCCGGAGTTATAAGAGCTACCGGTGCCGGGTTAACAGTTACAGTTTGAATAGCTGTTGCAGGAGTTGTACAACCGTTAGGGTTTTCTACTACAACGGTTATTGTATAAGATGTACTCGATGGTACATTGCCATATTGATGTGCTGGGGGTGCCTGACCAGCTGGTAGCGTTACTGTTGCGCTGCCATCACCAAAATTCCATGTTGCTGTTCCTGTTACTGCAGGCGATATTGATGGTGCAACAAAATCACCAGGACATACATATGTAGGAACATTTACAATGCCAATTGTCGGAGAAAATACAACAGTTACAGGAAAACTGGTAGTGTGCCATACATTACATTTACGAACTTTAAGTATAACCTCAGTATTAGGTATAACAATTTGGTTCCATAATATGCTTACATTGTTTGTGCCGTTACCGCTTGCAACGCTACCTGCTATTGCAGGAGATACGCTCCACTCATATACTTCACCTTCTGAATAGCTTACAGAATATCCGTTTACTGAACTGGCACAAACAGGGTTTGTAGCTGTAGTGATGTTTAATATTACATTGTATTCTTTAACTTTTTTAGTGACTTTAGATGATACACAGTGTGGTTCGGCAGTGTTTTCACGCCAAACCCTCACGCCATAAACTATAAACCCGGGTGTAAATTCTACTGTAATGGCATCACCATAATTAGAACCGCTTATAGTTCCGTTTATGGCTTCCCATACAAGTACAGTGCCCGGAACAGTATTAACAAGGCTATATTCTACTGGAGATGCTGTACATACTCTTGCTGGCCCTATAATATCAATAATATTTGGAGTAGCAGGTATTTCGTCTACCCTTATTATAAATGGAGCAGATGGAGGACAGAAATCATCTCCGGTTACAGTTAATGTGTAGTTTCCAGGAACATTAAACGGGTATGAAAAACTATTTCCCGTGAAATTAGCTATGGAGTTGTCCGGTTTCTTTAATGTCCATATTCCTACATATCCATTATTCACACTGTATGATTGTGTAGTGTTTTGGCAAATTTCTGTTGGCCCAGAGATAGCACCCATTGCTTTAACATGGATGTTATATTCTGCATAGCCTCCACATTTAAGCATTGAATTTTGGTAAGTACATCTTAATGTGATGTCACCTTCCATACCTGTAGTAACAATTACTTCATTGCGCTGGTCAGTATTAATAATGGTAGCCCCCGTTCCGTTAGAAACGATGCTCCATACAAAATCAGTAGTTGGCCATTGTGGTAGTTTATATCTGTACTGTGTATAAGCACATGTTATACCTTCTCCCACTATTTTTGTTTTAGATGTTACAACAGGTACTTTAATTGCAATTTGAGCACATTTAAGGCCACACGCGCTCCCGTCATAAATAACATATCCAAAACCGGTAGAATCTACATTGTCCCATTTAACAGTTATTGTAGCTCCATAAGGCTGAGGTGAAGTGATTGTTCCACCTTCTACTTTCCAGTTGTTAAGCCCATTACATTTTTCGGCTACTTCGGCTGGTATACTGTAGTCGTCGCTGTCATTTTCGCATACAACAGAATTACATGTAATCGGAAAAGCTATTGATTCATGTATATAAATATCATATGTAAATTTCTTGCTACAGTTACACTCATTGGTTACGGTTAATGTTACAGTTTTTGGCCCAGGCTCTATATAAGAATGCGTTGGTTCAAATTCTGAAGAAAATGAGTTATCTCCAAAATCCCATAAATAAGAGATTATTTGTGATCCTCCATTAGCACTTGAGGTATTTGTAAAATATATTGTCTCTTCAAGACAAAACTCTTTAACTCCTGGTACTATTGTAAAACTTGGTTTTGGTCCGGCTATTACTTCAAGGCACATTTGTTTAGTACGTGGTCCATCGGGTGTCTGAACAGTGGCAGATACAAATCCGTAGCCTGCATTCCCCCAAACTACCAGGCATGAAGTACCATTGTTAGGTCCTATAATAGTACCTCCGGTAATGGTCCATACTGTTGGCCATGCACTGTTAGAGTTGTTTAGCGTGTAGGTAACGTCGCTCTCTTCACATACTCTAACACAGTTGCCACTGCCTATGTCTTCATTAAAATCGTCTTTTTCACGGGGTTTGTAAACCTGGCATCCAGATTCTTCGTCCCACGTAAGGGTAATGTTTTGGGCGTTGAGGTTGTTAAACATCATGAGCCAGAATAGACAGCCCAGAATAAACTTGAGCCGCTTTCTTCGATGCGTAAGGTGTTTTTTCATAATTAGTTGGTTTTTAAAAACGGTTGTTAAATTTTCTTAAAACTACCTAAATTATTGTATGCCAAAATGTTAAAAAAATCTTAACAAAAAAAATCTTACTGTTTTTTTTTGTCATGCTCAGTGTTTACAGGTGTTTCATAATGTAACATTTAAACTGTTTTTTGTTATATTTGAAACATTATAGTTAGTAATTAGATAATTATGTCAAAAAGCCTTTAAAAATGTGATATTTTTTTATTTAAAAACAGAATATTGTTAATTGGGTAAGTATGATGATTTATTTAACAAAATATAACGCAGATAATGTATTAAATTTAAAACCATTAAGGTGCCAATAAATCATTAACGCACAAATATGCAGGATAAGATAAAACAACTTTGGGCTAAACTTACAGCGCCCCGAAAATGGGTGCGTGTGGTGTCGCGTATTCTACTTGGTTTTTTCATATTGATTATTGCTACTTATGTTGGGTTAGCCTGGTATATTAATACACATAAAGAAGAGGTACAAGCCAATTTACTTAAGGAACTCAACGGTGGCCTTACAGGCTCACTTACCATACAAAAAATGGAAGCTACTTTTTTACAGGGTTTTCCACGGGTATCGCTTCGGCTTGAAAAGGTAGTTCTGCAGGACAGCCTTTATAAAAAACACGGCCATACGCTCCTTAAGGCGGATGAACTTAACGTTGCTGTAAATGCCCTTGCCTTACTTCGGGGTACTATCGAAATACAAAAAATGAGTATAGAAAATGCTGCTATAGATATGTTTACCGATGCTTCCGGTTACAGCAATACGGCAGTTTTTAAAAAGAATAAATCGAAACCTGAGAGTGAAGAGGGGGGTGGAAGTTTTCCGCAGTTGCGTAAACTTTCATTGGAAAATGTAAGCCTGGCGATAGATAACAGGCAGAGAAACAAGTTGTTTAAGTTTAATGTAGAAAATCTTGACGGTAAGATTGACTATAAACTATTTGGTTGGGAAGCAGACATAAGCCTGAAAACAATGGCACACAGCCTGGCTTTCAATACAGAAAAAGGAAGTTTTGTTAAGGAAAAGCCCATTGAAGGTAATTTTGATATATCGTATAGCGAAAGCGAAGGTTACATTGTTTTTAAGCCGAATGAACTGAACATTGGGAAAGAAAACTTTGTTATAGGAGGAAAGTTTGAAGTAGCAGATACTTCGTCGGATTTCACGATTAATATTTCTAATGAAAGTATCATGTGGAGTGATGCTGCACATTTGCTTTCGCCTAATATCTCTTCAAGACTGGATATGTTTAATCTCGATAAACCTATTTCGGTAAAATGTGATCTTGTGGGAGATTTTAATGAAGAAGGAGATCCGTTTATTCATGTTGTCGCGAATATTAAAGATAATGCGCTTACTACCCCGGGCGGATTGGTAAGTGATTGTAATTTTACCGGAGAGTTTACGAATAACAATGTTCAGGGAAAAGGACTTAGCGACGCTAACTCTGCTATTAAGCTGTTTGGCTTTAATGGGGTATATGCCGGATTGCCTTTTACAATGAAAAAGATATTTATCCTTGATCTTGAAAAGCCAATAGCAGTGGGCGATTTTACTTCGAATTTTGACATCGCACAGCTTAAAAACATCATTGATAAAGACCTGCTTACGTTTACTAAAGGTACTGCTGATGTAAAACTGAATTTTACTGCCGACATTGTAGATTTTAAATTGGCCAAACCAATGGTGAACGGAATTGTGAATGTAAAAGGAGCCGATATAAGTTATGTGCCTCGAAAGCTCGATTTTAAAGATGTATCTGTGGCATTAAATTTCACTCAGGATAATCTTAACATAAGCCAAATCGTTTTAAAAAGCGGTAAGAGTATCGTAAATATGGAAGGGAACATTAAAAACTTCCTGAATCTTTATTACACCGATCCGCAAAAAATAGTTTTAACCTGGCACATTCATAGCCCGCAATTGCATTTGGGTGAATTCCTTGGCTTTTTAGGTAGCAGGCAAAAGGCGCAGAAAGCGATTCGTAAAAATAGTAAGGGTAATTTTACCGAAGAAATAAATGAGCTTTTCGACAAGAGTAACGTGGATATGAAGCTGCGTGTGGATAAGTTGTACTATAACCGATTTTTGGCTACCAATGTAAAAGCCGATGTTCTGCTTACTGCGTCGGGAATAGTATTAAAAAATGCAGGGCTTAAAAATTCCGGAGGAACATTACTATTAAGCGGAACGATGACCCCAAAAGGAAATTCAAATAAATTCAGTTTGGATGCTACAGTTAATAATGTGGACATCAATAAGTTTTTTTATGCCTTTAATAATTTCGGAATGGAAACATTAAAGTCTACTAACTTAAAAGGTCTGGTAACTTCTAAAGTCAATATTACAGGAACTATTACAGATAGTGGAACAATGGTGCCGCGATCGATATACGGTAATGTGTCGTTTGGAGTTAAAAAAGGAGGATTGGTTAATTTTGATCCCGTTCGTAATGTGGGCAAGTTTGCCTTTCCGTTTAGGGATATGAACAATATTGAATTTTACAATCTTAAAGGTAATTTTAATATTCAGGGTGAAAAAGTTACTATAGCCCCAATGCAAATTAATTCGAGCGTGCTTAATATGGATGTGGAAGGGGTATATTCTTTTGGCAAAGGCACCCAAATTTATATTGATGTGCCGTTGCGTAATCCTAAAAAAGATAAAGATATTACCGATAAAGATGAACTTGCTAAGCGCCGCAATCGCGGCATTGTTGTGCATCTTACGGCCGAAGATGATAAAGATGGTAATGTAAAGATGAAGCTTGGTGGAAAAAAAGATTGAGTCTTATTATCCATGTATGGCTTCGGATTTACCATAGCTCTGGATAAGCTGTCCTTCATATTCAAGCCATTCAGCCCAGCGTTTTTCTACATCTACATCTTCTGCATATTTTCGGGCAAGGCCTAAAAAGGTAGTATAGTGCGTAGCTTCAGACACCATAAGGTCATAATAGAATTTTGCCAGTTCCGGGTCTTTTAGGTTTCGTGATAACACTTTAAAGCGTTCACAGCTCCTGGCCTCGATCATTGCAGAAAAAAGCAGCCTGTCTACAAATGAAGTGTTACGGCTGAGGTCTTTTCTTGCAAATTTTAAGAGCTGGTTAACGTAATCATCTTTTCTTTCCCTGCCTAGTGTATAGCCGCGTTGTTTTATAATAGCAACAACCTGTCTGAAATGTTCTAGTTCTTCCGCAGCAATTTCCAACATTTTCTCTACCACTTCCATGTGTTCGGAGTTATTGGTGACCAGGTAAATGGCATTGGTGGCTGCTTTTTGCTCGCACCATGCATGGTCAGTAAGGATTTCTTCCAGGTTAGATTCGGCTATATTCGCCCAGCGAGGGTCGGTTAAAAGTTTAAGTCCCAGCATAAAATTAATTTATAGGAGTGAAAATAAGTGTTTTAATGGTTTTTAATTGCGTAATCCGTGCAGTCTTGCAACATATTTCCCTATTACATCAAACTCAAGGTTTACAATAGTACCTGCTTTTATGTTTTTAAAATTGGTGTGTTCAAAAGTATACGGAATGATGGCAACGCTAAACTCATTGTCTTTCGAGTTTACAACAGTAAGACTAACTCCATTTACCGTTATAGAACCTTTTTCGATAGTAATATTACTAGGGCCTTTATCATATCCAAAAGTAAAATACCAGCTTCCGTTAGCATTTTCTACGCTTTTACAAACACCGGTTTGGTCTACGTGTCCTTGTACAATATGTCCGTCAAGGCGGTCGCCAAGTTTCATGGCGCGCTCTAAATTTACAATCCCATCTTTCGTCCAGTCTTTAAGATTGGTCTTGTCCAGCGTTTCTTTTATGGCTGTAACCGTATAAGTGTCATTTTCAATAGCTACCACGGTAAGGCATACGCCATCGTGTGCTACGCTTTGATCTATCTTTAGTTCATTGGTAATAGAAGACCCAATAGTTATGTTAATATTGTCGTTATCTTTTACTATTTGGGTAATGGTTCCCTGTGTTTCAATAATTCCTGTAAACATGCTGATTTATTTTACTAAATTTGTACCTCCAAAAGTACAATAAAACAGTATCATGACAAAAAAGGCAGAAAATGTAATCGTAGGTATATCTATAGGCGACCTTAATGGTATAGGTAGTGAGGTGATACTTAAAACTTTTGAGGATGCACGCATGCTCGAATTTTGTACGCCCGTTATCTTTGGTAATGTAAAGGTGCTTTCGTTTATAAAGAAAAACCTTGATCTTACCCTGAACCTTTATGGTATTGACCAATTAGATCAATTGGTGACAGGTAAAATAAATGTACTTAACGTTTGGCGTGAAAGTGTAAATATAGATTTTGGTAAAAACGATGAGACTATAGGCAAGTATGCTGTAAAGTCGTTTACCGAAGCAGTAGCAGCATTAAAAGACAAAAAAATAGACGTGTTGGTAACAGCACCTATAAATAAATACAATATACAATCGGAAGATTTTAAATTTCCGGGGCATACAGATTACCTTGACCAGGAATTGGAAGGGAATGCGCTTATGTTAATGGTGCAGGACAAACTTAGGGTAGGATTGTTTACAGACCATATTCCGGTAAATGAAGTTTCGGCACATTTAACCGAGGCGCTTATCCGTAAAAAGCTACTTACTGTAAACAAAACCTTAAAACAGGATTTTGGTTTGAGTAAACCAAAAATTGCTGTTTTGGGTGTTAACCCACATAGTGGAGATGGTGGTGTAATAGGTAGCGAAGATGATAAAGTAGTAAAACCGGCACTAAAAAAACTTTTTGAAGAAGGAGTTTATGTTTTTGGGCCATTTTCTGCAGATAGTTTTTTTGGAAGTGGTCAATATGAGAAATATGATGCTGTTATAGCAGCATATCACGACCAGGGGCTTATTCCGTTTAAAACGCTGGCATTTGGCGGAGGTGTTAACTATACCGCAGGCCTTGAAGGGATAAGAACATCGCCGGATCATGGTACAGCATACGATATTGCAGGGAAAGGAATCGCCGATTATAATTCGTTTAAAGAAGCTGTTTACATGGCATTAGATATTTTTCAGGCTAGGGAAGAGTATAAAGAGCTCACAAAAAACCCTCTGAAAATCAAAGAAAAACAGTTGTAAACAAAAAAATGTTGATAACCGTTTTGGAATTGCAATAATTTTTTATCTTTGCACGCTCAAAACTGTTGTAACAAAATGAGTTTCGGTAATTTAAGGCCGTAGTTGTTTTGATAAAATATAAAAAACCGACTGGAGATGAAAACGAACAAAGAATTTTTGATTCCGTTTGTAGGGTTAAAGTTAGGTAAGCACCAGTTTGAGTTTGAGGTTAATAAAGCGTTCTTTGATGACTTTGAATATGACGAGTATAACGATGTCAATATCAAAGTAAATTTAGTTTTGGATAAAAAAAGCACAATGCTCGAACTAACGTTTAAGCATAAGGGTACGGTAAATGTTCCCTGCGATACTACCAATGAGGATTTTGACTTGCCGGTAAAAGGCGAACTGGTTCTTATAGTGAAGTTTGGCGATGCTTTTAATAATGATAACGACGAGATGCTTGTTTTGCCACATGGTGATTATCAGGTAGACGTTTCACAGTATATATACGAGATGATCGTGTTATCTGTGCCTTCAAAACGAATACATCCTGGAGTTAAAGACGGTACAATTGCCGTTGATATATTAAACAAACTTAACGAGTTGGCTCCTAAAGAAGATCAGAAGAAAAAGAAGAAAGAAGAAGAACAAACGAAAGAGAATACCGATCCCCGTTGGGACGAATTAAAAAAACTATTAACGGATAAATAATATAGTAAAATGGCACATCCTAAGAGAAAGACCTCGAAAACCAGAAGAGACAAGAGAAGAACACATTATAAAGCATCTGTTCCTCAAATTGCTACATGTCCTGTAACAGGAGAAGCACATTTATACCACAGAGCTTACTGGCATGAAGGCAAAATGTACTACAGAGGCCAGGTTGTAATAGACAAAGCAGAAGCTGTAGCATAATTGCAATAAAGAAATAGGGTAAAACTCTCACAGCGTGAGAGTTTTTTTGTTAAATACCTATTATTTTAAATTAACGGGGCTTATTACAACTCAACTTATAATTTTTTTGTAATTTCCACCACTTTTCAAATTCCTCACCTGAATTGAAAAATTTATCCTATGAGTAAAATAACAGCCGCCATTACAGCAGTAGGGGGATACGTTCCTGATTTTGTATTATCAAACAAAGTTTTGGAAACAATGGTAGACACTAACGACGAGTGGATTACTTCCCGAACTGGTATTAAAGAAAGGCGCATTCTTAAAGATAAAGATAAAGGAACTTCCTTTTTAGCTATAAAAGCAGCCGAAGATTTACTTCAAAAATCGGGCACAAACCCAGCAGAAATTGACATGGTACTGTTGGCAACAACAACACCGGATATGCCTGTAGCAGCAACAGCTGTTTATGTGGCTTCTAAAATCGGTGCGGTTAATGCATTTGCTTACGACTTACAGGCAGCATGCTCAAGCTTTTTATATGGCATGAGTACAGCAGCAGCTTACATACAGTCTGGACGTTACAAGAAAGTATTGGTTATTGGGGCAGATAAAATGTCTTCTATAATAGATTACACCGACAGGGCAACTTGTATTATCTTTGGAGATGGTGCAGGAGCAGCATTATTTGAGCCGAACCACGAAGGTCTTGGCCTTCAGGACGAAATACTAAGGAGCGACGGTATAGGTCGTGAATTCCTTAAGATCGAAGCAGGAGGATCATTATTGCCAGCCTCGCAGGAAACGATAGATAATCGCCAGCATTATGTTTTTCAGGATGGTAAAACTGTTTTTAAATATGCAGTTTCTAACATGGCAGACATTAGCGATAAGATCATGCAGAAAAACAACCTTACTAACGACGATGTTAACTATTTAATATCACACCAGGCAAACAGAAGGATCATTGATGCGACAGCATCAAGAATGAGTCTTGATGAGTCTAAAGTGCTGGTAAACATCGAAAAGTATGGTAATACTACATCGGCAACGTTGCCTTTACTACTATATGATTTTGAACATTTGTTTAAGAAAGGAGATAATCTTATTTTTGCTTCCTTCGGGGGTGGATTTACATGGGGATCTATCTATCTTAAATGGGCTTACGATAAAAAATAAAACAAACTAAAAAAAATAACGGAAATCATGGATATTAGAGAGATTCAAAACCTAATCAAGTTTGTAGCAAAATCCGGAGCTACAGAAGTTAAGTTGGAGATGGATGATATTAAGATCACCATAAAAACTACAGATGCAGCGTCTTCTGAAACAACAACTTATGTTCAGCACGTTCCGCAGCAAATGCAAATGCAGCAAGCTCCGCAACAGCAACAGGCGGCAGCGCCTCAGGCACCTGCAGCAGCAGTACCTGCAGCAGACGAAAATGCAAAATACATTACTATCAAGTCGCCAATCATTGGTACACTTTACAGAAAACCATCTCCGGATAAGCCTGTATTTGTAGAAGTTGGAAGCACGATCTCTAAAGGAGATGTAGTTTGTGTTATCGAAGCAATGAAATTGTTTAATGAAATCGAATCTGAAATATCAGGTAAAATCGTTAAGGTTTTAGTAGATGATGCTTCTCCGGTAGAATTCGATCAACCATTATTCTTAGTAGACCCGTCTTAATAATTTTAAATGATGAATTTTTGAATGTTGGATTAAACACATTCAAAACAATTTAAAATTTATAATTCGAAATTTAAAATATTCAAGACTATGTTTAAAAAAGTATTGATCGCAAACAGGGGAGAGATTGCACTACGTGTAATAAGGACCTGTAGGGAGATGGGTATCAAAACAGTAGCAGTTTACTCTACTGCAGATGCAGAAAGTCTTCACGTTAAGTTTGCAGATGAGGCAGTATGCATAGGCCCACCGCCAAGTAACTTGTCTTATCTTAAGATGTCAAATATTATAGCAGCTGCGGAGATTACCAATGCAGACGCTATTCACCCGGGTTACGGGTTTTTGTCAGAAAACGCTAAGTTTTCTAAAATATGCCAGGAGCACGGCATTAAATTTATTGGTGCTTCGCCAGAGATGATCGACAAAATGGGAGACAAGGCTTCGGCTAAAGCAACCATGAAAGCAGCTGGTGTACCTTGTGTACCCGGATCTGACGGACTGTTAGAATCATACGAGCAAACCTTAAAACTTGCTAAAGAATTTGGTTTCCCTGTAATGCTTAAAGCTACTGCCGGTGGTGGTGGTAAAGGTATGAGGGCCGTGTGGAAAGAAGATGAACTTCTTAAAGCATGGGAAAGCGCCCGTCAGGAAGCTGCAGCCTCTTTTGGTAACGATGGTATGTATTTGGAAAAACTTATTGAAGAACCACGCCATATCGAGATACAAGTTGTTGGAGATTCATTTGGTAAAGCATGTCACCTTTCTGAAAGGGATTGCTCTGTACAAAGAAGACACCAAAAACTTACTGAAGAAACACCTTCTCCTTTTATGACTGACGAACTTCGTCAGAAAATGGGTGATGCTGCTGTTAAAGCTGCAGAATTCATTAAATATGAAGGCGCAGGAACAGTTGAGTTTCTTGTAGATAAGCACAGGAACTTCTATTTCATGGAAATGAATACACGTATACAGGTAGAACATCCTATTACCGAGCAGGTAATTGATTATGACCTTATACGCGAACAAATACTTGTTGCAGCAGGTGTGCCTATTTCGGGTAAAAACTACCTGCCTCAGCTACACTCTATCGAGTGCCGTATCAATGCTGAAGACCCTTATAATGACTTTAGGCCATCGCCAGGTAAAATCACTACCCTGCATATGCCGGGAGGTCATGGTGTAAGGCTTGATACTCATGTATACTCCGGATACACTATTCCGCCAAACTATGACTCTATGATCGCTAAGCTTATTACTACTGCGCAAAGCAGAGAAGAAGCTATCAATAAAATGAAGCGTGCATTAGACGAGTTTGTGATTGAAGGTATTAAAACAACAATCCCTTTCCATAGACAACTGATGGATGAACCGGATTATGTTGCCGGTAATTACACAACAAAATTCATGGAGACTTTTAAAATGAAAGATCCTGCATAATACAAGAGTCCTGCTGAAAAGCAGGACTTTTTTTGTAGTAAAGTTTTATTATCCATCTTTGGAGATAATCATTTTCTATTATATTTGTGGTAATATGTAGCTTACAGAATATACTATTGGCTACTATAATTACGTTAACCTATAAAACAAAACACATGATCAAAGCATTGGTATCTGCAGTAAAACTAATGGTTGGTGCAATAGCACTACTACTTATGGTTACAACTACTGTTACGGCACAGGAAAAAGACAAAGTAGCCGAAGGAGCTAAAACAGTAACTGCTCAAATGAAGACACAACTTGTATTAAATGATAATCAGCAAACTCAGGTGCTGGATGTAAACCGTACTTACCTTAAAAAAGTAAAAGACAATAAAGAGTCTGGCGCAACGGCTGTACAAAAAGCAAAAAAAATGCAGGCATTAAACGAAGAGAGAGACAATAAATTAAAATCGGTTCTTACGGCTACACAATACAAAAAATACTCGGCAGATAAAGTTGAGAACACCAGAAAACTAAGAGAATCTATCCAATAATGATTTTCATGGATTTAATATTAGGAGCCCTGCTGAAATGCAGGGCTTTTTTTGTTATTTTAGATTACGTAAAAAGTTAGTTTATGAATAAAATAACACTACTCATCGCTGTTCTTTTCTTCTGTTCCTGTCAACAGAAAACTACGGCAGATAAATATTCTAATAACAAAAATGTTTTGAAGGATTCTTTGACCTCGGCATTAAATGAGATTTACAAAGAGGGTAACTTTAATGGTTTTGGTGTGGCAATTGCAAACGAAGACGGTGTACTATACAGTAACGGCATTGGATATGCGAATGTCGAAACAAAACAAAAGTATACAGAAAATACAGTACAGCCTATAGCATCTGTTTCGAAAACATTTATTGGAATTGCATTGATGAAAGCACAGGAATTGGGTAAGCTAAAACTTGACGATCCAATAAACAACTATTTACCATTTAAAGTAGTCAATCCTAATTTCCCTAATGTGCCAATTACAATAAGGCATCTGGCAACACATACATCTTCTATCACTGATACCGATTTTTATCTGCAAAAAGCGTGGGTGTTAATTAATGATACCCCAATTGATAGAACGTTTGATTATCCTCAAAAGTTTAATTCACCCTCTGCAAAAATACCAATGGAAACTTTTTTGAAAAAGATTTTAGTAAGTGGAGAAGACTGGTACAGCAAAGAAGGCTTTCTTAAAAGCAAACCCGGAGCATATTATGAGTATTCTAACATAGGAGCTACATTGGCAGCTTTAATTGTAGAAAAGGCAGCTGGGGTGCCTTATGATATTTTTACGGATAAACATATCTTAAAACCATTACATATGAATAGTTCTGGATGGAGCTTAAAAGATATTCATAGCGCTAAACATTCTATATTATATGAGTCGCCGAAAAGGATAGTGCCATTTTATACTCTTATTACTTATCCTGATGGTGGTTTTATCACTTCGGCAGCAGATATGGGTAAATATCTTTCTGAATTAATTAAAGGGTTTAGCGGTAAAGGCACAATATTGACTAAAGAAAGTTATAAGGAATTATTTAAGCAGCAATTGAACGAAAAGAATTTTAGTGACAGGAATGAGCAAAACCCTTATAATGAAGAATACAATACAGGTATTTTTATGGGTTTTAGTTATAAAGGTTATATAGGTCATACCGGTGGAGATGCCGGGGTATCATCTATGATGTTTTTTGATCCAAAAACTAAAACCGGACGCTTTTTAATGATTAATACAAACTTCTCTACAAAAGCTGGGAATGACCAGTTTTATCATATTTGGGATATATTAGGGAGCTATAGTGAACAGCTGTAAATAAAACAAAAATTATAATGGTTTTACCCTTAGTATTTTTGTTTTTATATAATTGGATATTACGCTTTTAGCTTTTTTATAGCTAATTATATGTTAAATTTATCACGTCTAATGTTAACAAATACAGTCACTTATGTTTTTTGAAGGATAATACTTAAAGTTTTGTGAAAAAAATCTTAAAGAAATGTTAGGGTTTTTTTTACTATAGCTGTTTCTTTGCATATGGAAAAGAATTATTAAATTAAAAAATTTACGTATTATGGAAATGGATATGATGCCTTTGTTTAACAATAGTTGTGGAAAAGTATTTAAAGACAAAGTTATTTTAGCTTCTCCTAACCGGGAAAATCATATAAAATTTGATAACATTAAAAAACTTGAATTTGTAACCAGAATAAGTTTTAATTCACTTTTATGGGTTCTTATTTCTTGTTCTTTCTTTTTTATACTCTATCTTGAAAGAAACCTTGAAGGATGGATATACTTTTTAATTTTTGCAGTTGCATTGGGTTTTACAATATTATCTCTGGTTATGGTAGAGAAAAATTACCATATTTTATTACGTTTAAATGATGGTTCTGAAAAGAAGATAACAGTTTCTAAAGACAATAAAAAAGATGCCAAAAAGTTTGTGGCTGTAGCTATGAAAAAGCATAATACATAATAATTTTGTTAGTTAAAATAAAAGCTCCGCATAGCGGAGCTTTTATTTTTATAGAGATATTTTATATTCGTTAAAATTTTTCTGCGGATGCTTTTTTCCAAAAATACGATAACTTTTCGGGAACAGTGTCTTCACTTAACATACATCCTTTTTTTAGTTCAGGATAAGTTTCATAAAAGGTTTCAATTTTAGTGCTGTCAAGTCGCATACTTACTACAGTTCTATCCACTTCATCCGGATGTTTTATACCTGCCGAAGCCATTAGCTCCATAGCACTTTTTACTGTTTCATGCTGAAAACGAAATACACGTACACTCTTCTCTTCAGGAACTAATCCTTTAACCAGTTTAGGGTTTTGTGTAGCAACGCCCGTAGGGCAGGTATTAGTATGGCATTCTAAAGCTTGTATACAGCCCAGGGCAAACATCATTCCGCGGGCAGAGTTGCATAAATCTGCGCCTATAGCAAGGGTTTTGATAATGTCAAAACCGGTAACTATTTTTCCGCTGCATATAATTTTTATTTCTTCCCTTATACCAAAGCCCACTAAAGAGTCATGTACAAAAGCCAGTGCGTCGCGCAATGGCATGCCCACGTGATCGGAATATTCCTGTGGTGCTGCACCTGTGCCTCCTTCGCCTCCATCAACAGTAATAAAGTCAAGATAGGTTTGGGTTTGCACCATAGCTTTACAGATGGAAAGGAATTCTGACTTATTGCCGATACAAATTTTCATACCGATAGGTTTTCCTCCGGAGCCTTTACGAAGTGTCCTTACAAAATCCATTAGTTCTAATGGCGTAGTAAAAGCAGAATGGTAAGATGGAGAAATAATATCATGTCCTTTACTGACTAATCGTATTGCAGCGATCTCGTCGGTCACCTTTTCTTTAGGCAGTATACCTCCATGACCCGGTTTTGCGCCTTGCGAGAATTTTATTTCGATCATTTTTACATTGTCTAAAACTGCTCTTTTTATATATTCTTCATATAAAAAGTGCCCGTTGCTGTCGCGGCAGCTAAAATATCCGGTACCAATGTTCCAAACTACATCACCGCCTTCTTGTAAATGATAGGGTGAAAGGCCTCCTTCCCCTGTATTGTGATAAAATCCTCCTTGTTTAGCTCCCGAATTTAAAGCTATGATAGCGTTTTTACTAAGAGATCCATAGCTCATGGCGCTAATATTAAATAAGCTGGCGTTATATGGGCGTTCACATTGTTGTGAGCCTATCCTTATCTTAGGATTAAAATCTATTTCGGTTAAAGGTAAAGCTCTTATGCTGTGGTTTATCCATTTGTAGCCAGGTTCATAAACATTGAGCTGGGTGCCAAAAGGATTGGTGTCTGTTTCTTTTTTACTGCGTTGATATACTAAACTTCTTTGCAGGCGGTTAAAAGGCTTTCCGTCCAAATCGGTTTCGATGAAATACTGACGGATCTCCGGGCCAATTGATTCCAGTAAATAACGTAACCTGCCTAGTAGTGGAAAATTACGACGGATGGTTTTTTTGGATTGATACATATCATAAAACCCCATCACAATTAATGGAATGAAAATTAAGAGCAGAAAAATCGATTTCCAAGTGATTGAGGTAAGGAGCGCGATAATGGCTAAAGATGTAATGCTGAAAATGACAAACACTTTTCTCATAACAGACAAATTATATTATGCTTTCGGGAGTTGAAAGCGGTTAGTTTTGTTTTATTCGTAAAAAAGCAAAGGCCTTTCTAACAAATATACTAAGTATTTTGTAAGGGTTTCTTTGGAGAGAGTATAAATAAGAACATAAAAAAATCCCGGAGTGTTGCTCCGGGATTGATGATTTTATATGCATTTTCTTAAAAAGTATAACCGATACGAAGGTGTATATCTACCATAACATCTGATGCATCTTTAAGATTATTGTTGTCAGACATATACCATAGGTAACCTATACCCATACCAGCTTCATAATTAAAATTACTTTTTGCAATAGCACGGCGAATACCCCATTTAGGTGTAAAGCTCATTTGATTTGGAATAGATAAATTGTCTGGACCTCCAAGTTTAAAAAGGTCTGGGAAATACTTTACCGAAAGGGTTAAAAAGTTTGCACTGTTGTTAGCAGTGTGTTTTCCTTTATTAGCACGTTTTTGTAAGTTGTAGTACCAACGAGGCTCTACAGTTAGGCTAGGTGCTAAGAATGATCCTTTGTCCTTTGTTGCGAGAGAGTAGTTCTCATAAGTTTCATAATACCATAAATCCAGGCCTATTTCTGTGCGTAATGCCCATTGATTGGCTAAGCGGGCTTCGTGGCTCGCCCATACTCCGATGATTCCTGTTTGTACACTAAATAGAGATTTTTCTACCGAGGCTGTTGTTTCCTGTGCATTCATAAAGCCAAAAACAAAAATGGCTGTACATGTAATGTAAAGTTTTTTAATAAACATATATAGTTTTTAAGGTGTAAAAAAATCCCGAAGTGCTAACTCCGGGATTGGTAATTTAGTAAGATGTATTAAGCAATTATTGCTTAATATCAAGTTTTTTAGCTATAGCAGCCGGTATACCACCTTTATGAAGTAATATAGCGGTAGACTTATATTTTACAAAGTTTTTAGTCATGTACATATAACCTTTGTAGTCATTTGATGCTCCCCAAGAGTTTTTAATGATATAGTATTCTTTACCAGCCTGGTCTTTAGCAAGACCTACAATGTGCATACCATGATCATCAGTTGTTTGGTAATTGTCAAACGCTTGCTGACGAATATCTTCAGTAATTTCTAATTCTTGTTTTGGCCCAAGGAAAAGACCTTCTTTTTCTTCTGGAGTCATTTCAGCAACGTTCTTTGCAGGAACATATGCTACACCATTTTTCCAGCTAAAGCCTTTTTCGCTAACGTCTCCAGCCCAACCTACAGTATAACCTTTTTTAAGTGCATTATCTATAATGTCTGTAAGCTCGTTAAGTTTTACGTTGTAAACAAGATCTAATGACCAGTTGTCCGGAACCATTAGTACAAACTGAGAGTAGTAAGGATAATCTTTTAGTGAAGATATTTCTACATAATCATCAGGGTTAATACCTACTACATCTTTAGCAAATGTTTGTGGCGTATATTTTTTTCCTTTAAACTCAAAAGATTGAGGTACATCTCCTAGGTAAGTATCAATTACAGATGTGTATGCTTTAATCCAGTTAGGAGAAAGTTCTCCGTTTGGATTTTTTACAGCTGCTTGTAAAATTCCTTCACCCATAGCTGCCATTTCGGCAAATTTATTAGTTGTAGTACCGTAGTTTAATCCGGTGTAAACATTTTGAGGAAGTGCACCATATTTACGGTACATATTAATAACATCGTGTAATGCACCACCGTCACCTAAGGTAATAGCTCCATGCATACGTACATAGTTTTTCCCTTTTTCTATATATGCATTACGAGCCGTGTATATCTGAGATATTTCTACAGGCTGCTTACCCATACGGATCATTTCTGATTCCAGGAAAGAGTTAGCAGAGTAGCTCCAGCACGTACCTGAAGATCCCTGATTTTTTACCGGAGTGTTTTCTATATTGATAACATCAGTAAATTGAAAAGATGTTGCGCTGTTAGCACTTTGATTGTTTTTAAGTGAATTTACAAGGTAATCCTGAGCAAATCCCGTTTGCATTCCCGCAAATAGCAACGAAGCGGCTATGAACGGTTTAACTGAAAAATTATACATTGTTATAGTTGTTATTTTTTATGACCGCTAAAATACTGAAAATTTATATAATGTTATCTTTTTATGAACATTCTATAATGTTTCCTTTAGCCATTTAAAGAATTCGTGTTGCCAAACAAGAGCATTTTGAGGTTTTAAAACCCAATGGTTTTCTTCCGGGAAAAGCATAAAGCGGCTTTTAATGCCTCTTAACTGTGCTGCCTGAAATGCTTCCTGGCCTTGTCCTATGGGTACGCGGTAATCTATTCCGCCCTGAATAACCATAATAGGTGTATTCCATTTGGCTACATTGTTTATAGGATTAAATTGATTGTAGGTTTTTTGAGCAACCGCATTGTCTTTTTCCCAATATGGTCCACCGCTATCCCAGTTTGTAAAGAAAACCTCTTCGGTAGTGCCATACATACTTTCAAGATTAAATACGCCGCAATGTGAGATAAAAGTTTTAAAACGGTTGTTGTGTATCCCTGCAAGGTAAAATACCGAGTAACCTCCATAGCTGGCACCTACAGCACCTAGCCTTGTTTTATCTACGTACGATTCTTTAGCCACATCATCAATAGCAGAAAGATAATCGTCCATTACCTGACCGCCCCAATCTTTACTAATAGCCTCATTCCATTCTACACCATGACCAGGCATACCACGACGGTTAGGTGCCACTATGATATAACCTTGTGCTGCCATAACCTGGAAATTCCATCTGAAAGAATAGAATTGTGTTAATGCACTTTGTGGTCCACCCTGGCAGTATAGTAAAGTAGGGTATTTCTTTTTTGCATCAAAATTAGGAGGCAGTACAACCCACACCAACATCTTTTTGCCATCGGTAGTAGTAACATAGCGCTTTTCGGTTTTGCTCATTGCAATTCCGGCATATGCTGTATTGTTCACTTTGGTTAGTTGTGACCACTTTTTCTTTTTTAGGTCATAGCTGTAAATTTCGCTGGCATGGTTCATGTCAGTACGTTCTACAATTATTTTGTCACCATCAAAACCGGTAATGCCATTAATGTCGAACATGCCATCGGTTAGCTGCTTAACGGTAATTGCAATTCTTGTAAGTCCGGGAAAATTAACTTCGAAAAGTTGTTTTGTACCATCGGTAGCTGCAAGAAAATATACTTTTTTGCCATCGTTACTCCATGTAAAGCTATCTACGGTACCATCCCACGCAGCGGTAAGGTTCATGTCTACACCTTTAAAACGTACAATAATGTCGTTTTTGTCGGCCTCATATCCATCATGTTTCATTTGCAGCCAGGCAAGATCACCATTTGATGAATAGGCAGGCTGAGTATCATAACCCGGATTGTTTTGTGTAAGGTTGGTTGTAGCCTTTGTACTTAGGTTATATTCGTAAATATCTGTATTGGTACTTGTAGCATAAGCAGTGCCTGCTTTTTTCTTAGATACATATATAATGCTTTTCCCGTCTGGTGACCAGGCATAATCTTCTTCTCCGCCAAAAGGTTTTTGAGGAGAGTCATACGGTTCTCCCGCCATAATGTCGGTAAAACTGTCCTTACTGTCAATCGGAGAAAAGCCAACATGGTTATGAATACCATTGTTCCAAGTATCCCAGTGGCGGTAATCAAGTCCGTTATATACCTGAACATTAGATTTTTCCAGTTCAGGATAAAAATCTTTTCCTTCTACTTTTTCTACTTTTATTTCTTTAGATGATAGCAAAAGCTTTCCGTCAGGAGAAATAAGCCTGTCATTAAGCAATGATTTGTATTCGGTAACTTCGGTAGCATTGCCACCATTAACAGGGATGGTGTAAAATTTAGAATCAGATTTATTTTCTCCGATATTAGGTACAGCTACCTTGTAAACGATATTTTTTCCATCCTTAGTAATGCCCAGCGCACTAACGCGGCCTAGTTTCCAGAGCAGCTCCGGGGTCATGTTTTGTTGTGCCGAAGCAGTTAATCCCATGATGCTTAAAGTTAAAAAAAGAATTTTTTTCATTGTAACACAATATTTAATAGGGCCTAAAAGTAAACATTTTCTGCGATTGTTTTTAATTAAGGAAAATCAGTTCATTTTGTTATATATGTGTTTTTTGTTTTGACAATTACGTTAAATGTTTATAAAAACTGCAAAAGAATCGCTTAAAAACAACAAGGAAACCCTCATTTAAAAAAATATGAGTATTTTCACGCACTTAAAATAGATATTTTGAAAAGCAACAACAAACTCTTTATTGCTATTGTAGTAGGTCTTGTACTGGGTGTATCCCTTGGGGGGCTTATACATTATCAGTATCCTGAAAGCAGTGAAGGCTTTGCTAAGAACATAAAGCTTTTAGGTACTGTTTTTATCCGAATGGTACAAATGATCATAGCGCCTTTGGTATTTTCTACCCTTGTGGTAGGTATAGCGAAAATGGGCGATATGAAAATGGTAGGACGTGTTGGAGGCAAGGCCATGGCATGGTTTTTGTCAGCATCGCTAATGTCATTATTACTTGGAATGCTGCTTGTAAACTGGCTTGAGCCGGGAAAAAACACAGCAGTAACCATGGAGAATGTAAAGTCTGCCGACGATTTAGTACAGAATGTTCATTCGTTTTCATTAGAACAGTTTGTTACGCACGTGGTTCCTAAAAGTATTTTTGAAGCCATGGCAACCAACGAGATATTGCAAATTGTAATATTTTCTATATTATTTGGTATCGCATTATCATCTGTAGGGAAAAGTGCCGAGCCGGTTTTAAAGGCTTTAGATGCTATATCGCATGTAGTACTTAAAATGGTGGGTTATGTTATGTGGGTCGCACCATTAGGGGTTTTAGGAGCTGTTGCTGCTGCCGTTGCCATTTATGGCTTCGATATCTGGAAACTGTATGCCAATTACCTCGTCGCGTTTGCTTTTGGTATCTTGTGCCTCTGGATTATCCTTTTATTTGTAGGGTATCTTATTTTAGGTAAAAGGCTTTGGGTTTTATTAAAAAGGCTTGCCAGCCCTTTACTAATTGCATTTTCTACAACAAGTAGCGAGGCAGTTTTTCCAAAACTTACTGAAGAATTGGAAAATTTTGGCTGCGATCCTAAAATAGTATCCTTTACTTTACCGTTAGGATACTCGTTTAATCTTGATGGCAGTATGATGTACATGACCTTTGCCAGCTTATTTATAGCACAGGTTTATGGTATAGACATGCCGCTTGAAAAGCAAATATTAATGCTGCTGGTGCTTATGCTTACCAGTAAGGGTGTTGCCGGTGTTCCCAGGGCTTCGCTTATAGTAGTTGTGGCAACTTGTGCCATGTTTGGCATTCCGCCAGAGGGTATAGCCCTTATACTACCGATAGATCATTTTTGTGATATGGCGCGTAGTATGACAAATGTACTGGGTAATGCACTTGCTACAAGTGCGGTAGATAAATGGGAAGCGAAAAAAGAATAATTATTTTAGATTAAAAACACACACAGAATATGGACAGTTTTCACTGGACGCAGTTAATAAACCCTGAATTTTACATAAACCTTCAAATTGGCGGAGTGCCAGTAGGTATCTACGTAGTATTATTTATTGTTTTTGCCGAAACCGGACTTTTTGCCGGATTCTTTTTACCGGGCGACAGCCTTTTATTCCTTGCAGGTATTTATAGTTCAGAGCTTATGGCTACGCTGTTTACCATCGAAGGCGAGTTCTTAAACGTATTGTTACTTTCTATGCTGGTAGCAATTGCGGGAATTGTTGGTAATACTTTTGGTTACTGGTTTGGTGCTAAAAGTGGTACCTATTTATATACTAAAGAAGATTCTTTCTGGTTCAAGAAAAAATACCTTATACAATCTCACGACTTTTTCGAAAAACATGGTGGGCGTGCTATCATCTTTGCACGTTTCCTGCCTATCATCCGTACGTTCGCACCTATTATTGCAGGTGTAGTAAAAATGGATAAGAAAAAGTTTATGCTATTCAATATAGTGAGTTCTTTCCTTTGGGCGTTCACACTTATATTTGCAGGACACTACTTATACGAACTATTCCTTACCAAGTTTAATATTGATCTTAAGTCTCACATTGAGTATATCATTATTATTATTGTGGTAATTACTACTGTACCATTGGTGCTTAATGCTATAAAAGGCAAAAAAGTAACCGAGGAAGAAGCTAAAGAAGAAGCAGCCAAAGAAGAAGAACTGTAACACTTTGTTACTATGAACCTAAGCTACTGGGAAATTAAAAATTGGTTTACCAATGTAGACTATACCATAGTAGGGAGCGGTATTGTAGGACTTCATGCGGCATTGCGACTTCGCGAACGGTTTCCTCAAAGTAAAATACTTATACTCGAAAAAGGACCGCTACCTCAGGGTGCGAGTACCAAAAATGCCGGCTTTGCCTGTTTTGGCAGCTTGTCGGAAATCATCGACGATTTAAAAACGCATACTGAGGAAGAAGTTATAGCTTTAATACAAAAACGTTGGAGCGGATTACAACTGCTAAGGAAACGATTGGGTAATGCTACTATAGACTTTAAGCCTTTTGGCGGATATGAATTGTTTTTGAAAGATGATACCACAGGTTATGAAGAATGCCTGCGACGTATGCCGTTTGTAAACGAAATACTAAAGCCGCTTTTTAAAGCTGATGTTTTTGCTAAAGAAGTAGATCGTTTCGATTTTAAAGGTATCCAGGAATATCTTGTATTCAATCCATTTGAAGGGCAGATCGATACAGGGAATATGATGCAGGCTTTACTTAAAGAAGCCGTAGCTCAAAATATTCTTATCCTAAACACTCAAACAGTTACCGGTATTCATGAAAAAACCGATGGAGTTGAAGTTAGTTTGGGAGACTTTAACTTTACTACCAAAAAAGTATTGTTTGCTACCAATGGTTTTGCCGGAGGATTAACTAAAGGCGCTGTAAAACCAGCCCGCGCACAGGTTCTCATTACTGAACCAATACCCAATCTCGATATAAAAGGAACGTTTCATGTAGATAGAGGATATTATTATTTCCGTAATATTAATGACCGTATCCTTTTTGGTGGAGCAAGAAACCTTGATTTTGAAGGCGAAACCACAACAGAATTTGGCGAAACCGAGATCATACAAAACCAATTGGAAAAAATGCTTCGTGAAGTAATTTTACCAACTACCGATTTTACCATTGCCCATCGCTGGAGCGGTATCATGGGAATGGGAACTCATAAAAATCCTATTGTGGAGCAGGTATCTAATCATGTATATTGCGGTGTACGACTGGGTGGTATGGGTGTAGCTATAGGTAGTATGATAGGTGCCGAACTGGCCGATTTAGTGTAGAGTGTTGCCTCATAATGTTGATTTTATAAATAGCATCCGTAATTTTGCATCGGCATAAAGTAATTACCCAACAAATTCGTAATTTCGCTTTGTTAACCGTTTACTATATGCTTCGAAAAATATCCCGTTTCTTTTTTAAGTTATTACTTTGGTTTTTTGCCTTATCTGTTATTTCGGTAGTGATATTCCGTTATGTGCCTGTTCCGTTTACTCCATTAATGATAACAAGAGCATTGGAGCAAAAATCGGAAGGTAAGGAGATGACTTCAAGTCATAGCTGGGTATCTATAGAAAAAATATCTCCTAATCTTCAAAAGGCAGTTATCGCCAGTGAGGACGATTTGTTTTTAACCCATAATGGCTTCAATTTCGATGCTATGCAAAAGGCATTTAAGCATAACCAAAAAGGAAAAAAGATAAAAGGTGGAAGTACTATTTCGCAGCAAACGGCTAAAAACGTTTTCTTGTGGCAAGGCAGAAGCTATTTGCGTAAAGGACTCGAAGCTTATTTTACAGTACTTATTGAGTTGTTGTGGAGCAAGGAACGTATTATGGAAGTATACCTTAATAGTATTGAAATGGGCGATGGTGTTTACGGTGCGCAGGCTGCATCACAACACTGGTATCATAAAGATGCGACAGATCTTACTAAAGCCGAAGCTGCCGGGATTGCAGCTATATTACCTAATCCAAGAAAATACAGAGCTATTGGATCTTCAGGCTATATAGAAAGACGCAAAGGAAGGATTATCCGACTTATGCGTTATGTTAAGCTGGAGTATTAATGGCAAAAGCATATTTCATAGCGGTATTTTTCTGCTCTGCTATTATGTGGGGCCAAAAGCCTGCCGAAATAGGACTTATTACCGATAATGACCTTTATACCTCTCCAATAAATGATCAATATTATACTGCCGGGATGGAATTTTTTTACCGCTATCTTCTTGATGAAGATCAGAATGAAAAGGTAGCTAAAAAAATAATGGAATTCCGTGTTGGGCAATATATTTATAATCCTCAATCGGTAAGAGCTGAAGATATTAATGTTAATGACAGGCCTTTTGCCGGTTACCTTTTTGCAGAAGTAGGCCTCAATACTTTTTATAAGTCTGAAAATGTTCTGAAATTAAATTTTCAGGGTGGCGTTGTAGGTCCGGAATCTGGGGCCGAAGCTGTTCAGAAGGGGCTGCACAAAATTATAGGTTATCCTACTGTACAAGGTTGGCAGCACCAAATAACTACTACTACTGCCGTACAAATAGGTGCTTTTTATTCTCATAAAATTTTTAAGGAACGCTATAAAGAAAAAGTAGATTTTTACCTTCAGGGCGAATTAAATTTCGGTACGATATGGAATAGTGCCAGTGTGGGTGCTATGGCGCGCATAAGCTTTAAAAAACCGTTAGAGACAATGTATAATTCTAGCCTTCACGGTGCTGTGCTTAACCATAATAAAGAAGCTTATAAAGAACAGCGCGAATTTTTTCTATATGTTAATCCTAATGTGCAATATATGCAGTACGATGCTACTATATTGGGAAGCCATTTTAACGATACAAGCCCCGTCACCTTTCCGCTTATACCCTTTAGATTTAATGCCGAAGTTGGGATTAAATACCGCTATAACAATTGGAATTATTCGTATTCGTTTAATTACAGGGGTAAAGAACTTTCTAATAATGTAATAACCGCATTTTACTACGGCTCAATCCAACTCTCTTATCTTTTATAGTGCTGTTTGTCATTCTGAGCGAAATGCAATGAAGCCGAAGAATCTCGAAGTAAAAATGAGATTTCTCCTGTTGGTCGAAATGACAAACTCAATGAAAGTGCATTTGAAAAACAAAAGATTACATACCCCTAGCCCCTCTTAAGAGGGAACGCTCAAACCTTCTCACTCTTGCTATTGGGTATGGGTGTAGCTGTTCCCTCTTGAGAGGGGCTAGGTGTGTGTTTAAGTAAAATGCTATTAAAACAAAACTCCCATTCAGTTTTACACCGAATGGGAGTTTATATATAAATCAGTTATAACTACTTATTTTTTAATTTTAGGTGTTACACCCATATTGTATAGGGTAAATGCCTGAACATCGCTGTATTCTGCAATGGTTTGAGCGATAGATTTTCCTGCTCCGTGCCCTGCTTTAACACCAATACGAATTAATACCGGGTTGGCTCCCTGGTGTTTTTCCTGTAGTTCGGCAGCAAACTTAAAACTGTGTGCCGGTACAACACGGTCGTCGTGGTCGCCTGTAGTAATCATTGTTGCCGGGTACTGAACGCCTTTTTTAACGTTATGTACTGGCGAGTATGCCTTTAGGTAATCGAACATTTCTTTGCTGTCTTCGGCAGTACCGTAGTCATATGCCCATCCGGCTCCTGCTGTAAAAGTATGGTAACGAAGCATATCTAATACTCCTACAGATGGTAGAGCTACCTTCATAAGGTCTGGTCGCTGTGTCATTGTTGCTCCTACTAACAGTCCGCCATTACTTCCTCCGCTAATAGCAAGGAATTTAGACGATGTGTATTTGTTTGCAATAAGGAACTCGGCAGCAGCAATAAAATCGTTAAATACATTTTGTTTTTGCTGTTTAGTACCTGCGTCATGCCATTTTTTACCATACTCACCACCACCTCTAAGGTTGGCAACAGCATAAATACCACCATTTTCCATCCATACTGCATTGGCAATACTAAAGCTTGGTGTCAGGCTAATATTGAAACCGCCATAACCATAAAGGATAGTAGGATTTGTGCCATCCAGTTTTAAATCTTTTTTATAGGTTATGATCATTGGTACTTTAGTTCCGTCTTTAGAGGTATAAAATACTTGTTTTGAAACATAATCCTCGCTATTAAAATCCACTTTTGGTTTTTGATAAACAGCAGATTTTCCTGTTTTTGGATCATAGCTGTAAATAGTTCCCGGTGTTATGTAGTTTGTGAATGAGTAGTATAAAATCTTCTCATCTTTTTTACCTCCAAAACCTCCTGCGGTACCTACACCTGGTAGCTCTATATTACGAACCAGTTTACCATTATAATCGTACTGTTTGATAACAGAAACAGCATCCTGCATATATTCAGCAAAAATATATCCTGATCCTGTAGAAGGGGATAGTACATTCTCTGTTTCAGGGATAAGATCTTTCCAGTTCTTTTGTGCCGGGTTGGCCGCATCTACAGTTACAATCTTCATGTTTGGCGCATTATAGTTGGTAGCAATGTATAATGTACTGCCGTTATTGTCTATAATGTTGCTGTCGCTGTCAAAATTATCGGTAATGTTTACAATTTCACTGTTAGGCTTTGTAAGGTCTTTAATGTATAACTGATTGCCCGAAGTTGAGTTCGCTGCCGAGATAATAAGATATTTCATATCCTCGGTTACACCACCACTTACGTAACGTCTTTTTTCATTCTGGCCAAAAATTACTTTATCGTCTTTTTGTGGCGTACCTAATTTATGGTAATATAGCTTGTGCTGATCTGTTTTTGCAGATAGTTCACTGCCTTCAGGCTTATCATAGCTAGAGTAATAAAAACCATCACTGTCTTTCCAGGAAATGCCACTAAACTTTACATCTACAATAGTTTCACCAATAATTTTTTTGGTTTTTGTATCTATTACAAATATTTTACGCCAATCGCTTCCTCCTTCAGATATTGAATAGGCTGCCAAGTCACCTTTTTTAGTGAAGTTTAATCCTCCTAATGAAGTAGTACCATCTTTAGAGAAAGTATTTGGGTCAAGAAATATTTCCTCTTTACCTGCTTTGTCTTTTCTATAAAGCACGGACTGGTTTTGTAACCCATTATTTTTATAATAATAAGTATAATCACCCTCTTTAAAAGGAGAACCTATTTTCTCGTAATTCCATAGTTTTTCCATGCGCGCTTTAAGAGCCTCGCGAAATGGTATTTTACTTAGATAATTAAACGTTACTTCATTTTCGGCTGTAACCCATGCTGCTGTTTCTTCAGATCGGTCATCTTCCAACCATCTGTATGGGTCGGGAACTGCTGTGCCAAAATAGGTATCTACATTGTCCGCTTTTCGTGTTACGGGATATTTCAAATCGGATTTGTTTTCGTGCATTTGTGCGTTCATTGTAAGACTGCATGCCACAGCCATTACTGTAATTGTTTTTTTCATTACTAGTTGGTTAGAACACAAATATAACGAATCATACCGTTTTAAGAAATAAATAAAGGCTTGTATTTTTGTCTGTGTTTGTACAGTAATATACCGTTTAAAATAACCACAAGTAATGATGTGCCTATCGCAGGAATATCTAAAAATAAATGGAATAATAGTATGTTAAGCGAAAGAGGCACTAATAACAATAATGCAAACGGAACCCAAATCCTGAAAATTAACATAAGTCCGATTACAATTTCAAAAATGGCTACTACGGTAAGAATATAGCCGGTATCGGCCAAGGAATTCATAAAGTTAGCCGCAGCTTCAGGTGGATGTGGTAAAGGAATAAACGAATAAATTTTATTAACACCGAATACAATCAGGATCAGCCCAAGCACGATCCTTACAATTTGAGTAAATTTTGAATTCATAGGCAATAGAATTATAAGTTGATAAATATTTAATATGTATTTAAATTTAATAAATTATTCATTGCATTTTTAATAAAAATATAAACAAATAAAAAAGCCTCTGTCAGATACAGAGGCTTTTAAGAACAATAGTAGTAAGTAAGATGAATTATTGTACCGTTACATTAAATATTACCTGAGCATCGGTAGCGCCACCGGCATTAGTTATTATTCCTTGAGAAACACCTTCGGCCGCTTTATTAGGTTCGTGAATAAGCGTTACACTAAGTGTGCCCGAAATTGGGGTAGTGGCAGCTGTGTAAGTAAAGTTAAGCCCTATTGGCTTTCCATTTACATCCTGGTCTGCATACGCAAATGTGCCAAGTCCGTTTTGCTGAAAAAAGATCTGGTGCTCATCGCCCTCCTCTTTTATTTCGACAGATATATCCTCTGCAGGAGTTTGTAATTCATTAAGGAAAGATACTTTTCCGTTATAAACTGCTCCTGTTGTAAAATTACCCGATGTGGTCACTACTGGAGCATTAGGACCATCTCCATCAAGATCACGTGAAGTTAATACTATGGCTGTGCCGCCAGCCTGAGGTGTAAATGTTGCCGTTACAGTAGTTATTACTTCTTCTTCGTTTACTATGGTTGCAGTGTCGTCGTCGCTGCTACAAGATGAAAATGTGATAACGGTTACTACTGCTAAAGCTAAGATTCTGAAATTTTTCATTTTTGAAAGATTAAGTATTAATAATTAAATTTTAATTGCATTTGAAAGTTTCTGCCTAAATCGTCGGTATAAAGACGCTGGCGGTTAAGGTAATCGCGGTAGGTAGTATTGAAAATATTTAAGACGGATAGCCCTACCGTTATTGTGCTTTTTTGAGATGTATTGAATGTGATACCCGAATTAAAATGTAATAGATGGTAACCCGCCGGAGGTGTACTAACATCTACCGGCGTGCTTACCAACTCACCGTTTATGGGAATGTCCGCATTAAAGTTGTTGTCGGGATAATGGGTTTGTTTAAACACAGCTTCACTTCGTAATTCCAGATATAATTGATGCCAGTTTTCTTTAGTATATCGAATAGTATTAGCGATATTAAGAGGGGGCATTTCGATTAATGGCTGGTTTTTTGTTGTGTCCTGTCCGTATACATAGGCAAACGAAAAGCTATGCTGCCAGTTACTGTCTATTTTCCAGTTGGTATGCAGGTCAAGCCCTGTTAGCAATGCATTGGTCTGGCGATAGCGGTATACAGGAAAAGCTCCCCTAATAGTATATTCAATTTCGGTAGGGGCGAGGTATATAAAGTTATTTATAAGGTTTACGTAAGGCGTAACTTCAAAAGTGAAATTGCCGTTTGATTTTAATAAAGTGGCCGAAAATTTATATCCCTTTTCTTTCTCTGTGCGTAAATCGCCCAATTCAATAGTTCCGTTGGAATGGTGTAATCCATCACTAAAAAGCTCAGAGGGATTTGGGTTACGCATGGCAAGGCTGGCATTTACCAATATCTGCATGCCATTATCCAGTTCTTTACGGATGCCAAGGCTTGCCGAAATGTTATGAAAGGTAAACTGAGGATTAGTTAGCCATTGCGAACCGAAGTCGCCCGTAATGAAATGGGCAAACTCGTTATCATACCCCAAATTCGTCCAACGTGATTTTTGGTAAAACTTAGAGGCATCCATTTTGGAAAAATCATAACGTGCACCTGCTTCGGCAGTGAAGTTATCGGAAAAGGCGTATGATGCAATTCCGTATAGGCCTGCGTCATATTTACTATAGTTCGGTATAAGGGGACGAATATTTGTGTCGGGACTGGCATCATTTTTTTGAGCAGAAGCACTTACTCCGCTCTTAAGGGTTAATACATCTGTTTCTTTTTTCCAATCGGCCTGTGCCGAATGGGTTACCAATGTAAGATCCAATGCAGGTTTATTGGTAAAAGCACCGCGGCGGACATCAAACTCCTTACGGCTGTTGTGCTGAAAAGCATACTGTATTGATAACGTAGAGGCATCACTGAATTTTTTATTGAAATTTAGCTTAGCCAAATGATGCTGTACTTCCTGCCTGGGAGCGTTAATTTTATACGTAAAAGGGTCAATGCTATTAGGGCGACCACTATTAATAGCATTTACCAAATCGGTTACATTACCTATGTGCGTAGCCTTTGCAATACCAATGGTTGCATCATAAAAACTATAAGAAGCAGTAAGATCATAATCGTTGCCAATATATTTTACATCACCAGCAAAATTACCCTCGCGGTTACCTGTGTTGGACAATACATAATCTGGAGCTTCCCTGTCGCCCATGTATTTGTAGGTTCCGGCTGCATTCCATGCCCATCCTTTCTCTGCACCCTTATGAAGACTGGACGATATACTGCCGCCACGCCCGTTTGATGCTCCATTGAGTATCGTCTTACCAAACAAAGTATCTTTTAATACCTTAACGGGTTCTACCAATACAATACCACCTACTGCATCACCACCATATTGCAATGCTGATGCACCTTTGATAACCGATATTTTCCCTGCCGAATTGATATCTAGATTAGGGGCGTGCTCCGTTCCCCATTGCTGGTCTTCGAGCCTGACATTATTAGATATAACCGGAACCCTGCTACTATGCAATCCATTGATTACAGGTTTAACAATATTGTTGCCTGTTTTTAGGGTATATACCCCGGCAATCTCCTTTAGGGCATCACCCAGGGAAGCATTGCTGTATTTTTCAATGGTTTCGGTTTTGAGTTTCTGCTCATGAATAACATTTTTGGGGACTGCATTATTTGCAGATAACACTACCTCTTGCAGCTGCTGTGATTCCGGCTGTAATATAGCATCTAGTCTGGAAGAACCAGTAATATAGAGTAGAGTATCCAGGCTTTTGTAGCCAATGTAAGATACCACTACACGATGCTGACCCGCAGGTATGTCCTGCATTATGTAGCTGCCGTCAGGATTGCTTATAGTATGCAGCTCCTCAATATGGATATGTGCCCCGTCCAGAGGCTTGTTTTGGGTTGTGATAACGCTTCCGCTAATGGTATTTTGGGAATACGCACACAAGCTTCCTGCCATAAAAACGGCCAGGAATATATAGTAAAATCGCATGATGTATGGAGTCTAAGAATAATACAATATCCCCTCTGATTCCGGTATATACCGAAAATCCTTAGTCACGCTCAATGTATCGAAGCGTTTCGGGATGGGATGGTCGTAATTGTGGTCTTAAACTAATGAAGGAGGGCCTCTGTGTGCATACAGACTTCCGGCGAATGCCGTGTTGCCTTCTATGCTGCTAAAGCTGTAAGGAATGGGTTTAAAGGGGAAATCGAGCCTACAGCAAAATTCCTGAGGAGCGATAAAGTAGTCGAAATGGAAATCACAAATAGAACAGTCTTCTTCGTGCTGGTGTTCGTTTGCACTAAACTGTTTGGATTCTTTTTTTAACTCATGCTGTTCATGAGCATGCTGATGACTAAACGCGTGAAAAGACTGATAGGCGATAGTGAGCTGTACTAATGCCATCAGGGCCAGATTGAATATGGCGAATTTTCTTTTCATTACTGCAAAGGTATGAAAAGAATTTCATTAAATGCAATAAAGTTGCATTTAGACGGTTTTAATCCCAGCCAGTGAAGAAATTTTTACCTTTGTCAGTTAGCCTATACTTATATGGCTTGCCTTCATCTCTTGTGCGTTCGACTAAATCATACTTTTCATCCAGTTTTTTTGCTCTTGAGCCAATTAGTTGGCCTGAATAGTCAACTTCTTGAGCAATTTCTTTAGCGAACAAATCAGATTCTGAGTGTTGTAATTCTTGGAGTATTTTTACTTCTGGTATAGGCAACATTTTGCTGCTTTCGATTTTTTGAATCAAATCTCTAATATCTTCCGCAAGGCTTTCAATAATTACATTTGATTGACATGCATTACATTTATTGTTGTTAAATTCTAAAAATTTCAAGTCATGAACTTCAAATTGTTTTTGACAATCTATATTTGAACAAATTATTCTTTTTGCTTCTGTAAGGAATTCAGTTATTATTTTGTTGTAATTAAATGGTCTTTCAATAAAATATTTTCTATACTTTGTTCCTTTAGGTTTACCCCAAATAACATTTTCTTTTTTGCAAAGGCCATAGTTTAAAGAATAGATAGATACAGGTGTTCCATCTTTATCTGCAAGATCATTATATTTACTTATGAAAAAATTTAATTCTAAAGTTTTAAGAAATTCTTCAAATCTTGGGTCAAAGTGAAAGTGACTGCTAAAGGGTTCTGAAGGTATATAAATTGATCCTTTCAGATCTTTTGTAATAATTCTTTTTTTAATTTCTTTTGATCGCTCAACGAATAAATTTAGAAGATTTTTTAATTGAAGAATAGATATTTTTTCGTCTAATGAAATTAGTGAATGGGTGGTTGTTTGGAAAAATGAATAAATTTTTTCTTCATAATATTTTTGTGAAGCTAATTCAATATCAGTTTTATTAATTTTATTATTATAAATAATTCTACTTTGGTAACAATATGAGAGAATATAACCCAATATTCGGGGTACGTTCATTGAGGTATTGAACAAAATTTCATAGTATTCGTCCATTGAAGTTTTTGAAGTTTCAAAAAATAATTCTATACCCGAACCAACATATTTATTAATTCTTTTTTCTAATATTTTCTTTGTAAAACCAATTGCATTGGCTTCCATTTTGTCTCTATCGAATTCTGAGTATAAATTATAAAAATCTAGATTTATAGTATCAATTTTCCCTGGATCAATTTTCCCGTAATAAATTCTATTTGGATATGCTGCAACTTTAAATTTTATAAATTCATCAGACCAATTGTTTAAAGGAGCTAAAATAACATCTACAAATGTAATTATTGAATTGTCATCTATCTCTGAAAAATCATCAAGTAAAACATATAAATGTCTAATATTTAGTATGTGTAAGGCTTCTTTAATCCCTGTAATTATTTCTTTTATTTGAAATACTTGAAGGAAAACACTTGAAAAGTTATCTTCATTTTCGGCTGTTATTTTATCACTCTTTTTCCAGCTTACTCCTGAATCTGTTTTAATTGTGCCTCCAATACCTTTAGAGTCTATTCCTCCTTCTAAATCGATGCCTTTAAGAGCAATTTCTTTTTCTTTATTATATTCATTGGCCTTTTTTTTAGTACTATTTATTGTTTTTAAAATTGGCACTTCGATTTTTTCTAAATATTTATTGTCCTCAACATTATTTTTAAGTTCAGTTAGTTTTTCTTTAACAGCATCAATTTTTGTAACTCCAATTAATTCTAAAAGTTTATCTACTTTAGAGTCAAATTTTTTAGTTACTTCGTTAATGATAGTTGATAAGATTGTTTGAATGAATGATCTTTCAATTAAATATTTTTCTACAATTTCGGCAGGCAATAATTTTTCTACTTCAACTACTCTAGAAAGTTTTGATTGCGAAGATTCATAAATAGTTTTAACATCAAGATAACAAGGTAAAAAACCTTTTTTATCTCGTAGTTCTTGTTCTAATCGTAAAAAAATTGTTGACTTTCCTGTTCCCTTTCTACCGATAAGAAAAGTAGTATTCTCTTTTAATGATTTTTTTAAAATAAAATCATTGGGTAAAAGATCAGTATATAGTTCTTTTAATAGATTTCTTCCTCTTTCGTCAATTAAATCAGCGCGTCTGTACTTTTTTAAAGATTCAACTGCATCAAAAAAACCGTTCATTTCTTTCGTACTATAAGCCATCGCTAATTATTTAGATGTTGATGAATTCAAATGTACATAAAATTCATATTGTTTAAAAAAAAACCTACAAGATTTTAAAATCTTGTAGGTTTTTTCAGGTATTTCTCGTAAGAGAAATGTTTAAAGTATTACACTAGTCCGTTTGCTACCAGGTACTCTGCAATTTGTACCGTGTTGGTAGCAGCACCTTTTCTAAGGTTATCAGCAACTATCCACATGTTAAGGGTGTTGTCCTGGCTTTCGTCACGACGGATACGTCCTACATATACTTCATCTTTACCTTCTGCATAAAGCGGCATTGGATAGGTAAAAGTATCAATGTTGTCCTGTACAATTACACCCGGTGTGTTCTCCAGAATATTGCGTACTTCTTTAATATCAAAATCATTCGAGAACTGAACGTTAACCGATTCGCTGTGTCCGCCTACGGTAGGGATACGCACAGTTGTAGCCGTTACTTTTATAGAATCGTCAGACATGATTTTCTTTGTCTCACGGGTCATTTTCATTTCTTCTTTCGTGTAGCCATTCTCTTCAAATGAATCAATTTGAGGGATAGCATTACGGTGAATAGGGTATTTGTAAGCCATTTCGCCTTCAATACCTGCATATTCGTTCTCTAGCTGTTTTACAGCTTTTACACCTGTTCCGGTTATGGACTGGTACGTAGAAACTACGATACGCTCAATGTTGTATCTTTTATGAAGCGGTGCCAATGCCAGTACCATTTGTATGGTAGAGCAGTTTGGGTTGGCTATGATCTTGTCTTCTTTAGTAAGTTGGTCTGCATTAATTTCCGGAACCACCAATTTTTTGGTAGGGTCCATTCTCCATGCAGATGAATTGTCTATTACAGTTGTACCTGCTTCGGCAAATTTAGGAGCCCATTCTTTCGATGTATCTCCTCCGGCAGAAAATAGTGCTATCTCCGGCTTCATGCTTACGGCAGTATCAAGGCTTACCACCTTATACTTCTTTCCCTTATACTCGATTTCCTTACCTACTGATCGCTCAGAAGCTACAGGGATTAATTCGGTTATTGGGAAATTTCTTTCTGCCAGTACTTTTAGCATTACTTCGCCTACCATTCCGGTAGCGCCTACAACAGCAACTTTCATAATAGTATTTTTATTAAATTAATTTGACGCAAAAGTAGGTAGAAAACATATTGCCACAACAGAAAATACAAAAAGAAAAACCGTTCTCGAGGAACGGTTTTGTTAATAATAGAATATATAGTGTAGCAGAAACGTCTTTTTATAACTACCTGTTCTTTAAAGCGTCCCTTATCTCCATTAAAAGTTTTTCTTCGTTTGATGGAGCAGGAGGTGCTGCAGGTTCTTGGGCGTCTTTCTTTCTTGAAGCGTTAACACCCTTAATGATCATAAATAATACAAAGGCAACAATAATGAATGATATTACATTCGATATGAAACTACCATACTTTACTGCTGTGCCCGGAATAACAAGCTGAGAGAGGTTTTCCAGATTAGCTGCTTTTAGGGCAGGGGTTAATAATAAAGGTGTAATAATGTCTTCTACAAGTGATTTTATAATGGCGTTAAAGGCAGCACCAATGATAACACCAATGGCAAGATCCAACACGTTACCTTTTAATGCAAAATCTTTAAATTCTTTCATTAATCCCATAGTCTTTGTTTTTTTAGGTTAAAATAATTGGTTTTGGTATAAGCTAAGGTACAAAAGTATTTTTATTCTTTGTAAAAAATCCTTTTTACACGCTGTGAAATACTTGTTAAAATCTCGTAGGGTATTGTACCCAATGTTTCAGCCATTTGTACTACCGATGGGTTTTTCCCAAAAATAATAGCGCTATCACCCTCTTTACAGTCAATATCGGTAATATTCACCATCATCATATCCATAGAAATGGTGCCCGTAATTACTGCTTTTTTGTTGTTTATGGTAACATAACCCTTTTCATTCCCCCATGCTCTCCTGATACCGTCGGCATAACCTATAGGCAGGATAGCAATACGGATTTTTTCTGAGGCAATAAACCTTCGGCTGTAGCCAATGCTTTCGCCGGGTTCTATATCTTTTATCTGTAGGATAACGGTTTTAAGTGTGCCTACTTTTTCTAGGCTTTTGTATTCTTCTTCGTCATTACCTACGCCATATAAACCGATGCCTAGACGTACCATATTGTATTGCGCCTGCGGGAAATTATAAATACCTGATGTGTTTAATATATGACGAATAGGATTTATCTCCAGTTCATTCATCAGGCGGGTAGACCAGTTTTCGAAGTTAACAATCTGGCCTAATGTAAAATCACTATATCCAGGGATGTCGCTGGAGGATAAATGGGAGAAAATGCTTTTTACCGAAACAAGGTTGTTGTTGTGTAGTATTTCAATAAGTTCTGCCAGTTGGTCTTCCATAAAGCCAAGACGGTGCATACCAGTATCGAGTTTAATATGGATAGGATAGTTAGACAGGTTTTTCTGCTGTGCGACTGCTATAAATGCTCTTAATTCTTTAGCGGAATATACTTCGGGTTCTAAATTGTAGGCAGCCATTGCGGCAAAAGCACTACGCTCGGGGTTCATTACAATTATAGGAATGGTTATGCCGGCATTACGTAATGCAATACCCTCATCGGCAACTGCCACGCCTAAATAATCTACTTTTTGGTGCGAAAGCGCTTTGGCAATTTCGTAACTGCCGCTGCCATAGCCAAACGCTTTTACCATAACCATAATTTTGGTATCTGGCTTTAATCTGCTTTTATAAAAGTTTAGATTATGTGTTATTGCGTTGAGGTTGATCTCAAGTACCGTTTGATGGGTTTTTTCTTCCAGAAATACCACTATCTCATCAAAACGAAAGCTTCGTGCACCTTTTATAAGTATAGTTTCATTCTCAAAGGCACTGGCCATGTAATGGGTAAGGAATTCCTGAGTAGTGGCATACGGATAGAAATTAGGCAAATGAGCCAATTGCTTGCTAATAGTTTCTCCTATACCTATTATCTGGCTGACGTTATGCCCGGAAAGCATTTTTTCTACCTTGTCATAAAGCTCTTCGGTTTCAAAACCACTCTGGAAAACATCCGAAAGGATAATGGTTTTCTTTTCGTGGGTTTTATGCTGTTCAAGAAAATCGAGTGCTATTTTTAAGGACTGATAATCGGAACTGTAACTGTCGTCTATAAGTGTGCAGCCGTTAATGCCGTTTTTTACCTGTAATCGCATCTCTATAGGGTACAAACCTGCCATGCGCTCTTGTATAGTGTCTACTTTATAGTTTAAGTATAGTAATACCATAAGGCTATTGATAGCATTTTCTATAGAGGGATCATCGGTAAACGGAAGCTCAATACTAAAGGTCTTTTGATCTTGTAATATAGTAAGAGTAGTGCTTATTGCTCCTTTAGTTTTGTTTATTGTTACATCGGCCTTTTCGTCAAAAGCCCATGTAAAAGTTTTCAGACTAGGATTCAGTTCTTGTGCTACAGCTCCATTTTTTTGATAGATAAGCAGTTTGGCATTTGCAAATAGTTTTAGCTTCTCACGAATTTTCTCTTGTGAATTAGCAAAACCTTCGTCGTGTGCGGTGCCAATGTTGGTCAGTACTCCAATCTCAGGGCGGATAATAGGTTCCAGATGCTCCATTTCGCCGGGGATCGAAATTCCCGCTTCAAATATTCCCAGATTATGTTTTTGGTTAATACCAATAACAGACAATGGTACACCAACCTGTGAGTTGTAACTTTTAGGGCTCCTGATAATAGTATAGTCAGGGCTAAGCAGGTAATTAAGCCATTCTTTTACAATAGTTTTGCCACTGCTACCGGTTATAGCAATAACAGGAAAGCTAAATAACTTTCGGTAATAAATGGCGAAATCCTGTAATGCTTTTAGGGTGTTGTCAACAATAAAAAAGTTAGCTTTCCCTTTGCATTCTGTAGGGATGTATGTCACAACAAAATTAATGACACCTTTACCTATAAGATCATTTATGTATTGATGGCCATTGCGGTTCTGGCCTGTTAAGGCGAAAAACAATGTACCTGTATTGTTTTGTAGTGATCGGCTGTCTATAGATACATTATCTATTTCCATATTGGGCTGTATTCCTTCAAACTGGGAATGCATTGCCACAACGATATCCTGGATTTTTATGCTCAACGGATTATTTTTTTTGGATTCTGTTTTGTGTTAAAAACTCTCATGATATATACAGAATCATTTTGGGTGGTATATATAATTTTAAAACTCCATACTACAGCAAAGCGTACTTGTGGATTATTTAATATTGGTTCAACTGGATATTTTTCAGGGAAAACAATTAAAGAATTTGCGAGATCATAAATTTTATTGAAAACCATATGGGCATTTTGAGGGCTTTCTTTTAAGATGTATTCGTAAATGGCTTCTAAGTTTTGAGAAGCTTTTTTTCGCCAAAGAACTTTCATTGGCCTAAAATTCTTCGTTTTACTTCTTCACTAGTATAAGTTTCCAGATTTTCTTCTTTTAATTCAAGTAATGCCGCATTTATGTCTTTAATGTATTCCTCGTCAGTAATGGGATTACCTTCCTCGTCATAACCAATAACATTCTCCTTATCCAGTATGTCGGCAATCTTTTTTAATAGTTTGTCGTTGGAAAGATTTAAAATGCGTTGGGCAACACTTATTTTAAGTTTTTCAGATTTCATACTTTGAGGTTTTTATCAAAGATAAAGAAATTTAATGTTCGCTGGGAGAGATTTCGTCGTTGTTCTTTCGGGTAGCAGTAGGTTTTTGTGCCTCTCTCATCGCCTTGTAATAAGCGGCTCTGCTAAGCGGTTCATATTCTTCGGTTTCGCCCAACAATACAAGATTGTCATTGTTGGCTTTTCTGAAACTGAAATGAGCAAGGTTTCCGGTGCGGGTACAAACAGCATGTACTTTGGTAACATACTCGGCAGTAGCCATAAGTGCAGGCATGGGGCCAAAGGGGTTTCCTTTAAAATCCATATCCAAACCTGCAACAATAACCCGGATGCCACTATTGGCAAGGTCATTACAAACAGTTACAATTTCGTCATCAAAAAACTGAGCTTCATCAATGCCTACTACATCACAATCCTGCGCCAAAATCCGCATCATGGAAGATGAGGTAATAGGGGTAGAGCGAATTTGGTTGGCATCGTGCGAAATGACCATCTCTTCGTGATAGCGTGTTTCTATTGCCGGTTTAAAGATTTCTACCTTTTGCTGGGCAAACTGTGCTCTTTTAAGCCTACGGATAAGTTCTTCGGTCTTACCCGAAAACATCGATCCGCAGATGACCTCTATCCACCCAAATTGTTCTTTATGATTTACTGTATTTTCGAGAAACATTTTGTAATTTTCAGGCTGTAAAACAAAAATGTTTTGTGTTACTTTGTATAAAACAAATTTATTAAAAAACTATTGCGTTACTCCCTATAATTCTAAAAGTTATGAAGAAAAAGTTAGAAGCAGAACTGATAAGCATTGCGCACAGGATACTTAAACTGAAGAACAGGGCCGAACTGGATCAATTACAGCAGGAAACACTAAAGCTGTATGAAAAAATCTCGGTACTGCGTTTTGTGGAAGATAACTTTAGTGATGTAAAACCAACTATTGGATTTGCATCGGCAGAAGAAACTTTGGAAGAAGTATATAAACTGGAGGAACAGCCGGAAGTTAAGGCTAATGAAGTGGAATTAGAAGAAACGAAGGCAAAAGCGGAAAAGGATTCTAAAAAAGATAAAAAAGAAACTGCTAAACCTGAAGCTAAAAAAGAGGAAGTTGCAGCAGCAGAAGAAATAACTGAACCTGAAACAGAGGTTGTAGAAGAAACTGCAACTGAAGAAGAAGAACAGATCGAAGAGGCTAATGAAATAGTGGAAGACGAAATAGTTGAAGAGCCGGAGGTTAAGATGGAAACAGAAAAGCCTGCCGAAGAACTTAAAGCTATGGAAGAATCTGCGGAGGCGGTATTCACTAAAGAGGCTGAAAGCACGAGCGAAGAAGAAGAAAAGGCTGCTGATGCTGAAATCGTAACAATTGCTCCCGATGAAACGGTTAAAGTGGAAGACTCAGGGTTGAGTTTTGATTTTGCTTTTGACAGAGTAGCAGCTCCTGAAGAACCGATTAAACAAAAAGAAATAACTTTTGAAGATTACCAGGATTATAAAGAACCAGAATTTGTAAAGAAAACCGATTCCGGAACTGCAAAACCTACATCGGCTAAAGTTGAAGAAGAAGATAAGGAAGAAGTACAGCAACCAGCAGTAAGGGACTGGCGCGATTGGGAACCTTCTCAATCCGGTAAAACGGAAAAGGTAGAGGAACCTAAAAAAGAAGAGCCTAAAAAAGAAATAGAAAAGCCAAAAGAAGAGAGTACTGTAATTGGTAATCGTGCTACGCGTACTGATATGGAGAGGCCAAAAGCACTTAACGATTCGTTAGGTAAAACTATTTCGCTTACGCTTAATGATCGTATTGCTTTCGAAAAGCAATTGTTCGGAGGCAGTGGCGAAGACCTTAACAGGGTACTGTCACAGCTTAATACTATTAATACTTACGAAGAAGCTAAAAACTTTATAGAAGATCTTGTTAAGCCGGATTATAACGATTGGGCAGGCAAAGATGAATATGCAGAGCGTTTTATGGGTATTGTGGAGAAAAAATTTGATTAATGTCTAAACTATATATTGTTCCTACGCCTATCGGTAATCTCGAGGACATGACCTTTCGTGCTATTAAAGTATTAAAGGAAGTAGATCTTATACTTGCTGAAGATACCCGTACCAGTAGTAAACTGCTTAAGCATTTTGATATTGGCACCCATATGCATAGCCACCATATGCACAACGAGCACAAAACCGTTGAGGGTATTATAAAGCGTCTGGAAGCTGGTGAAACTATTGCATTAATATCTGATGCGGGAACACCGGCAATATCCGACCCCGGATTTTTACTAACCCGTGCCTGTGTAGAAAATAATATTCCGGTAGAGTGCCTTCCCGGTGCTACTGCTTTTGTACCCGCATTGGTAAATAGCGGACTCCCAAACGAAAAATTTGTTTTTGAAGGTTTCCTGCCTGATAAAAAAGGAAGACAAACCCGTTTTTTGGCACTTGCCGAAGAAACACGAACCATGATATTTTATGTGTCGCCACATAAGCTTGTAAAAACTCTGGCCGAATTTGCTCAATACTTTGGTGCAGACCGTCCCGTTTCGGTATCGCGTGAACTATCCAAACTACATGAAGAAACCGTTCGCGGTACAGCGACTGAGGTGCTTGCTCATTTTGAAAAGAAAGAGCCAAGAGGCGAGATCGTTGCAGTTGTGGGTGGGTTTATTCCTGAGCCTAAAGCAAAGAAAAGAGAGATGAGAGACAGGGAGGAAACAGAGTTATAATTTATTTTATCTTTTCCATAGTTTTCCTGATGTCTAAAACATTAGGTTGTTGTTTTACACAGCTTTGTATGCCCGGTGGATATATATCCTGTATGAAGTCGTTATAGTCATCGCAGTTTTTAAATATATTGAATTCCTGATTTTTAAAGTCCCAAACAATTCCTTTTCCATAAACCATACTTCTTGCTAGGTTATATGATATTGCAGGACTAGCGGCGCCATAGGCAAGAGCTTGTGCCCACAAATTTGTTAAATCTGCTTCGGTATAAAAATAATTTTCACCACCTATAATTACTCTTACAAATCCGTTAGTAAAATGGGTGGTTTGCGCTCTGTCGGTTTTATTCCTGTTAGAAAGAATTGCACTTGTTTGAAAATATAAATGACCTTTATAAGAAACTGCAAAAACATTCTTTAATTTTTGATCTCCTGTTGTGTAAAAAAAACAATTGTGTTCGATGCTTTCCAGTTCTGTTTTTTCGAAACCTGTAAGTCCTTTTGGAATGAGCACAGAATTTGGGCGGTTTTTTTTATTGATAAAATCTTGTTTCGTTTTATAAATTCCTTCGGGGTAGTTTGGCCTAAACAGAGTGTCATTTTCTATAGCTCTTAGAGTGCTTATTTCTTTATTCTCATTAGGTGCTGTTTTGCTTTCTAAAACTTCTGGTTTTCTATATACTATAGCCTTTGTTTCGTCTTCAATCTGCCTTACTGCCTTAAGAAAATAAGTATATTCTGAATTGGTAGATAGGTTCGTGAAAACAACCTGATCCTCTATGAATTTTAAGTTCTTAAATTTCATCTTTTGGTTTGTTATCAGCGTTATAACTCCTTTTTCTATAGATTTTTGACTTTGAGCATAAAATGATGAGAAGAAAAGAAATAGTATAAGTAGTAAGGTGATTTTTTTAATCATTATGGGTGTTGTTGATTTTTCTTTCAAATATAAAATTGTTGATATGCCGGGGAGTTATTAAACCAATATCATAATGTAAAGAGGGATGTCTTTTTCTGTTATGGTTAAGCTACCATTGTTTGTATATTTGTTTTATACAATTTCGATACAGATAAATCTATGCGCTGGAACCTCAAACCCAAACCCGATTCTAATAAAGTACAACATATAGCCGATGTTCTTAGTGTAGATGCTGTTGTGGCATCGCTACTAGTGCAAAGAGGTATTGAAACGTTTGAAGAGGCTAAGAGTTTTTTTCGCCCGAGTTTAGATGATTTGCATGATCCATATCTGATGAAGGACATGGACAAGGCAGTTATCCGTATAGAAAAAGCGATTGCTAATGGCGAAAACATACTTGTATTTGGCGATTATGATGTAGATGGAACTACGGCAGTTTCATTGGTTTCGTCTTATCTACGTTCGTATTATCCTAATGTGGCTACGTATATTCCGGATCGATATAAAGAAGGTTATGGAGTGTCCATTGCAGGGATCGATTTTGCCGATGATAATGGCTGTTCCTTAATTATAGCATTGGATTGCGGTATAAAATCGATTGATAAGGTGGCTTATGCCAATGAAAAAAGTATTGATTTTATTATTTGCGATCACCATAGGCCGGGTGATACTTTACCTGATGCTATTGCTGTGTTAGATCCCAAACGTGACGATTGCAGTTACCCTTATGATGAACTTTGCGGTTGTGGTGTTGGTTTTAAGTTAGTGCAAGCCCTTGCAGTTAATAGAGGAGAGACGATCGATGACTTAATGCCATATCTGGATCTTGTGGCTACTGCTATTGCCGCCGATATTGTGCCTATAACAGGAGAGAACCGTGTGCTGGCAAAATTTGGACTAGAGGTTATTAATACCTTTCCGCGTCCCGGGATTAAGGCACTTATTCAAAACATAAAGAAACAAACACTTACTATAAGCGATGTAGTTTTTATTATTGCCCCGCGTATTAATGCTGCAGGCAGAATAAAACATGGCAATTATGCAGTTGAGTTATTAACTGAATTCAATTTGAATCAGGCAGAGGAGTTTGCTTCTCAGATAGAAGGTCTTAATGCTGACAGGAAAGACCTGGATAAACTAATTACGATTGAGGCTTTAAAGCAGATTGAGCAAAATAACGATCAGGATAAGTTTACTACAGTTGTATATCAGGAAGATTGGCATAAAGGGGTAATTGGTATTGTGGCCTCAAGATTAATAGAAACTTATTACAGACCAACTTTGGTATTTACAAAAAGCGGTGATAAACTGGCTGCTTCGGCACGATCTGTAAAAGATTTCGATGTGTACAATGCGCTTGAAGCCTGTGCAGAACATTTGGAGCAGTTTGGCGGCCATATGTATGCGGCTGGATTAACACTGCAGGAAGAACAATACCCGTACTTTCGGGCAAAGTTTGAAGCTGTAGTGGCAGAAACTATAGATCCCGAACTGCTTATTCCGGAAGTTTCAATCGATGCTGAAATTGAATTAAAAGATATTACGCCAAAATTTCATAGGCTATTACAACAATTTGAGCCTTTTGGTCCGGGTAATATGTCACCTGTTTTTATGAGCCGTAATCTTAAGGATACAGGTTTTGGAAAGCCTATTGGCGCCGATTCTACGCACTTACGCTTATTTGTTAAACAAGAAGATTCTGATGGGTTTGCTGCTATTGGTTTCGGACTGGCCTCCAAAATGGAAGTAGCTTGCGATGGCGAACCTTTTGATGCAGCATATTCTATTGATGAAAATGTATGGAACGGACAGACAAGTCTTCAGCTAAGAATGCGAGATATTAAATGTGTTGAGTAAGGCTCCAAAAAGTTTGTTGAAAACTTTGACTCAAGATTTCTTCTATTTATTTAGAATGATTTTAAATGATTACTATTTTTGTTTGAAATCAATCGAGACATGAGAGAAATAGAACAGATATATTTTAATGATTTTGGAGTTTCATTTCACTGGAAAAAAGACAGCATGGTACTTACCGAGAAAGTTCAGATCGTTTTTAAAGAAACCGGATTTTATTTATCGCTTAATGAAATAAGGGCTTTTGCCCAAATTATAGATAATACCTGCGAAGAAATGGAATGTAGTAATTGCTGCCATAAAGCAAATTGTCATAAGTACTTACTTAAAACACCATTACAGCAAATAGATCTTGCGGTATCTAAAAGTGAACTTTTACAGATTAAAGATCTGGTAGAAGGAACGTTATTTACGATGGATTTATACGACTATATTAATAAGGTGTGTAAAAACTAAGATGTTAATCTTATTTTTTATACTCTTTTAGCTCAAATTGTTCTCCCTCAAAAAAACCATAAGTAAAATAGCCTATCCAATCGCCCAGGTTAATGTAAGATGAGTTTTCGCCTACTTTAATAACCATAGGTAAGTGGCGGTGGCCAAAGACAAAATAATCGTAATGTTTGGTTTCTAGTTTTCGTTTAGAATAAAGCACCAGCCATTCGTTATCTTCTCCTAAAAACTTCACATCGGAATCGCCGGATATAAGCTTGTTTTTTACAGATAGATATTGTGCAAGTTTTACCCCAATATCCGGATGTAACCATCTAAACAGCCATTTAGAAAACGGATTGGTAAATACTTTTTTCATTCTTTTATAGCCTTTGTCGCCTGGACCTAAACCATCACCATGACCTATTAAGAATGTTTTATTGTTAAAAGTAAATTCCTGCGGGCGGTGATAAACAGGTATGTTTAATTCCTTCTCAAAATAATCCTGCATCCATAAGTCGTGATTGCCGGTAAAGAAATGGATTATTATGCCACTATCGCGAAGTTCAGCCAATTTGCCCAATACCCTTACAAATCCGCGGGGCACTACAGTTTTGTATTCAAACCAAAAATCAAACAAGTCGCCTAATAAAAAAAGCACATCGGCATCATGCTTAATTTCATCAAGCCATGCTACAAATTTTTGTTCCCTAGGGAAACTTTTTTCAGGAGTTGGCGCTCCAAAATGCTGATCGGAGGCAAAATATATACGTTGTGTTGTGCTCATGTACTTATAAAGATTTTGCAAAGATAGGAAGACTATTTTTTATGCAGAATCGTTTCCGGGAATATATGAAAAAATAAATAATCAGGTTATTTACTTTTGTAACAAAAAGAATAAATTTTGTTTTTTTTAACTGGCAAATAAATTATACGCAATATTATACACATATTATTGACATATTTTGTTTATTTTCGGAGCCATAAACATAAACTACTAATTAATTTAAC
>RCUH01000316.1_pt1 | contig 56559 bp, 54 predicted proteins | sample 2166191 | NCBI WGS metagenome assembly RCUH01 (sample SAMN09932848, study PRJNA488358) | compost metagenome | feature: garden; material: soil; isolation source: compost soil in an enriched community after 214 h of incubation | place: Germany: Experimental Botanical Garden Goettingen | collected... | reverse complement strand
GTACGGGTCGTGCAAGCCCTCCCCAAGCCCCGACGCAACCGCCCAATGCGTGATCGCGCCCTTCAGCACGTTCAGCCCGCGCGCCAGATGGGGGTCTCTCTCCAGAGCCGCCAGCCCATGATCCGCCAGGGCCAGACCGAACGGCAGGGTGGCGTTGTTCAGAGCTTCCGAACTGGTGCGCGGCGCGGCGCCCGGCATGTTGGCCACGCAGTAGTGCACCACCCCGTCGAGGACATAGGTCGGGTCTTCATGCGTCGTCGGCTTCGACGTCTCGAAGCAGCCGCCCTGGTCGATGGCCACGTCGATCAGGACGCTGCCCGGCTTCATCAACTTCAACTGGGCGCGGCGCACCAGGGTCGGCGCCTCCGCGCCCGGAACCAGAACCGCCCCGATCACCACGTCGGCCCTGACCAACTCCTCTTCGATGGCCGCGAGCGAGGAATAGCGGGTGAGCACGCGCCCGCCGGTCAGTTCATCGATTTCGCGCATGCGGGGAATGGACCGCTCCAGCACCACCACCTCCGCCCCCAGGCCCATGGCCATCCGCGCCGCGTTCAGCCCCACGACTCCGCCGCCCAGCACAAGCACCCGCGCCGGCGCCACGCCGGGCACGCCGCAGAACAGCAGGCCCATGCCGCCGTTGTGCTTCAACAGGGTCTCGGCGGCGGAGAAGACCGCGATCCGACCGGCCACCTCGGACATGGGCGCCAGCAGGGGCAGGCCCCCGTTCCTGTCCGTCACCGTCTCATAGGCGATGGCGGCGCATTTCGAGGCCAGAAGGCCCCGGGTCTGCTCGGGATCGGGCGCCAGATGCAGGTAGGTGAAGAGGATATGGTCCTCGCGGAGTCGCGCCCATTCCACGGCTTGCGGCTCCTTGACCTTCACGATCAGGTCGCTGTCGTTGAAGACGGTTTCGGCGTCGGCGACGATGGTCGCGCCTGCCTTGACGTAGTCGGCGTCGGGGAAGCCCGCCCCCAGACCGGCGCCGGTTTCGATCCGAACCTCGTGGCCGTGGGCGACGTATTCGCGCGCCGCCGTGGGCGTCAGGCCGACGCGATGTTCATTGGTCTTGATCTCGCGGGGGACGCCGACACGCATGGGCTTGATCTCTGAACGGCTGACCCTCAAAGCAGGGCAAGCAAAGGCTAAACCCGCACTCATGAATCGACCAGTGGCGACAGGAGGCCGTGACGGGCGTTGCGGTTCGTATGGCCATTTTGCGCCGGCGCGAGCCCGACACACGAACCCCCGCCACGCTGGGCGCGACGGGGGTGAGACGGGCCAGAAGGACCGGAGACTAGTTCTTGGCGTCCCTGGCGGCGCCTTCGACGGCCGAACCGGCCGCCTGGGTATCCTTGCCGACGCCGGCGATGGTGTTGCAGGCGGCGGTGGTCAGAAGGGCGGCGGCGGCGGCGAGAACGAATAGTTTGCGCATGATCGGCTCCTGTGGAGGGGCGGGCGCCACGTAACGCCCTCGTTGAAATCAACGCAGGCGCGGCGCCGCGGTTCCTGCAAAGCTGTCATCGATTCGGGTGTTCGGGCGCAGCGGGGCCGGAAGCTTCGGGCGTGACGAAGGTCAGCCGGGCGATGGAGCCGCCGCCGGGCGCCTCGAGCATTTCCGCCTGACCGCGCAGTTGCTTGGCGAAGGCGTTCATCAAGGTGCGGCCGACACCGGCCGTGTCGCTGTCGGCGACGCCGGGACCGTCGTCCTGAACCTCCAGGACGCTGGTCTCGCCCATGACCTTGAAGCGGACCTTGAGGTCGCCGCCGCGCCCGGCGAAGGCGTGCTTCTGGGCGTTGGAGACGGCCTCGACCAGCCACAGGGCCACCGGGGCCAACCGATCCGGGTCGATGATGATGGCGTCGGCCTCGACCGTGCTGGTCACCAGGGGGCCGCGCATGGCCTCGCCTGCGATCAGTTGCCCGACCAGTTCGGTCAGGAAGGTGCGCGAGTCCGCCGCGCGAATGTCCTCGGACTGGTAGAGGGTGCGGTAGATCAGGGCCAGCGCCGTGATCCGCTGACGCGTATCGCCCAGGGCTGCGCGCGCGGCCGGGTCGGTCACCGCCCTCTGCTGCATCGACAGCAGGGAGGAGATGATCTGGAGATTATTCTTCACCCGGTGGTGGATCTCGCGCATCAGCGCGTCCTTCTCGTCCAGCGAGTCCAGCAGATCCTTGTCACGGCGGGTGATGGTGTCGCCCAGGGTCCCCAGGGTGCGGGCCAGGACGCGGATTTCGGCGGGGGCGTGTTCCGCCTGGACCGGTCGAACGGAGAACCGGCCTCGCGCATAGATAGCGGCGACCCGCTCCAGATAGACCAGCCAGCGGATGACGACCCGCTCGGACAGCAGCATGACCGCCAGGAAGGCGACCAGCCAGGCGGCCAGGGGCAGAAGGAAGGAGCCGATGGGGTTGAGCCGCGCCCAGGACAGCAGCCCCGAGGCCGGCGCCGACAGCAGGACGAACAGGTCGCGGCCGGCCAGGGCCGTGCCCGCATAAACGTTTTTGCGGCCCCGGGCGTCGCGGCCTTCAAACAGGGCGGCATCGCCCTGTCGTGCGTGCTTGACCCAGGCGGCGATGGCGCGGTCGTCGCTGAAATCGGCGGGATCGGTGGCGACCAGGATGCGGCCCATGGCGTCCGTCAGGGCCGACTGGGCGCCGGGCGGCAGGGCCGGATCGCGGATGTCGGGCTGCAGCGCCGTCAGCGGGATCACCGCCGCGATCGCGCCCTGGAAGGCGCCCAGCGGGCGCTCGGAACGAACGGCGACGATCAGCGACGCGGGGGCGTCGGGGGCGCGGGCCACGACCATGTCTTCGCCCATCTTCAGCCGTTGATACCAGTCCTGGCCGCGCACGTCGGCGGCGGGCAGGGTGGTGGCAACGCCCGGGCCGGGGCGCGAGGCGCAGACGGGTTCTCCGGTCGCGCTGTAGCGGTGCAGGGCCGACAGGGCGTCGAGCCGATCCACCAGTGCGGTCAGTCGCGGCTCGCAATAGAAGCCGGCCGCCTCCGGCGCCAGGGCCTGGAGCAGGACCACGGTGCTTTCGATGCGCGCCTTGGCGTCGGCGGCGCTGCGTTCGGCCGCCAGTTGCAGGTCGATGCGACGATCCTCGGCCTGGCGCCGGAACTCGGCCTGGGTCTGGACGCCGCTGAGGACGAGGATGGGCAGAAGGGCCACAGCCATGGCCAGGCCCATGCGGAAGCGAATGCCGTGAACGCTCGGTCGACCCAGCCGAAAGCCCCATGCGCGGGCGAACCGCACCACCCGCCGTCAGCCCTGCCTGGCGCCGCTCAGCCTGTCGGCGTCGGCCAGAATCGAGCGCATGGCGTCGCCAGCCGCCTTGCCGTCACGGCCATAGCCGCCACGCTCCAGCGTGGCCGCCAGGGCCTTGCGGGCGCGCGACACCCGGCTCTTCACCGTGCCGACGGCGCACTGGCAGATTTCAGCGGCCTCCTCGTAGGCGAAGCCCCCGGCCCCGACCAGAATCAGAGCTTCGCGCTGTTCCTCGGGCAGGGTCTTCAGGGCCTGGCGCAGCTCGTCCAGAGCGACGGGCGCCTCGGGGTCGTCGACCGCCACCAGGGTCCGCTCGGCGGCTTCCTGATCCAGCTGGGTCTGGCGCCAGGACCGGCGCTTTTCCGAGTAGAACTGGTTGCGCAGGATCATGAAGGTCCAGGCCTTCATGTTTGTGCCCATCTGATAGCTGGCGCGGGCGTCCCACGCCTTCATCATGGCTTCCTGGGCCAGGTCGTCCGCGGCCGTAGGGTCGCCTGTCAGGGTGCGGGCGAAGGCGCGCAGGTGAGGGATGAGCGTCACCAGCTCCTTCTTGAAGCCGGCGTCGTCGGCCGAGGGCGGTTTGGGCGGCGCGCTGGAGATGCTCACTGCCCCTCCTTGGTCGATGACCGCTCGTCGGCCCGTCGCAGAATGTCCAGGAATTCGTCGGGAACCGGTTCGTTCACCACCTGGTCGAACATATGGCGCAGCTTCACGCCGATGGCCTGCTGGCGCAGGCGCACTTCTTCCAACCCATTGTCCCTGGACGCGGGCGCGTCAGGACGCGGGGTGGTTTCCTTAGGATTGATCATGGAATATCGGCCGCCGCCCAAGCCTGGAGGTATGGTTCATGGAAGCGGAAAACGCCGCTTCTCTTCAAGAGTTCCTGGGTCTGCGTGTTTTTATGCTCAAGCTTCCCCCGACGCCTTGGAACCGTTGCGCCTCCGACACGTTCTGGCAGAACTGGGCGTCTCCAGATCGGAGACGCTGACTGTCGGGGAAACATGTATGAGTCTATTGGCCAGGCTGGCGCCGCATCTGCCCTACGTCCGCCGTTATGCGCGGGCGCTGACGGGCGATCAGATCACGGGTGATAATTATGTGCGCGTCGCGCTGGAAGCGCTCGCCGCTGGCGAACGCCAACTGCCGACCGACATGACGCCGCGCGTAGCCCTCTATCACGTCTTCCATACCATCTGGTCGTCGACGGGCGCCCGGCTTGAGGATGTCAGCGGTCTGGAGGCGGATGATGACGCGGCCCGCCGTCTGATGCGGATTTCGCCGCGCTCGCGTCAGGCCTTTCTCCTGACCGCCCTTGAAGGCTTCACGCCTTCCGAAGCGGCGCAAATTCTCGGCGTCGATCCGCGCTCGGTCGAGCAACTCATCGCCGAGGCCCAGTCAGACATCGACGCCGAACTGGCCACCGACGTGCTGATCATTGAGGACGAGGCCATAATCTCGGCCGACATCGAGAGTCTGGTGCGGGAACTGGGCCATAGGGTCACGGGCACCGCCACCACGCATGACGAAGCGGTTGACGCGGTCACCCGACATCGCCCGGGCCTTGTCTTGGCCGATATCCAGCTGGCCGACGGCTCGTCGGGCATCGACGCCGTCAAGGACATCCTGAAACGGTTCGACGTGCCGGTCATCTTCATCACCGCCTTCCCCGAGCGACTGCTGACGGGCGAACGGCCGGAACCGACCTTCCTGATCACCAAGCCCTTCCAGCCGGAAACGGTGAAGGCTGCGATCAGCCAGGCGCTCTTCTTCCATCCGTCGCGACAGAAACAGGCCGCCTGATTCTCCGACGATGACGACGTCTGACCCCGACAGTTCGCTGTCGGGGTCTTTTCGTCGGGCCTAGGTCGATGGTGTGCCGGGGATCGCCGCAGGGGTTGAAGCCGGCGCGGGGGCGTCAAAGGGGGCGGAGTCTTCTCGCGTGCCTCCGGCGTCGGCATTGACTGTCTGGAAGCCGCTATTGCTGAGCAGCCACATGCCCAGCAGCAGCACGGCCGCGGCCCCGGCGGATACGATCAAAAGCCACAGGATGCGTCTTCCGCCCCGGCCCTGCCGCACATACTGCGCCTCGATCGGCGCATGATGTTCAACGGCGTCGGCGGAATGGGAATGGGGATCCTGATGGGTCATCGCAGTCTCCGGTGGTCTCTCCTCTAACAGTCTAGCAACGTCGCCCGGCAGGCCGTCGTTCCGATGGACATGTCTTACGGAAAGCGGAACCGGATCGACATGCGACCGTTTGAGGAAGGCGGAGGCGACAAAGCCCCCCCGACTTGACCGGCTCGCCGGTCCGTCGCCTCCGCTCCTCATTCTCGATGATGCCACCTCAAGCGGACCCGAAACGGTCCGCTTTTTCTTTTCAAGCCCCTCGACAGGGGCTGTGCATCCGCCACTATGAGTTCTCAAAGAAAACGCATTGGAGACGCGCCATGAGCCTTCGCAATCGTCAGTGGGTTCTTCGTCAGAGGCCGCAGGGCCTGATCCAGGACGGCGACCTTGAGCTGATCGAGACGCCGGTGCCGGACCTCAAGGATTCCGAGGTCCTGGTTCGCACCATCTACCTGTCGCTGGACCCGACCAATCGGACCTGGATGAACGACAGCCAGGGCTATCTGCCTCCCGTCGGGTTGGGCGAGGTCATGCGTGGCCTGACCCTGGGCGTGGTCGAGGAGTCCAGATCCGAACGTTTCAAGAAGGGCGACATCGTCACGCCGCTGTCGGGCGGCTGGGCCGACTACGCGGTGGTGCATGAACAGGGGCTGCGTCCGGTCCATCGTGCGCCGGGCCTGCCGCTGACCGCCAATCTCTCGGTGCTGGGGATGACCGGCCTGACCGCCTATTTCGGCGTCACCGACGTGCTGAAGGCCAAGGCGGGCGAGACCCTGGTGATCTCGGCGGCGGCGGGGGCGGTCGGCTCCATCGCCGGACAGGTGGCCAAGCAGCGCGGGGCCCATGTCATCGGCATCGCCGGCGGACCGGAGAAATGCCGCTGGCTGACCGAGGAACTCGGCTTCGACGCCGCCATCGACTACAAGAACGAGGATGTCGGCGAGGCCCTGGACCGTCTGGCCCCCAACGGCGTTGACCTGAATTTCGAGAACGTCGGCGGCGACATCATGATCGCTGTGTGGAACCGGCTTAACGTCCATGCCCGCATGGCCGTCTGCGGCCTGATCTCGTCCTACAACGCCACGCGGATGCCGCCCTCGCCGAACTTCAGCCGCATCATCACCCATCGCCTGAACGTCCAGGGCTTCCTGGTGCTGGACTACGCCCCGCGCGCCCGGGAGATGGTCGAGGAGATGGGCCCCTGGCTGGCTGACGGCCGGATCAAGTGGAAGGTCCATGTCGATGACGGCCTGGAAGGGGCGGTTACATCCTTGAACCGCTTGTTCACCGGCGACCATGACGGCAAGCTGCTGGTCCGGGTCTCGGAAGAGCCCGCCGCCTGAGGAGCCTGACGGGATGACCGAGCCGCTGCACGTCCATTTCGAGGATCTCGAGGTCGGTCAGGTCATCCCCCTGGGCGCCTGCGCGGTGGACGCGGGGGCGCTGGACGTCTTCGCCGAACGGTTCGCGCCGGGATGGGATGTGGCCTACGGCGCGCCCGACGCTCTGGTCTATGCCCTGTGGAGCCGGCTTTCGGCCGAGAAGGCGGGGCATTGGGCCGGGGCCAAGACCCTGGCGGTCGACGGCCTGCGCTTTCTGCGCAATCCGCCGCCTGGGGAACTGCTGCGCGGCCGGCTGACCGTCATGGGCAAGGACCCGGTGGGCGACGAAAAGGGCATCGTTATCGCCCAACAGGATCTGCTGGACGAGGCGGGGCGGCTGGTCTTCTCCTGCCTGACCCGCGCCCTGGTCGCCCGGCGATAAAGAAACTGCCCAAGAAAAAAGCCCCGCTGTCGTCAGCGGGGCTTTTCATGTTTGGCTTCAAGCGGGCCTCAAGCAGCGCGCAAGTGCGATAGGCCCCCACGAATTAGGCGTTGGCGGCGGTCGGCGTCGCAGCGGCGCGATTGAAAGCCATGGCGATCAGACGATCCCAGCCCAGCAGCGACACCAGGTGGGCGTAGATCTGGCCCAGGGCGCCGTTGTCGCGCAGTTCGGCCAGTTTTTCGGCCGGCAGGGCCTTCAGCTTGTCTTCCGAGACAGCGTAGTATTCGGCAAGCTTCTGCACCGGACCGGCCGAGCCGTCGGCGTTGCGCGGGGTGAAGCTGGCTTCACGCGTTTCGAACAGGTCCAGATCGATCAGCAGCTTGACGAAGGACTCGGTGCGCAGGCGCTCCTGCTCGAAGTTGTTGCAGAACTCCATCGCATTGTTGACGTAGGCGCTGGGTTGACCGTTTTCGAACAGCGGGATCTCGGCGTTCTCGCTGACGAAGGAGGCGGCGCGATCGATGCACAGGATCATGCGGTTTTGCGTGTCGTCGTTGGCGAAGACGAACGGATAACGACGGACGTAGGCCGGGATGTAGGACTCGGCGCGGAAGTCGCCGTTCTCGATGAACAGGTTTTCGTCCTGGCGCAGGCCCATGGCCACGACGGGCTGCTTCAGATCGCCGACGAAGATGATGGGGAAGGACAGGGCGGCCGGCGCGAACTCGGTCACGGTCAGCGGCACGATGTTGGTCTGGGCGACAAAGGCATAGGGTTTGTCAGCGGGGGTCACACCCAGGGCGCCATGCGCCTCGAACGAGATCGGCTCCGGCTGCGTGTAAAACAGGACGTTGCCGGACAGGGGGCCGGACGCTTGGGTCGTGGTGTCGGTCATGATGTGTCGGATCGGCTCTGAACAGAAAGGTCGAGCCTTCTAGCCTATGGCCGGACGCGCCGCAAACGCGTTGGTTCGACGAACGCTGTCCCGGGCGCGGGGCTGCGACGCCGCCCCTGGTTGCGATGCGGCTCGGGACCCCTTAGCTGTGGGGCATGGGCGTTGCTTGCGATCACGATCATTCCGACAGCCGACCCGGCGCCGCCGAGGTTGCGCAGGCGATCGACTCGGTCGAGGCCCGCTGCGCCGCCGAGGGCGAGCGCATGACCGCCCCTCGCCGCCGGGTGCTGGAACTGCTGCTGGCGGCCGGCGAGCCGGTCAAGGCCTATGACCTGATCGCCCGCTACGGCCTTGACGGCCAGGCGGCCAAGCCGCCGACCGTCTATCGCGCGCTCGAGTTCCTTGAGCGCCGGGGCGTGGTTCACCGCATCGCCTCCATCAGCGCCTATGTCGCCTGCACCGCCGTCGCCGGAGACACGCCGGCTCATGCCGCCGCCTTCCTGATCTGCGACTGCTGCGGGGCGACCGAGGAAGTAGCCGTGGCCGGGGGCGACGCCTTCGCGGAGGCCGCCTCCGCCGCCGGCTACGCCATCGAGCGCACCACCATCGAAGGGCATGGCCGCTGCCCCGCCTGCCGCGTGGCGGCCTGACCGAGATGGACGCCCTGGCCCTCTCGGCGCCGCGGCGTCTGACCATCCCCGTCGACAACCGCTGGGGCGGGGGCGAGATGGCGGTGCTGGATTTCGGCGATCCGGCGCGCCCCGTCGACCTGATCTTCGCCCACGCCAACGGTTTCAACGCCTACGCCTACCGCTCCCTGCTGCAGCCCTTGTCCGGAGCGTTGCGCATCTGGGCGCCCGACCTGAGGGGGCACGGTCGCACCCGGCTGCCGGCCGAGCCTGCGGGACGGCGCAGTTGGAAGGATCACCGCGACGATCTGATCGCCCTGCTGGACGCGGTCGAAGGTCCGCCGGTGGCTCTGGCGGGTCACTCCATCGGCGGAACCAGCGGTCTGCTGGCGGCGGCCGAACGGCCGGGGCGGGTGTCGCGCCTGCTGCTGCTTGATCCGGTGATCTGGCGGCGGGAGATGGTCCTGGCCATGAACCTGCCTCTGCTGGGGCGGCTGGCGGAACGCAATCCCATCGTGTCCGGGACCCGTAAGCGCCGCGCCCTGTTCGACAGTCGCGAGCAGGCTCTGGCCGCCTATCGCGGGCGGGGCGCCTTCAAGGGCTGGTCCGACCTGATGCTGGCCGATTACCTCGTCGACGGCCTGAGCGAGACGGACCGAGGTCTTGAACTGACCTGCACGCCGGCCTGGGAGGCGTCCAACTATGCCGCCCAGTCCCACAATCCGTGGCGGGCGCTGCGGCGGTTTCCGGGCGCCGTGCGTATCCTGAAGGCCGAAAGCGGCTCGCTTTGCGCCGTTGCGGCGGGCGAAGACGCGGTCGCCTCGCGTCGTGTGGAAACTGTCGCGGGCGGCGGCCATCTCTTTCCCATGACCCATCCCGACATCGTGCGCGACGCCCTGCTGGATCTGGCGGTCTGACCGCCTGAGCCGCGGTTCGGGGCTTGTCCTCCCGCTGTTCGGTGCTAGGCCTGAAAGGCCATGTCGTCCGCCGCTTCCTCCAGTCTGTCGCGTTTGCTCATCGGATCGCTGATCGGCGCCGTGATCGGCCTGATCCTGCTGGCGCTCGGCGTGGCCATTCTGTGGAACGCAGCGGATCAGCGGCTGGCGGAGGCCGCCCCTGTGGCCGAAGCGCCTGCGTCGCCTGCTGCGGTCAAGCCGGACCCGCCTGCCGATGCCGCGGCCTCGCCCGTCCCCTATCCGGCCGTCGCCCCCGGGGCGTCGGTTCCGCCTGCGCCGGCCGCCGTCGAGCCGCCGCCGCGGGCGGCGACCTCGATCTGGCGCTCCATCTTTGATGAGACCGAGCCGCCGGTTGTCGCGCCGCCGCCCGCTACGACTTCCGGCGCCGCATCACCTCGTCCTGCGCTGCGTCCGACCCCGCCCTCTACGCCCCGGTCCTCCGGGTCCAGAGCGGCGCCCGAACCGCAGCGTCAGGAAGACAGCCTCTTCTTCTGACGCCTCACGTCAGGCGGGCGCAGGCGTGGATCAACCGCTCCAGGTCCTCCTCGGACTGGTACAGGCCGAAGCCGAAGCGGATGACGTCGTCGCGCACGTCCGTGACCACGTTCATGTGCTGCAGATCGGCCTTCCAGCGCGCCGCCTCGTCCGAACGAAGAGCCAGGAAGCGGGCGCGCGGCGCCTCGCCCTCGACCGGGTTGAGGATTTCAGCCTGCGACAAGGCCCCGGCCTCGCCGCTCTGAACCGCCGCCTGGAACCGAGCCTGAAGGCCACGCGCGTGGGCGGCGACGTCGGCGGTGGTCAGGCCCTGCTCCTCCAGCATCCGGCGCACGGCGTTGAGGCGGTACAGAGCGCTGACGTCGAAGGTGGCGCCCCAGAAACGGCCGCCGTCGGTGCGGTACTGGACCCCGCCGGGCGGGCCTTCCAGATGGCCGAACTCGGCGAACCAGCCGGTGATGACCGGACGCGGGCAGAAGCCGGGCGGGGAATGCAAGAAGCAGGCGCCTTCGCCCGCCATGGCGTATTTGTACCCACCCGCCAGATAGAAGACCTTGTCCGCCACCGCCGACAGGTCGGTCGGGGTCGCCATGAAGCCGTGATAGCCGTCGATGACCACCCAGGGCCCCGCCGGGTCTGCCAGTTCGGCCAGTTCAGCCACGGCGTCGAACACCTGGCCGGTGCGGAAGAAGACCTGGCTGACCAGGATCAGGTCATGGCCGCCCGCCTTGGCCGCCGCCACGAAGCGCTCGGCGAAGGTGGCGAAGGGATGCAGCGGCACCCGCGTGACCACGGCCTCGCCGGCCTCCTCCCAGCGTTCGGACTGGCGGCGGAAAGAGTGGAACTCGCCGTCGGTGGACAGGATGCGCACCGGCTTGGTCTCGACGCCCGAGACGATGCGCAACAGGATGTCATGCGTGTTGGGCGCAAAGATCAGGCTGTCGGGCGAGGGCAGGTTCAGTTCCTTGGCCACATGCTTCTGCGCCTCGGGAATGACCTCGCCGAAGATCAGGTCCCACTTGCGGTCGGCGAAGCGGTTGGCCTCGGCCCAGGCCTGCACCTGGGCGTCGAAACTGGCGTCGGGCCACAGGTGGTGGCTGTGGGCGGCGAAATGCAGCCGCTCGGGATCGAGACCCAGGGCGCGCGAGAAGAGGGCTTTGTAGCTCATGGGACGAAGCTAGCGGGCGGAGCGGGCGGCGTCACCTGTCGTTCCTCCGTCATCCGGGGCGGCGTAGCTGAACCCGGGACCCAAGCGTGAGCGACTGCACAGGTGGCGGATCGTTCAGGCGTCTGGGTCCCGGATCGACCTTTCAGGTCGTCCGGGATGACGGCGGTGGAGGAGAGAGCAAAGAAAAAGGCGGGCCGCTTTCGCAAACCCGCCTCATTATTTCTAGATCAAACTACCATGGCAGTGCTTGAACTTCCTGCCCGAGCCGCAGGGGCAGTCGGCGTTGCGGCTGGTGCGTTCCCAGCCGAGGGGCAGGGCCTCGACCGGCAGCTTGGAGCGGTCGTCGCCGGTCAGCATGCCTTCCGGGTTCTGGGCCGACGGATTGGCCATTTCGTTCTCGCCTGTGCCGGGGTTCAGGTGGATTTCCTGGAACTCGGGCATCTCCATGGCCGGCGGAGCCTCGAAGCGGAACTCGACCGTCATCAGCCAGCGGGTGACGTTGTGGCGCAGGTCGTGCAGCAGCGTCTCGAACAGGTTGAAGGCTTCGGTCTTGTATTCGTTCAGCGGGTCGCGCTGGCCATAGCCGCGCAGGCCGATGACGCCGCGCAGGTGGTCCAGATGGACCAGATGCTCGCGCCACTGCATGTCGATCATCTGCAGCATGAACTGCTTTTCCAGACCGCGGGTCTGGTCGGCGCCGATCATTTCCAGACGCTCGGCGGCGCGGGCCTCGGCGGCGGCCATCAGCCGCTCTTCGATTTCCTCGTTCGAGACGCCTTCCTCGGCCGCCCATTCGTGCAGCGGCAGTTCCAGACCCAGGGTCGACCGGACCTTCTCGTCCAGCCCGTCCATGTCCCACTGCTCGGCATAGGCCTTGGGCGGCATATAGCGTTCGACCAGGTCGTTGATCACGTCGCTGCGGAAGTCGGCCACCAGTTCCGACAGGTCCGTGGCGTCCATGAACTCCTGGCGCTGTTCGAACACGGCCTTGCGCTGGTCGTTCACGACGTCGTCGTACTTCAGCACGTTCTTGCGCATGTCGTAGTTGCGGGCTTCGACGCGCTTCTGGGCGGTTTCGACGGCGCGGTTCAGCCAGGGGTGGCTGATCGCCTCCCCCTCGGCCACGCCGAAGGACTTCATGATCGAGTCCAGACGGTCGCCGGCGAAGATGCGCAGCAGGTCGTCCTCGCACGACAGATAGAATTTCGAGGTGCCGGGGTCGCCCTGACGGCCGGTGCGGCCGCGCAGCTGGTTGTCGATGCGGCGGCTTTCGTGGCGTTCGGTGCCCAGCACGAACAGACCGCCGGCGGCCAGGGCCGTCTGACGATGGACCGCGATCTCGGCCTTGTACTCGGCTTCCTTGGCGGCCAGGGCCTCGGGCGTGACCTCGATGGCCATGTTGCGCTGTTCCTGGGTCCAGCGCTGGATGCGCATCTCCAGGTTGCCGCCCAGCTGAATGTCGGTGCCGCGACCGGCCATGTTGGTGGCGATGGTCACCGCGCCGGGCAGACCGGCGTCGGCGACGATATAGGCTTCCTGCTCGTGCTGGCGCGCGTTCAGGACGTTGTGCGGAATGCCGCGGCCCGAGACGTAGGTGATGTCATAGGCGTCGTCGCCGACCTTCTGCGCTTCCTTCTCGCGGCCGGCGTATTCGGCCTTGAGGGTGCGGCCGGTCTCGACCTTGTACTCATAGGTCTTCAGGACTTCGGACAGTTCCTCGGACTTTTCGATCGAGACGGTGCCGACCAGGATGGGCTGGCCCTTGACGTGGCACTCGGCGATCTGGGCGGCGATGGCCGCGTTCTTTTCCCTGAAGGTGCGATAGACCTCGTCGTCATAGTCCTTGCGCAGGACCGGACGGTTGGTCGGCACTTCCAGGACGTCCATCTTGTAGATGTCGAGGAATTCCTGGGCCTCGGTCGCGGCCGTGCCGGTCATGCCGGACAGCTTTTCGTAGAGGCGGAAGTAGTTCTGGATCGTCACCGAGGCCAGGGTCTGGTTCTCGGGCATGATCTTGACGTCTTCCTTGGCCTCGATGGCCTGGTGAAGACCTTCGGACAGGCGACGGCCCGTCATCATGCGGCCGGTGTATTCGTCGATCAGGACGATCTCGCCGCCCTTGATGATGTAGTCCTTGTCGCGCGTGTAGAGGGTGTTGGCGCGCAGGGCCTGGTTGACGTGGTGGACCAGGCTGACGTTGGCCGGGTCATAAAGATCGGTGGTGTCCTCGGCGAAGTGACCGCCGGCCTCCAGCATTTCCTCGATGCGCTCCGAGCCCAGCTCGGTCAGCAAGGCCTGGCGCTGCTTTTCGTCGAGGTCGTAGGTGGCCTTGTCGACGATCAGATCCTTCACGATCGCGTCGACGATCTTGTAGAGGTCCGAACGGTCCTCGGTCGGGCCCGAGATGATCAGCGGCGTGCGCGCCTCGTCGATCAGGATGGAGTCGACCTCGTCGACGATGGCGAAGTGGTGGCTGCGCTGCACCATCTCGCGACGGTCATAGACCAGGTTGTCGCGCAGGTAGTCGAAGCCGAATTCGTTGTTGGTGCCGTAGGTGATGTCGGCGTTGTAGGCCGCCTGACGCTGGCCCTGCGACAGGCCGTTGACGATGACGCCGACCTCAAGACCGAGGAAGCGATAGACCTTGCCCATGGTCTCGGCGTCGCGGCGCGCCAGATAGTCGTTGACGGTGATGACGTGGACGCCCTTGCCCGCCAGGGCGTTCAGATAGACCGGGGCCACGGCCACCAGGGTCTTGCCTTCGCCCGTCCGCATTTCGGCGATGCCGCCTTCATGCAGGATCATGCCGCCGGCCAGCTGGACGTCGTACTGACGCTGGCCCAGGACCCGCTTGGACGCCTCGCGCACCACGGCGAAGGCTTCGTTCTGGATCTTGTCCAGGCTGTCGCCGGCCTCGATCCGGTCCTTGAAGGTCTGCGTCATCATCCGCAGTTCGTCGTCCGAGAAGGCCTCGAACTTGGATTCAAGGGCGTTGATCTTCTGCGCCTGGGCCTGGAAGGCCTTGACCTTGCGGTCGTTGGAGGAGCCGAGGATTTTCTTGGCGAAGCCGAGCATGGGCGATCCGGTAAAGGCGGTCGAGCGGCTGAAGGCTCTGAAACAGGAAGCGTCTTGATCTAGAAGGCCCGGATCGACGACGGTCCCGGCGACCCTCGAAAAACGAGGCGTGCGCAGGGGCCGCGCAGACGATCGAAAACCCCTCGACTTGGGCGCAGTCGGGACTTAAGCACCGCCCTAACCCCTGTCAACGCGAGGGGCTTTCAAGGGCTTGCGGCGACCGGCCTCCAGCCCCTGTTTTCCGTCCTGTTTTCCGCCCCCGCCCGGAGCGCCTGATGCGAGTTTCGCGTCCCTCCTTCCGAACCGTCCTGCCTCTGCTGGCCTCGGTGCTGGCGGCGCTGACGCTGACGGCCGCCTGCGGGCGCGGCGGTGCGGAAACGCCGCCCGAAAAGGATGACCTGATCGTCGCCCGCGTGCAGGATCGTTCGGTCTGGGCCTCCGACGTGCGCCGCGAGGCGGTGGCCCAGGGTCTGGTCGGCGAAGGCGAGCCGCTGGACGTCAAGTCCGAACTGTTCCGCCGCGTTCTGGACGAGGTGGTCGACCAGAAGCTTCTGGCCGCCGAAGCCCGACGTCGCGGCCTGGACAAGAACGCCGCCGCCCAGCGCCGGCTCGAGGCCGTGCACGAACGCATCCTCGGCGACATGCTGGTCGAATCCGTCGTCAGCGGCGCCGTGTCCGATCAGGCGGTCGAGCGCCTCTATCAGGAGCAGCAACGCCGGGCTCAGACCACCGAAGAGGTTCGCGTCCGCCTGATCCTGTCGCACACGAAAGAGCAGGCCGACGCCGTGGTCGGGGTCCTGGGGCAGGGGGCCGCCTTCGAGGCCGTGGCCGCCCAGCGCTCGATCGACGACGCCACCCGCTATTCCGGCGGCGACCTGGGCTATTCGACGCTGGACGTCCTGCCTGACGCCTACGCCGCCGTCGTACGCGGTCAGGCCCCCGGCGCCGTGGTCGGCCCGGTCCAGGGCGAGGGCGGCTGGGCCGTGCTGCGCATCGAGGACCGCCGTCTGGAAACCCCGCCGACCCTGGATCAGGCGCGCCCTCTCATCGTCCGCTATCTGACGTATGAGGGCGTGCGCCAGCTGCTGGAGCAGCTGCGCGGCAAGGCCCAGGTCGAAGTCTTCCTCAATCCCGCCAAACCGGCGGCGCAACCGGCCGTCAAGCCTGCGCCCGCCTCACCCGTCGCCGCCCCTCCCGCCGGAACCGTCGCCTCATGAACCGTCCGCCCGCCAAATCCGGTTCAACCGGCCAGATGATTGAGTCCGCCATCGAAAAGGCGCTGGACCCGCTGGCCTCGGCCCTGAAGCGCGCCACCCAGCCGTCCAAGCCTGCGCCCGGCAAGCCCGGCCTGATGATCTCGCCGCTGGCCGTGCCCTTCCCGACCATTCCGCCGATCAGGGGCGTCGAGATCGCCACCGCCCGCGCCGGCTTCTACAAGCACGAGCGCGACGACCTGGTGGTCTTCCACTTCCCCGAGGGCGCCGCCTGCGCCGGCGTCTTCACCCGTCACAAGGTCGGCTCGGCTCCTGTCGACTGGTGCAAGCGTCAGCTGGAGGCTGACAGGGGCGGCGGCGAGGGGGTCAAGGCCCTGGTCGTCAACGCCGGCTGCGCCAACGCCTTCACCGGCAAGGCCGGGGCCGACGCCGCCCGCCGCACCGCCGCAGAGGTCGCCAAGCGCTTCGACTGCCGCCAGCGCGACGTCATGCTGGCCTCGACCGGCGTCATCGGGGTGGTGCTGGACGAGACGAAGATCACCGCCCGCCTGCCCGACATCAAGGCCGGCCTGAAGGTCGACAACTGGACCCAGGCCGGTCTCGGCATCATGACCACGGACACCTTCCCCAAGGGCTCCTATGCGGAATGTGAGATCGACGGCGTCAAGGTCAGGATCGCCGGCATCGCCAAGGGCTCGGGCATGATCGCGCCGGACATGGCCACCATGCTGGCCTTCATCGTCACCGACGCCGACATCGCCCCGCCGGTGCTGAAGGCCCTGCTGAACCTGCACGTCCGCACCACCTTCAACTCGGTGACGGTGGACGGCGACACCTCGACCAACGACACGGCCCTGCTGTTCGCCACCGGCGCCTCGGGCGCGCCGCGCATCGGCCGGGTCGGCGACCGCCGCCTGAAGGACTTCTCGGCGGCTCTGGACCGGGTCATGCTCGATCTGGCCCACCAGCTGGTCAAGGACGGCGAGGGCGCGACCAAGTTCGTCCGCATCACCGTGGACGGCGCGGCCAGCCCCGCCTCGGCCCGCAAGCTGGCCAAGTCGATCGCCGACAGCCCCCTGGTCAAGACCGCCATCGCCGGCGAGGACGCCAACTGGGGCCGCATCGTCATGGCCGTGGGCAAGACGGAAGAAGCCGTGGATCGCGACCGTCTGGCCATCCATTTCGGCCCCCACGTCGCCGCCGTCGACGGCGCCCCGTCGCCGACCTACGACGAGGCCCAGATGAGCGCCTATATGAAGAACGCCGAGATCGACATCACCGTCCACGTCGGCTCGGGCCGGGCCTCGGCCACCGTCTGGACCTGCGACCTGACCAAACGCTACATCGAGATCAACGGGGACTATCGCTCCTGATATGTCGCGCATCAGCTCCTTTCTCAAAGACGCCGGACGGTTCGGCCTGCGCGCCGCCTTTCAGGCCGTGACCGCCCGTTATGTGACCGCGCCCGCCGTCATTGATCTGCCGCGCTTCGGCCGGTTCCACGTCCGGGGCCGCGACAGCGACATCGCCACCCTGCGTCAGGTCTTCGGCGAGCAGGAATACCGCCTCAAGATCCCGGCCATCGAGGCCAGACTGGAACAGCGGTATCGCCAGATGCTGGCCGCCGGACAGGTTCCGGTCATCATCGACGCCGGGGCCAATGTCGGCGCCGCCGCGCGCTGGTTCCATCAGGCTTTCCCCGAAGCTCGTGTCATCGCGGTCGAGCCCGACGCCGCCAACGCCGCCATGCTGCGGCTGAACACCGAGGCCTTCGACGCCATTTCGGTGGCCGAGGCCGCCATCGGCGCCGAGGCGGGCTTTGTCTCCCTGATCCCCGCCGACGCCGCCTGGGGCATCCGCACCGAACGCGCCGAGACCGGTCTGGCCATCGTCACCATTCCCGAACTGGTGGCTGGCGTCGAAAACGGCGTCCTCTTCCTGGCCAAGATCGACATCGAAGGCTTTGAGGAAGACCTGTTCGCCAATGCGACCGACTGGGTGGACGAGGCCTTTTGCGTCATTGTCGAGCCGCACGACTGGATGCTGCCGAACCGGCATACCAGCCGCACCTTCCAGCACGTCATGGGCCAGCGCGACTTCCAGGTGCTGATCCAGGGCGAAAATCTGCTCTACGTCCGGCCGAGAGCAGTATGACCGAAGCCGTCCCCACCGTCCTCGTCGTCGCCGTCGCCCTGATCGACCCCGACGGCCGCGTCCTGATCGCCAGGCGGCCCGAGGGCAAGCAGTTGGCGGGAATGTGGGAGTTTCCCGGCGGCAAGGTCGAGTCGGGCGAACGGCCCGAACAGGCCCTGATCCGCGAGCTGAAGGAAGAGCTGGGCATCGACGTCAACGAGGCCTGTCTGGCTCCCTTCGTCTTCGCCAGCCACGCCTATGAGAGCTTCCACCTGCTGATGCCGCTCTACCTGTGCCGTCGCTGGTCCGGCGTGGTCACGGCGAAGGAACATGCCGGGCTGGCCTGGGTGAAGCCGAACAAGCTGTCCGACTATCCCATGCCGCCCGCCGACGAGCCCCTGGTCGCCTGGCTGCGCGACCTGCTCTGACTAGTCGCCCGTCTGCTCCCGAACACCGAGCGCGTCGGCCAGCCGCGTCCGGGCCGAGCCGCGTCGGGCCGGCTTTTGCTGGCTTTCGTGCGGCGCCCACCCGGCGAGATGAACCATCTCGAAGGTCGCCGGGATGCGCCCGTCCGCGTCCGCGTGACGCTCGGCGTAGAGTTGGGCTGCGCGGGCCAGCACCGCTCGGCTCAGAGGCCTGATCGGCCCGGCCAGGACATTGGTCTCGCCCATGGCGCGCAGGTCGCGCATCAGGGCGAAGGGATCGGCATAGCGCACAGTCACCCGGTCCACGTCGCTGACCGGCAGGGCGAAACCGGCCCGCTGCAGCAGACCCGCCCCGTCGAAACCGTCGGCGAAGGGCGAAATCCGCGCCTGCGCCCCGCCATTGACCTCCAGTTCGGCCTCGGTCAGCACCCCGCGCAGTTCCTTCAGCGTCGCCGCGCCGAACAGGCTGGCGACGAACAGGCCGTCGGGCCTCAGGGCGCGGCGGATCTGGCTGAGCGCGCCCGGCAGGTCGTTGGCCCAGTGCAGGCCCAGCAGGTTGACGATCAGGTCGGCGGACTGATCTTCCAGCCCCAGAGGCCCAGCCCCCGGTGCGGCGCGCTCGGAAACCGAGCCCACGGCGCGGACCTCGGCCACCCGCTCGCGCGCCGAGCTGTCGGCCACCGCCTGCGCAAACACGCCCGGATGGGGCGACAGGTCGACGGGGGCCTGAAACTCGCGCAGGATCACCTCCAGACTGTTCACCGCATTCTCGGCGGCGCGCAGGTGCAGGAAGTCGGCGTCGGGGAAGCGTCGGGCGGCGCGGCTCAGGCGCGCGGCGCGGCGGGCGGCGTCGAAGATGATCGGGGGACCGGAGGAGGGGGCGCTCATGTCGGTGCAGGATGGGGGCTGGAAAGGTCGATTAAAAGGCGTGACGGAGCCTATAGCATCCCGCACGCGCGATGCGGGGCGCGGACTGCTGGATATTCTGCTGCCGCCCATGGCCCACGACAGCCGGGAAGCCACCGCCTCGGCGGGCCTGTCGCCCGACGCCTGGAGCCGGGTGGTCTTCCTCGAAGCCCCCGTCTGCGACGGCTGCGGCGCGGCCTTTGAATACGACGGCGGCGACTTCGCCTCCGACCGCTGCCTGGCGTGTCAGGTTCAGCCCTACGCCTTCGCCCGCGCTCGCGCGGCCTGCGTCTATGACGAGGCCTCGCGCGGCCTGATCCTCAAATTCAAGCATGGCGACCAGCAGCAGTTCGCCCCCCTTTTCGCCCGTTGGATCGCGCGGTCCGGTGTCGATCTGGTGGCCGCGGCGGACGCCGTGATCCCGGTGCCGCTGCACCGTTCCCGCCTGCTGGCTCGCCGGTTCAATCAGGCCGCCGAAATCGCCCGGCCTCTCGCTCGCACAGCCGGACTGGATTACCTGCCTGACGCCCTGATTCGCGCCAGGCCCACCGCCAGCCAGGGCGGCAAGTCGGCGCGCGGACGACGGATGAACGTGAAAAGGGCCTTCGTCGTCACCGAGCCTGGCCGGCGTCGGATCAAGGGGCGGCGCATCCTGCTGATCGACGACGTCCTGACCACAGGCGCCACGGCCGAGGCCTGCGCGCGGGTTCTGATAGAGGCCGGAGCCCGCGCCGTGGACCTGGCCGTCATCGCGAGGGTGCGAACTGCGCGCGAACCGCCTAAGTAGGGGGCCAGCCTGCAGTTCAAGGAGTTCCTGAGTTGGCCGAAGTCGTTATCTACACCAAGCCCGGTTGCCCCTATTGCGTCGCCGCCATGGGCCTGCTGACCCGCAAGGGCGCTGAGTTCACCGAGATCGTCGCCTCGAACGACCCCGAAAAGAAGGCCGAGATGGTCGCGCGCTCGGGCGGCAAGGCCACCTTCCCGCAGATCTTCATCAACGGTCAGCATGTCGGCGGCTCGGACGACATCCACGCCCTGGACCGTCGCGGCGGTCTGGACCCCCTGCTGGCGGCTTGATGAACGAGCGGCTTGATGTTGCGCTGATCCAGACGCGGACGCCGGCGACGGCGGCCGCAGGGCTGGCTCATGTCGAGCCGCTGATCCGCGAGGCGGCGGCGGGCGGCGCCCGGCTGATCCTGACGCCCGAGGGGACCAACTTCCTCGAGCAGCGCCGGCCCTTCCGCGACGCCGCCCTGTCGAGCGAGGACGCGGACGTCGCCGTCCTCGGCCTGCGCGCTCTGGCCCATGAACTGGGCGTCTGGCTGCTGATCGGCTCGGCCATCGTGCGGTCGGACGTTCCGGGCGACGCCCGCGCCGCCAACCGCTCGCTGCTGGTCGATCCGACCGGGGCGGTGGTCGCCCGCTATGACAAGCTGCACGTCTTCGACGTCGATCTGCCCAATGGCGAGGTCTATCGCGAGAGCGCCTCGGTGCGTCCCGGCGTCGGGGCGACGGCGACCGAGACGCCGTGGGGCGGGCTGGGCCTGAGCATCTGCTACGATGTGCGTTTCCCCCACCTGTATCGCGTCCTGGCCAAGGCGGGCGCGTCGATGATCGCCGTCCCCGCCGCCTTCACCCGTCCGACCGGCGAAGCCCACTGGGAGACCCTGCTACGCGCCCGCGCCATCGAGACCGGGGCCTTCGTCCTGGCCCCGGCCCAGGGTGGAACCCACGAAGACGGCCGCCAGACCTGGGGCCGCTCCACCATCGTTGGCCCCTGGGGCGAAGTCATCGCCTGCGCTGATCACGACGAGCCCGGCGTTCTGCACGCTGCCCTGGACCTGAGCGCCGTGGACCGCGCGCGCGTCTCCATCCCGGCCCTGGGCCACGACCGCGAATTCGATCCGCCGCAATGATCCGCTACGCCCTGTCCTGCGACCACGACCACGGTTTCGAGGCCTGGTTCGCCTCCTCGTCTGACTATGACGATCAGGTCGCACGCGGTCTGGTCGAATGCCCCTTCTGCGCCTCGACCGCCATCCACAAGCAGGTCATGGCCCCCTCCGTCGCGGGCACGAAGAAGACCGCCCCGTCGCCGGACGCCATGAAGCAGATGCACTCGATGATGATGCAGGCGGCGCGCGAGGTGCGCGACCATGTCGAGCAGAATTTCGACTATGTCGGCGACGCCTTCGCCCGCGAGGCCCGCGACATCCACGAGGGGCGCTCCGAGAAGCGCGAAATTTATGGCGAGGCCACCCCCGCCGAGGTGAAGAAGCTGAAGGACGACGGCGTGCCCTGCGCGCCCCTGCCCAGCCTGCCGCCCGATACGAAGAAGGCGAACTGATGACTGAACTGAACTGGCGATTCATGACGCCCGACGATATCGACGGCGTCGTCGCGGTCGCCCGCCTGTCCTTCCCCGACCATTTCGAGGCGCGCGAGTGCTTCGCCGAGCGTCAGGCTCTGGCGCCCGAGGGCTGCTTCGTCCTGTCCGACAAAGCCGGAACCGTCATGGGCTATCTGATGGCCTATCCCTGGAAGCGCGACAGCGCCCCGCCGCTGGACAGCCTGATCGGCGCCGTTCCGCGCGACGCCGAGGTCATCTATCTTCACGATCTGGCGGTTCACCCCAAGACGCGCGGCGGCGGCCACACCCGCGCCATCGTCGAGCGTCTGGCGGAACAGGCCCGGGCGGCGGGCTGGCGAGAGATCGCCCTGGTCGCCGTCAACGCGGCGACCGCCTTCTGGGAGCGCCACGGCTTCGTCGCCCGGAATCCGCCCGGCATGGCCGGTAAACTGGCCAGCTATGGAGACGATGCGCGCTACATGATCCGCACCCTCTGACGGAACCCATGCCGGGGTTGAGGTCTTTCGGACCCCATGACCCTCAAGCGCACCCTTCCCCTCGTTCTGCTGGCCGGTGTCGCGGTCGCCCTCGGCGCCTGCGCCACCCTGCAACGCGGGCCGGTCGGCAACGCCGCCGTGCCGCAGCCCGCCAAGCCGGTGGAGTTGAACCGATACCTCGGCCGCTGGTACGAACTGGCCCGCTACGAGGCCGGTTTCCAGAAAGACTGCGAGGCGGTGACCGCTGACTACAGCCTGCGCGATGACGGCCTGATAGGCGTGCTGAACCGCTGCCGTCAGGGCGCGGTCGATGGCCCCGTGAAACAGGCCGAGGCCCGCGCCAGGATCGTCGAGGGCAGCGGCAACGCCCAACTGAAGGTCTCCTTCTTCGGGCCCTTCTACGTCGGCGACTACTGGGTGCTGGACCACGCCGACGACTACAGCTGGTCCATCGTAGGCGAGCCCTCGGGCCGCTATCTCTGGATCCTCAGCCGCGAGGCGCGTCCCGCAGCGGAAACTCGTCAGGCCCTGCGCAATCGGGTTCAGGCCCTGGGTTATGACCTGTCCCTGCTGCGCGAGACCCAGCACTAGGCGAGGGGTTTAGGCGTCCCGCGTCGCCATCATCATGTAGTTGATGTCCACGTCGTCGCCCTCGCTCCAGCGGTCGTTGAGCGGGTCATAGGCCAGCCCGTAGGGGCCGGTGACGGTCAGGGGCTCGCCGTCCAGCATGGCGCGCAGTTCCTCGGGCTTGAGGAACTGGCGCCAGTCATGGGTGCCGGCGGGGACCCAGCGCAGCAAGTATTCAGCGGCGACCTTGCCCAGCAGCAGGCCCTTCAGCGTGCGGTTCAGGGTGGCGACGATCATCAGGCCGCCGGGCTTGATCAGTTTCGAACAGGCGCGGACGAAGGCTTCGGGATCGGCCACGTGCTCGATCACCTCCATGGTCAGGACCACGTCGAACGGCCCGGCGCCCGCTTCGACCATCTGTTCGACGGTGGCGGCGCGATAGGTGATGTCGAGGCCGACCTGTTCGGCGTGGGCGCGGGCCGTGCCGATGTTCTCGGACGAGGCGTCCAGGGCCATGACGTCGAAGCCCATGCGCCGCATCGGCTCGGCGATCAGGCCGCCGCCGCAGCCGATGTCGATCAGGCTGAGACCGGCAAAGGGGGCGCGGGTCCGCACGTCGCGCCCGAAATGTTCGGCGGCGCGGTCGCGGACGAATTTCAGCCGCGCCGGATTGAAGCGGTGCAGGGGCGCGAACGGGCCTTTCGGGTCCCACCACTCCGCCGCCTGGGCCGAGAAACGGGCCACATCGGCAGGATCGATGCTGGGCCCCTCGGCACGATCGGTTGCAAAGGGTGAAAAACCCTCTTCGCTTTGGGGTTTGCGCGGCTCAAGGCTGTCGTTAGAAGCGGACATGGTCGCAGGCATGAACCGCCTTGGCCGCCCATGCAAGCAGGGGACGAAACGCCACGATGACGCGGCCCGAAACGACACGACTGGTGATGAAGTTCGGCGGGACCTCCATGGGGGACCTCGAGCGTATTCGTCGTGCGGCGCGAATTATCGCCGCCGAGGCCGCCAAGGGCAAACAGATCGCCGTGGTGGTGTCCGCCATGGCCGGCAAGACCAATGAGCTGGTGGCCTGGACCGACGGCGCCGGACCGGCGGCGGCAGGGCTCCCTCTGTCTGACGATGAATACGACGTGGTGGTCGCCTCGGGCGAGCAGGTGACGTCGGGCCTCCTGGCCCTGACCCTGCGCAACATGGGCCTGAACGCGCGCAGCTGGATGGGCTGGCAGATTCCGATCATCACCGACGACGCTCATGGCCGCGCCCGCATCGAGGACGTGCCCGGCGATGTCCTGGGCGCCGCCGTCGACAGCGGCCAGATCGCCATTGTCCCAGGCTTCCAGGGCGTCACCCGCGACGGCCGGATCACCACGCTTGGCCGGGGCGGCTCCGACACGTCTGCTGTTGCGGTGGCGGCGGCGCTCGGCGCCCCTTGCGACATCTACACCGACGTGGACGGCGTCTATACGACCGACCCCCGCATCGAGAGCCGCGCGCGGCGCCTGGAAAAGGTCTCCTACGAGGAGATGCTGGAAATGGCCTCGCTCGGGGCCAAGGTGCTGCAGACCCGCTCGGTCGAACTGGCCATGGCCAAGCAGGTCCCGGTTCGGGTCCTGTCCAGCTTCATCGAGCCGGATGAGAATGGAAATCTGCCGGAAAACGCCGGCACCCTGATTTGTGATGAGGATGAGATCGTGGAAAAGCGCATCGTTTCCGGCGTGACCATGAGCCGGGACGAAGCCCGGATCACGCTGCTGGGTCTGGCGGACCGCACCGACGCCCCCGCCGACGTCTTCACGCGTCTGGCCGAGGCCAACGTCAACGTCGACATGATCGTGCAGAGCCAGGCCCGCACCGAGGGCGCGGTGAACCTGACCTTCACCACGGGCCGCCGCGACGCCCAGCGCGCCGCCGAGATGATGACCGCCGCCAAGGCGGAACTCGGCTTCGAGGAACTGCGCATCGACGCCGACGTGGCCAAGATCTCGGTCATCGGCGTGGGCATGCGCAGCCATGCGGGCGTGGCCCAAACCATGTTCCGGGCCCTGGCCGACAAGGGCGTCAAGTTCCAGGCCATCTCGACCTCGGAGATCAAGATCAGCGTGCTGATCGAGGACGCCTATTCCGAACTGGCCGTGCGGGCGCTGCATGCGGCTTACGGACTCGACGCGCTATAGAATGAACACGAGGGCCGTCCTATCTGATCGATAGGCGGCAAGGCGGGAGGCGACATGGTGAAGGGCGGATTGACGACGAGGGGGCCTCGCAACCTCCTGCGCCAGATCCGCGAAGCCATGGCCGGCGGCGGCCCGGCGCAGGACCGCCTGGACATGGTGGTGCGCGTCATCGCCCAGTCCATGGTCGCCGAGGTCTGCTCCATCTATCTGCGCCGCGCCTCGGGCGAGCTGGAGCTGTTCGCCACGCAAGGCCTGAACCCCGAGGCCGTGCACAACACCCGCCTGCGCCCCGGCGAGGGTCTGGTCGGCGAGGTGGCCCGGCTGGCCCAGCCGATCAGCCTGTCGGACGCCCCGTCCCACCCCAGCTTCTCCTATCGCCCGGAAACCGGCGAAGACCCCTTCCACGCCTTCCTCGGCGCGCCCCTGCTGCGCGGCGGCCGGGCCATCGGCGTCCTGGTCGTCCAGAACCGCGCCGCCCGTCGCTATGACGAGGAAGAGGTCGAGGACATCCAGACCATCGCCATGGTCCTGGCCGAGACGGTCGCCTCGGGCGAACTGCTGGCCCAGGACGAACTGCGCGACGTCGAGGTGGCCCCGCATCGCCCCGAAAGGCTGAAGGGTCAGAAGTTCGCCGAAGGCCTGGCCTACGGCGTCGTGGTCCAGCACGAAGCCCCTCTGGCGCCTGAACAGCTGCTGTCCGATGACCCGACCGCCGAGGAAAAACGGCTGGCCGAGGCCCTGTCGGCGCTCAAGGCCGGCATCGACGTCATGCTGGAAGGCGGCCAGACCAAGCTCGGCGGCACCTCGTTCGAGGTGCTGGAAACCTATCGCATGTTCGCCGACGACCGGGGCTGGAACCGCTCGCTGGAAGAGGCGGTGCGTTCCGGCCTGACCGCGGAGGCCGCTGTCGACCGCGTCCGCAACGAACACCGCGCCCGCTTCGCCAAGGCCCGCGACCCCTATATTCGCGAACGCCTGCACGACTTCGAGGACCTGGCCAACCGCCTGCTGCGGGTGCTGGCGGGCGACAATCCCGGCCACCGCGACCTGCCCGACGACGCCATTCTGGTGGCCAGAAATCTCGGCCCCGCCGACCTGCTGGAATATCCGCGGCACAAGCTGCGCGGCCTCTTGCTGGAAGAGGGCTCGGCCGCCAGCCACGCCGCCATCGTGGCCCGCGCCCTGCAAATCCCCTGCGTCGGGCGTCTGCAAGGCCTCCGCGACCGCCTGTCGGAGGGCGATCAGGTCATCGTCGACGGCGAGACGGGCGAGGCCTACCTGCGTCCGCGCCCCGACATGCTGGCGGCGGTCCAGACCCGCATGGCCGTGCGCGCACAGCGCCGGGCCGAGTTCGACCTGCTGCGCGACACCCCGGCCATCACCAAGGACGGCACACGCATCACCGTCCTGACCAACGCCGGTCTGGCGGTCGATCTGGAAAATCTGGACGCGACGGGGGCCGAGGGCATCGGCCTGTTCCGCACCGAGTTCCAGTTCATGGTCTCGGACGAACTGCCGCGTCTGGACGCCCAGACGGCGCTCTACAAGCTGGTGCTGGACGCGGCGGGCGACCGGCCCGTCACCTTCCGCACCCTGGACATCGGCGGCGACAAGGTCCTGCCCTATCTCGACAATGAGCGGGAAGAGAACCCGGCCCTGGGCCGTCGCGCCATCCGCCTGGGCCTCGACCGTCCGGCCCTGCTGCGGATGCAGGTGCGCGCGCTTCTGGCCGCCGCCGCCGGGCGCGAGCTGCGCGTCATGTTCCCGATGATCGCCACGGTGGACGAGTTCCGCGCCGCGCGCGAACTGGTCGATGTCGAATGCGACTGGGCGCGGCGTCGCGGGCGGCCCCTGCCGTCCCTGCTGCGGGTCGGGGCCATGGTCGAATGCCCCAGCCTGCTGTGGCACCTGGACGCCCTGCTGCCGCTGACCGACTTCGTCTCCATCGGCACCAACGACCTGTTGCAGTACATGTTCGCCGCCGACCGGACCAATCCCCTGGTCTCGGACCGCTATGATCCCCTGTCGCCCCCGGCCCTGCGCGCCCTGGCCGAAATCCAGCAGAAGTGCGCCGACAGCGCCACGCCGGTCTCGGTCTGCGGCGAGCTGGCCGGTCGTCCGCTGGAAGCCTTCGCCCTGATCACCCTGGGCTACACCCGTCTGTCGGCGCCCGCCGGCGGGGTGGGGCCGGTCAAGCGCATGATCCTGTCGGCGGACCTGCCCGCCGCTCGTCGCGGCATGAACGTCCTGCTCGGCTCCTCGGCCGGATCGGTGCGCGGCGAGATCGAGTCCCTGGCGCGCAAACTGAACGTCATCGTCTGATCCAAGCGGGGCCGCTTTCCCGCGTTGCCCGCAGCACAGGCCTCGTCTAAGCGAGGGGGAGGGCGCGTTCGCGTCCGCACCAACGGAACCCCGCATGGATCAGGATCGGCAGGACGCGCCGTCCCTCGAGGACGCCGAGACGCTGGGCGAGGCCCTGCGCGCGGCCCGTCTCGCCTCGGGCCGCTCCATGGCCCAGCTGTCGACCATGACGCGGGTGCATCCGCGCTATCTGACGGCGCTGGAGCAGAACGAGTTCTCGGTCCTGCCGTCGCGCATCTTCTCCATGGGCTATGTCCGCGCCTACGCGGGCGCGCTCGGTCTGGACGAACTGACCGCCGTCGAGCGCTTCAAACGCGAGTTCCCGGAAGCCGCGGTGCCGCTTCAGGCCCCGACCGGCGCCGCCCTGCAACAGGTGCGCCGCACCTCGCCCAAGGTTCTGGCCGCCTTGGGCGTGCTGATTCTGGCCGTCGTCGGCTGGAACGTCTTCCAGCGCGTGGTCCGAATCGAGCCGCCCCATCCGTCCGACCTGGTCGCCGTGCCCAAGGACTGGGCCAAGGCGGCCGACGCCGAGGTCGATAAGGCCCTGTATCTCGGCGCGCCGCGCGCCGCCCCGCCGGATCAGACCACCCCGGCCCTCTACATCACGCCCGGTCTTGAGGCCCAGCTGACGGGCGTCGACCCGGACGATCCCAACGCCGTCGTGGCCCCGTCGCCCCCGGTCCAGGCGGCCTTCAACCCGCGCGGGGCGGTCTACGGCGCCTCGGCCATCGCCTCCCAGGTCATCCTTCAGGCCAAGAAGCCCGCGACCCTGGTCGTGCGTCAGGGCGACGGCCGCATCCTGTTCGCGCGTCAGCTGGCGGCGGGCGAGGCCTGGCGCGCGCCGCCCAATGTCTCGGCCACGGTGGACGTGTCGGACCCGACGGCCTTTGACGTCTATCTGAACGGCGAGCACAGCGGGGCCTTGCCGGCGCCTGCATCGCCGCTGGGACAGCTGAACGCCCGCGCCCAGGCCGCCGCCCGCCAGTCCGAGGCCCGCGCCGCCGCCGCCGCGGAAGCCCAGACCCGCGCCCGCGCCGCCCAGGCCGCCGCCGCCCTCGCGGCTGCGCCCGCGCCGGTCGCCCCGCCGCCCGCGAGATGAATCGTCGCGGACCGCGACTGATGTCGTGGTTTTGCCGTCCTTCCTCGCCTATGTTCCGCGCGACATGAGCAGTTCCGAACTCGGCCACATCCGTCCCTGGCGCCACATCGAGCGCCGCAAGAGCCGCCAGATCATGGTCGGCTCGGTTCCGGTCGGCGGCGACGCCCCGATCAGCGTCCAGTCGATGACCAATACGCCGACGACCGACGCGGCGGCGACGCTGGAACAGATCCGCCAGCTGGAAGAGGCCGGGGCCGACATCGTCCGCGTCTCCTGCCCCGACGAGGAGTCGACGGCGGCCTTCAGGACCATCGCGCGCGAGGCCCGCGTGCCGCTCGTGGCCGACATCCACTTCCACTACAAACGCGGGATCGAGGCGGCCCAGGCAGGCGCCGCCTGCCTGCGCATCAACCCCGGCAACATCGGCTCCATCGACCGGGTCAAGGAGGTCGTCCAGGCCGCCCGCGACCACGGCTGCTCCATGCGCATCGGCGTCAACGCCGGGTCGCTGGAGAAGGAATTGCTGGAGAATTACGGCGAGCCCTGTCCGGACGCCATGGTCGAAAGCGCCCTGAACCACGCCCGCATCCTTCAGGATCTCGACTTCCACGAGTTCAAGATTTCGGTGAAGGCGTCCGACCCCTTCCTGACGGTCGCCGCCTATCAGCAGCTGGCCGAGGCCATCGACTGCCCGCTGCACCTCGGCGTCACCGAGGCCGGACCCCTGCGCACCGGCACCATCAAGTCGGCCATCGGCATGGGGAACATGCTGTGGGCCGGCATCGGCGACACCATCCGCGTCTCGCTGGCCGCCGATCCGGTGGAAGAGATCAAGGTCGGCTTCGACATCCTGAAATCCCTGGGCCTGCGCCACCGGGGGGTGAATATCATCGCCTGCCCGTCCTGTGCCCGTCAGGGCTTCAACGTCATCGAGACGGTGGCGATTCTGGAAGAGAAGTTGGCCCACGTCTCGACGGCCATGTCGCTGTCCATCATCGGCTGCGTCGTCAACGGCCCCGGCGAGGCCCTCTACACCGACGTCGGCTTCACCGGCGGCGGCAAGGGCGCGGGCATGGTCTATCTGAACGGCAAGATCGCCGGCAAACAGGCCAATGACGGCATGATCGACCACATCGTCGAACTGGTCGAACAGAAGGCCGCCGAACTGGACGCCGCCCGCGCGGTCGCCGCCACCGCCGCCCTCAACGCCGCCGAGTAGTCATGAAGCTCTACATCACCACACCGTCGCCCTTCGCGCGCAAGGTCCGCATCGTCGCTCGTGAGAAGGGCCTGTCCGACCGCATCGAGGAAATCTCGGTCGACCCCTACGCCAATGCGCCGGAACTGCTGGCGACCAATCCGGTGGTCCAGGTCCCGACCCTGATCGCCGAGGACGGCCTGCCGCTGACCGACAGTCCGGTGATCGCCGAATATCTGGACATGATCGGTTCCGGCCCGCGCCTGCTGCCCGCCGACGGCGTCGAGCGCCTGCGTGTCAAGCGTCTGGAGACCCTGGCCAACGCCACGCTCGAAATGGGCGTCAAGCTGGTGCTGGAGAAACGCCGTCCCGAGACTGAGCGCTCGCCGTCGTGGATGGACCGCTGGACCTTCAACATGGGCCGATCGCTGGACGCCCTGGAAGCCGCCGCCCCGTCCGCCGAGGATTTCAACATGGGCGTGCTCAGCGCCGGGATCACCGTCAGCTGGGTCAGCTTCCGCCATCCTGACTATGACTGGAAGACCGGCCGCCCCAACCTCGTGGCGCTTCAAGCCGCGCTGGAGCAGCGCCCCAGCTTCCAGGCCACCACGCCGGTCTGAGATTCGACAAACCGTGTCGTGTCGGTCACGCGTCTGTGATTGACGAGCGAACATTGTGATGCGACGTTGAAGGCAGGTCCGCCGGGGGGGCGGGACCGTTTCCTTCTAGGAATCATCATGATTTCCAAACGTCATGCACGCTTCGCCGTGCAAGCCCTGACGCTCGCCGGATTGAGCCTCAGCCTGCCGGCCTGCGCCACGATCACGCGCGGCACGACCCAGCCGTTCACCGTCGAGAGCAGCCCGCCCGGCGCTCGCGCCTCGACCTCGAACGGCTTCCAGTGCGAAGCCACGCCCTGCACCTTCCGCATGCCGCGCAAGGACGCCTTCACCGTGACCATCTCGCGCGACGGCTATGCTGAGCAGACCCACTCCATCGAGAGCAAGATGTCGGGCGGCGGCGGCGCGGCTCTGGCGGGCAATGTTCTGGTCGGCGGCCTGATCGGCGCCGGCGTGGACGCCACCTCGGGCGCTCTGAACGACCTGACGCCGAACCCGCTGATTGTGACGCTGGAACCCGCCGGAGCGACCAAGCCCGCCGCCGCATCCCAGGCCCAGCCGTGAGCCGCGCCGTCATGATCCGCCGCGCCGCCGTCGTCGCCGTCTCGCTCGGCCTGCTGTCGCTGGGCGCCTGCGCCTCGGCCGCGCGGCCCGACGCCATGACCGTCCTGCCCTCGACCATCGCCGCCGCCAAGGCCGGCGACGTCGGCTATCAGGCGGTCAAGATCGTCAATGTCTCGGGCGGCACGGACACCAATCCCCTGCTGTGGTCCGAGGTCGCCAGCGGCGACTTCCGCCTGGCGCTGGAAAACTCGCTCAAGGCGACCGGCTATCTGGGTGCGACGGAAACCGCCCCGCTGTCGCTGACGGCGGCCATGCTGGAGCTGAAGCAGCCGATGGTCGGCCTCGACATGTCCGTGACCAGCCGCGTCCGTTATTCAGTGACTGACGCCTCCGGCAAGCTGATCTTCGACGACACCATCGCGGCCACCGGCACCGCCAAGATGGGCGAGGCCTTCGTCGGCACGGAACGCCTGCGTCTGGCCAACGAATACGCCATTCGCGAGAACATCAAGGCCTTCATCGAACGCTTCCGCGCGCACACCGCGCGCTGATCCGAGCGACAGACCTGAAGGGGGCGGGGCGGGCGCAGGCCGGTCCCGCCCTTTGTCTATCGACCGAACAGTCCCGCCAGTTGCAGGCCCTGGAAACCGGCCAGGAAGATCAGCAGGAAACCAACCGCATAGGCCAAGACCTTGCGCGGGACCTTCTTGACGATCAGCCCGGCGAAGGGCGCGGCGATCAGGCCGCCGACCACCAGTCCGCCGATGGCGGCGGCATGGTTTTCCAGCGCGCCCGCCTCTTCCCAGTGGCCCGTCACTATGGCCCAGACGAAGGTGGCGGACACGGCGACCGTCAGGAAGAACTCGGCGGTGTTGACCGTGCCGATGGCCTTGCGCGGATCATGCCCGGCGCCGACCATGGTCGAGGACACCGTAGGACCCCAGCCGCCCCCGCCGATGGCGTCGAGAAAGCCGCCGACCACGCCGATCGGAGCGGTGATCCAGACGGGCAGGTGGCGATGCGGAATGTCATGCCCGGCTCGCCACAGGATCCAGACCCCGATCAGGGCCAGATAGGCGATGATGAAGGGCTTGATGACATCGCCGTCGATCCCGGTCAGGACATAGGCCCCCAGCACCCCGCCGATGATGCCCGCGATGGCCAGGGGCAGGAACAGCCGCCACTCCACATTCCTGTGCCAGGCATGGCTGCCGGCCGAGGCGGCGGTGGTGAAGACCTCCGCCGCATGGACGCTGGCCGAGGCCATGGCCGGGGGCACGCCCAGCGCCAGCAGCACCGAGGACGAGATGACGCCATAGGCCATGCCCAGGGCGCCATCGACCGCCTGGGCCAGAACGCCCACCAGAAGAAACAGGAAAAAGGTGTCCATTCAGCCCTCTGGGCCGCATCGGGCGACCCTTTGACGGCATCAGACGCATCGGCGGCCCGCTTGGCAATGGCCTAAACGGCGCGCCGCGTCAGCGTCGGGGCTCCAGTCGCGCCAGGGCGTCCAGCACGTCGCGCCCGGTATAGGGTTTGATGACCATGGCGGCGGCCAGTTCGGCGTTGGCGGCGGCGGCGCTGACGTCGCCCGACAGGAAGATGACCGGCACGCCCCAGCGCGCCTTCAGGCTGCGGGCCAGATCGACGCCGGTCGCCTCGCCCGACAGGTTGATGTCCAGCAGGGCCACGTCGATGGGATGCAGGGCGGTCGCGGCCTCTGCGGCCTCGGCGCTGTGGAAGGGGCCGACCACGCGGTGTCCGGCGGCGTCCAGGGCCTCGGTCAGGGCGACGGCGGCCTCGGCGTCGTCCTCGACCAGCAGGACGGTCAGGGGCTCGGCTTGCGGGGCGACGGCGGGCGCTTCGGCCGGGACCTGCCGCACCAGGACGGCGCGCACATAGGGCCACAACTCGGCGACGGGGCGCTCGGCGTCCAGGTCGAAGATCTTGGCCAGGGCCTTCAGCTCGGTCTCGGCTTCGGGCGACACCGTCGCGTCCGAACGCTCCAGAAGCCCGTCATAAAGGGCGCAAAGCCGCGCCACATTGTCGTCCGCCCCCGCGGTGGAATCAGCGCTTCCATCGAACATGCCCGTCTCCTGTCTTGTTTCAGCCCCGGTGCAGCTAGAAGGTTTGCAGGTGCGAAGGAACCGCCCTGACGGGCTTGTGACGGCTGTTCACAATCGCTCCATCTGGGCGTGTTCCGGCCTTTTCATCGACAGCGGGCGGTCCGGGGGGTAAGGCTCCGCGCTCGATTTTTCCTTCAGAGGACGCTCCCTTGCGACTGCCCCAGGCCCGGCTCGATCAGGTGCTCGACCGCTTCCACCAGGTGGAGGCGCGCATGGGCGCGGCCTCGGACGGCGCCGAGATCGTGCGCCTGTCGAAAGAATACGCCGAGCTGAAGCCGGTGGCCGACGCCGTCCAGACCCTGGCCCGCGCCCGCGCCGAGGTCGAGGACCTGCAGGCCATGGCCTCGGACCCCGAAATGGCCGCCATGGCCGCCGACGAACTGGACGCCTTGAACACGCGCCTGCCTGAGCTGGAGCGCGAGGTCGCCCTGCTGCTGGCCCCCCGCGACGCCGACGAAAACGCCTCGGCGGTGCTAGAAGTGCGCGCCGGCACCGGCGGCGACGAGGCGGCCATCTTCGCCGGCGACCTGTTCCGCATGTATTCGCGCTACGCCCAGTCGCGCGGCTGGCGGGTCGAGGTCGACAGCATGACCGAGGGCGACGCGGGCGGCTTCAAGGAGATCATCGCTACCGTCACCGGCGAGGGCGTCTTCGGCCGACTGAAGTTCGAGAGCGGCGTCCACCGGGTCCAGCGCGTGCCGGCGACCGAGTCGCAAGGCCGCATTCACACCTCCGCGGCGACGGTCGCCGTCCTGCCCGAGGTTGAGGACGTCGAGATCGAGATTCACGACAAGGACATCCGCATCGACACCTATCGGTCGTCGGGCAGCGGCGGCCAGCATGTCAACACGACCGATTCCGCCGTGCGCATCACCCACCTGCCCACCGGCATCATGGTGACGTCGTCGGAGAAGTCCCAGCACGTCAACCGCGACAAGGCGATGAAGAACCTGCGGGTGCGCCTGTACGACATGCAGCGTCAGGCCAAGGATCTGGCCCGCTCGGACACGCGCAAGTCCCAGGTCGGTTCGGGCGACCGCTCCGAGCGCATTCGCACCTACAACTACCCGCAAGGCCGGGTCAGCGACCACCGCATCAACCTGACCCTGCACAGCCTGCCCCAGATCATGGAGGGCGACATCGATCCCCTGCTGAACGCCCTGATCGCCGAGGATCAGGCCGCCCGTCTGGCCGACCTCGAAGCCGAGTTCAACTAGATCAGCGGCGCTTGATACGCCGCTTCAGCATCCGGTCTCCCAAGGCCTCGGCGTATTTCAGGGTGAAGGCGAGCGCCGCCGGATTGCCTCGACGGGGTCCGACGGAATCCGCCATCACCGCGCCGCGCTCGCCGATCGGCAGGGCCGCGCCGGTGGTGGTGTCCAGCGCTGTCTGGTGCTCGATTTCGGCGTTCAGACGGGCGCCCATCAGGATCACCTGAACCGAGAACCAGGTCCACAGCAGGAAACCCATGGCCGCCGCCAGCGGTCCATAGGAATCGGTGCGCACGAAGTGGCTCAGGAACCAGCTGAACAGGAAGGACACCAGCAGGCTCAGCGCCGCCGCGAACAGAGCCCCTGGCGTCAGCCAGCGCCAGCGCGCCCGCGCCCGGCACGGCCCGATGCGATAGATCAGGGCGAGCGCCCCGACATAGCCGAGGTAGAGCAGGGGCCAGCGCAGGGGCGCCAGATGCGCCCATTCCTCTTCCAGGCCGAAGAGAGACAGAACCAGAGGCACGCCGACGACCAGGGCCGAACTGAGCAGCACGGCCAGCAGGGCCGTGACCGTCACGCCCATGCACATCAGGTTGTAGGTGATGATATTGCGCCGCTCGACCTCGTGATAGGCGAGGTTCAGGCCGTAAAAGAGGGTCTTCACTCCGCCGTTGGCCGCCATCAGCGACAGGGCCAGGGTCCAGATCAGGGTGAAGGTCAGTTGCCCGGTCGAGCCGCCCGCCAGCCGGGTCATCTCGGCCCCCAGGAACTGGGCGACGTTGGAAGGCAGGACCTCATAGAGGAAGCTCAACTGGTTCCAGGCGTCGGTCGGATCGGCGAACAGACCATAGATGGTCACGAAGGCGCCGAGCGTCGGGAACAGGGCCAGCAGCATGAAGAAGGTCACGCCCCCGGCGACAAAGCCGACCCGGTCGCCGAAATAGCCCATGCCGGTGCGCCAGGCGATGTCGATCCAGCCCTTGCGAGGGATGTGGACCGGATGCCGGGCCAGGCGACCGCGCCCCGGCTCGCGGGCGTCGAAGTCTTCCGGCGTGGGGTCGCGCGGTTCCAGGGGCCGGGGCCGTTCGGGCCGGAGTTCGACGCCGTACTTGTGCCCCTGGGTGTAGAGCAGGTGCGCCGCCGCGGCGCCCGCCGCCAGCCCGCCGGCCGCCGCGCCCAGATAGCGCCAGATCGCGCCGCCGTTCCGGCTCCGCCCGCCCTGACCGGGCGTCCGTTTCAAAAGGTTCTGCATCCCCATCCGCCCCTCAACGGTCACGCTCCGACTGCGTTCCGTCTTGAAATCGCCCGCCGCAAGGGCCAATCAGCGGTCATGTCCGAAAACGCCCCCGCCGCCCCGACCCTGCTCTCCGCCTGGAAGGGCGCGCAAGCCCAGTTGAAAGCCGCCGGGATCGACAGCCCGTCGATCGACGCCCGCCTGCTGCTGGAGGCGTCGACCGGGGTGGGTCGCGTCGATATTCTGAACGATCCCTATCGCGTGCTCGACGCCGACAAGTTCGCCGCCTTCGAGGCCATGGTCGCGCGTCGGCTGAAGCGCGAGCCGGTCTCGCGCATCCTGGGCAAGAAGGGCTTCTGGAAAATCATGCTGAACGTCACCCCCGACGTGCTCAGCCCGCGCCCGGACACCGAGACCCTGCTGGACGTCATCGTCCGCGCCTTCCCGCCGCAGCGCGCCTTCGAAATGATCGACCTGGGCACCGGCTCGGGCGCCATCCTTCTGGCGACGCTGGCCGAGCGGGCCGGGGCGCGCGGCGTCGGCACGGACATCTCGACCGAGGCCATCGCGGTGGCGCGCGAAAACGCCGCCAACCTGGATCTGGACGGCCGCTGCACCTTCATTCGCACCGAATGGGCCGCCGGATTCGCTGACGACAGCTTCGACCTGGTGGTGTCCAATCCGCCCTATATCCCGACCGGCGACATTCCCGGCCTGGACCCCGAGGTGCGCGAGCACGATCCGCATCTGGCCCTGGACGGCGGCCCCGACGGCCTGCAACCTTATCGCGACCTGGCCCCCGAGATCGCTCGCATCCTGCGTCCCGAAGGCGTCTTCGCCGTCGAGATCGGCTGGGATCAGGGCGCCCAGGTCAAGGCCCTGTTCGAAGCCGCCGGCTTCACCGGGGTCAAGGTGGTCAAGGACCTGGGCGACCGTGACCGCGTCGTCACCAACGGCCCGGACCCGCGCGTCGATCCCATCCCGGAAGCGTGACGGCAGGGCGCGCAGACCCTGCAATAAAACCCTTGGAAACCGCTTCGCCGCGCGCTAAGTCGTTCTTGTCTCCCACTCATACGCATCCTTTTTCGGGCCGGTTTGCTCGCTCAAGCGCGTCTGGGCCAGTGACGGTCGGGCCGGGTTGGCCCGGCGGACCACAGGGCGACAAACAGTTTTCCGAGCACATCGATACGGGGATTGGCCCCGACCGAACGGAACGACGAACTGGGTCCTGCCCGCCCTCAACCGGCGGCGGCCCGCACCAGCACGGTAAGCTCCGATGAGAGATTTCAAGGGCATGAAGCGTCAGCGCGGACGCAACCGGAAGCCCGGCAGCGGCGGCGGCAACAACGCCAACGCCACCAACCCGAACCGGTCGTGGGACTCTCAGGGCCCCGAGAACATCAAGGTCCGCGGCAACGCCCAGACCGTCTATGAGCGCTATATGCAGCTGGCGCGCGACGCCTCGGCCGCCGGCGACCGGGTGCTGGCCGAGAACTACACGCAGCACGCCGAACACTATTTCCGCGTCCTGCGCGCCCTGCAGCCGCAGCGTCCGGTCAGCGAGATCGCCCAGCGTGAACTGGCCGGCCAGGGCTTCGACATCGACTTCGAAGACGAGTCGGGCGCCCAGGCCGCCGCCATCATCGCCGCGGCCGCCGCCGAGCAGCAGAAGGCCGAGGACGAGGCCCGTCGTCAGGCAGAGCGTGCTGAACGCGACGCCAACCGCGACCGCGACCGCGACTACAATCGGGATCGCGACCGCGAACCGCGCCCCGAGCGTGAGCCGCGTGAACCTCGCGAGCCCCGCAGCGACGACCGCGAACCCCGCGCCGAGGGCGAAGCCCGCGAGGGCGGCCGCCGCGAGACCCGCCGCGAACGCTGGGAGCGTCGCCGTGAGGAACGCAACCGTCGCTTCGAGGCCGGCGAGGCCACGCCCGAGGACGAAGCTCGCGCCCTGGCCGAGGCCGAATATGTCCCCGAGGCCGGTTCGGACGACACCGCTCCGGTCGTCGAGACCGCAGAGGCCCGTCCCGCCCGCGCGCCGCGCCGTCCGCGCGCCGAACGCGCGCCGGTCGATGCGCCCGCTGAAGGCGAAGTCAGCGACGGCATGGGCCTGCCCGGCTTCCTGACCCGCCCCACGGCTCCATCCTTGGACGAGACGGCTTCGGAAGAGGCTCCGGCGCCCAAGCGTCGCGCGCCCCGCCGCAAGGTCGAGCCCACCGACGAAGGCTGATCGGCTTCGTGCAACTTTAGCGCGTATATTTACATAACTGCAATCTATGGGCGTCATTCTCCCTCTATCGGGAGGACGTGCGATGCAACTCGTTCTGGTGGTGGTCGCCCTGGCCTTGTCGGGCTGCTGGGCGGGATTGAGGCTCGCGGTTCGGGCCAAGGGCGAGGTCAGGATGCTCCGGCGCCTCAACGCCACGCTCAAGGCCCGCGCCGAGCAGCGTGCGCGGGACCTGCAGACCGCCCTGACCCTCGCCGAGGGGCAGGCGGCCCAGGTCGAGGCCGCGCACCGCGCCAAGACCGAGTTCCTGGCCAGCATGAGCCACGAGTTGCGCACCCCCTTGAACGCCGTCATCGGCTTCTCCGACCTGATGCGGATGAACGAGGCGAGCGAGCCGCTCACCCATCGCCAGCATCAGGCGCTGGAACAGATCCGCGCCGCCGGCGCCCGTCTGCTGACCCTGGTCGACGAAGTGTTGAACCTGGCCGACATCGAAGGCGGGCGGCTGGCGCTGGCGGTCGAACGGGTCGATCCCCTGCTGGTCGCGCGTCAGGTCTGTCAGGCCCTGGGTCCCATGGCCGAGGCGGCGGGCGTGGACCTGCGCGAACCGCCGCCCGTTGCAGGTCTGGCCGCCCGCGCCGATTGCGAGCGCCTGCGTCAGGTGCTGACCGCCCTGATCGCCAACGCCGTCAAGTACAACCGCCCCGGCGGGGCGGTCCTGATCGAGGCGCGCCAGTCCGCCGAGGGGGTCAGCCTCAGCATCCACGACACCGGGCCGGGTCTGCCCGCCGCCCGCATGGCCGACCTGTTCCAGCCCTTCAACCGCCTGGGCCGCGAAGCCTCGGACGTGCCGGGCGCGGGCCTGGGCCTGGCCGTGGCGCGACGTCTGATCCAGGCCATGGGCGGGCGGCTGGAGGCTGAAAGCCGCGAAGGCGAAGGCTCGGTCTTCACCGTCCATCTGCCGGTCGCCGCCGAGACGCCGCGCCTGGTTTCGGCCTCGCCCGTCCCGGCGACGCCCCTGCCCGAGGCGACCCTGCTCTATGTCGAGGACAATCCCTCCAACATCGCCCTGATGCGCCATGTGATCACGGCCCTGGGCCGCATCCAGCTGCATGTGGCCGAGACGGGACCGGAGGGGCTGACCCTGGCCCGCGACCTGCGCCCCGACGTCATCATCCTCGACATCAACCTGCCCGGCATGGACGGGTTCGAGGTCAAGGCGCGGCTGGCCGAGGACGCCCTGACGCGCGGCGTGCCGGTGCTTGCTTTGTCGGCCCGTGCGGCCTTCGCCGACATCCGGCGCGGTCGCGAGGCGGGCTTCGCCGAATACCTGACCAAGCCCTTGCAGATCCCGGCCTTGGTCGAGGCCCTGTCGCGCGCCCTGACCCCGACGCCCGCGCCGTCGGCGAGCGCGGCCGACGCCGCCTAGAGAACCGCTTGCGGCCCGCTCGTCGAACGCCGTGCTGGATCGCCGGGGTTGACGCGGCGCGCCCGGAGGGCTTCCTAGGCGGCAGGGGCTTTTCGACCCTGTGCTAGGGAGAGCTCATGTCACGTTCGTCAGCCGGCGTTTCGCGTTTCAAGACGAGGGTTCCTCGCGCCTTGACGCCGAGCCTTCTGGCGACGGCCCTGCTGGCGGGCTGCGCGACCACGCCGCCGCCGCCTCCGCCTCCTCCGCCGCCGTCCGCGCCCGCCGCCCCCGGCGGCGTCGTGCTCAGCGACTGGCGCGGGGTCATCACCGCCGCCGACCGCGACCGTTATCAGCGCCGCGACGCCGCCTGGACCCTGGCCCTGCAACAGGCCAGGCGTCAGCCCGGATCGGGCGATCTGAGCGCGCTCGGCGACCTCATCGTCCCCGACGCCGCCCGTCCCTCGGTGACGCCGCCCGTCGGCGCCTACCGCTGCCGCACCGTCAAGCTGGGCTCGCAGGGCGGCGATGAAGGGCTGGGCTATGTCGTCTATGGTTGGTTCGCCTGCCGCATTGAGCAGACCTCGGCCGGGCTGAAATTCTCCAAGCTGACCGGGTCGCAGCGCCCCAGCGGCCTGCTGTTCCCCGAGAACGACCGTCACATGGTCTTCCTCGGTTCGATGGCCCTGGCCTCCGAACCCGCCGCCCGCTCTTATGGCCAGCGGCCGGAGCGCGACATGGTGGGCGTGGTCGAGCGCATCGGAGAACGCCGCTGGCGGCTGGCCATTCCCTGGCCGGCCAATGAGTCCAATCTGGACCTCATCGAACTGGTCCCCGCAGCGCGCTGAGCTGGAGCGTCGCCCCTTGACCGACCTCGAGGATGGCGTCCACCCTGACGGCTGTTCTTTCAGGGGAGGCGCTCATGCGGGGCATCGGTTTCACCATCGGTTCGATCATCGCCATCGGCGTGCTGATCGCCGTCGTCCTGGTCGGCTTTCCGACCTACAACGTCTATTCCAAGCAGATGGCGGGCAAGGCGGCCTATGAGGAGGCGGTGCAGAACCGTCGCATCCGCGTGCTGGAGGCCCAGGCCGCCCTCGACTCGGCCAAGCTGACCGCCGCCGCCGAGATCGAGCGCGCCAAGGGCGCCAACGAGGCCAACCGCATCATGGCCCAGGCCCTGGGCGGACCCGAGGCCTATCTGCGCTGGTCCTACATCAACATGCTGCAGGAAACCGCCGGCAAGGAAGGCCGCCAGACCATCTACATCCCCACCGAGGCCGGCATGCCCATTCTCGAGGCCGGCCAGCGTCCGGCGGCGCGCTGAGGCCTCACACCGGGGCGGCGTGCAGCCTGAGATAGGTGGGATCGAACTCGGCGATCTGGGCGAGACGCGGCCAGTCAAGGATATCCACCCGGGGGTTGGTCCAGCGGACCAGACCTTCGCGACGAAGCTCCGCGATCAGGCGGTTCACATGAACCGTCGACAGACCGAGCGCGTCGCCCAGAACCGTCTGGGTCAGCGGCATGTCGAAGCTCTGGCCGTCGTTCAGCCCGACCGCGCTCAACCGGGTGAACAGTTCGCAGACCAGATGGGACAGATGCCCCAGTCCGCTGCGCCGTCCCATGGCCACCAGCCACTGGCGATGGATGGCGGCGTCGATGATGGTGTCGAGCCAGAGCAGTCGCGTCAGGTGGCCGTGCTGCTCGGTCAGTCGGCGCAGCCGGGCGTGCGGGGCGTGGGCGATGACGCAGGGGCTGAGCGTGACCACGCCGTGATCCATCTGCTTCATCAGCAGGCTGTGCAGATCGACGAAGTCGCCGGCCACATTGATCTCGGTGATCTGCCGCCGTCCGTCGGTCAGGGTGGAATAGCGCGCCGTGAATCCTTCCAGCAACAGGATGCTGTGGTCGGTGATGGAATGCTCCAGCACGATATCGACATTGGCGTCGACCTTGCGTGGCGGGTCGAGAACCTCGGCCAGGGCGGCGATCTCGACGGGCGAAACCGTGTCCCGGCGCGACAGTTTTTCAATGAGGGCGTTGGTCATGGTGTGGGGGCCCATAGCTAGCAGGAAGACAAACGCCCAAGCCGGACAAGCGTTGCCGTATTCCGTGACGGACTTCGCCGGATCGCGAACTTACATATGTGAATGCGGCCGGTTTTGAACGGCTTAGGTTCCGGCGGCGCGACGTTCGCGTCGGGACCCTCGCATGAAGACCTATCTTTGCCTGATCACCGTCCGCGAGGGCGAGGTGCCGCGACTGCGTCATGTGGACAGCCCGCACGAGGATGCGATTTCGGCCTCGCTGATCCCGGTTCTGACGGAATGGAGCCGGGTGCATCGGGTCGAGGTGATGGACGGCGATCGCATGGTCTTCGTCGCCGAAACCCCAACGGTCTAGGGCGACGAGGGGCTGGCGCACGTGGTCAGCCGCACCACCTCGGCCTGATTGTCGTCAGTGACGATCACCCTGAACTGGCGGGTCTTCCAGAAGGCCCGCCCCTGATAGCGCAGGATCTCGCCCATGGTGTCCAGGGCGACGGCGTGGGCGGCGTCGAGACTGGCCAGTTCCTGACCCTGATCGTCGGGGACCAGATGGCCGTTTTCGGTGTGAAAGAAATAGCGCGGCAAGCGGGGGCTCCTCGGTGGCTGCTGCTCCTTAAAGGGCCCCCCGCTCTCATTTGTTCATTTCCGTCGGACTTCAGACCCGCGTCAGCCGCAGGTCCTGATAGTCGTAGGAGAAGTCGATGTCGGGCGACACGCCCTTGACCGTGGCGGTCGCGGGCTTGGCCGTGGCGATGTTGAAGGTGATGAAGGCGTCCTCTTCGCGCTTGTCGGGGAAGCGGGTGCGGAAGGTCTCGCCGTCATAGGGCTCCAGCCAGCCCTGTAGCGCCGGGGTGTGGGTGAAGCGCAGCCACAGGCCGGTCTTGCGGTTACGGCCGCGCCCCTCGGTCTTCTGTTCAATGACGATGTCGCCGTACCAGGGGTCGCGCCAGGTCCCGACATAGGCGTCCAGCGGCATGGAGGGCGCCGCGCCCGCCGCCTGCCTGGCGTCGATCTCGACGGCGGCCTTCAGCGACTTCTCGGTCCCCTCGGCTTCTCGCTTCTTGGAGTCCGCGATCCAGTCGACGTCGACTTGGTTCATGGCGATGTCGGACAGGCCCGAGCGCAAGGCGCGCAGCAGGAAGCTCTCCTCGGCGTTGGTGAAGACCGAGAAGCCGATCTTGCGGCCGGGGATCAGCACCGTGGCCGAGATGCCGCCGGGCGAGCCGCCGCCGTGGGTGGCCAGCCGCTCGCCGCGATAGTCCTGCACCTGCAAGCCCATGGCGTAGGTCGAGGCCACGGCGCGGTTGGGCAGCTCCGCCGTCGGTCCGTTGGACGAAGAGACGATGATGTTGGGCTTGACCATCTCGCGCGCGGCGGCTTCGGAGAACAGGCGCGACCCGTCGGCCAGCTTGCCGTCGTTCAGGCGCACGGCGATCCACTTGGCCCAGTCGTGGGCGCTGGCGCAGATGCCGCCCGCCGCCGCCGCCGAGTCCCAGTTCCACACCTCGACGATGGACTCGGCGATCTGGGTCATTGCGCCCTGATAGCGCAGGGGCGGCCCGACGCGGCCATGGGGCAGGGCGCTCTTCTTCGGATCGGCCAGACGCGCCAGCGGCACGCTCTCGGCCATGCCCACCTTGTCGAAGATGCGGGTCTGGACGAAGTCCTCCCACGACAGGCCGGACACCTTCTCGATCACCGCGCCCGCCACCACGAACATCAGGTTGCAGTAGTGGTAGTCTTCGCGGAACCCGTCCTCGATGGGCACGAAGGCGGCCTGGGCCAGGACTTCGGCCCGCGTCCGGTCGCTGTTGGGCCAGAACAGCAGGTCCCCGGCGCCCAGGCCGAACCCGGCGCGGTGGCTCAGCGTATCGCGCACGGTGATCAGTGCGCCGATCACCGGGTCCGACAGGGTGAAGCCGGGCAGATAGGTCCTGATCGGCTCGTCCCACTTCACCTTGCCCTCGTCGACCAGGATGGCCAGGCAGGCGGCGGTGACGTTCTTGGAGTTGGAGGCGATGGCGAACAGGGTGTGCTCGTCCGCGGGCTCGGCCTTGCCTTGGCGGCGCACGCCATAGCCCTTGGCCAGCACCGTCTTGCCCTCGCGCACCAGGGCCAGGGACACGGCGGGCTGCTCGGGCCAGGCGGCCATGCAGCGCTGCACCCAGGCGTCGGCGGCGGCGGCGATCTCCTCGTCGGTGCGCGTGTCGGCGCGGACCTGGGCCAACGCCAGACCGGGCAGGGCGGCGCTGGAGGCGGCGACGGCGGAGGAGAATAGCGCCGCGCGGCGCGACAGACGGATGGACATGGGCAGGGCTCCCGACAACAGAACGGCGACGCTAACGCCGCCGGTCCGCCGGGCCAAGGGGTGATCCCCTCACAACCGCTCATCCCGGCGGACGCCGGGATCCAGTGCTTTGGCTTCAGACGCGAGGATGGCGACAGGGCGATGGCCGCCGCTCTCACTGGAACCCGGCGTCCGCCGGGGTGAGCGGAAATTTGGAAGTCAGGCCGCCAGTCGCCACCGTTGCAGATGTTCCAGCACGTCGGCCACGATCTGCGCCCGCGTAAAGCCGGTGACGTCCCGGGCGCGCGTGCCGTCCCCGGTCTGGGCCGTCATCCGCCATTCGAGCGCCCGGCGCCCCTCCGGCGCCTCCAGCGCGGTCAGGGCCGGCAGAGGCCGCGACCGGGCGCCGATGCGATAGAGGAAGTCGCGCCCATTGGCGTGTTCGACCACCAGCCAGACGCCGGTCTCGTCCATCTCGACCCGACTGTTCTCCAGCCCGCCCTCGACCAGGGCGTCGCGCACCTCGACCAGGGCCGGCGCGCCCTGTCTTTCGATCTGGCGGGCGATGTCCTTGCGGCTGGCGGGGGCGAAGATGCGTTTCAGCCGCTCTCGGATCGGCGGAGCCTCGGTCTCGATCGCCTCGCCCTTCAGGTCGGCGTCCATCTGCCGCGCCAGTCCGAAGGCCAGCAGGATCATGATGACGGCGAACGGCAGGGCCGCCACCAGGGTTGCGGCCTGAAGCGCGCCCAGACCCCCCGCCAACAGCAGCAGGGCCGCTGTGAGTCCCAGAAGCCCGCACCAGTAGACCCTCTGCCAGCGCGGCGTCTCCTCGGCCCCGCCCGACGCGATAGTGTCGATGACCAGCGAGCCGGAATCCGCCGAGGTGACGAAGAAGACCGCCACCAGGGCCACCGCCAGGGTCGAGGTGATGGCCGTGCCCGGCAGGTACTCCAGGAAGTGGAACAGGGCCGTCGACAGGTCGGCCTGCACCGCGTCCGAAATGGCGCCGCCCGCTATGCCGAGGTCCAAGCCCATGGCCGAGTTGCCGAAGACCGTCATCCACAGGAAGGTGAAGGCGGTCGGGACCAGCAGCACGCCGATGACGAACTCCCGCACCGTCCGCCCGCGTGAGATCCGGGCGATGAACATGCCCACGAACGGCGACCAGGCGATCCACCAGGCCCAGTAGAACAGGGTCCAGTCCGCCATCCACGCCCGCGGCTCATAGGCGTAGAGGGTGAAGGTGCGGACGAAGAAGTGATCCAGATAGAGGCCGAAATTCTGCACATAGGCCCGCAGCAGGAACAGGGTCGGCCCCACCGCCAGCACGAACAGCATCAGGCAGACGGCCAGGATCAGGTTCAACTCGGACAGCCGCCGCACCCCCTTGTCCACCCCGGTCAGCACCGAGATCGTCGCCGCCCCCATGACCACGACGATCAGCCCGACCTGCACCGTCACCGTATTGGGCAGGCCCGCCACATAGTTCAGGCCTGAGGTGATCTGCGCCACGCCCAGGCCCAGGGAGGTGGCGATGCCGAACAGGGTGCCGCAGATGGCGAAGATGTCGACCGCGTCGCCGATCGGCCCGTTGATGCGCTTGCCCAGCAATGGATAGAGCCCCGACCGCATGGTCAGCGGCAGGCCCTTGCGGTGGGCGAAATAGGCCAGGCTCAACCCCACGACGGCATAGATGGCCCAGGCGTGGACGCCCCAGTGGGTATAGGTGATGACCATGGCCTCGCGCGCGGCGTCTACCGTGCCGGGCGCCGCCTCGGGCGGGGCGATATAGTGCTGCACCGGCTCGGCCACGGCGAAATACATCAGGCCGATGCCCATGCCCGCCGCGAACAGCATTGCCAGCCATGAGACATAGGGGAAGTCCGGCTCGGCGTCGTCCGGCCCCAGCTTCAGCCGCCCGGTCGGCCCCACGGCCAGCACGGTGACAAACAGCAGGAAGCCCGCGACCACGGCCACATAGAACCAACCGAAGGTGTCGATCACCCAGGCCTGGGCCGCGCCGAAAATCAGGCCGGAGGTCGAGGGCGCGATCAGGGCGAGCAGAAGCAGGGCGCCCGCGATGGCGCTGGCCCCCCAGAAGACACGGGGGTTCATCTTGGTCGTCAGCATGGGGACCTAGCGCACGGCGACGCTTGGGGTTCCATACCGGGTCACAGAGCGGCCACTGGCATGAAGAAGATGTAACTGTGGTCGGCGAGGCCCGGCTGATAGTCGCTGCGTACGAGGGGGCGTCGAGGGGACGTCCGCAGGGACGCGACCATGTCGAAACTGAAGCTTGCTCCGCTGCTGGGCGTCGTACTGGCCTTGCCGGCGGGCGCCGTCCTGGCCGCCCAGACGCCGCCGCCCGCGGCAGGAACCCAGCAGGCCCAGACGCCCCCGGCCACGCCGAGCCCGCAGGACGCGGAAGACAAGGATCAGCCCGCCACCGTGGGCGACGTCGTCGTCACCGCCCGCGCCAATGACGTGCGGACCTCCATCGATTCCATCAGCTACAGCCTGGTCGACGATCTTCAGGCCGCCAACGGCACCCTGGCCGAGGCCCTGCGCAACCTGCCCTCCGTCGATGTCGATCCCCAGGGCAATGTCTCCCTGCGCGGCGACAGCAATGTCACCATCCTGGTCGACGGCCGCCCCTCGGCCATCCTGTCCGGGCCGAACCGCGCCGACGCCGTCCTGCAACTGCCCGGCAGCCGCTATGCGCGCATCGAGGTCATGACCAACCCCTCCGCCGCCTACAGCCCCGAGGGCTCCGGCGGCGTCATCAACCTGATCACCAAGCCGACCCCGCCGGCCGCCGCCGGAGCCCCTGGCGCCCCGGCCACGACGACCACCACTGGCTCCCTGCGGGTCAATGTCGGCGACAACGGGCGCTGGAACCTCGGCGCAAGCGGCTCGCGCCAGCGCGGCAAGCTGACCCTGACCGGCGACGTCAACTATCGCTACGACGATCAGAACTTCGCCTTCGACCGGCTGCGGGAACAGCTCGACCCCGTCACCGGCGCCGTCACCTCCACGACCACGACGGTCCAGGAGAGCGACATGATCCAGAAGGGGGTTTTCGCCCGGCTCGCCGCTGAATACCGCCTGACCGACAAGACGATGCTGACCGGCGAGCTGCGCGCCAACCGCTTCGAGGCCGATTCCGAGGCCTGGGGGCTGTTCGAAACGCGCGATGCGTCGGGCACCCTGACCTCGGCCTATGCTCGCGACGGCGTGGGCGGCTTCAGTATGGACGGTTGGGGCGCCACCGCCCGCGTCCTGCATCAGTTCGACACCTCGGGTCATGAGTGGTCCAACGAGCTGCGCTACGACCGCAACGACCATGAGAACACGTCGCTGAACGCCAACGTCTTCTCGGTTCCGGCGTCGCCGACGCTGTACGAGCAGCAGAGCAACCTCAGCGCTCAGGAAACGGTCGGCTTCACCAGCGCCTACACCCGCCCGATGGACGACGGCTCCAAGCTGCGCGCCGGCTATGAGCTGAGCCTCAGCCGCCCGGATCAGGACGCCGTGCTTCGGCGCGGCCCGTCCGACGCCGCCCTGGCGCCCGTGCCGAGCCTGAGCAACCGCTTCGAAGCCGAACAGACGGTCCACGCCCTCTACGCCACCTATGAGCGCCCGTTCGGCGAGAAGCTGTCAGCCCAGTTCGGCCTGCGCCTGGAACAGGCTGAAGTCGAGGTCGAGGACGTCGCCAACGCCGTGCGCGCCTCTCAGGACTACTTCCGCGCCTATCCGACCGGCCACGTCCAGTACAAGCTGACGGATGCCCAGACCCTGCGCGCCAGCTATTCGCGCCGCATCCAGCGGCCGCAGCCGACCCAGCTCAACCCGTTCGTGAGCTACGGCGACCCGCTGAACCTGCGCTCGGGCAACCCCGGCCTGGAGCCGCAAGAGACCGACAGCTTCGAGGCCATGTGGCAGATGCGGCGCGGCCAGAGCTTCTATCAGGCCACTGCCTATTACCGCGACACGACCAAGGCCTTCACCGATGTGGCGACCGACGTCGGCGGCGGGGTCCTGCTGACCCGGCCCGAGAACCTCGGCGCCCGGCGCGACCTCGGCGTCGAAGTGACCGCCAGCGGCCGCCTGCATCCGACCCTGCGCTACAACGCCAGCCTCAACGCCTTCCGTCAGGAGATCGACGCCGCCGGCATCCCCGGCGCGCGGGACCGCGAGGGCGACCTAGTGACGGGCCGCCTCAGCCTGAACTGGCAAGCCACGCCCAAGGACTTCGTTCAGGTCATGGGCTTCTGGCAGGGCGACCAGTTGCTGGCGCAAGGCACGCGCGAGAGCGGCGGGATGGTCAACCTGGGCTATCGCCGCAAGCTCAACGAGACCCTGTCGTTGCAGTTCACCGCGCGCGACATCCTCAACTCCTTCGGCGGCGCCACCACCTATGACACGCCCCTGTTCCGCGAGCGCGTCGATCAGGACATCAACCTGCGCGCCTTCTACCTGGGTCTGACCTGGTCCTTCGGCGGCGGTCCGCGCAAGCCCGAGCCGCAGTTCGACTTCTCGACCGGCCCGACCGGGGGCTGACGGCCGCGCTCAGACCTTCGTCTCCCAGGCGGTCCAGACGGCGACGGCGACCAGGCCCAGGGCCATGACGGCGCGCATCCTCGGCCCCTGGGCGCGCGTCAGAAGGGCGCCGCCCGCCCGCGCCGCCGTCAGCACGATGACCGAGTGGACGATGACGCTGACCACGACGTGCAGGCTCCCCAGCGTCAGGGCCTGCGCCAGCAGCGGCCCCTGCGCCGGTCGGATGAAACCGGGCAACAGGACGACATAGAGCAGGGCCGCCTTGGGGTTCAGCAGGTTGCCGATCAGCCCCCGCCGGAACAGGGCGCGCCGCCGCGTCTCGATGGGCGCCGCGTCCGCGCCGTCGCCGGTGCTGCGCCAGGCGTCCCAGGCCAGCCATAGCAGGAAGCCCACCCCGGCCCAGCGGATGGTCTGATAGAGGGCGGGCCACAACAGCACCACCTCGGTCAGGCCGAAGGCGGCGGCGACCATCCACAGCGTCAGGCCCAGGGTGATCCCGGCCACCGCCGCCAGCCCCGCCGTCCGCCCCTGCGACAGCGAGACGATCGCCAGCCAGCCCATGTTCGGCCCCGGCGTCAGCTCCATCAGCGCCACCGCCGCCAGGAACGGCAGGACGACCGTCGGATCGACCGGCACGTGCGTCAGAAATTCCATCAGGCCTCCAACCCCCAGGTTAGGCCCGGACGGCGGACCTCATCAATCGCGGGTCTCATCAATCGTGGGTTTGGGGCTTGCGTGTCCCATCGGCCACACCCACCTCGTTTGACACACCTCAAGGCGCTGCTTTCGATAAGGGCGCGTTGATGTATTTCCGCCTTCCGAGGGGACTGCACCATGAATCTCGACCTCTATTCCGACCGCGCCAAACAGGCCGTCCAATCCGCCCAGTCGCTGGCGCTCGCCCGGCGGCACCAGCAGTTCGCGCCCGAGCACCTGCTGAAGGTGCTGCTGGAGGAACGCGACGGTCTGGCCCGCAAGCTGATCGACCAGGCCGGCGGCGACCCGTCCGCCGTCGAACTCGTCACCGAAGGCCTGCTGAAGAAGCGGCCACAGGTCGAGGGCGGCTCGGGCCAGCTCTATCTGGACGGCGACACGGCGCGCGTCTTCAACGCCGCCGAGCAAGCATCCAAATCGGCCGGGGACGCTTTCGTCACCACTGAACGCCTGCTGGCCGCTATCGCCAAGGAGGGCGGGGCCGCCGCCGAGGCGCTGAAATCCGCCGGCGTCACGCCCAAGAAGCTGGATGAAGCCGTCGCCGAGATGCGCAAGGGCAAGACCGCCGACAGCGCCGGCGCCGAGGACAGCTACGACGCCCTGAAACGCTACGCCCGCGACCTGACCGAGGCCGCGCGCGACGGCAAGGTCGATCCCGTCATCGGCCGCGACGAGGAGATCCGCCGCACCATCCAGGTCCTGGCCCGTCGCACCAAGAACAACCCCGTCCTGATCGGCGAACCCGGCGTCGGCAAGACCGCCATCGTCGAAGGACTCGCATTGAGGATCGTCAACGGCGACGTGCCCGAAAGCCTGAAGGACAAGAAGGTCCTGTCGCTCGACATGGGCAGCCTGATCGCCGGCGCCAAATACCGCGGCGAGTTCGAGGAACGCCTGAAAGCCGTGCTGAACGAGGTGGCCCAGGCCGAGGGCGGCATCGTCCTCTTCATCGACGAGATGCACACCCTGGTCGGCGCCGGCAAGGGCGACGGGGCCATGGACGCCTCCAACCTCTTGAAGCCCGCTCTGGCGCGCGGCGAACTGCATTGCGTCGGCGCCACCACGCTCGATGAATACCGCAAGCACGTCGAGAAGGACGCGGCCCTGGCCCGTCGCTTCCAGCCGGTCTTCGTCGCCGAACCCACCGTCGAGGACACGGTGTCGATCCTGCGCGGCCTCAAGGAGAAGTACGAGGTCCACCACGGGGTGCGCATCAGCGACAGCGCCATCGTCGCCGCCGCCACCCTGTCGAACCGCTACATCACCGACCGCTTCCTGCCGGACAAGGCCATCGACCTGATCGACGAGGCCGCCAGCCGCGTGCGCATGGCCGTCGATTCCAAGCCCGAGGCGCTCGACGAAATTGACCGCCGCCTGGTCCAGCTCAAGATCGAGCGCGAGGCCCTGAAGAAGGAAAGCGACAGCGCCTCGCAGCAGCGTCTGGAGAAGATCGACGACGAGATCGCCGACCTCGAAGGCCAGTCGGACGACATGACCGCCCGCTGGAAGTCGGAAAAGGCCAAGGTCGGCCAGGGCGCGCAACTGCGCGAGACCCTGGACCGCCTGCGCGCCGAACTGGCCGCCGCCCAGCGCGCCGGCGACCTCGGCCGCGCTTCAGAGATCGCCTACGGCCAGATCCCGCAACTGGAACGCCAGCTGGCTGAGGCCGAAGCCGCCGAGAAACCTGCCGAAGGCCCCCTGACCCCCGAGGTCGTCGACGCCGAACAGATCGCCGCCGTCGTCAGCCGCTGGACCGGCGTCCCCGTCGACAAGATGCTGGAAGGCGAGCGCGAGAAGCTGCTCAAGATGGAGGACGAACTGGGCCGCCGCGTGGTGGGTCAGGACGAGGCGCTGGAAGCCGTGTCCGACGCCGTCCGCCGCGCCCGCGCCGGTCTGAACGACCCCAACAAGCCGCTGGGCAGCTTCCTCTTCCTCGGCCCGACGGGCGTGGGCAAGACCGAGCTGACCAAGGCCCTGGCCGGCTATCTGTTCGACGACGACAACGCCATCACCCGCATCGACATGTCCGAATACATGGAGAAGCACTCGGTCAGCCGTCTGATCGGGGCCCCTCCCGGCTATGTCGGCTATGACGAGGGCGGCGCCCTGACCGAGGCCGTGCGCCGTCGCCCCTATCAGGTCATCCTGTTCGACGAGGTCGAAAAGGCCCACCCCGACGTCTTCAACGTCCTGTTGCAGGTGCTGGACGACGGTCGCCTGACCGACGGTCAGGGCCGCACCATCGACTTCAAGAACACCCTGATCATCATGACCTCCAACCTGGGCAGCCAGTATCTGGCCGACCAGCCCGAGGGCGAGGATGTGGAGGCCGTGCGTCCCCTGGTCATGGAACAGGTCCGCGCCCACTTCCGGCCCGAGTTCCTGAACCGCATCGACGAGATCATCCTGTTCCACCGCCTCGGCCGCGAACAGATGGGCGGCATCGTCCGCATCCAGCTGGCGCGTCTGGAGAAGCTGATGGCCGACCGTCGCCTGACGCTCGCCCTCGACGACAGCGCTCTCAACTGGCTCGCCGACAAGGGCTACGACCCCGTCTACGGCGCCCGCCCCCTCAAGCGCGTCATCCAGAAGACCCTGGTCGACCCCATGGCCAAGAAACTGCTGGCCGGAGAGATCGAGGACGGCAGCGTGGTGGCGGTGTCAGCGGGAGAAGACGGGCTGGAGATCGGGAAGGCGCGGGTGCATTAGCCCTCAAGCAGAGGGCGTTCTTTTCGATGAAAGATCGTGAATTCGGAAAGACAAATAGAAGACGCCTAAAAGCGTGTTCACTAGGACATTCGCGAGGCCGAAAGAGTAAGCATAAGTGAATGCAATTCGACCCCAGCTATAAGCTTTCTGCGTCAGCGTCGCGTCTAGAGCTGGCGCAGAAAGTTGTCCGACGGCCCCTAACGCGAATACGACGAGGGACGCTACGGTCAGGTATCCAAACAACTGACTAAGGAAAATTCGTCTCGAAAGGGGGACGTGATAAAATGCGCCTCGATCCTTGATGCGCATGGTTGGAGCAATGCCAGGCATCGGGTCGTCCATTGATGGCCGGTCAAAGGTTGCAACTGCAGCTAAGGCCGCGATAAAAAACCCCACCAATATGCCGAGCAAGCTATTCAATTGATCGAGTACCCCTCGATCTCCTGACAGGTTTAGCTTTGGTCCGGCGAAAACGATTACAGTACCTAGAATGGCCGCTAGGATGCCGGGGTAAAGGAAGTCGTACCGCCACTTCGCTGGGTGGCGGATAAACAGATACGATAGTGAGTGCGAGATGCGCCTCACGCTTCGCCTCTTTCCTCTATTATCAAATCGCGAAGTGCAGTTCGGCTGTTCACTCGTATCGATTCATCACATTGCGACAGCGGCTCTTCAGAAGTTATTTTGGTCGTTTTGAAGACGAGGACGTCACCCGCGTCCTCGCGAGCAGTCCCGAATTCAGCGCTTTTCTGGCGTCCGTGGGTCCATCTAATTTTCATGTTGGGGTATCCCATCTCATGGCCGCGTCCGCGAACTCTATTGATAAGATCCATGGCGGCGTCGCCAACACTGTTAGCCGCAACTGACAGTTTTATGGTGCGCACCTCTTCGATGACTGCCCCCTCCTCATCGAACCCGTCTCCTTCGGGTCTATGCTGGACAAGCTCGATCATAGAGAGCCGTCCCTCGCGTAGGTCATTCCGCAGGGTGTCACTCGCTCTACCCGATATGTCGAAAATCGGGCGGCAGTTTTTGACGGATCCATCCGGTGCTTCCCACTGAATGCGATGGCCGCCGCGATAAAGGTAAGTGAGGAACGGCTGAATCTTGGAGCGCCCAATGCCCGGTGCATCTTCGAGAAGCGCTCGATAGCTAGGAACTCCCACTGCGTTGGGCTTTAGATCAATCGCCATATGTGCTGATACAGCGACGCCTTCGCCATCAAGCTTAGGTTCAGTTCTAAGGTCACCGGTTTCCAAATTCTCAAAGACTGGATCGGTTGCGTTCTTGTCCGCGTAGTTGAAAAGAACGAATAGGATATCGTTCTCCCGATCGAGTTCGATATCGCGGACCCGGATTGCAGCTGTTTCATTCGCGATTAACTGGACAGCTTGGCCAGTCTCATGCGCGACGAAAAGATGATCAAGTTCGTCAGCCAACCAAAGGTTGGGTGCTTCCGGTGGATGACTAGCTAGATGAATTTGCAAATGTACGATCCAGCGAGAGTATAAATCTAGCATAAGGCCCCAATCCAAGACTTTTGGCAGTTTGGCTTGAGTCCGAGAGGGTAATCAACCAAGGTTATTTGTTCTTATTTTGTTCCATAATTTATTGTTGCGTCAGGTTCGGACGTAGATCTAGCGCCCGACCTTTAGACGGCGCTCACCCCAGCACCGGCATCACCTCCACCCCGTCGCAGACGAAGATGGACATATGCGGGTGGCCCTCGAACAGGCGGGCCGCCGCCTCGTGGCTGTCGGCGCGCACCACCATGAAGACGGTCAGCAGGTTGACCACGTCCGTCACTTCGCCGTCGTCGCCGATGCGCTTGGTCGGGCCCAGCGGGCCGCCCTGATAGACGATGGCGTCGCGGTGCGCCTCTTCCCAGGCGGCGACGGCGGCCACGCCGATGCGGGCCGTCTCGGCCTGCTCGGCCTCGCTCATGGCGCGCCATGCCCGCCATTTGGGGCCGGTCTTGTCGCTGGTGAAGACGGCCAGGTAATGGGTCTCGGCGCTCATCGAAGCCTCCCGTTTGCGGGAGGGTCGGACTTTCGTGCGTGTCGGGCAAGCGGGACCGGTTCCTTCTCCCCTTGAGGGAGAAGGTGGGCGCCGGAGGCGCTCGGATGAGGGGTGTCAGCGCTGAGGGGGCAGGAAGAAGAATGGCGGCGCCTGAGCGAGCAAGCGGCGGCGTCGTCACCCCTCATCCGTCATGCTCCGCACGACACCTTCTCCCACAAGGGGAGAAGGAAGAACGCGCTCAAGCAGCGAGCGACTTTAGATGTGAATAGCGTGCCCCAAGGCCCGCAGGCTGGCCTCGTGGAAGGCCTCGCCCAGGGTCGGGTGGACGTGGATGGTCCCGGCCACGTCTTCCAGCACGGCGCCCATTTCCAGCATCTGGGCGAAGCTGTTGGACATCTCGGACACGTGCTGGCCGACGGCCTGGATGCCCAGGATGCGGTGGTCGGTCTTGGAGGCGATGACGCGGACGAAGCCGCCGTCCTCGCCGGCCTCGATGGCCAGGGCGCGGCCGATGGCGGCGAAGGGGAAGACGGCCTGGATCACGTCGTCGCGGCCCTCGATGTCCTGCGGACCCAGGCCCGCCGAGACGATTTCCGGCTCGGTGAAGCAGACGGCGGCGATGGTTACGGGATCGAAGACGCGGTCATGGCCCGCGATGATTTCCGCCACGACCTCGCCCTGGGCCGAGCCCTTGTGCGCCAGCATGGGTTCGCCGGTCAGGTCGCCGACGGCCCAGACGTTCTTCATGCTGGTGGCGCAGCGCTTGTCGATCTTGACGAACGGGCCGTCCATGGCCACGCCCATGGTCTCCAGACCCCAGCCCTTGGTGCGCGGACGACGGCCGACCGTCACCAGCACCTTGTCGGCGTCCAGCTGCATCGGATTGCCGTCCTTGTCGGTGACGTTCAGCTTGCCGTCCCCAAAGCCCCCGGCGCGGGCGCCGAGGAACAGCTCGACGCCGTGCTTCTCGAGCCACTTCTGCACCGGGTCGGTCAGGGCCTTGTCGTAGAGCGGCAGCAGGCGGTCGGCCATCTCGACGATGGCCACCTCGGCGCCCAACTTGCGGAAGGCGATGCCCAGTTCCAGGCCGATATAGCCGCCGCCGACGACGACCAGCTTCTTGGGCACGTCCGGCAGGCTCAGGGCTTCGGTCGAGGAGATGACGTCGCCGCCAAACGGCAGGAAGGGCAGCTCGACCGGCTCCGACCCCGTGGCCAGGATGACGTGTTCGGCTGTGATGAGGATGGGGCCGTCGGCGGTCTCGACGCGGCAGGTCTTGGCGTCGGTGAACTCGGCCCAGCCCTTGACGACCTTAACCTTGGCCTTCTTCAGCAGGGCGGCGACGCCGGCGTTAAGCTTCTTGACGATGCCGTCCTTCCATTCGACCGTCTTGGACAGGTCGATGGCCGGGGCCGACGCGGTGATGCCCAGGGTGCCGTCGCCAGCGGCTTTCAGCACCGTCTCATACTTGCCCGCGGCGTGGATGATGGCCTTGGACGGAATGCAGCCGACGTTCAGGCAGGTCCCGCCCAGGCCGTCGCCGCCGTCCACCAGCACGGTGTCGAGGCCCAGTTGGCCGCAACGGATGCCCGCGACATAGCCACCGGTGCCGGCGCCGATGATCAGGACTTTGGTTTTGATCTGCTGCATCACACGATCCGCTCATCCCGGCGGACGCCGGGATCCAGTGCTTTGGCCCAAAGCGCAGGCCGATTAATGGGCCGCTTGCCCGGTTCAAGAACTGGGCCCCGGCGTCCGCCGGGGGGAGCGGGAAGGGGAAGCGCTGCTTCCCCTTAGTTCATCCAGAGCGTGGCCGGGTTCTCCAGCAACCCCTTGATGCGTTGCACGAAGACCGCAGCATCATGCCCGTCGACGATGCGGTGATCGAAGCTGGAGCTGAGGTTCATCATCTTGCGGACGACCATCTGGCCGTCCTTGACCACCACGCGTTCGGCGATCTTGTTCGGGCCGACGATGGCGACCTCGGGGTGGTTGATGATCGGCGTGTGAACCACGCCGCCCAGCGTCCCCAGCGAGGTGATGGTGATGGTCGAGCCGGACAGCTCCTCGCGCTTGGCCGAGCCGTCCTTGGCCGCGCCCGAGACGCGGGCGATTTCCAGGGCGGTGGCGTAGGGGTCCAGCGCTTCAGCGTGGCGGACGACCGGCACCATCAGGCCGTTCGGCGTCTGGGCGGCGATGCCCAGGTGCACCGGGGCGTGCGTCGTCAGCACCCCGGCCTCGTCGTCATAGTGGCTGTTGATCGTCGGCTGGTCGCGCAGGGCCACGACGATGGCGCGGGCGATGAAGGGCAGGACGTTCAGCTTGGGCTGGTCCTTGGCCTTGGTCGCGTTCAGGTGGGCGCGCAGCTCCTCCACCGCCGTCATGTCGATTTCCTCGACATAGGTGATGTGCGGGATGCGACGCACGCTCTCGGCCATCTTCTCCGCGATCTTGCGGCGCAGGCCGATGATCTTGGTCTCGGTCGTCCCCTCGGCGCGGGCATAGGTCGAGGCGGTCGATCCGCTGGTCGCGGCGGGCAGGCTGCCACCGCGCGCCACGAAGGCGTCCAGGTCTTCATGCTGGATGCGACCCGCGGGGCCGGAACCCGGCACGAAGGCCAGGTCGATGCCCAGATCGCGGGCGCGGTTGCGCACGGCGGGCGAGGCCAAGGCGCGTTCGCCCGGCTGACGACCGGTCATGGTCGGGACGGGCTTGGCCTCGGCCTTGGGCGCAGGAGCCGGAGCCTTGGCGACCGGCGCAGGCGCGGCCTTTTCAGCTTTGGCGACGGGAGCCACAGCAGCAGCCGGAGCCGCCGCCACATTGCCCTTGCCCTCGACCTTGAAGCTGACCAGAGGCCCGCCGACGGGGACCTGATGGCCCGCGTCGCCGTGCAGGGCGACGACCACGCCGTTGATGGGGCTCGTGATCTCGACGGTGGCCTTGTCGGTCATGATGTCGGCGAGGATCTGATCCTCCTCGACCGCGTCGCCGACCTTGACGTGCCAGCCGACCAGCTCGGCCTCGGCCGTGCCTTCGCCCACGTCGGGCAGTTTGAAGACGTAATTGGCGCCGGCGGCGGCCGGGGCGCTGACCGGGGCGGCTTCCACCTTCGGCGCCTCGACGGCGACCGGGGTCGGCTCGGATTTGGCGGGAGCCGGGGTCGGCTCGGCATCGGCGGCATTGCCCGCGCCCTCGACCTCGAACTCGACCAGGGGGCCGCGCACCGGCAACATCTGGCCCGGCTCGCCGTGGATGGCTGTGACCTTCCCGCTGACCGGGGCGGTGATTTCCACCGTGGCCTTGTCGGTCATGATGTCGGCGACGATCTGGTCTTCCTCGACCAAGTCGCCGACCGCGATGTGCCAGGCGACCAGTTCGGCCTCGGCGGTGCCTTCGCCCACGTCGGGCAGCTTGAAGACGAAACGACCCATCTCAACGAGCCTTTCCTGCTGTTTGGCCAGACATGACGGCTTTCAGGGCGTCGGCCACGCGTTGCGGGCCGGGGAAGTATTCCC
>RCUH01000313.1_pt1 | contig 57350 bp, 46 predicted proteins | sample 2166191 | NCBI WGS metagenome assembly RCUH01 (sample SAMN09932848, study PRJNA488358) | compost metagenome | feature: garden; material: soil; isolation source: compost soil in an enriched community after 214 h of incubation | place: Germany: Experimental Botanical Garden Goettingen | collected... | reverse complement strand
GTGTGGATCTATTGACATCAACCAATCCCAAGCCCAAGCTGCAGATGCAAACCCGAAGAATGCGATGTAACCAACATTCCAGCTGTACAAGCTTGCATAGATTTTTCTATCACCTTTGTTCTCATCTACTTTTTTGGAGATACTTTTCAGTTTCCATACGAAGAATGAAGCTCCAACAGTATAGATCAAAGTTCTAACAATATAGAAAGGGATATTTAGGAATTTCGATTTTTCGTATAAGATAATATCAAACTCTGGAGAATTAGGATCTGTCAATTCCGGATCCATCCAATGGAACAAATGTCCAGCTCCCGTTGCATTCAGAATGGTAAGGATCAATAAAAGTGCACCTCCATAAGGAATGAAAGATGCCACAGCTTCCATCACTCTTGTCACAATAATAGACCAACCTGCGTGAGCCGCGTGCTGAATACTATAGAAGAACAAAGCACAACAGCTAATTCCAAAGAAGAATACTGAAAAAGTGTGAAGTGCAGCAAGAGGCTGATTATGAATCTGATGTTTAGCGTGTTCCAAATGAGCATCGTGATCTTGAGGCCCCACTAACTCGCTAGAGTGAGATGGTGCTTCGTGACCTTTTGAATGAACAGAATCCATCCAATGAGAAATTGTAGTATCATCCAAACTATGGTTAAGACCATAACCAATCCCGAATAAAACAACTCCTACAACAATGAGTATGATAGAATACAATTTTAATTTAGGTGAAAAACTATACATTTTTTTCTTTTTTTATTTAGCATTGGTTTTAGCTTCTGTTGCTGGTGCAGCGGAAGTTGTTTCTGTCGTAGCTGGAGTTGCTGGTGCAGCAGCCGCAGTTGTAGCCGTTGGCGCTTTGAAAGTATTGTAAACATACAAAGCCACTCTCCATCTGTCACCTACATTAAGTTGTCCTGCGTAAGATCCCATCGCGTTTCTACCATTTGTCAAAACATAATGTATAGAACCGATTGTAATCTCTCTATCAGCATATTTCGGAACGCCTGAGTAAGCACCGCTCAGCACGATTGGTCCTTGTCCATCACCACCAGTACCGTGGCAAGCTGAACAAGTTTTATCATACAAAGACTTACCTCGAGCCAAATCTTTCTCAAGATTTTCAGCTTTTAGTGGAGAAGCTGTAATTGCTTTTGCCGCTTCATATCCTGCATTGTACTCGTCCATATTTTTTGGAAGAGTTTCCTCACTTACGATTCCATCTCTGTTTTGAGGAACAGAACCTTCTACTGGAGAAAGACCTGTTGCACCGCCATTGGCAACAAAAGCTGGGATTTCGTTTTCGTGATCAGAATAAGCATCCTTAGCTTTCATCAAAGGATCATAAGCTACAGGAAAATACATATCTGGAAAATACACCAAAGGTGGATTGTCTTTTGGACCACCGCAAGAATTCAGTAAAACAGTAGTTAAACCAAAGATTGCCGTAATTTTTAATATACTATTCTTCATCTTAAGCATCTTTAACTGTTATTTCTTCAACACCTGTATCTATCAACAGTTGTTTTATCGTTTCAACATCATCAGAAACAAACTCCATCATAAACTTGTCATCCGTAGTTCTTGGATCTGGATTCTGAGGTTTTGCGCCTGGATACATTTTGTTTCTTACCAAGAAAGTCAATGACATCAAGTGAGCAGAACAGAATACCATTAATTCAAACATTGGATCTACGAAAGCCGGCATATTGTGCAACCAGTCAAATGATGGTTTACCACCAATATTCTGAGGCCAGTCGTGGTTCATGATCCAAGCAGTCAAAGTAATCCCAATTGTAACTCCATAACAAGCATAGATAAATGCTGCGTCAGAAATTCTGGTTTTCTTTAATCCAAGTGCTTTATCTAATCCGTGAACAGGAAACGGCGTGTAAACTTCGTTTATACTGATTCCTTTATCTGTAAAGGCTTTTACGCCGTGCAACAAATCATCGTCGTCGCCGTAAAGTCCGTATATAATTTTAGTGGTGCTCATCTCCTTCTTTTGCTTTATAAGTTTCACCGGAAATTTTCAAAATACTCTTCAATTCTGCCTGTGCAATTACAGGGAACGTTCTTGCATATAGAAGGAACAATACTCCAAAGAATCCAATCGTTCCAAGATATACACCAACGTCAATGATAGTCGGCATAAACATCGTCCAAGATGATGGTAAGTAATCTCTTGACAAGTTGATTACAATAATGTCAAAACGCTCAAACCACATTCCGATATTAATGATTAATGCAATGATGAATGTCCAGAAGATGTTAGTCCTAACTTTCTTGAACCAGAATGCAGCAGGGACAACTAGATTACAAATAATCAATGCCCAGAATGCCCACCAGTAAGGACCTGTTGCAGCTCCAGGAGATAGATATGTAAAATCTTCAAATCTAGATCCTGAGTACCAACCGATGAAATATTCAGTTGCGTAAGCTACAGTTACCATTCCACCAGTTACTACAATTACGATGTTCATAATTTCGATATGATACAATGTGATATAGTCTTCCAAGTGGCAAACTTTTCTAGCAACCAACAATAGTGTTTGTACCATTGCAAATCCAGAGAAGATAGCTCCTGCTACGAAATATGGTGGATAAATGGTTGAGTGCCAACCTTTGATTACCGACGTTGCAAAGTCAAATGATACCGTGGTGTGTACCGAGAATACAAGTGGTGTTGCCAAACCTGCTAGTACCAAAGATAACTCTTCGAATCTCTGCCAGTGTTTTGCTTTACCTCCCCAACCAAATGCAAGGATTGTATAAATCTTTTTGTTGAATGGAGTTTTTGCCCTATCTCTGATCATTGCGAAATCCGGAATCAATCCCATAAACCAGAATACAACTGATACCGAGAAATAAGTCGAGATTGCAAATACATCCCAAAGTAGTGGTGAGTTGAAGTTAACCCAAAGAGATCCGAACTGGTTTGGCAAAGGGAAAACCCAATATCCAACCCAAACTCTACCCATGTGGATCACTGGGAAGATGGCCGCCTGACAAACTGCGAAGATCGTCATCGCTTCTGCAGAACGGTTTACAGACATTCTCCATCTTTGTCTAAATAATAATAGTACTGCAGAGATCAATGTTCCTGCGTGACCAATACCTACCCACCAAACGAAATTGGTAATATCCCAACCCCAGTTAATGGTTCTGTTTAGTCCCCAGGCACCGATTCCGGTTCCGATGGTGTATGCAATACAACCAAATCCGTAAACAAACAGAATCAAAGCGGCATACAATGATGCCCACCATAATTTCCCTGCGCGTTCTTCGATAGGTCTTGCGATATCCTCTGTGATATCGTGATAAGTCTTGTGACCAATAATTAAAGGTTCCCTTATCGGAGCTTCGTAATGTCCTGACATTTTTTACCTATTTATTATTTAAACTTTCTTTTCTGTTTCTGATTTTTGCGTGATAGAACACGTTTGGTTTTGTACCAATCTCTTCTAACAACACGTATTTTCTCTCGCTGTTGAACAAGCTACGAACTTCGGAAGCCACATCATTCATATCTCCAAACTTAAGTGATCCTGTAGAACAAGCATTAGCACAAGCAACCTGAAATTCTCCATCTTGAACTCTTCTACCATCTTTCTTAGCTTCAAGAATTGTAGATTGAGTCATTTGGATACACATAGAACATTTCTCCATTACCCCTCTTGTTCTTGTAACAACATCTGGGTTAAGAACCATTCTTCCTAAGTCATTGTTCATATTGAAGTCAAACTTGTCATTCAACGCATAGTTGAACCAGTTGAATCTTCTTACTTTATAAGGACAGTTGTTTGCACAATATCTTGTACCGATACATCTGTTATAAGCCATTTGGTTTTGACCTTGCTTCCCGTGGGATGTTGCCGCAACTGGACAAACAGTTTCACAAGGTGCGTGGTTACAGTGCTGACACATTACCGGCTGGAAGATCACGTCTGGATTATCAGCTGGGTGATTCAAAATACCTTCTGTGAAAGGACCACCGTAAAGTTGAGCCGCATTAAGACCTCTGTCAATTTGCTCTTTTGTCTCGATTTTTTCGATTGCAGAGTAGTAACGGTCAATTCTCAACCAGTACATATCTCTAGACATTCTGATCTCATCTTTACCTACAACAGCAACGTTGTTCTCTGCCTGACATGCTACAACACAGGCACCACAACCGGTACAAGAGTTAAGGTCAACAGAAAGGTTAAAGTGAGGACCATCTGTATCATCATAAGAATCCCAAAGATCAATTTTTCCAATTGGAAGTTCGCCACCAATCGTGTGCATCTCTAATGGTTTGTTCCAATGATCTACTGGTTTGTTGATGAAATCTTCTAAAGAAACTTCTTTAGCAATCTCATAACGTCCCATCAATGTATTCTGAAGCTGCATTCCTGCAAACTCATAATCATCTCCAGTTTTTTCAATTTTTACATTAGTAAGAACTGTGTTGTAACCGTCGAATATTGGATAAGCGTTGATTCCTGTTTCAGCAACTTTACCAGATCCTTTTTTACCATATCCAAGTGCAAGACCCAAAGATCCTTCTGCTTGTCCTGGTTGGATAAATACAGGAACATTTTCAAGAACAACTCCATTTGCTGTTAATTTAACAGTGTCTCCATCCAACTGCATTCTTCCATTAAGGCTATTTTCAAGACCTAAAGCTTCTGCATCTTTTGGTGAAATGGTTAGGTAGTTATCCCAAGACAATCTAGAAATTGGATCTGGAAGCTCCATCAACCAAGGATTGTTAGACTGTGTTCCGTCTCCGATTGCAGGTTTTGTATAAAGTTGTAATTCTAATTGATTGGATTTGAAAGCTGACAACTCTGCAACAGCCTGAGCTGCATTTCCGCCTGAGTAAGCTAATCCTGTAGAAAGTCCTCCAGCAGCAAATCCATTATATAGATTTTTATTGAAAGAAAGACCTCCATTCAGCGTTAAAGCATTTGCTTTAAGATAATTGTAATAATTGTTCGCTGGACTGTTTTTTCCATTGATCCAAACCAATAGAGATTCCTCTAATTGTCTTGATTTGAAAATCTTCTGGATTGTTGGCTGCATCAAAGAGTAAGCACCAGTTTCCGGTGTAATATCTCCCCAAGACTCCAACCAATGTGTGGAAGGAATGACTGCTTTTGCAACTTCAAACATTTCATTTTTCTTATCTGTAATTGCTACAGAATAAGGAACTTTTGATAATGCCGCTTTTAAAGCTTGTCCTTTAGCATGAGAATAGATTGGGTTGATATTGTTAGAAATCAAAACACCAACTTGTCCACCATTCAACCAAGATAGAAACTCGTTGAATCTTGCGTTGTCATATTCTTTTAGGAAATTAGCTTTACCAGTGAAAGCTTTAGATCCTAATTTTTGATTAATTAAATGAGCCAAAACGTAAGCCGCTTTAGATCCATCAGCCAAAACAACAGCGTTGCTACCTTTTGCCTGAAGTTCTTTTACGATTTCGCTTGCTACTTTGTCAGCAGTTCCGCCGTTCAATCCGTTGTAAACCTCTACCAAAGTTTTGAAAACAGCACTTGGTTTTAGTCTATATCTCGAATCTGCGTTAGCTCCTGTCAAACTCAAGTTGGATTCAACTTGGATATGTCTTAGCATTTCTGGACCTGGCTTTCTTGCAGCAGCGTAAGAAACTTCTAAGCTAGATGCATTGTAATCTCCTAAGAAATCTGCCTGGAAAGAAACCACCAATTGAGAAGTAGTCAAATCATAAACTGGCAACGCTCTTTGTCCGAAAACTTCCTGAGCCGCATCCAAAGCCGCAGCGTAAGGAATGGCATCATAAGTGATAAGCTCTGCAGAAGGATATTTTGCTTTGAAATCTCCAAACAATTTTTTGAAAGATGGACTTGGGAAAGAATGAGATAATACCACAATCTTTTTACCACCAGCCTGAGATTCTGTAAGTCCTTTGAAGATGAAATCATCAACTTTATCAAATGAATCTTTTTGCTCATCTCCGTTCAAAGTTGGAAACTTCACTTTATCATTATCATAAAGAGAAAGTACACTTGCCTGAGCTCTTGCATTGGTAGTTCCTAAAGAACCCGCTGCAGGATTTGCATCAATTCTGATTGGACGTCCTTCTCTAGTTTTTACTAAAACGCTAGCGAAATCATATCCATCAAAATAAGAAGATGCATAAAAATTAGGGATTCCAGGAATGATGTCATGCGGTTTTACCACATAAGGAATGGTTTTGATAACCGGTGCCTCACAAGCAGCCAATGTAACGGCAGCTGTGGAGAAACCTAATATCTTAAGAAAATCTCTACGAGAAGTTCCTGAATTGTTCTCAGAATCGTCTAAGAATTCTTCAACCGGAATTTCATTCTGGAACTCTTTCAGAGCCAACTTCCCGTTAAGGCTTGGATCTTTTAGTTCGTGAATACTTCTGAATTGTATTTTATTTGAAGCCATTTATACTTCTAATTTTTGTTATTAATAATGACATTTACCACACTCAAGACCTCCAATTGCATCTACAGTGATCTTACTTCCTTCACCATATTGTTTTTTCAACTTATCATGCAGATTTTTGAAGTATTCTTTATTATAACCGTTGTTCATATCTACTTCTGTAGTTCTGTGACATTCTATACACCAACCCATTGTGAAGTTGTTGGCCATCTGAACCACGTTCATTGTATCTATTTTTCCGTGACAAGCTTTACAAACAACATCAATCTTGTTTGCCTGGTCTTTTTGTTTCGCATTGAATCCATTAATGATCGCCTGCTCTCCAGCAACCACGTGTTGAGAGTGATTGAAGTAAACAAAATCTGGCATATTGTGAATTCTTGTCCACTCAACAGGAGTTGTTTTACCCGTGTAAGCTTGCTTAGACTCATCCCATCCTGTCGCAGCGTAGATTTTCTTAATCTCGCCTGTGTAGAAATCTCTATCTTTTCCTGGCTCCAGGTATTTTCCTTTGTACTCAGAAATAGAACGGTGACAGTTCATACAAACATTCATAGAAGGAATCTCTGAAACTTTACCATACTTCGCACTTGAGTGACAAAGCTGACAGTCAATTTTATTTTCTCCTGCGTGGATCTTGTGTGAGAAATAGATCGGTTGCTCAGGAGCGTATCCTTTGTAAACACCAACCCACATCAACCAGTTCCAAACGCCGTAAAGAGCGAATAACGCTAACAAGCCAACCAATCCTTTTCCAATGTAGCTGTACTTTTCGTACAACACAGAGAAAGAACTAAGCGTAGTCGTATTAAGTTCTGATAATTCTGGAGTCTGCTGGATTTTCACCAATTGGCGAATTTTCAACAATAACCAGAACAACAAACCTGCAATTGCAATAAGTGCTGCAATTACAATTTTAGAATTAAGTTCTTGTGCTTTTTGAGCTTCGATAGCTGCAGTGCTATTTACATCTGCATCTCCAGGCGTCTCAGCAACCGCTTCTTCAGCTGGTGGATCTGTCGTGTAAGCCAAGATATCATCAATATCTGTTTCCGAAAGATTCGGGAAAGCAAGCATTTCGGTTTTGTTGAATTTCTCAAAAACCTCATTTGCGTACTTATCGCCAGATGCTCTTAAAGCTTTGTTGTCTTTAATCCATTTGTGAAGCCAATCTGTCTCCAGACCTTGCTCCGTTTTTAATCTGTCAACAACGCCACCAAGTGCCGGTCCAATAACTTGTTTGTCAAGTGCGTGACAAGCTGTACAATTTGCTTTGAACAGTTCTTGCCCTTTTTTTGGATCGCCTTGTGCATAAACAGAAGCGCCGGTTGACAGCAATAAACTAATTGCTATCAGACCCTTTTTGTAATGCTTTCTCCAACTAATCATTTATATAATCTTGGGTTAGTAAATTGTATTGACTATACATTCAATTCCGCAAAAATAGCACTTTAACAAAAATTAAGACGACCTTATCGGATGGTTTTTGTCAATTCTAATTAATTTGTAATTGTTCTAAATAACATCGTTTGCGTTTCATCCAATTTATTTTAAATTTGCTAAAAATAAATATTAAATGAATAATTTGCTTAAGCTTTTCATAATCGCAACGGTGTTCTCTTTTTACCAAATTGATGCTCAATACGTTGTAAAGAAAGACACGCTCTCTGGAACCGAGCTTTCCTTTGCATTAGATGAACGTGTAAATGACGCTTTGGAAAAGATTGAAGACAAATGTGACAGAAATGCCAGTGCTCCCGTAAAAGTTCCGCCAAAGGTTTTGGTCGCCAATCGAGAGCTTACAAATGCTGAGATTTGCAGAAAAAACCCCAAAATTATGGGTTACAAGATCCAAGTTGTCATTGTAAAAAGCAATGAGGAGGCAACCAAAATAAGCACAGAGTTCAGAAATAATTTCCGAAATCTGAAAGTGGAGAAAGATGCGTCGCTAAGACCTAATTATAAAATATTAGCCGGAAGTTACTTCTCTTCCCAAAGTGCATCGGATGATCTTCGAAACATCAAAAAAGTTTATCCGTCTGCCAGAGTCATTCCTTACGCTGTGTTCTGTGTGGAGGCGAAATAGCAAACAATATATCAACCGGATTCAGTTCCGGTTTTTTTATGGTTGAATGGAAAATACAATAGTTCATCAAATCAATTATTTAAATTAATTTTACTTTGTAATTAGTTTTCGCTTATATTCTTATGAAGTTTCTGTTTGCTCTTATTGCGCTTCTTTCGGTATTACAAAATGATACTTCCACAAAACATTGTGATGAACTGATAGCAAAAGGGATCGACGCTTTGCACAAGAAGGAACATACCACGTCACTGAAACTTTTCACTGAAGCCAGGAAACTTTCTGACCAAAATAATTGGTACGAACAGCAATTCATCGCCACAAATTGTATTGGTCTCAATTATTATCAAATGCTGGATTACAGCGAAGCTCTCGATTATTACCTGGAAGCCTACACCATCGCTTTGAAACATCTGAACAGCGACCGAGAGATGACAGTTTTGAACAACATTTCGCTCGTTTATCTAAGGCAAGGCAAACGCAAAGAATCGCAAAAACATCAAAAAAGAGCTTACGATTTGGCGGTTGCGAACAAAGACAGCGTTCGGATTGCTTTGTATGCAGGAAATCTTGCCGACCTTTTCAACCTAGAAAATAATCTGGAGAAGTCGTCTTATTACATTTCTGTAGCTAGGCCAATGGCAAAGGATAATGTTTACGTCCAAAAAACCCTTGACATTGCTGACGCAAAAAATTTCTTCGCAAAAAAGGATTACGACAAAACCATCAATATTCTAAATCCCCTACTCGAAAAACTAAACACACCAGAATACAACGACCACAAAATATCGGCGTTGCTAATGTTGTCCAAAGTTTACGAGGAACAGAAAAATCCCGAATTGGGATTATCATTACTTAAACAAGCTCAGAAAGAAAACTTAAACTACAGCAATCTTCCGGAGATTTTCAATAGATATTCTGACAGTTATTTTTCTAAAGGAGAATATCAAAAGGCAATTGAGTACAAAGATTCCATTTTTGCCGTGAAAGATTCTCTGAATGCGATACAAAACCAGGCAATGTATCAAAACAGCGAGATCAAAATGAAACTTCAGGATTCTCAAAAGGAATTGAACAGTGAGAAAAAATTAAAGTTCTACATTCTCGGATTTTGGATTGCCGTCGTAGCCTTGATTCTTTGGCTGTTCCGAGGTTATCTTTCGAAAAACAGACAAAAAAGAAGACTTGCAGAGAGCAATGAGAAAATCATCGCTTTGGAACTTAAGAATAAGGAAAATTACACTTTGCTTCTCGAAAAACAAATCAAGGAGAAAGAAACCGACGCCCTTCTGGAAAAAGAAAAGCTGAAAAACGAACTTGAAAATAAAAACCGGAAAATAGTTGCCAATGCCATTCATCTTGCTCAGAGAAATGACAAGATTGAAGATTACATTCAACGGTTGAAGGAGCGTCCGGAAATGTTGACAAATCCTTTGCTCGCAAAACAACTCGATCAATTGAAAGAAGTTCTCGCCAAGGAAGACAACAGCGATGATTTCCTCAATCACTTTCAAGAAATCAACAGCAAGTTCATCGCATCATTAAAAGAAAAACATAACGATTTGACTTTGAATGATATCCGATACATTTCCTACATTTATATGAATCTTTCGACAAAAGAGATTGCATCCATCTTCAACATTACGATTGAAGCGTGCAGAAAACGAAAAGAAAGAATCTCGAAAAAACTGAATCTCGAAAATTCCAACGATTTATACGCTTATTTATCAAGCATATAGAGAAATGTCACGTTTTTTCTTATTAAGTCCTGTTTATTCTTGTCATATTTAATTGTTCTCGCCGATACGAAAATATATTTGCGAAACATTTAAATCTAATTGATATGAAGAAAACAGTCTTTACTTTATTTTTTATTCTGTTCGTACAGCTTTACTTTTCGCAAGTAAGCTTTGCAGGAAATCCAGATTACGGTCTGATGAGGAACTTTGTTTATGACAAAACTACGCCTAACAAGATTTACGCAACCACTTACGTTGACTCGCACATTTTGGTTTCCAACGACAATGGCGTCACTTGGAATGTATTATTCACGCTTCCTCTTCCAGAATTCGCACCAGACATTCAGGAGATGCGTCTCACAAATAACGGAACTGCACTAAGTTTCATTGAATTTTTCGGTGGTGGAAGTACTTGGAATAAACTTGTGGTTTTCGATTTACAATCAAAATCCATCAGCAAGGAAATCCCAATCCCACAAGACGAAAACATTTTCGCCATAAAAAATTATTCTCTTATTGATGAGGGAACAACGGATACTGCTCTTATCTTGACAAGTGGCGAGCAGGACAAAGTTTTCAAAACTACAAATGGCGGAAGTAATTGGAATAAAGTTTATGACGCAACCGATCACGAAAGTGTTCTTTTGAACGATGCCATTATGGATCCAAAAAATCCACAAAATCTTTACATTGCTCGAAACGGTGGCGCAGGAAATGAAGACGGCGGTCTTTTCAAATCGACAGACGGTGGTGCGACGTGGACAGAATCTTTGAACGGTCTTATCTTACAATCCATTGACATCGATCCTAACAACAGCAATGTAATTTATGTCGGAACCGGCGTTCTTTGGACTTACCAGGATCAGCATCAAGCAGTTTACAAATCTGTTGACGGCGGAAATACGTGGACTGAGCAAACTCAAATCACTTGGTCTACAGATGAGATGGGACTGAAAAACGTTCCGAAAATCCACATCAACCCGAATGACAGCAATCACGTTTTGATATTGGCTGACGACAGAATTGCTGTTACAACCAATGGCGGAACCACTTGGACAACGACAGAACACGCCGGCTTAACGGACGGACAATCCTATTTCTACGGAATTGGAGCGAACTTCAATCCTTTCAATCTTAATGAAGTTCTGATTGCCAACAATCGTTATCCTAAAATCTCAACAGACAAAGGTGTAACCTTATCGACGCTTAAAAATCCGTTCTTTGAAGGAATGGGAAATCTGAATATCATCAATGACAACGGAACGGACAAGTTGATGTACGGTGTTCAATATGGCTACACCATCAAGAATCTTGAAACCAATGAAGAAAAACCAATCAGTGTTTACCCTTTGAACGAAACTCCGATGGGAGCTCAAATCGGGTTGTTGCACACAGACAAAGACTATCCAGGAAGAGTTTACACTTTTAATTCTTCTTTTATGGGAAGCACAATCAATGTAAGCAATGATTATGGCGCGACAACAATTCCAATCCATTCAACTTTTGACAACGGATTCACATCGGCAGAAACTGATTCTGCAAATCCAAATATCGCTTGGTTGGCAACTTTCAACGGAGTAAATGCGACATTGATCAAAGCTAATTTTGCAAATCCAGACGATGTTCAACTGGAGTTCATCGAGTTACCTTACAACGAAGATTATATTTATGGAATCAAATCCAGCCAAAATAATCCTAACGAAGTTTTGGTAACCGTCGGAAACAAAATCTTGAAAACGACCGATGGTGGAAGCAATTGGACAGAAATTACCATTGGACTACAAGATCTGACTTTGCCAAACATCGCTTTGGGATTGACTCAAAACCCATTGAATTTGAATCAATACACCATCTCTGCATCCAATGGAATCTACACATCTCTCGACGGTGGAAACAACTGGACGAAGATTTACACAGGAATGGTTCATAAAGTTGAGCATTCTACAAAGCAAAATGGTCAGATTGTAGCAGTTGGATACACTTATTTAGATACGTTTCCAAAAGTGATCTATTCAAACGACAACGGAAACACTTGGACAGAAAAAGCTTCAACAAACTATTTCAATACGATTGTGATTTCCGGAGCTGTTCGTTTCGTTGATAATATGAATGCGGAAGTTTATTTGACTTCTCAGTCTCTTGGAATCTTGAAAGACCAAATCAGCCTTGAGGTTTTAGGAAATTCTGACCTTGAGAATCTTAAATCCGGAATCAATGTTTATCCAAATCCAACTAAAGATTTCATTAACATCAAACTGGAAAAAGGTGTTTCGAAGTTCAAAGCGAGCTTGTACAATGCCGCTGGACAAATGTTGCTATCGACAGAGAACAGATCCAGCATTAATATTTCAAACTTGAACACAGGAATCTACTTCTTGACCATCCAACCGGAAAACGGAAAAGCGATTACCAAGAAAATCATTAAGAACTAATTTTCTTAATTTTAATTTATATTCAAAAGCGATTCAGATAGTTCTGAATCGCTTTTTTTATCTGTAATAAGTTTCGAGGAATTGATAAAACTCGGACATTCTGTAAAAATTGGTGAAGCCAAGATAAACGGTCAGAATTAATAATGAACCGTACAAAAATGTAATTGCCAATTTCTTTTCTTTAAAACTGAAAAACAGCCAGCCAATCAACAAAGGATAAACGAAAACGAAATGTCCACCGTAAATGTAAGACGTATGAAGTCCAAATTTTAAAACACAATGAATCAAAACATCAAACAAAAAAGTGACAATGAGCATCCAAACCAACTTGTTTTTGTGATTTTTGAAAACAGCCCAAATTATCATTAATAAAATAATTCCAACGAAAAGATAAGGAACAACGGACGAGTAAACATCCATAAACAAAGCTTTGTAGTAAAAGGTTTTGTCCTTGTTGTGATAGTCCCGAATCTCATAATTGGAGAACAAAATATTCCCGCCGAGAAACCAAGAAGAAATCATATCCCAAAGTGGCGTGACTTTCGGTTTTGAGAATTTGTCGTATTGCTCGCCGGTTTTGTTGAAGAAATTCTGAACGTTAAAATCCAATCTCAACAAAAACAAAAAGATGAAAACGCCCGCAGAAACTGCCATTTTCGAAACTGCAATTCCGATTTTTCTCCAATTCCAAAAGATTTTTTTCTCAAATAGAAACGGAATGTAAACTTTGACAATATTCGTAATCGTCAAACCTCCGATGAAAACAGAACCCAAAATGGATGCGCCAAACGAAATCGTTTTGTCTTCATTGATTCTCTTCGCTGAGTAATAATTGAAAACTGAAAGGAAAAGCAAAGTATAAGTATAGGTTTCCGGCGTGAAACTCAACAAAATATTGGTCACAAACAATCCATAAAAAGCCAAAATCAACAGACTGATTTTGAGCGGAAGTTGGATGATATTATTCAAATATTTGAAAATCTGAACATTGGCCAAACTAATCACACTCGTCGATAACAAAGCCAAAACCAACCGAAAATCTGAATTGTAACGATTTCCCGAAATCCACAATGCAAAATCCCGCATGACATCAAAGAAATAATTGGAAAGCGGATGTCTCTCAAAACCGCCTCCAGTCTGCACAATCGCCCTGTTATCAAAACTGAAATAGCCATCCCACGGAATTCTATCATCGTAAATAATACTGAAATTATCGGCTATAAACCACGCATTGGCGCCATAAGCAATCACGAAAAACAGAAAAATGAAAGCTTCTGTTCTAGTGGATGGAAAAACGATTTTCAGAAAGGATAAAAATTTGTTCAGCAGTTTCAAACTTGAGATATTTTTGCAAAAATAGAGAAAACCCTTTCAGAATTTGAAACTCAGAAAGGGTTTTTATGATTTTACGTCTGAAAAGTGTTTTACTCTTTGATTATCTTTTCAGTTTGAACACCTTTATCCGTTGCGATTTTCACTACATAACTGCCTTTTGGTAGATTTGCAACATTGGTTTCTTTTAGGAAAGATGTCTTTACCAATTGTCCGTTTGTGGAAAAGATTTCAATTTTTTGAAGTTTATCTTCCGTTTGAGTCGTGAGAATGCGACCTACAGGATTTGGATAGATTTTGGTCGTTATTTTTTGCAGATTCAAATCATCTATCCCTAATGCAGCTGTGCTATTTTTCGAAATAATGTGTCTTTCCGGATCAAATTTTACGCCTGTAATTGTAAATGGAACATCAATAGTAAATGACTCATTATTAACAATATTTTCTACAGTCGTATTGTAGATTTGTCCTCCAGACCCAGTAAACTGAATCGGAACCCGCATCTTGAAGAAGCTAACAGAGGAATGAGACTGCGTCTGAGCGATTAATACTCTTACTTTCCCTGAACCTATATTTTGAGCTTTTACATTGTAAATAGGATAACCTTGTTTGTAAATCCAATCATTAAAAAAATCTGCCAGACTGCTTCCATAAACAGCTTCCATATGGGCTATAAAATCTGGTGTCGTTACTGTTTTATAAACTAATGCAGGATCATTGATATAATTTTTTAGTCCTTGCAAAAACAAGGTTTCACCCATTTTATGTCGCAACATATTAAGAACCATTGCTCCTTTGTAATAGGTTAGTCGTGCATTAAAAATATTGTCTTCACTCAAGGCTTGTGCATCTGTAAGATAAACCGCACCGCCTGGTAAAGTCGTGATATAATTTATCATACCAGCTCTATTCGACAACCCACCAGCGTTTCCATCAAAATGTTCTATCAACAATAGATCCATAAAAGTCGCAAAACCTTCATTCAGCCAAATGTCATTCCACGTCGCACAAGTGATTTTGTCGCCAAACCATTGATGCGCCAACTCGTGTTCCATCATATATCTACCATAATCACTTATAAAAGAAACTGTTGGATGTTCCATTCCGCTGTATGTAACTTCTGCGTTTCCGTACTTTTCAGTATGATATGGATAATTTCCGAGTAACGATTCATAAAATGTTATAAAAGAAGGAACTTGAGCCAAATTATTTTTTGCCAAGGTCAAATTCTCGGGATATACGTAATTAACGATCGGAAAGGTATTCGGAGCAGTGCCTCCGGTTTGAGTAAAAGTGCTATAATTTGCAACAGCAACCGATACCAAATAAGCAGGAATAGGATAACTATGATGAAAATGAGTTGTTTTATTAGCCCCCGAAATCACAGGCGGTTCCGGCTCTACACCATTACCAACACTTACATATTGTGCTGGTGAGGTAATATAAAGATCCAGACTTTCTATTTTGTCCGTCATATCTTGTTTGCAAGGCCACCATTCCATATCACCAAATGATTCTGATAATGTATAAAAAGTGGGAGATCCGTTGTGTGTATCAAAAAAAACGTGTCCCGTGTTTGGTGGAACTCCTGTGTATGTAATTTCCACCGTTGCGCTTGTGCCAGCAGATTGTGTACTCGGCAAAGTGATGGTTAATTCTTTCGAACTTTGTGAAAATGAAAGATTTGTATTGTTTTGCTTTACAGAAGAGACCACCATTTGGCTTACCAAATCGAATGTTACCTTGCTCATATCAGACAATGCTGTGTAGCTTGTTGTCACTTTTCCCGCAACATGTCTCACGCTGGGATTTACCGTCAATTCTATCTTGTGATGTCTAACATCATAATTTGCCGTGTTGGGATTGGCTTTTTTATGTAGTACAGTTTTCTTTTCCTTGTGGGCAATCATCTCAATATTTTGCGTCCTTCCTTGAGAAAGCGCCAGCGAAAATGAACCGAGAATCAATAATAGTGAAATTGTGTTTTTTATCATATTTGGTCTTATTAATGTAAAATAAATTAATGTTTTTTTATTAAAAAAATCAAAAATACATATATTTCTATTCAAATTAATAATTTTATGCGAATTTCAATGATTTCCTAATTTATTAAATAAAACCGATGAGTTTGAGATATTAAAATCTAAATATATTGAACAATCTCAGAATGACTGCCCAACTTTGTCAAGGTTTTGAACCTTGACAAGGCTAAATTTTAAGAACTACAAGACAACTGACTACTTCCCGTCTGATTATCATACTTCGAAGGTCGCTTTTTATTGAATTCTGGAAACAGATTTTCGTAAGGATTTTCCAATGCTTTTTTCAGTTTGAAAAACATTTCATAATTCCCATTTTCTGCATCCTGAATTGCTTCGAACAAGAGATAATTTCTGAGAATAAATTTCGGGTTTGTTTTGGACAATAATTCCAAAGATTCGGTTTCTGAGATTCTATTTTTAAGTTTTCTTGCTTGATATTTTTCGATGAAATCTGATAATTTCTTTAATTCAATTTCATTCAGATTTCGGTAAAAAGAATCTTTGAAATCTTCGGTTTTAATATCAGAAATTGGTTTTTCAAGTTGTTGGAAAAATAAAGTGTAATCCAGATTTAAATCCTGCATCGTCTGTTGCCATTCGGTGAAGAACTTTTCATCTTCTGCCAGAACCTCATCAAAACCAAATTTATCCGCCAACATTTTATCGTGTTTCACCCAAAATTGCTTTCCGAAATTATCTAAGATTTTTTCTAAAGCTTCAGCGTCATTAATCAAAGGAAAAATCGCATTTGCCAAAGTCGCCAAATTCCAATGTGAAATTTGACCTTGCTTTCCGAAAGCGTAACGTCTCCCCGGCAAATCCGTTGTGTTTGGCGTAAATTCCAAATCGTAGCCGTCCATCATAGAAAATGGTCCGTAATCTATTGTCAAACCAAGAATTGACATATTATCGGTATTCATCACACCGTGAACGAACCCTACTCGATACCAATCAATTACCATTTTCAAAGTTCTGTCGCAAATAGCTTGAAACCAATCGATATATTTGGTTGGATTATTTTCTGAGGAAACTTCGGAAAAGAAATTTTCAATCGCATAATCTGCCAATTGCTTCAACAAATCAGTTTGATTTCTGGCTGACAACAATTCAAAATGACCAAAACGAAGGAAAGATTCTGCCGTTCTCACCACAACTGCGCCTTGCTCCTTTTGCGGATTCCCAGAATATTGAATATCGCGAATCACATCTTCTCCCGTTTTGGAAAGACTCAAAGCTCGCGTCGTTGGGACGCCGAGATGAAACATCGCTTCACTCATCAGATATTCCCGAATCGAGGAACGCAAAACCGCTCTTCCGTCCGCAGTTCTGGAATATGGTGTTGCTCCGGCGCCTTTCCATTGGATTTCGGTTTGATGATTTCCATTTTGGATTTCACCAGCATAGATTGCTCTTCCATCGCCCAATTGTCCAGCCCAATTCCCGAATTGATGTCCCGCATAAGCTGTCGCATAAGTCTGTACATTTTCGGAAATATTTTGAGCGAATAAAAAATCTCTATCTGTTTGATTTTCAATTTTCCCAAGTCCGATTTCTTCAGAAAGATTTTCATTAAAATCAATTAATTCAGTCTTTTCAAAATCGGCAGGTTTGACTGTACAAAACATAACTTCGGGCGTTTGTCTTTGCATCGTGTTGCCAGAAAAATCACCAGGAAACAGTTTCGTATATTTTTGAGTAATGAGATTGAGCTTCATATTTACAAAAAACCCGCATCAGAAATGCGGGTTATATTTTTATTTATTAAAATCTATATCTTCTCCGGAATTAAGCGTCTCATTGGAATGATCTTCCTTCTTCACGGGTTTTTCTGGGACAATCTGTGTAGGATTTTTCAACTCGTCGATAGATTGCAATCCACCTTCGTCGCCGTATCCATTTCTTAGGTTATTCAAATCGGAACAACTTCCTGTCCAATTGGCTGGCTTGATGAACTTATCCTCAGGAAGAATATTCAAATCTTTATTGGCAAACACTTTTTTCATATAGATTGCCCAAATCGGAAGTCCCATTTTCGCTCCTTGTCCTTCGCCTGTGCTCCAAAAGTGCGTCGCTCTGTCTTCCCAACCAACCCAAACGTCAGTCGCCAGTTTTGGAACAATTCCTACAAACCATCCATCTGAGTTTTTCTGCGTTGTCCCGGTTTTACCTGCGATTTCTACACTTGCAGGTATTCCTCGTCTTCTCAATTCTCCAGAAGCTGTCCCGAATTCCGTTACACCCTTCATCAAATCGAGCATCGTATAAGCGTACATCTCATTCATTACTTCTTTCACGACAGGTTTCACTTCTTTGATAACGCGTCCGTTGGCATCTTCGATCCTCCAAATCATTTCCGGTTTTGTATAGTTTCCGAAATTGGCGAAAGTACTGAACGCTCCTAACATTTCATAAATGGTGATATCAGAAGTACCCAAAGCCATTGGCAAATGTTTATCTATTGGACTTGTCACACCTAAATCTCGTGCAAGCTGGATAACATTTTCCGTTCCTGCCATTTCTGCTAATCTAATTGCCACAGGGTTTAAAGATTTTGCAATACCTTCCTTCATTGTAACGCTTCCGCCACCACCTCTAACATTCCAACTACCTTTTGAATATGAAGCGTTTGAAACGGTAGAACAAGGTGTCATTCCAAGATGCATAATTGCAGTCGCGTAAACAAATGGCTTGAAAGTAGATCCAACCTGACGTTTCCCTTGTTTCACGTGGTCATATTGGAAATGTTGCCAGTTGATCCCACCAACCCAAGCTTTTATGTCGCCCGTTGCAGGTTCCATAGACATCAAACCAGCTTGTGCAATCTGCTTGTGATAACGGATAGAATCCCAAGGTGACATCTCAACTTCTTCTTCGCCTTGCCAAGTAAACCTGGTCATTTTTGTAGGCTCGTGGAAATCAAGCATAATAGAATCTTCAGACATTCCTTCGGCTTTCAATTGTTTGTAACGTCCAGTTCTTTTAACTGCGGACATCATCAAACTATTGATTTGAGTTTTATTAAGATTATAGTATGGACGGTTTGGATTACGTCTCATCTCACCGTCGAAACTTTTTTGAAGATTGGTCAAATGTTCTTGAATAGCTTCCTCTGCATATTTCTGCATTCTGGAATCTAAGGTAATATAGATCTTCAATCCGTTTTTGTAAAGATTGAGTTCTTTTCCAGTTTCTTTTTCGTAAGCCTCAAGATATTGCTGAATCTCTTTTCTAAGATAAAATTTATAATAAGCGGAGTAACCTTCTTCTACAGATTCTATCTCGTGGAAATCTACTGCAATTGGAGTTACAATCGCCTTTTCATAAGTTGAACTATCGATATAACCCGTTTCCAACATTTGTTTGAGCACAACATCTCTTCTGGTTTTGGCTCTTTCGGGATTTCTGTACGGATTATTTCTTCTTGGCGCCTCCAACATAGCTACAAATGTCGCCGCTTCTGGTAAAGTTAGTTGATTAACCGATTTATTAAAATAAACCCTTGACGCCATTTCGATTCCTTTTGCATTGAAAAGAAAATCCATTTTGTTGAAATATAATGCAATGATTTCTTCCTTCGTGTAGCGTTTTTCCAGACTTACAGCAACGCACCATTCTTGAAGTTTTTGAATAGCTCTTTCAATTTTATTTCTTGATGCATTTCCAGTAAACAATAATTTCGCAAGCTGTTGTGTGATAGTAGAACCTCCACCTCTTTCTCCACCAAATCGAATTGCTCTTGCGACTGACTTCAAGTCGATACCAGAATGTTCTTTGAAACGCTCATCTTCTTTTGCTTGTAGCGCATAAACCAAATATGGCGGTAACTGTTTGTAAGTCACTGGTTTGGTTTTCTCTTTTTCGAATTTTCCAAGAAGTACGTTGTCCGAAGAATAAATCTCCGATGCGACGTAGATATCCGGATTTTCCAGCTCTTTCACATCTGGCATATCACCTACAAAACCTTGCGAAACGGCAAAAAACAATCCAGAAATTCCTAAAACCACAGCAAAAAATGCAATCCAAATGAATTTGACCCATTTTCTGATTCCAGATTTTGCTTTCTTCTTGTCTGGCAGAGGAAAAGTTTTATGTTCAGTTTTCTTATTTTCCATTAATAAATTATGGCTTTAAGTTTTGAATTTTAATTCCTAAATCTTCTATTCCCGGCAAAACATCCTTTCGCATTGCCTGAACAACTTTGACAGAATATTTCCCATTTTTTGGAAATTTATAATTGAGTTTGTATTGAAAAGTGATTTCTTTGGCGTCTCCGAAACCTGTCCCAATCCATTCTCCGTTTGGTTTTGCTAACACAAAATTAAGCGTATCTGTTGAGATATTCTTCTTATTCTGTTCGATGCTTGCAATCACTCTTAGGTTGCTGTATGGATAATCATTGTTATTCCGAACCAGCACCATCAGATTTTTCTGATTCTGAGCATCTTTCACATCAAAATCAAAAGTTTGAGCAGTTTTCTTCTTCCATTGATTATTGACGTTATTTACCAAAATAGTTTCGTTTTCATTTTGGCAAGAACTCACAGATAAAAACAGGATAAAAACGACTATTAATCTAAGCATTACCTTCATTTTTCGGCGGAAATTTCTTTTTCGGTTTTTTGAACGGTTTTTTCTGCGTTTTATTTTCCGCTGACGGATTATCTCCTGACTGAACTATTGGCGCAGTCGCTTTGTTTTCGACAGGTTTTTGTTCGTTCTGGCGATTTCTGTTGTCACCTTGTCTCGGGTTTTTATTAGCAACAGGCTGATTTGCATTTGCTTGAACTTTCGGAGCACTACCTTTGTTTTCTACAGGTTTTTGCTCGTTCGGGCGGTTTCTGTTATCTGCTTGTCTTGGATTTTTGTTGTCCGATTGTGGTCTCGCAGGTCTGCTGTCTGGCTGTCTCGGATTATTTTTATCTCTGTTATTATTGTTTGGTCTTGGTTTTCTGTTTTTCTTCTCGAAACGGTCAACGCTGTTTTCCTGAATCAAATCAGAAGTTACCATACGGTTTTCAATAACCTTCACATCTTCCAAAGCTTTCGATTTCTCACCTTTTTTATTGATGGCAATCATCTTTTGAACTTCGAAGATATCGATATCATACCAAGCCATTGAGTTTTCTACATATGCAAACCACATTTTCTTTTTGAAAACATCGATTTTGATGCAGAATGCTCTTCCTTTTTCTGTATTCAAAACTGTACTTGACGATGGGAAATCCCTTAGAACATCAAGATACGTATCCAATTCATAGTTGAGACAACATTTCAGTTTTCCACATTGTCCAGCCAATTTTTGAGGATTGATGCTCAACTGCTGGTAACGCGCCGCATTCGTATTCACAGAACGGAAATCCGTCAACCAAGTAGAACAACAAAGTTCACGACCACAAGATCCAATTCCCCCAACTTTTGCAGATTCTTGACGGAAGCCAATTTGCTTCATATCAATCTTGGTTCTGAAAAGAGAAGCATATTCTTTGATCAACTGTCGGAAATCGATTCGGTTATCTGCGGTGTAATAAAAAGTGACTTTTGAGCCATCACCTTGATATTCAACGTCTGTGATTTTCATTTCGAGATTTAGTCCGTACGCAATTTTACGCGCTTCTACTTTGAGTGCGTTTTCCTTATTTCTAAGGTCTTGCCACGTTTCTACATCTTTTTGATTCGCCAAACGATAGACTTTTTGAAGGCTATCTATGTGAACGTTTTTCTTTTTCATCTGGATTTTCACCAGTTCTCCTGAGAGACTTACTACACCTATATCGTGACCCGGACTGGATTCTACAGCAATAATACTTCCTATATGTAAAGGCAGGTTGTTGACGTTTCTATAATATAATTTACGTTCGTTTTTGAAACGAACTTCCACATATTCTGAACTTTTTGAACCCGAAGGATTAACATCGGAAAGCCAGTCAAAAACACTTAATTTATAACTATTGCCACAAGTATCTACACTACTGCACCCACTGGCACTCTTCGTACCGCAAGAGTGGGAAGAATCGCCGGATGTTTTGCATCCACAACTCATATTTTAATTTTTTTATGTCTGATTGCAAAGTTAATATAAATTTTATTTAAGCTTACCGATTATATTTTTTAAAAATACTTTTTTGTTAATTTTTAGTTAATATAGAATTAATATTGATAAATAATTAACAAAACAACATTAATATTATCATTAATCTAATAGATAAAGTATCATTTTACTATGGTTTACATTAAATTGTTTAAAATTAAACTTACTGAAAAAAAAATTGATATTTAAGTTTAATTAATTATAATTCAACGCAATAACATAACTGGATTATTAAACAATTATTCTTAGAATAGCAATGTTTAACTTTTTTTGTGTTTTTTCGTCATTGTTATTAAAATAATTATAAATTTGGAACATTAATAATAATTATATGAAATCGATGTGATTCAGAGATAATAACGTATCTAATGAGTTTTAGAGAAAAAATATAATGTTAACAAAACAATAAAATCAACATATGAAAAGAATTTTAATGACCGCGGCATTAACAGCCGGAGTAATGGCATACGCAGGAGGATTCCGAGTATCGCTACAGGGTGTAAAGCAGTTGGCAATGGCTCATACCAGTGCTCACGCGGAGGATGCGAGTGTTGCATTTTTCAATCCTGCCGGTATTTCTTTTATTCCTTCAAAACTGAGTGTAGTAGCCGGAGGTTTTGGTGCATCCAACAAAGTGACATTCCAAAATACAAGCACGCTACAACAAGCAGAAACTGACAATCCACTAGGAACGCCAATTTATGCGGCAGTTGCCTATAAGGTTTTGGACAATCTATCATTAGGTTTTAGTTTCTCCACACCTTTCGGAAGCACAATTGAGTGGCCAACGACTTGGGAAGGAGCAGAAATGGTTCAAAAATTAGAATTGAAAAGTTACTATTTCCAACCAATGGTTTCTGTGAAATTGGCGCCTTGGGCATCTTTCGGAGCAAGCTACATCTACGCAAGAGGAAAAGTAGATTGGACAAAAGGCGTAACTCAACTTGGAGGATCTCTTAATTTATTAGACGATGAAGCTACAGGTCACGGTTTTGGATTTGGATTCTACTTCCAGCCAGACAGCCAGTGGGACGTGAGTGTTGCTTACCGTTCTCCTGTTGATATGAAAGCCGAAAACGGAACAGCTACTTTCAATATTTCTTCTGCACTTTATCCAAACATTGGCTTGGCAGCGACTGGCGGTGTTGATCGTTTCAAAGCAACTTTGCCTTTGGTGGACGAATTCACTTTGGGTGCGACTTACAAAGTGACTCCAAAATGGTTAATCTCTGCAGATTTTAACTATCACGGATGGGAAAGATATAGCAAATTGACTTTGGATTTTGAAAATGCTCCAGTTGGAAATCAAGCAGATCCTACAGTATTGGTTTCTCCAAAAAACTTCAAAAATGCGAAGACTTTCAGATTGGGAACTCAATATATGGTGACGGATATGATTGCAGCAAGACTTGGATGGTATTATGACGAGTCGCCGTATGACGATAAAGATTTCATCCCAGAAACGCCTTCTTTCGATTCTTACGTAGTCACAGCTGGTGTTGGATTCAAATTCAACAAATTGGGTGTGGATGTTTCAGGTGCTTATGCAATGCCACAAAGCAGAACATTTAACAATCCTTACTACAACTTTGCAGGACAAGCTAAGGCTAAGGCATTTTACTTTGGTTTAGGATTATCTTATAACGCATTTTAAAAATTAGAATTAATTATGAAAAAGATATTTTTATCAAGTATAGCAGCTTCGCTTTTGTTCGCAGTTAGCTGTCAGAATGATTTTGAAAACAGTACAGAAGATGTGGTAGTAACAGCTGGTGACGCAGATTTCTCAAAATATATTGCGCTTGGAAACTCATTGACTTCTGGATACAGAGATGGCGCATTATATTCCAGTGGACAAGCAGAATCATATCCATCGATGCTTGCTGGACAAATGAAATTGGCAGGCGGAGGAGAATTCTCTCAACCCTTGATGCCAAATGATGTGGGTGGATTCATCGGACTTCCAGGATTTGGAGGGAGATACAATCTTCAATTAGTAGATAAAAAAGACTATACGGGGACTGTTGTAAGTCAAAGCTTATCTCCTGTTCAGGCTCCTGCAGCCGCAAATCTCGATGTTATCGGAGGAGCTGGAAAATCTTTTAGTAATATGGGCGTTCCGGGAGCTAAGTCTTTCCATTTAATCACTCCAGGCTATGGAAACATTGCCAACCTACCAATTGGTGCTGCCAATCCTTACTTTGTGAGATTCGCAACTTCTCCTTCTACAACAGTTTTAGCAGATGCAATGGCGCAGTCTCCAACATTTTTCTCACTTTGGATTGGTGCGAATGATGTATTGTCTTATTCTACTAATGGTGGAACAAATTCTCAAACTGTGGGAGGTGTAACAACTTACACACAAGCAACGGATCAAAAAGACAATCCTAATCCTGCAACATATAGATCTAATGATATCTCAGATCCTGCATTAGTTGCAGGCGCAATCAAGACTGTTTTAGATGGATTAAAAAGCAAAGGTGCTACAAAAGGTGCTATTGCGAACATTCCTTATGTAACATCTATTCCATACTTTACAACCGTTCCTTACAATCCGGTCCCACTTGCCGCAGCATCTGCCGCCAGCCTAAATGCAAACTTTACAAATATAAATAGTGCATTAGCTGGCGCTGGACAGCCAAAGAGATTTATTACTTTAACTGCATCAGCTAATAATCCTGTATTAATCATCGACAAGAGTTTATTGGATATTTCAACCTTCCTTCCTCCACAATATGCAATGTATGGACAGGCAAGACATGCAACCGCAGAGGATTTAATTTTGTTACCAGCTTCATCTATCATTGGAATAGACCCTACAACAGGATTACCGCCAGCTCCAACTTCACAAACGATTGGAGGTGTTACAATTCCACTTGCAGATCAGTTGGTTTTGACGAAAACAGAAGGAGCAAAAGTACAAGTGGCAACAGAGGCATACAACACGGCTATCAAAGGTTTAGCTGATTCTTATGGTTTGGCTTTCGTAGATGCCAATGCTAAAATGAAAGAGTTAAACTCAGCATCAGGAATCCAATGGGATGGTGTAAAGTACACTGCGAAATTTGTAACTGGTGGTGCATTCTCTCTTGATGGTGTACATCCATTAGGGCGTGGTTACGCAATCATTGCTAACGAATTCCTTAAAGCCATCAATACCAAATACAGATCGAATCTTCCTATGGTAAGTCCAAACTCCTACTCTGGCGTTAAGTTTCCATAAGAAAAATTAATATTCTAAAAAGCCGTCTCGTTTCTTGAACAAGACGGCTTTTTTATTTGATGATTAATATTATTTCTGAGTTATAAAATTTTGATTATTTTTACACTATGCTTTCAAAAAGAGTCAAATACGCTATCAAAACTTTGCTATTCATCAATAGGAAGGACAATTCGTCTTTATATTCGGCAAAAAAAATATCGGAGAACGAACGTATTCCGCTCAAATTTTTGGAGCAAATCCTCCGAGAATTGAAACAAAACAAAATTCTCAAAAGCGAACGTGGCGCAGAAGGTGGTTACACTTTTATGAAAGATCCGGCAGACATCAAGGTTTTGGATGTCATCAGAATCGTGGATGGACCGGTCGCAATGTTGCCTTGTGCTTCTCTTAATTTCTATGAAAAATGCGCGGACTGCACAGACGAAGCCACTTGTAGCATCAGAAAATTACTGATCAACGTTCGTGACAATATGTTGCCCATCTTGGACACCAGCATTGCTGATATGACAAAATCTGAGAATTTCCCTATTTAATATTCAAACCCGAATATTTAAAACAAACTAAAACTATTAAAACTAATTTATACTAATGAAAAAAACTATTAGCTTTTTTGCCTTGACCATTCTTGGCATTACGGGAATCTACGCCCAAACTGAAACGTCAACGTCTGAAAGAAAAAATGATGTGTTGATCAGTCCAATAGAATTGATTGCATCACCTCTTCTAAATGTTTCCTATGAGAGACTATTTAGAGAAAATATGGGAGTCGGTATCAATGGGATGTTTTACTTTGGAAATAATGACAGGTACGATGACTCTACTTTTTCGCAAGTCTCACCATTTTACAGAATGTACTTCGGAAAAAAATATGGTGCAGGATTTTTTGTGGAAGGCTTTGTCCCGATTACCAGTACAAAAGATTATTATTACAACTACGTTTACAATGACTATGATCCAAACAATTCACTGCCTTATTACGAACCAAAAAGAAGAACAACTGTCGGCATCGGGATTGGACTTGGTGGTAAATGGGTTACAAGAAATAATATCGTTTTTGAAGTGAGTGGCGGACTTGCCAGAAGATTTGGAAGCAATTACGATAACTACGATTTCTACGACGGCGATAATCTTACTGGCAAAGGAATGTTGGGGATTGGATACCGTTTCTAATACATCGATTTTATCATTAATGAATAAAAAAAGTTTAGTTTTGTGCTAAACTTTTTACGTTATGTTCACCGACGATTATTTTATGAAAATGGCTTTTCAGGAAGCTCAACTGGCCTTGGAAAAAGATGAAGTTCCGATTGGCTGTGTCATCGTTTCCAATAATAGAGTCATTGCAAAATCTCATAATCTCACAGAAACGCTGAATGATGTTACCGCTCACGCAGAAATGCAGGCCATCACCTCTGGGGCGAATTATCTCGGTGGAAAATATCTTCAGAATTGTACAATGTATGTCACTTTGGAACCTTGCGTGATGTGTGCCGGTGCGCTCAATTGGTCTCAAATCACAAAAGTGGTAATTGGTACAAGAGATGAGCAAAGAGGTTTTATTAATAAAGGTTTATCGCTTCATCCAAAGACAGAAGTCGTAACAGGAATTATGGAAAATGAATGTTCCGAAATTGTAAAATTTTTTTTTAAAAGCAAAAGATAACCAATGAAAATCTCCTATTTGGACCATCTCGTTTTAACTGTTTCTAATATTGATGACAGTGTTGATTTTTACACAAAAGTGCTCGGTTTTGAATTGGTGATTTTCAATGATAGAAAGGCTCTAAAATTCGGAAATCAAAAAATTAATCTTCATCAAAAAGGAAAAGAATTTGAGCCAAAGGCTGAAAATGCAACAACTGGTTCTGCAGATCTTTGCTTCATCGCCGAAACCAAAGTCGAAGATATTTTATCAGAATTAAAACAAAAAGACATCAAAATCATCGAAGGCATTGTAGAAAGAACTGGCGCAATTGGAAAAATCAAATCAATCTATTTCCGCGATCCAGATTTTAACCTCATCGAAGTTAGCAATTACATCAAGTAAATTCTAATTCTCTACAAATCTTTACCAAGAAAATACAATCCTTTCAAAGTGTGAAGCCTGTCGCCAATATTAATTTTATCTGTCAAAGGTTTGTAAACGTGGCTCACTCCGCCGGTTGCGATAACAAAGCAATTATCCTGAACCTCATCATTAATCCTATCAATAAAACCTTCTACCATTCCGAGAAACCCATAAACCATTCCGCTTTGCATACAACTGATGGTGTCCAATCCCAAAACAGTTTTCGGTTTTACCAGTTCTATTTCCGGCAATTGCGCCGTTCCTTGAATTAGGCTATTGAGTGACGTAATGATTCCCGGAGCGATAATCACGCCTAGCGTTTCACCATTTTCATCCAGGCAACTTGCTGTGAGTGCAGTGCCAAAATCCAAAATAATTTTCTTCTGTTTCGGGTATAGATTGTGCGCGGCCACGAGGTTGGCGTAAATATCAGTTCCCATTTGTTTGGATTTCGGAATCACACCGGAAGGCGTATTTCTGTCCACGATGACAGGCGGTTTCTGATGGATTTTCCTGACTGCACTTGCAATCACCTTCGTCAACTGAGGCACTACAGATCCGATGATGATTTTCTCAATTTTCTCAACATCAATTTTATATGTTTGATACAACATCAAAATCTGAACATACAGTTCGTCCGTCGTTTTGTAAGGTTTTGTGTTGATGACCCACGAGATGTCACAATTGTCATCATCAAACAAACCAAAGCGGATATTGGTGTTTCCTATGTTGATTACGATGCTGTTCATTTCTTATTTTTTGTCCGAAGTCCGATGCTGGAAGACGGAAGTTTTTAAAATTGCTTTAATTGTTGCGATATCGAAGTTAAATCTTCCAACTTCTGACATCCATCTTCCAGCTTCTACTACTTTACTTCCAGATAATTATCCTCAGGACTTACATCTGCCAAACGCTGACTGAAGTCAATTCCCATTGCTGACAATTGAGATTTGGTGTAAGGAATCGTGAAGCTGTATTCCTGTTGCGTCCAAGCCCAATAAGGCAACGTCTTGAACGGTCCATAAATGTCTTTCGATTTCCAAGTTCTTGTAAGACTTGATGGAATATTATAATTAATGACCTTCTTGTCTTTCGTCAAAATACTAAAGTCGATTGGCATCGGAACGCCACCTTTATTGATTAAAGTAATTGTCGTAGATTCTGGGTCATACTTCACATTTTTAATCCCATAATCAATGGTTTTTGTGGTGTTGATCCAATAGTGTTGGAACCACTTCAAATCCATTCCAGAGATTTGCTGTGCGATGTGGATAAAATCTCTTTCTGTCGGGTGTTTCATTGCCCAATCGTCGTAATATTTTATCATAATTCGGTTGAGATTTTCTTCCCCAACAATGTAACCCAACTGCACCAGAAACATTTCACCTTTGATGTAACTTGCATAGGTGTAAGCCGTTCCGTTGTCGTGATGGTCTGCCAACCAAACTGCAGGTTCCTCTTTTCCGGATTTTGTAAAATTAATATAAGCTCGGATAGCATCTGTAAATGGATTTGGTTTGGAATCTTTTGGCGGGAACAATCTGTAGGACACAAAATCTTCTGCATATTGCGTGAAACCTTCATCCATCCAAGGTCTTACACTTTCATTGGTCGCAAACATCTGCTGAAACCAAGAGTGTGCACCTTCGTGGAACATCAGTCCACAAAGTCCTTCCAAAGTTGTCGCTTCTCCCAAAATCATTGTGCACATTCCGTATTCCATTCCGCCATCGCCACCTTGGATGAAGGAATAACTTGGCCATTTGTAACGTCCGAAAGTAGCGTTCATCAACTGGAAATATTTGGTGATGTAAGGTTTCGCCTCTTCCCAATATTTTGTTTTTTCAGATTTTTGATAGACTAAGAAAACCTTTGGTCCATCCAAAATCGGAAAACTTTCAACAGTGTAATCTCTGTCCGCCGCCCAGGCAAAGTCCAGAATATTTTTGGCTGTCCATTTCCAATTTACTTTGTTGGCAATGTCAGGTTTTACCTCAGCACTTTTGTTGTAGCCTTTTACATCATTTGGATTTTCAAGATTTCCACCAGCGCCGATGACATAATCTTTATCGATTTTGATATTCACTTCGTAATCAGAAAATGGTGCGTGGAATTCTCTCCCGATGTAATCAAAAGTTGCCCAACCGTCATAATCATATTCAGCGATTTTCGGATACCATTGGCTCATCGTCATATCGATTCCTTCGCGGTTATTTCGTCCGCTTCTTCGGATTTGCATCGGGATTACGGCGTCCCATTCCATTGTGAAAGTGGTAGAAGAATTTGGTTTGATAGCTTCAGCCAAATAAACTTTCATAATAGTTCCCTGAATCTCAAACTTCAAATCTTTTCCGTTCTGCTTTATCCAACGAATGTTTTGAGCGCCTTCTTCGTTCTTAGGAATTTCGGACAATCTGGAAATCACCGTATTTCCAACTCGTTTTGCCAATCTTCCATCTGCATTCACACCTTGACCTGCCACACGCTGATCCATCATAGATCCAACTTTGAACGCGTTCCAATACAAATGGAAATACGCCACTCTCAACTCATCCGGCGAATTGTTTTGATATTGCAAAGTCTGTTTCCCTTGGTATGTGAAGTTGGCCGCATCCACATCAATATCCATTTTGTATTTTGCATATTGCTGGGAGTAAGCGTTTTGCTGAGCAAAAGAGAATAACGAACAAAGAGTAAAGAGAAAAGAAATTTTCAGTTTTTTCATAGAAATATATTTATCAACCTTTAGAGATTTGACGCTCATAATGGTTTTCTATTTTTAATTGTCTCAAAAATACTAAGTTTTTGTTGAATGGCAAGTGGAAAGGCGGGGAAGGTTGGGTTGTGATTGGAAATTTTGTAGATTTGAGTAGATATATTCTAAAATGAAAAAAACGTTAACCATTTTAAGCATTACAATATCATTTTTAGCCCTTTCTCAAACAAAATACTATCAGAACAAAAATGGAAAAGTTCTTGATAAAAAGGCTTACGACAAAGAAAAACAAAATAAACTAAAAGATGTACACAATCAATTTGGTAAGGATTTCGATTTTGAAGAAGATTTAGATTTAAAGAGATCCACGAAAGATAGTATAGTGTATTCTTTCGAATTCAATATACTTCCTTTGGAATTGAAATTGGAAAAAGAAAGATTGAATAAATTTAAAAACAAAAAATTCGTTGTTGATAATTTAGAGTTTCTTAATCCAGAAGACAGACAAAAATTAGATTTGAGTAAACCTACCTTTATTAATTTTTGGTTTACGAGTTGTCCACCTTGCATCCAAGAAATGCCAGCTTTGAATGAATTGAAAGAGAAGTACAGTGATAAAATTAATTTTATTTCAATTACGTTCAATACGAAAGAGCAGGTCACGAAATTTTTGACAAAATATGATTTCAAATTTGCTCACATTACTAATCAGCAAAAACTCATTGATTCTTACGGAATTAGTGGATATCCTAAATCATTTCTTTTGGATAAAAATCAGAATTTAATTTATATTGAAGATGGATTACCTAGTAAAGAATATGAAAATGCATACCAATTAATAATGGGTAAAATGGAAACAAAAATCAATAAATTATTATAAAAGATCCACTGAATCAAATGCAGCCCGACTTGAGCGGAAATCCTTTTTTGAGTGTATTCAAGTTCTATTTAAACTGAAATCGTCTGCAAAAAAGATTGACTTCGTCGAACCACTTCGTTAGGTTTGGGAGTGGAAGGCGGAAATAGCTGCCCAAATAAAAGACATTTTCACTCAAGACTTAACATAAAATTTCAAGTATTAAAATCTTAAAACTCAACTTCAACATTGGTAAACTCGAAAAATTGTTAGTTTGTAATGATGATTTTCGGATCTTCAAAATTATTTGACAGCAGTTTAAAAAATCTTTTAAAATCAGCTGTAAAAGCATCATCAGCCATTCAAAACATTAAAATAAAAGTCTATTTCCCGTTTATTTTATTTTTCTATATTTAGTTAAATCAATATTCGAGTTTATGAGACAGTGCCTTATCATATTTAGTGTTTTAATTTCTTTCGTTAGTTTTTCTCAGAATGTCAAATTCAAAGATGCTTATTCCAAAGCGTTCAAAATCGGAACTGCTGTGAATGACGAAATTGTTACGGGGAAAGATAAAAAACAGCAGGATATTGTCCTTCAACATTTCAATACGATAACGCCGGAAAACTGTATGAAAGCCGAAGTTGTGAACCCACTTCCCGGGAAATTCGATTTTTCGCAGGCGGATGCTTTTGTGGAATTTGGTTTGAAAAATAAAATGTTCATCGTAGGTCATACTTTGGTCTGGAAAAATCAAACACCGGACTGGTTCTTTAAAAACGAGGATGGAACTCAAAAAACCAAAGAACAAACCAAAGAACGTCTGCACGACCATATCAAACTGGTTGCAAGCCGATATGCTGGGAAATTGCAAGCTTGGGACGTTGTGAATGAAGTGATTGATGACGATGGCAGCTACCGTAACGAAGGATGGGCAAAAGGAATTGGCGACGGCGATGAACTGATGAGATTGTCTTTCCAATATGCTGCGAAATATGCGCCTAACACAGAACTATATTACAACGACTTCAATGCGTGGCGACCAGAAAAAGTGAAAGGCATCGTACGAATGGTAAAAATGTTGCAAACTGCCGGAATCCGAATTGATGGCATCGGCATCCAAGGTCATTGGGGACTGAATTTCCCTAAGAATCAATATATCGAAGATGCTATCGATGCTTACGCGGCCTGCGGAATCAAAGTGATGATCACGGAAATTGATGTGGATGTTTTGCCTGTGACAAAGGAAGGACAAATCATTGGTCAGGCTTTCACGCACAAGCAGTTTCAGAACGAGGAATTCAAAACATTTTTGGATCCTTACGTCAACGGACTTCCAAAAGATATTGATGATAAACTTGCCGACAGATATGCTGAATTGTTCCAAATTTTCTACAAAAAAAGAGATAAACTGGACCGCGTTACAACCTGGGGGATGAAGGACGAAATGTCTTGGAAAAACGATTATCCAATTCCCGGAAGAACCAATTATCCGCTACTTTGGGACAGAAATGGAAATCCGAAAAAAGCGTTGCAAAAAGTGATTGACGTTCCTAAGAAATAGATTTTGTTTATGAATTTAACTTTCGCTGATTTGGCAGATTGAGCAGATTTTGAACAATTTTAATCTGCCAAATCAGCTTAATCTGCGAGAGACTTATCCTATTTTTCAAATTTAATTAATTCTAAAAACCGGATAAAGCCGATGCGTTTTCTCATAATATTCGGAATGTTTGTAAACCCAATCCAATTGAGCTTCACCGTCTTGGGCAAATTTTGGATTAATGGATTTTTCCATTTCGAAAGCGGTTTTCAAAGCTTTGTTGTCTTTCAGAAGTTGGCTCGCTGTATCCTCGAAAGCATAAGCCGAATAATATTCTTTCTGACCGAGAATCGCATCGAAGAAATTCCAGTTGAAGTAAGAATCCACCGCTTCCGGCTCCAAAGTTTCTAAGAGAAATTTCACGCCGTCTTGATTTAGCGGAACTAGAAAATCCCCTGCGCGAAATTTCATTTTTCCAGAATTTTTGGTCACAAATGTGTCATAATGCAGATAATGACCTTCGTAAGGATTTGGAACGGTTTTGAAATCTTTAATCCTGTAACTTTCCACCGAAATTGCAGAATCTTGTTTTAAAGGAATCATTTTGATTTGGTTAAGTTTCATTAAATCAATCACTTTCCATTCTGATTGTGGGATGACGTAATATTTTGGGATCGTGACTTCTTTTGCAGGAACGTAAGTGTTGTAATATTTCACTGGATTGGAAAACGGCGATTTTCTGTCGTACCAAAGTCTGGTTTTTCCGGAAACGTCGCTTGGTTTATATTTCGCTTCAAAACCTTTGAAATCAATCGTTTCGTATTTTGTAGAATCTAGTTTCCAGGCAATCGCATATTGGTTTCCGACTTTGTACTGTTTCAGGTTTTCAGCTCGTTTTTGCTGAATGGTTTTGTAATTTTCATCGATATAATTAATGTTATCCACCATATAATCGTAAGTCACTTTCACGCGGTCTTTGTACGGCTTCAGCATATGCGTTTCCACAACCGTCCCGATAGCATTGAAAAGCGTTGTGTATCCTGTCGCATATCTCGGAGAATCGATAAAAGCTGGAAAACCGCCATCCGGAACATCACCGTGAATGTTGACATAAGGCACAGAAATCACACCTTTTTTCTCCATATTTTTCAGAAGCGTTTTCTGCATTTCGCCATTGAAATAATTGCCAAGAACATTTCCCAATCGTTCTTTGTTGGTCGAAATATAAGTGAAAGTGTACTGATAATCTGCACCGTTGCTCACGTGATTGTCTATGAAAACATCAGGTTTCAGCCATTGAAAAATCTGCTGAAAACTTCTGGAATTTTTTGAATCTGTTTTGATGAAATCTCTGTTCAAATCGTAATTTCGAGCATTTCCACGGAAGCCATATTCTTCTGGACCATTTTGATTGGCTCTGGAAAAACTGCCTCGATTCATCATTCCGCTGATATTGTAACTTGCAATGGCTGTAAAAATGACATTCTTCGGCGCTTTGATTTTTCCAGTTGCTAAGTCTCGCATTAACATCATCGTTGCATCAATCCCATCTGGTTCGCCTGGATGAATGCCGTTATTGACAAACAAAACCGATTTCCCTTTTTTTGCTTCTTCGAAACTTTGTTTGGTCGGGTTGAAAATTACCACATCGATTGGCGCGCCGTTATCATCTTCGCCTTTTGTCTGAAATGTGATGCTTTCAAATTCCTTATCCAGTTTTTGATAATAATTTCTCATCTCGTCAAACGTGACGGTTTGGTTACCGTTTCCTTTTTCGAAAGGAGTTTGGAAGGATTGGGAGAATGTGAAAGTGGAGATTAGGAGGAAGAGAATTGAAAGAGTTTTCATTTTTAAAAATATTAGAACGAAGATAAATAATTAATATCTTTGAGAAAACTCATCAATGAAAACATTTTCTTTTGTTTTGATTCTCGTATTTCTAATTGGTTGCAAAGAGGAAAAAACTTTTGCAGATGATATTGTTTTAAGTTATCCGAAGGATACGAAGATGACAATTCAAGAGTTTAATAACGATTCCTTAGATTTTGGAAGTAATGTTATTTATAAAGGAATTTTGAAAGATTCTATACAAATAAAATATTACAAAGATATAGATTGGATTCCTGCGCCACCTCCTCCCGGCTTAGAACAAAAGAATTCTGATTATCTTCCAGAAAAATCTCTATCGAAATTCTTCTACGACAAACCTTTTCAAGGTATTTCTTCGGAGAGTACAAAGCATACAGATGATTTGAACTTAAAAAATCTCCAAATTGTTGTAAAAGCAAACGATACAATTCCTTTGTATAAAATCAGAAATGATAACGTTATTAGTTTTAAATCCTATCCAATTTTCATTAAAAATATTGATTCGAAATCTTTAAAAATAAATATTGATTATTTTAAATATTTCAGCCCGTTCGTGAAAACAAATTCTGAAAAATGGCAAAATATTAAAAACACAAAATATATTGCAGATGACTGCATACCTCCGCCAAGACCAACATATATCATTTTGAAACCAAGTGAAATTGTCATTTTAGCTCTACCTTTTTTAGATGGAAAAGAACAAAAAGAATTCAAAATAAAACTTGATAGTGCGACTTCTAAAATTTATAAATCTTCAATAAGTGAAGAAATTATGAATAATCAACGACACGAATTCTTTGAATAAAAAAATCCACAGAAAATTCTGTGGATTATATATTTATTTAAAATTAATGATAATTAATCATTCAACTTCAAAACAGCCATAAACGCTGACTGAGGAACTTCTACTCTACCAATTTGTTTCATCTTTTTCTTACCTTCTTTTTGTTTCTCAAGAAGTTTACGTTTTCTGGAAATATCACCACCATAACATTTTGCGGTAACGTCTTTTCTCAAGGCTTTGATGGTTTCTCTGGCGATAACTTTCGCTCCCAAAGCGGCCTGAACAGCAATATCAAATTGTTGTCTTGGAATCAATTCGCGCAACTTTTCGCACATTCTTTTTCCGATGTAAAATGCATTGCTATCGTGAATCAATGAAGATAAGGCATCCACCATATCACCATTGATCAAAATGTCCATTTTTACCAATTTCGATGCACGCATTCCAATCGGAGAATAATCGAATGAAGCATAACCTTTCGAAATAGATTTCAGTCTGTCATAAAAATCGAAAACAACTTCTGCCAATGGCATATTGAAGGTCAATTCTACTCTGTCCGCAGTCAAATAACTTTGGTTGACAATTTCTCCTCTTTTCTCAATACAAAGCGTCATTACGCCGCCTACGAAATCAGATTTTGTAATAATGGAAGCTTTGATATATGGTTCCTCAACTCTGTCCAAAAGATTCGGGTCGATCATTTCGGATGGGTTATTAATTAAAATTGGTGTGTCTGGTTCTTTTTTAGAATATCCGTGGTACGAAACGTTGGGAACCGTCGTGATGACATCCATATTGAATTCACGATCCAAACGTTCCTGAACGATTTCCATGTGCAACATTCCCAAGAATCCACAACGGAAACCAAAACCAAGTGCCGCAGAACTTTCTGGCTCGAAAACCAAAGAAGCATCATTCAATCTTAATTTTTCTAATGAAAATCTCAATTCTTCAAAATCCTCAGATTCAATAGGATAAATTCCGGCAAAAACCATTGGTTTCACTTCTTCGAAACCGTCAATTGCTTCCAGTGCAGGATTGACAAAAGAGGTAATTGTATCTCCTACTTTCACTTCACGAGCATCTTTGATTCCGGAAATGATGTAGCCTACGTCTCCACATTCGATGGTTTTCTTTGGAAGTTGTTTTAACTTCAAAGTTCCAACTTCGTCTGCGCCATATTCTTTTCCCGTTGCGAAAAATTTGATTTTTTCGTTTTTGGAAATACTTCCGTTCACGACTTTGAAATAAGCTTCAATTCCTCGGAAAGGATTGTAAACAGAATCAAAGATCAAGGCCTGAAGCGGTGCTTTTGGGTCTCCAACTGGAGGCGGAACTCTAGCTACGATCTGCTCAAGCAATTCGTGAACACCTTCACCTGTTTTCCCAGAAACTCTTAGTACATCTTCATACTTACAGCCCAAAAGTCCCATAATCTCGTCGGTAACTTCTTCTGGATTTGCAGATGGAAGATCTATTTTATTAAGGATTGGAATAATTTCCAGATCGTTTTCTAAAGCTAAATATAAATTACTTATGGTCTGAGCCTGAATACTTTGCGCCGCATCTACAATCAAAAGCGCACCTTCGCAAGCGGCAATTGAACGAGAAACTTCGTAAGAAAAATCCACGTGTCCTGGTGTATCAATAAGATTTAAGATATATTTTTCGCCATTCAGCTCATAATCCATTTGGATCGCGTGAGACTTGATGGTGATCCCACGTTCTTTTTCCAAATCCATATCATCCAGAGTTTGCGACTGCAATTCCCTTTGTGTAACGGTGTTGGTATATTCTAAAAGACGATCTGCCAATGTACTTTTACCGTGATCGATATGTGCAATAATGCAGAAGTTCCTGATGTTTTTCATTTAAAATTCTTGTAATTTGCAAAAATACACTATTTATTGAGATGTTAGAAGTTAGAGGTCAGATATTAGAAGTTTTTATTTTTAATAATTGTAAGACTTGCATCCTCAGATTTCCATCTTCCGAGAAAAGAAAACGTTAATCTTTCATAAAAAAAAAGTTTTGGGAAAAAAAGTTTTATTTTTGCAAATTAATTAGAATCAAGTGACAGAATTATTCTGGCTGGAATTATGAAGAAATATATTAGTTTATTGTTATTGTCTGTGATTTTGCTTTCTTGCAAAACTGAGATGGATAGAGCGTTGAAGAGTGCAGACAAAGATTTTATCTTAAAAGTAGCAAGCGAAAAATTCGCAAAGAAAAAATGGTCCGATGCCTTGGCTCTGTACGACAGATTGCCAAACCTGGTTGCAGGAACGGATGATGCACCCAATGTGGTTTTCAACTCGGCTTATGCCAATTATTACGATAAGAATTACAGATTGGCAGCCAATCAATTCAAAAATTTCGTGATCAGTTTCCCTCAGGATCCAAGAAAAGAAGAAGCCGCTTACCTTTCCGCTCTTTGTTATTACGAAGGATCTTTGCAATATAACTTAGATCAAAGCAACACAGAATCTGCCATCACAGAATTACAGAATTTCCTGAATGAATATCCAGATTCTGAACGTTCCAAAAACATTACCCAATTGGTAGATGAGTTGACTTACAAATTGGAGTTCAAAGCATTTGAAAATGCCAAGCAATATTACAAAATGGGTGAGTACAAAGCTGCGGCAGTTACTTTCGAAAACGTTTTGGAAGATTTCCCAGCGACCAAGTTGAGATCTAAAATCTACGACATCATTCTGAAATCAAAATACGAATTGGCAGTGAACTCGATCTATGATTTGAAAAAAGAAAGATTGGACAATGCAGTTTCTTACGCAAAAAGAGTTTCTGCAGAACTTCCAAATACAGAATATTCCAAAACATCCGATGACCTTCTAGGAAAATTGGAGGCTGAGAAAGTGAAATTTGCGGCATTGCAAGTTGAAGTTGAAAAAAGAAAAGCGGAATATGACGCGAAAGTGAAAAACGCTGAAACAAAAGAAAGCGAGAAGAAAGAATTAGAACAAGAAAAAAATCAGGCGAAAATGGAGAACTCCGCAGATCAAGCAAGAAGAGACAGCGCAAAGGTCAATTCGCCAGAACCACAAGCCACTTTTAAGTTTAAAAGATAATTTGTATATTTGCAACCCTAAACAATTCGCCCAATGAGCCTTAAAGATACAAAAGCAGAAGTAAGTACAATCACTTACGACAAAGATAAAATCGAAGCAAAAGTAGCCAGCATCTACGAAGCTATCGTAATTATGGGTAAAAGAGCTGAACAAATCAATGGAGAAATCCGTTCGGAACTTCACGGTAAATTAGATGAATTTGCTGTTCACAACTCTACTTTGGAGGAAGTTTTTGAAAACAGAGAACAAATCGAAATCTCTAAGCATTACGAAAAAATGCCAAAACCAACTTCTATCGCAATCAGAGAATGGCTAGATGACGAAATCTACCACAGAAAAACTGAAGAAAAAAACTAATCTTAACTGATTATAAAATATGAAACCGTCTTGCTAAAGAATTCCTTTACGAGACGGTTTTTTTGTTAATAAAATTATTAATACTTTCGTTAATAAAAATCAAAGCAAAATGAGCTTGCAAGGCAAAAAAATCATCCTTGGAATTACTGGCGGCATCGCAGCCTACAAAATGAATTACCTCGTTCGTGATCTCATAAAATCTGGTGCTGAAGTGAAAATCGTGATGACAAAATCTGCAGAAGATTTCGTGTCGCCATTGACGCTTTCCACACTTTCCAAGAACAAAGTTTACACTGATTTTTATGACGAGAACAAAAACTGGAACAACCACGTTGAAATGGCACTTTGGGCAGAGCTGATGCTCATTGCACCTTGCACAGCCAACACTTTGGCAAAGATCACAAACGGACTTTGCGACAATTTTCTGATGGCAGTTTATATGTCAGCAAAATGTCCCGTCATCATTGCGCCAGCAATGGATTTGGATATGTACGCGCATCCAACTGTTTTAAAAAATTTGACGACTGCTGAGAGTTTTGGGCACAAAATCATTCCTGCAGAATTTGGAGAATTGGCGAGCGGACTTGTTGGACAAGGCAGATTGGCGGAACCTTCAACTATTTTATCGGTTTTAGAAAATCAATTTACTGAAGTTGATAATCAATTTGCTGGTAAAAAATTCTTAATCACCGCGGGACCAACTTATGAAAATATTGATCCAGTAAGATTCATCGGAAATCATTCGACTGGAAAAATGGGATTTGATTTGGCGAAAGAAGCAGTAAAACGTGGCGCAGAAGTCATCTTGATTTCTGGTCCTTCTTCCGAAAAAGTGAATGATAAAAACATTACACTTCACAAAGTCACTTCCGCTCAGGAAATGTTTGACGAAGTTTTCAAATATTACGAAAATATTGATGTTGCCATAATGAGCGCCGCTGTTGCAGACTACACACCGAAAGTGAAAGCGACGGAAAAAATCAAGAAAAACGAAAACGAACTCACGATAGAACTCGTGAAAAACAAGGATATTCTACGAACGATGGGCGAGAAAAAAACCAATCAATTTTTGGTGGGTTTTGCCTTGGAAACTCAGAATGAAGAGGAGAATGCGAAAGGAAAACTCATCAAGAAAAATCTGGATATGATTGTCTTGAACTCGCTTCGGGACGAAGGTGCAGGATTTGCAAATGCCACCAACAAAATCAAAATCTTTACGCCAACAGAGGAGCAATCTTTTTCATTAAAATCAAAAGAAGATGTTGCCAAAGACATCCTGAATTTTATTGCGCAGAAGTTGTAAGAAAACCTTGCTTTTTTCGTTATAAATTTATCCTCGTTTTAGATTAAGAATCCTTATTTTTACAAACATTTTTACTTTCAGATGAAAAAACTACTTTATATAATTTGTGCTTTGTTTTTCGCTCAACCTGCTTTTTCGCAGGAGCTTTTGGCAAATGTGCAAATCAATTCCCAACAGATTGCAGGAAGTAACACGCAGGTTTTCAGAACTTTGGAAAAATCTTTGCGCGACTTTATCAACAATACAAGCTGGACGGGGAAAAAACTTCAAAATTTCGAAAAGATCAAATGCAATTTTGCCATCGTTATTTCTGAACGTCAAGGAAATAGCAATTTCAAGGGAAGTCTAGTGGTCCAAGCTACTCGACCGGTTTTCAATGCGCAATACGAATCGCCTTTGATGAATATCAACGACACAAGTTTCTCTTTTGAATACAACGAAAACGAAAATCTAATTTTCAACGAACGTCAATTTTCTGGGAAAAACCTCATCGATGTGATTAGTTTCTATGTTTATGTCATCTTAGGTTACGACGGCGACAGTTTCCAATTGAAAGGCGGGCAAGCGCATTTTGACAAAGCAATGAAAATTGCTCAAAACTCTCAGAATCAAAACTATGACGGTTGGAACCAAGTCGAAAGCCAAAGAAACCGAGGCGCTTTGATTTCCGGTTTGCAGAATGAAAGCAACTCTACTTTGCGCACCGTTTTCTACAGCTATCACCGTGCTGGATTGGACAATCTTGCGAAACCAGACCAAGGTCCGGCGAAGAAAACCATCGCCGAATCCTTGATGCAACTCAAGTTTTACGACAACAATTTCCAGATGAACTATCCTTTTGGTGTGTTCATAGAAAGCAAAAGCACGGAGATTTTCAACATTTTTGATTCCGGCAACAACGCTTCAGTCAACATCAGCGAATTGAAAACGATGCTCAGCAACTTCTCTCCGAAAGACATTGATACAAAATGGAATAAGTGGAAATAACCCTATTTTTTGGGCAACTTTTCCGCCTTCCGTTCCCAATCTTTTTGCCTAGCCTTTCCAGCCACAAAAAAGGATTTCCACTCAAGTCGGGTTGCGGATTTCGTCTTCAAATCAACCTTGAGTTATAATTTAGTTATTAAAAAATAATTTCGTGCTTTCAAGAATTTTCATTCAGAATTTTGCGTTAATCGACAAACTTGAGATCGACCTCAAGAAAGGTCTTCAGGTCATCACGGGAGAAACCGGTGCGGGAAAATCCATCATTCTGGGCGCGCTTCGTTTGATCATGGGCGAAAGAGCCGACGTCAAATCTTTCGCAAAATCCGACGTCAAAAGTATCGTAGAAACCGAGTTCCAGATTAGTGAAAATTTCAAAGATTTTTTTGAAGAAAAAGATCTGGATTTTGAAACGCAGACCATCATCCGTAGAGAAATTTCGTCTGGTGGAAAATCACGAGCTTTCATCAACGATGTTCCTGTGACATTGGATGTTTTGAAGGAATTATCTTCAAGATTGATTGACATTCATTCCCAATTCGAAACATCTGACCTTTTCACCGAGCAATTTCAGTTTGGAATCTTGGATGGATTGGCAAAAAACAAAAGCTTGTTAGCTGATTATCAAAACCATTACATTGGTTATCAAACCACTAAAAGAGAAATTGAACAACTGAAATCCGCACTCGCAGAAAACAACAAAGAATCCGATTACAAAAATTTCCTTCTAGCAGAATTGGAAGAGATGCAATTGGATGATTTGGATTTTGAAGAGATTCAGAATCAACTGAATACGCAGGAAAATGCAGGACAAATAAGTGAAAATCTTTCGGAAATTCTTTCAAAACTAAATCAGGAAGATTTCGGAATCTTGTCTGGACTTTTTGAGGTTAAAAATAAAATTGCCAAACTTTCAGAACTTTCTTCGGAATATCAAGACCTCAGCGAACGTTTGGAAACGACTTATCTGGAGCTGAAAGACATCAATATTGAAATCGAAAATAAAGCGGAAAGTCTCGAAATGGATCCTGAACTTTTGCAAGCTTTATTAATGACTGTCAACCGACTGAATTCGCTTTTCCTGAAACATCAGGTGAACGACATCGAAGGACTTTTGGCGATCCGAGAAGAATTGTCTGCCAGTCAAAACTCTTTGGAAACGATTGAAAATCAAATCGAAGAAAAAGAAAAAAGGCTCAAACTGATTGAAAAAGAACTTCAAACTTTCAGTCAAAAATTATCCGAAAACAGAAAGAAATTCTCTGGAAATTTGGAAAATCAAGCCAAAGAAATCTTCTCAAAACTCGGCCTTGAAAAAGCCATTTTGAAAATCGATTTGACAGATTCCAACACTTATAATCTTCACGGGAAAAATAACATCCAGATCCTTTTCCAAGCGAACTCTGGTTTTCCATTAAAACCAATTCAGAGCGCAGTTTCCGGCGGAGAACGTTCCCGCGTAATGCTTGCCATCAAAAAAATAATGGCGGAGAATAATGACCTTCCAACATTAATCCTGGACGAAATCGACACGGGCGTTTCCGGACGAATTGCCGAAGAAATGGGAAAACTGATGCAGGAAATGTCGCAGGACCTTCAACTCATCGTCATCACGCATCTTGCGCAAGTTGCTGCGAAAGGAAACGAGAATTACAAAGTGGTGAAATTTGATGAAAATGCGGTTACCAAAACCACGATTGTCAAACTTTCAGACGCTGAAAAACTGAACGAAATCGCACAGTTGATTTCCGGTTCCAAGATTACGGAAGCGGCGATCTCTCAGGCGAAAGAGTTGATTGGATAATAATTTTTGCTTCATTATCATCCATTTCAGTTTATATTTAATCCTTAATTCAAAAGAAAAAAATAATTAACTTTGATGTAAATCTCTCTGTTATGGAAACGCTTACGTTACAATACAATCACGCAATCAAGGAAGAACTGTTGAAAGTTTTGGAAAAATTCTCCAAAAATGATTTGGAAATTATTGATGAGAAAAAGTTTGACCAAGTGAGAGAAGAGTTGCATAAGGATTATGAATATACCAAACGTCCAGATGCGGTTTTTTACAGCATTGATGAAGTTGAAAAAATGTTTGAGGATGAAAATCTTTGAAGATGAAAGTTGTAATCTCCGATAAATTCTACAAGAAACTTGACCAACAAGTTAAATACATTGCCAAAGATAAATCTGAAACAGCCATAAAATTCCGTAAAAGTATATTGTTAGAAGTTAAAAAAATTCCTGACAGAATGTGGTCTTACAAACAATCAGAATTCTTTGAAGATGAAAAAATTCGTGAATTGATATTCAAAGGTTATAGAATTGTGTTTGAAATAGGAGAAGAAAATATTTTGATTTTTGGCTTCCACAAATGGGAAAACGACTTGAATCCTTAATGTTTTTTTCTTATTTCCAAAGTTTTCATTTTTGTAAAATCCAATGTTTTATTCTTTGATTTTAGCTTCACTGTAGCGTTGGTCAGATTTTCATTGAAATTCAAAACGATATCAATTGGCTCATTGGAATTTTCTTGTGTTAGTGTCTTAAAATTGCTGTAAATCTCGTCTTCATCAAATTGAAAAAAGGCTTTGTACTTTTCTTTATTCTTGAAGAAATAAAAAATGATATAGCTTGGTACAACCTGTTTTTGATGCTTGCTCTTGATCACTTCTTCATTGAACAAAGAAAAATTCTCGCCATTGTAAAAATAAAATTCCAGCCTGGATTTCGTTTGTCCCAAATTCCCAAGATCAACTTTCCAATTATATTTTTCGCGGTATTTTTCGGTCCAAACTCCGAAGGGAATCGGTAGACCGTTGTGGACTATTTTTCGGAATTGTGGATTGTCTTTGCACTCGCAAGTATCACTTAAAACTTTTTTGATTTCGTCATCTTTTACAATGTCATAATCTTTGAATTGTTTCAGACTCATTTCTTTTGCCTTGAGAACACTGATTTCCCTAGTATCACCGCCGCTAGAAATCCATAAAACGACATCGCCTCCTGGAGCAATTCCAACGTTCAAATCTTGATATTTGGCTGTTAAAGTTTTTTCTAAGTCGCCAATCATATCGCGCTGATATCCTTTTTTGAAGTAATTTGAAATCTTGGTTTTATCTAGTTTTGTGCTCAAGCCATAATATTTATTTTCGAGGAAAGAAAACCAGTAGAGCTTCAAACTGTCCGGCAAAACCACACCTCCATCGTCGGAAGATTTGAAGGTAGATTCGCCATTTCCCCAATTTGTAGAATATACTTTGCCGGTTTCCAAAAGTGTGTATGGATTTCGGTGACCTTTGACTGAGACTGTGAATTTGCTATTTGAAAGCAATTTAATAGGATAACCTTCCGGCGTGGAAATCCCTTGTTGATAGTCATATTTCTCTGTACTTCTGTAAACTTGTTCATTATTGAAAGTACTTCGCTCTTCTTTAGTATTAAACAAAATCAATGAAAAACAGGCAACCACAAATAATCCTGAAGTCATTAAAACCGCTTGTTTATTTTTCTTCGAAATGAATGCAACCAACGCTAAAATCAGAAACTGGACAGGAATTGCTACCAGAATAAGAAAAATAGCAAAAACCTCTTGAGGAACATATGAACTGTTGTGGACAATTTGAAATTGCAACAAAAACAGATACACCAAAATATTGACGAAGCCAATAGCAATGGCAAGCAGAAGAATTTTGAAGTAATATTTCATTGCAAATTAATTTGTGATGTTTTGAAATTCACAATAAACCTCGGTATTCAATTTAAATGAAAAACTAAACTTTATTCAATGTCAACAAAGGATCGATGTATTCTCGGTCGTTGCTCAATCTTGGAACTTTATTTTGTCCACCAAGTTTGCCTCGGCTCGCCATCCATTCGTAGAAAAGATTGGGTTTGGCAGAATGTACGATTGGGGCTTTCAAAGTGATGTCGTTGTATCTTTTCGCTTCGTAATCGGAGTTTAACGATTTCAAAGTATCATCAAAGACTTTTGTGAACTGCTCTAGGCAACTTGGTTTTTTGGTAAATTCAAAAATCCATTCGTGACAGCCTTTGCTACAATTGGTCATAAAAACCGGAGCACCTGTGTAATCTGAAACGCTCGCTTCCACTTGTTCACAAGCTGTTTTGAGCGCTGTTTCAACATTATCTATCATCAACTCTTCCCCAAATGCATTGATGTAATGCTTGGTTCTTCCAGAGATTTTGATTCGATAAGGATTTGTGGAAGTAAATTTGACAGTATCGCCGATCAAATAACGCCAAAGTCCGCCATTTGTGGTGATCACGACGGCATAGTTTTTACCGATTTCAACTTCGGAAATTGGAATAGCTTCTCGGACTCCTGTGTTGTAAAGGTCCATCGGAATAAATTCGTAGAAAATCCCATAATCCAACATCAATAGCATCTCATCACTTCCTGCCTGATCCTGAATAGCGAAAAAGCCTTCTGAAGCGTTGTATATCTCGTAATATCGAATATTTTTCCCGACGATATCTTGGTATTGATTTTTGTATGGCTTGAAACTAATGCCACCGTGGAAAAAAACCTCCAAGTTTGGCCAAAGTTCAGCAAGAGAATTTTTTCCTGTTTCCTGCAGAGTCCTTTGAAGTAAAACCATCATCCAACTTGGAACACCTGTGAGACTTCCCACATCTTCATTCTTCACTTCACCGATTATGGCTTTCATCTTACTTTCCCACTCGGACATCAATGAAGTTTTCTTGCTTGGTGTATTGATGATCTCTACCCAAAACGGAAGATTCTCGATCAAAATCGCCGAAAGATCCCCAAATTTGGTATTGAAATCCTGATACATCTCCGCGCTTCCGCCTAATCTTAAATTCTTGTGTTGAAAAAGCGCGCTTTCCGGATGGTTGTTCACATAAATGGAAACCAGGTCTTTCCCTGCTTTGTAATGACAATCTTCCAAACTCTCGTCTGTGATGGGAATGTATTTGCTTTTAGCATTGGTTGTTCCGGAGGATTTTGCGAATTGCCTGATGACACCCGGCCAAAAGACATCTTTTTGTCCTTGCCTTGCTTTTTCTATATAAGGTTCGAAATCTTCGTAGCAAACGATAGGAACTTTTCTTTGAAAATCTTTGTAATTGGAAATGGTACTGAAACCATATTTCTGTCCGTACTCTGTTTCTTCTGCATAAAACATCTGAGAAAAGAGAAGTCCCTCCTGAGTTTCCACGGGATATTTTTTGAAATGCTCAATCTGATCTATCCGCTGACGAATAAACCAATTGACGACAGAATTAAATAAAGCTTTGGTTGCCATTCTCCACAAATATAACAATTTTTGTGAATGGAAAATATGATTCTGATAATAAAAAAAACCGCAGGAAAATCCTGCGGTTTATATGCGATATAATAATTATTATTACTCTGCTGAAGTTTCTTCAGTTGTAGCTTCTGCTCCACCTTCTGTTACTTCTTCATCCTCATCATCAGCTCCTGCAGCAGCATTTTTGCTAGCATTTCTAGACATTTTAACAGCAACTACTACTGCATTGTCTGGGTGCATGAATGTGTATTTTTCGCTTTTAAGTGTTTCAACATAAAGTTTGTTTCCAATCTTAAGTGGCGTGATATCCACAACGATCTCGTCTGGCAAGTTAGCTGGGATAGCTTTAACTTTTAGTTTTCTGTAAGTTTGTCTAAGAACACCACCAGCAACAACACCTTTGGAACGACCTGTAACTCTTACTGGAACTTCCATAACTACTGGCTTATCATCTGACAATCTGTAGAAGTCTGCGTGGATGATTTTGTCCGTAATTGGGTGGAACTGAATATCTTGAAGAACTGCAGGAATTACCTGTCCGTCAACTTCAATAGATACCGTGTGTGCTTCGGGAGTATACACCAAACCTTTGAACGCTTTCTCCAATGCAGAGAAGTTCAATGGCTCGCCACCTCCGTAAACAACACAAGGAACTAATTCAGCATCACGTAAAGCTTTAGTAGACTTTTTGCCCACGCTTTCTCTTTTTGTACCTTGAATTGTAATTGATTTCATTTTGTATAAAATTATTTTAAGGGTGCAAAGATATTAATTTTTTTTAGATAATGAACTTCTCACTGATGGATTTGTGCTCATGTACCATATTCATCACATCTGCAAATAATTCTGCGCAAGAAAGCACTCGGATTTTTGAAGACCTTTCTGTTTTCTGTGGGATAGAATCTGTAACAATCACTTCCAAAAGTTGAGAGTTTTCGATATTCTCATAAGCCTTTCCGGAAAGTACGCCGTGAGTTGCCATTGCTCTTACAGATTTTGCACCTTTCTCCATCAATATATCTGCCGCCTTGCAAAGTGTTCCAGCAGTATCAATCATATCATCAATAAGAATCACGTTCTTATCTTTAACATCACCAATCAAGAACATCTCCTCTACCACATTGGCTTTTTTTCTTTCTTTATAACAGATTACAACATCAGCGCCCAAATGTCCTGCATAATTTTTCGCTCTTTTTGCACCACCCATATCTGGTGATGCGATTGTCAAATTATCAAGGTTAAGCGATTGAATGTATTTTACAAAAATCGTAGAAGCATACAAATGATCTACCGGAATCTCGAAGAAACCTTGAATCTGATCTGCGTGCAAATCCATTGTCATAATTCTTGTAGCTCCGGCTGCTGTTAGAAGATTGGCCACCAACTTTGCTCCGATTGGTGCGCGTGGTTTGTCTTTTCTGTCTTGTCTTGCCAATCCGTAGTAAGGAATTACAACGGTGATGTTTTTGGCAGAAGCTCTTTTCGCAGCGTCTATCATTAATAACAATTCCAAAAGATTATCCGCCGGTGGAAACGTAGATGCAATAAGGAAAACGCGCGCTCCTCTCACAGATTGCTCCAACACTGGCTCAAATTCTCCGTCGCTGAAATGCTGAATATTGATTTGCCCTAATGGTTGCCCATAAGCCTGAGCGATTTTTTCCGCCAACTCGTGGCTGGTTCTGGTAGAAAACAAATAACTTGCTTGATCTGACATTTTTACTTTTTTGCAAATTTAAAAAATAATGAAAAGTCTGAAAACTTATTTCCGAACTTTTCATCAATAGATTTTTATTTTTTCTAAGAAATGATATTGAATCGCCTGTTATCACTGAATCTTATCAAAATTCATAAAAACGATTTCATAAAAAAAAGACCAAAACATTTCTGTTTTGGTCTTTCTATTTTTAACAATATTCGTCGAAAGCGGCCTGAAGATTCGCAGCGATTGCGCCTGCAGGATTTCCTTCGATGTGATGTCTTTCCAACATATGCACCAATTCTCCGTCCTTGAAAAGTGCTACAGCTGGCGAACTTGGAGGAAACGGAGCTAGCAATCTTCTTGCTTCTGCAACGGCATCTGAATCAAATCCGGCAAATGCTGTTACCAAATGGTCTGGTTTCTTCTCGCCTGTCAAAGAGTACAAAACGCCTGGTCTTGCTGCGCCTGCCGCACATCCACAAACTGAGTTGATCACTAATAAAGTTGTGCCCGATTGTTTAAGCGCTGAGTCCACTTCTGCTGGTGTTGTAAGGTCTTGAAAACCTTTATCTGTAAGTTCTGCCTTCATTGGCAATACTAAATCTGCTGGATACATATTAATATATATTTTAGGTTAAATTCTTGAACTGCAAATTTAATCAAATTGTCTTTGATTATCTGACTAATAATTCTATTAAAATTATACCGAAAATCTATTGAGCCAATTTGGCTGAATTTTATTAATAATTAATCAAATAAAAAACCCAAAATCCGAAGACCTTGGGTTCAAATCAAATCGATATGCATATTTTGAATATCCTTTTTTGGATGGAAGTTGGAGGATAGAGGTTCGAAGTTTAAAAAATTACGTCATAATTTAACTTCCAGCATCTGACTTCCAGCTTCCAGCAACTTAAGAAAGTAGTTTTTTAACCATTTCGGAAATACTCTTTCCGTCTGATTTTCCGGCTAATGCTTTGGAAGCAACGCCCATTACTTTTCCTAAATCTTTGATGCTTTCTGCGCCGGTTTCAGAAATAATTTTCTTAATTTCTGATTCCAATTCTTCTGCAGACAGCTGTTGTGGAAGAAACTTCTCAATCACTTTGGATTGCGCTTCTTCTACTTCCGCAAGGTCCGTTCTTCCCTGAGCCGTAAACTGGTCGTAGGAATCCTTTCTTTGCTTGATCATTCTTTGCAAAATTGCAATTTCCTGTTCTGCTGAAACTTCCGCTCCAATCGCTTCCGTTTTCAGCAATAATATTTGCGCTTTCACAGCACGAAGAGAATCTAGAGCAACTCTGTCTTTCTCTCTCATTGCGGTTTTTATCGCGTCGTTTATGGTGATTTCTAAACTCATAATTTTTGTATTAATGTAAAAAGTATTAATGTATTTATGACTGAAAATGCAATGTAACTTTTAATCGTTAATACATTTTACGTCAATACACTTGTACAATTTTTAATCTACATCTTTATTAAGAAAACGATTTTCTCTCAGTTGCATATTTCCGTTGTTATCAGACAAAAATGTGTTGATGTTTTGGTCTGATGCATTCGCACCATCGATGATGATGTTCTTTCTTTTGAAGGCTGGAACTGTTTCAAAAACATTCTCATTGTCCAATTGCTGGTAACGGGAATTGAATTCTTTCAACTTATTTCTTCTGTCCAAAGCTTTAGAAGCATCGGGTGTTTTATTGAAAAAAGTGAATCCACTTTCAGTTTCCTGAACTGGCTCAGCTTGTCTTTCTTCAACGATTTCTTCTTTTACTTCTGATGTGAAAGAATAATTGTTAGCTTTTGGCTCCTCAATTTTTTCTTCGATAACTTCATTCACAACTTCTTCTTTTGCTTGAGGAACAACTTGTTTCTCAATTACCGGAAATTCTTCTTCAGTCGAAGATTCATTGATTGTGAAAGTTACTTCAACAGGCTTTTCAACTTCTTCAGTTTTGAAAGACGCTTTTGGCTTGTCCTCCACTTCGAAAGTGAAAGATTGTGGCTCCAAATCAAAATCGTCATTTGCATCGTCCTCGAAATTGAAAAGGTTGTATTCATTCTTTCCTTCATTTACATAATCATTAGAATAATCGATTATTTCTTCATTTTCGATGATTTGAGTTTCAGTCTCAACTTCTTCCACCAAACTTTCTACTAAAGAATTAGTTGGAAAATTAGAAGTTCCGAAATCATCCTCATCTTCTAAACGAAAAAAGTTCTTTCCAGATTCTGGCTGAGGTTTGGAATCTTCCTGAAGTCTGCTTTTGAAAGGAGATTCTCTGTTTCTTGAAAACGAACTTGGTCTGTCTTCCAAAGAATATTTGATGGTTTCAGTTGTTCCTGTGTGTTTTTTATCATCGTTGGAAAATCCAGTTGCAATTACCAAAACGCTTACTGCATCGCCCAATTCCTCGTCTGTGCCAACTCCAAAAATAATATCCGCTGTATGTCCAGCTTCTTTTTGGATGTAGTCCATAATCACACCTATTTCGTCCATTGTCACCTCTGAAACACCGCTTCTAATCAACAATAGAACGTTTTTCGCTCCAGTAATTTTGTTGTCATTCAACAATGGAGAATCCAATGCTTTCTTAACTGCTTCTTCCGCTTTTTTCTCGCCGGTTGCAACGCCGGTTGACATCAATGCTGTTCCTGAATTTGCAAGAACAGATTTCGCATCACGGAAATCGATATTAACATCGAAATAACCTGTGATTACCTCTGCCATTCCTTTTGCCGCATTTGTCAAAACCTCATCAGCCTTAGAAAAACCTTGTTTGAAACCTAGATTTCCAAATTGTTGTCTTAATTTATCATTATTGATAACAATTAAAGAATCAACATTATTTCTTAATTTTTCAAGACCTAATTCAGCTTGGTCCAATCTTCTTTTTCCTTCAAAACTAAAAGGCACGGTTACGATTCCTACAGTCAGGATTCCCATTTCCTTTGCTACTTTTGCAATCACAGGCGCCGCACCAGTTCCCGTTCCACCGCCCATTCCAGCTGTGATGAAAACCATTTTGGTGTTTTGTCCCATTGCCGCTTTGATTTCGTCGATGCTTTCAATCGCCGCCTTTTCTCCAACTTCTGGGTCAGCACCTGCGCCAAGACCTTCTGTCATAGAGATTCCTAATTGAACCTTGTTAGAAACCGGATTGTTGTCCAAAGTCTGTGCATCGGTATTACAGATTACGAAATCTACACCGTAAATCCCTTTCTCGTACATATGCTTCAAAGCGTTGTTTCCACCGCCACCAACACCAATTACTTTGATGATGGCAGAATTCCCTTTTGGTAGGTCAAAGGAAAAACCTTGTGTGTTTGATATATTGTCCATAATGGTATGTTTTTTTATAGTTGATGATTGATAAATGATAAGTGATGAATCAGTCATCGTTTATCAATTATCATTTATGTTTTTTTTATTCTTCTACTTCTTCAAAGAATTTTTTTACTTTGTCCATTAGTGATTGTCCGAAGGTTGGTCGGTTTTTCTTCACTTCTGCTTTGTGTTTCGCCATCTCTACAATGTCATTCTGAACCTGAGGCATTTGAATTTCCTGAGATTGAGTCTGAGTCTGCGCTTGGATTGCATTTTCGATTTGAGGTTTCAATTCTTCAATGATTTCTTCCTCTGTCACCATCATTTTCTTGTCTCTGATTTTCAAACTTTCCATTAACAAACCGATGGAAGTTGCAAATTCCGGACCTTTCAAATATTGGTTTTTATCGTTTGCCACATATTCATTAGCAAAACCAATTCTGCTGTCGAAACCTGTTGTGTAGTTCGCTAACTGACGAAGGTTTCTCAAATTGGAACCACCGCCTGTCAAAACGATTCCGGCAATCAGTTTTTTCTTTTGTTCGAATGCGCCATAAGCTTTCAATTCTGTATTCACCATTTCAAGAATTTCTTCAACTCTCGCATTGATGATTTGAGCCAAAACCTTAAGAGAAATCTCTTTGTCCGGACGGCCGTGCAATCCTGGAATCGTCACGTAAGTACTGTCTTTTTCCAGTTCCGGAACAGACGAACCGAATTTAACTTTTAGTTGCTCCGCGTGTTTTTCGATGATTGAACATCCTTCCTTGATATCATCAGTGATAATTCCGCCACCGTAAGGAATCACGCAAGTATGACGGATGATGTTGTCTTTGAAAATCGCAATATCCGTAGTTCCACCACCAATATCAACGATGGCAACACCTGCTTCTTTTTCTTCCTTAGTCAAAACCGCTTCGGACGATGCCAAAGGCTCCAATGTCAAGGCTTCCATCTCCAAACCAGCTTCACGAACGCATCTCGCAATGTTTCTGATAGAACCCATTTGTCCCACAACGACGTGGAAATTGGCTTCCAATCTTTTGCCATGCATCCCGACTGGTTCCTGGATTTCGCCTTCGGAATCCACTTTATAATCCTGAGGTAAAACGTGGATGATTTCTTCACCTGGAAGCATCACCAACTTCTTCACCTGGTCTTTTAGTTTTTCAATATCCTCCTCCGTAATGTACTGGTCCGGATGGTCTCTCATAATGTAATCCGAATGCTGAAGCGAACGGATGTGTTTGCCTGCAATACCCACCGTCACCTTGCTGATAGGCACGCCAGCGCTGGATTGTGCTTCTGCAACAGCAGACTTGATGGAGTTGATGGTTTGGGAAATATTATTGACAATTCCTTTGTGAACGCCTAAACTTTTTGCTTTTCCAACGCCCAGAATTTCAATTTTCCCGTGAGCGTTTCGTCTTCCGACGATGGCGACAATCTTAGTTGTCCCAATGTCCAGACCTACTGAATACTCTTGATTTTCCATTATATGTTCGATTTGATTTTTTAATATTTTAAATAGCTTTCTCTACATTCCCAGAGTTTCACCCTGCGCTACTAACATTTGTCCCTCTGGGACTATTATTCTACAACTACTTTTGCTTTTTTCTTTTTATCACTTGTTTTGGAAGTTGTTTCCTTCTTTTTTACAGAAGTTTTCTTTTCCGGTTTTTTCTCTGCTTTTTTCGGTTTTGAAGTTTCCTTTTTGGGTTCTGCTTTTTTAACCTCTTTTTTCGGTTCGGGCTTTTTTTCCTTTACCTCTTTCTTTGTTGGAGTTGACGCCAACGTATGAGTCTGCGTTTCTTCTGGTTTTTTGATTTCAATTTTTGGTGCATTTCTGAGAATGCTGTCGTTTTCTTTGAAATAAGGATTCAGCGTTGTGACAATCTGATTATCATATTTCAATGAAATCTTCTTGTACTTCTGAGTATTCTGGTCCACCAGATATTTTTCTACAAAGGTTTTGAAACCTCTTACTTTCAAATCGATATTATCAAGGTCGCCGATTTCAACTTTGTAGTTTCCATCGCTGGTCAAAAGATTGTAGTCCTCTTTTTCCTTAGTGATGCCGATGAAATATTTTTTACTGAAATCATCTTTGTCAATTTTCTCAATCAAATTTCCTAACGCTTCATATTCCGAAGGTTTCACATCGCCCATTACCAACATACTAGGCAATGAGAAGTTTTTCGAAATCGGGAATTCAACTCCTTTTTTATCGACGTAGAAATCTTTTCCGTCCTTATTCAATCTGAAAGCTGGAACTCTTTGTTTGATGTCAACATTAAGGTTTCCATTCAAATTCAAATAAACATTGGCGCTGTCCACGAATGGAATCAGATTGATTTTCTTCTCCAATTCCGGAATGTTGATGTCTCCAATTTTTCTTGTCGGATTGTATTGTTTAACCAATTCTTTGATGTCCTTCTCATCCACAAAATAAACCGGTGTTTTGCCTTGGTTCATATTGATAGACACGTTTTCCATCTTGGCGTTGTTGAAACGCTTTAATGAGAAACTGAGCAGAAATCCAAAAAGGACGACTGTCACGAGTATCTTCAATATTCTCCACTTATTTTTCATACTATTTTGTATAAAGTACAATGTATCTTGTACAAAGTATTTTCTTAATTTTTAATTATTAACTTTTAATTCTAAGTTTGGAAGCCATTCCACGATGCCGTCATAAAGCGTATCGATGTTTCCGGCTCCAACTGTCAAAAGAATGTCAAATTCCTTTTCTTTTATTAATTCAAAAGTCTCCTGTAATGTGCAGACTTTCTTGTTTTCAATTTCAATTTTGTCCGATAACCACGCTGAGGTAATTCCTTCATAATTTTCTTGAAGTTCTCTTGCAGGATAAATATCCAAAAGCAAAAGGTCATCAGCTTTTTCCAGACTTCTTGCAAAATCTTCCGCAAAATCTCTCGTTCTGCTGAACAAATGCGGTTGGAAAACCACCAACAATTTCTTCGTCGGATAAAAGGTTTTTATGGAACCAATTACGGCGTTCAGCTCTGTTGGATGATGTGCGTAATCATCAATATAAATCTTTCCATTGTCGAAAATATGTTTCGTATATCTTCTTTTGATGCCTTTGAAACTCGCAATTGCTTTCTTCAAAGTTTCGAAATCAACACCCAAATTGCTGAGAATTGCCAAAGCAACCGTTGCATTTTCAACATTATGAATTCCTGGAATTTCCCAAACAAAATCATTGATTTCTTCTGTTGGTGTGTGGAAATTGAAGTAGATTTTATCGTGGTCCATTCTCAGGTTATCAGAGTAATAGTCCGCTTCCTCGTTCACCGCGTACGTCAAATGTTCTCTGCCAATCGCAATTCCTTTTCTCACAAATAACTGATTGTCATTCGGAACCAACGATGCAAATTGTCTGAAACCATCTTCAATCTGAACTCTGTCGCCATAAATATCCAAATGGTCCGCATCAATCGAGGTTACAACAGCCCAATCTGGCGAAAGATTAAGGAAACTTCTGTCGTATTCATCAGCTTCAACTACTGAAAATTGGTTTCCGTTGTAATCGAAATTTGATTTGAAATTCTCGGAAATTCCTCCTAAAAATGCTGATGATGGCATATTCGCTTCTTTGCACAAATGCGCAATCAATGTTGAGGTCGTAGTTTTCCCGTGCGTTCCTGCAACTGCGATGCAATCTGTATTTTCTGTAATTAAACCAAGAACTTTCGCTCTTTTCAAAATCTCAAAACTTTTGCTGGCGAAATAATCCAGAATCGCCAATTTTTTGATTGCTGGCGTGTAAATCACCAAAGTCGATTCTTTATCAAACGCTACGATTTTCTCATCAATCACATCTTCAAACGAAATATCAATCCCTTCAAATCCTAGTTGAGCCGTCAGTTTTGTCGGTGTTTTGTCATAGCCCAAAACATTTTTGCCGTTCGCGTGAAAAAATCTCGCCAACGCACTCATTCCAATCCCACCGATTCCGATGAAATAGAAGTTTTGATATTTATTTAAGATGCTCATTTCTATTCTTATCTTTTTGACTTTGTTGCCCTGTATCTTGGAATACTGATTCTTTCCAACATATTATTATCTCTATAAATATTGACTCTTACCGATTGTACACTGTCACTTTTTGAAGCTTTGGCTTTGAAAATAAAGTAATCCAAAAAATCCTTCGGAGAATAATTCGATTTTGCCTCGCTCAATTCTCCAATTGTAATCGTTCCGTATCTACTGTTATAATATTCACAGCTTCTTTGTAAACTTTCCGGATTTAATTTATTTTTAAAATTAATATCCATTTTATATCCTTGAAACTCCGAATAATCCTGCTTTTCACATTTAGCAAAATAATCTGTTGCGAAGTTTTTCACTAATTTGATTCTTTCCGGACTTCGACTTTTACCTTTAAGGTCAGGTCTGTATTTTGATGCACACGAAACGGTCATCAAAATTGTTAAAACCATACTTAAAATATAAAAATGCCTCATCATCATTTAATCACTTTAAAAATCTCATCCACAATTCCTTCTGCCGCTTTTGGCTTTGCAAAGAATTCCATATTTGTAGCCATTTCATTTCTAACATTCTCACTATCACAAATCTCGGAAAGCGTGTTCCAGAATTTATCTTTCATCTCAGAATCTTTGACCATTCTTGCTGCATTTTTCTCAACCAAAGTCAAAGCATTTTTGGTTTGATGGTCTTCTGCTGCGAACGGAAACGGAACTAACAAAACTGGCTTTTTTGCCACTGCCAATTCTGAAATTGCAATCGCACCAGCTCTGGAAACTATCACATCCGCCGCTGAATAAGCCAAAGCCATATCGGAAATGAATTCTTTGATTTGGATGGAAGCTGGAGGTTGGATGCTGGAAGTTATCTCAGCAAAATCCGTTTTTCCAGTCTGCCAGATGAGTTGATAATCTTTTTCTTTTAATTTATCTAAATTGTCTTTCCAGCCGTTGTTCAAAGTTCTGGAACCGAGTGAACCGCCGACGGAAAGAATCGTTAATTTGTTTTTATCTAAGCCTAATTTTTCCTTAGCCAAATCTTTATCAATCAAATCTGTGATGATGTTTTGACGAATCGGATTTCCTAAGAAATAAGTTTTGGTTCCGTGGAAAAATTTCTCCATATCCGGATAAGCCGTGAAAACTGCTTTCGCCTTTTTTGCATTGAAAACATTGGTTTTTCCTGGCAAAGAATTCTGCTCCTGAATGAAAGTTGGAATTCCCATTTTCGCTGCAATGTACAACGCTGGTCCACTTGCAAAACCACCAGTTCCAACCGCAAAATCCGGTTTGAAATCCTTGATGATTCTTTTCGCTTTCAACAAACTTGAAATCACTTTTAATGGAAGTCCGAGATTCTTGAGAAGATTTCCTCTGTCGAATCCGGCGATGTTCAATCCTTCGATTTTGAATCCGGCTTGAGGCACTTTTTCCATCTCCATTTTTCCGTTGGCGCCAATGAACAAAAACTCAGCATCGGGAAACCTTTTCTGGATTTCCTGAGCAATCGCAACCGCCGGAAAGATGTGTCCACCTGTTCCGCCACCGCTCAATAGAACGCGGATTGCTTTTGGCTTTTGGCTGTTTGTTATTTTGTTGTTCATCTTATTTTAATTTCCGTTGGAATAAATTCCAACGCTGAAAAATCTGTCGTTCCTATGGAACTCATTAGACTTCAATCTTCGGACTTCCGTCTTCCAACTTCAAGCTATATCATTTATTTCTTCCAAACTTTGTCTTTTACCTAATCCTTCTTCATCATAAACCTGGATTCTGGAACTTACATTCAGAATAATTCCTAGCTGAATATATGTCACCAACATCGATGTTCCTCCATAACTTATCAGCGGTAAAGGTTGACCAGTCACCGGAATTAGGTTCACGGCAACTGCAATGTTTACTGTGAGCTGAATGAAAATCATTAATCCAATCGCCAACACGAGCAACGAGCCGAAGAACGCCGGCATTTTACTGGCAATCATCACGATTCTGATTATCATTATCATATAAAGGCTTATCAATAAAAACGCGCCTATCCAGCCATATTCTTCTACAAT
>RCUH01000312.1_pt1 | contig 57436 bp, 54 predicted proteins | sample 2166191 | NCBI WGS metagenome assembly RCUH01 (sample SAMN09932848, study PRJNA488358) | compost metagenome | feature: garden; material: soil; isolation source: compost soil in an enriched community after 214 h of incubation | place: Germany: Experimental Botanical Garden Goettingen | collected... | reverse complement strand
TCAGGGTCATGATCAGGCCGAAGTGGATCGGGTCGATGCCCAGCTTCAGCACGATGGGCAGCAGGATCGGCACCAGGATGGTGATGGCCGCGATCGTGTCGATGAAGCAACCCACGATCAGGATCAGCACATTGGCCATCAACAGGAACACCCACTTGTTCTGCGTCACGCTCAGGATCGCGTCGGTCAGCGTCTGCGCCGCCTGCGTCGTGGTGAGCAGCCAGGCGAACACCGACGCCGCCGTCACGATGAACAGGACGGACGCCGTGGTCTCGATGGTGTCGAAAGACGCCTTGGCCAGAGTCTTGAGCGTCATGGAGCGATAGCGCACCAGGCCAAGGAACAGCGCCCAGATCACGGCGGCCACCGCGGCCTCGGTGGGGGTGAACCAGCCCAGCGTCATGCCGCCGATCAGGATCACCGGCGCCATCAACGCCATGACGGCCGAGAAATTGAACTTCCAGTCCAGCGCCAGCAAGGCCACGAAGGCGATGCCGGTGGCCATGTTGGGCGACACGCCCGCCAGCGTCATCAGCCAGATGGACATCGGAAACGCCAGCACGATCAGCACTTCCAGGCCCGCCCCGCCCAACCGCTTCCAGTTGAAGGCGACGTCGCCGCCCCAGTTGTTGCGGCGCGCGTAGTAGGCCACGGTCAGCATCATGAGGATGGTGAGCACGAGCCCCGGGATCAGCCCCGCCAGGAACAGTGAGCCGATCGATACGTTGGCCATCATGCCGTAGATGACGAAGGGCAGTGACGGCGGGATGATGGGCCCCAGCGTGGCCGACGCGGCGGTGACGCCCACGGCGAATTCGGTCTCGTAGCCGTGGTCCTTCATGGCCTTGATCTCGATGGTGCCCAGGCCCGCGGCGTCGGCGATGGCGGTGCCCGACATGCCGGCGAACACCACCGAGCCGATGATGTTCACCTGCCCCAGGCCGCCGCGCATCCAGCCCACCAGCGCCACCGCGAAGTTATAGATGCGGCCGGTGATGCCGGCGATGTTCATCAGATTGCCCGCCAGGATGAAAAACGGCACGGCCAGCAGCGGAAACGATTCAACGCCCGCGATCATGCGCTGCGCTATCACCACGTCCGGCACGCTGCCCGATATCAGGATGAACAGCAGGGATGCGCCCGCCATGGAAACCGCCACCGGCAGTCCCATGATCATCAACAGCAGAAAGGTTCCAATCAGGGTGCCCATGTATCGCTCCGGGAAAGGCACTGCGGATTCGTGGATGCTTCTGGCTCGCGGTTCAGTCCAGCGAGTCGTAGGCCGCGGGGTTCTCCAGGATCGAATACCCCTGCCGCCAGTTCTGCAGGGACACCTGCACCGACCGCAGGAACATCATCGCGAAGCCCGCCAGTGCCGCCCAATACACGTAGGACTTGTTCCAGAACAGCGTGGTCATGGGCTCGTCGCCCACCAGCACGATGTAGCGGTAGGTAAGCCACACGGCATATCCGAAGAAGGCGGTGCGCAGGATGTCGATCAGCGTCGACAGGACGCGGCCAGCGGGCTTGGGCAGGTAGCGGTAAAGGAAGTCCACCTGGATGTGGCGGCAGGCCCGCACGCACATGGCCGACCCCAGGAACACCACGCCGATCAGGCAATACACCGCCAGCTCTTCGGTCCAGGCATAGGAGTCGTTCAGCACGTAGCGGGAAAAGAACTGCAGGAAGACCAGCAGGGCCATGGCCCAGAACACGGCCAGGCAGATCCAGTCTTCCGGCTGATAGCCGGCCAGGCTGACCTCGTGGTGGTCGGCCTCTTCGAAACTCTGGACCAGCTCGTCCACCGACGCGGTCTGGTGCGGGCCCGACGGTTGCGCCGGCGTGTGGCTGACGGCCGCCATCGCTGTGGCCTTCACGTTGGATTGCATGGAAAGTCCCCCTCGTGCGGGATAGGGTGAAGACGGCGGGCCGCGCGGCGGCCCGCCCGCGGCTTACTTCACCGCCTGGATCTTTTCCCAATCCGACTTTTCGTAGCCGTACTGCTTGAACGGCACTTTCTCCAGCACGGTGTTGCGGAAGTCATCGATATTGACCTCGGCCACCGTCAGGCCGCGCTTCTTGAACACCTCGACCATCTTCTTTTCGGAGTCGGCCACTTCCGCCGACGCCTTTTCCGCGGCCTGTTGCGCCACCTCGGCAAAGATCTTCTTGTCCTCGTCGGACAGGCTCTTCCAGAGCTTGCCGGAGATCACCGTATTCAGGTGATCGACGATGTGACCCGTCAGGATGATGTTCTTCTGCACTTCGTAGAACTTCTTGGCTTCGATGGTGGTCAGGGGGTTCTCCTGCGCCTCCACCGTGCCGTTCTGCAGGGCCAGGTAGACCTCGGCAAAGGCGATGGGCGCCGTGTTGGCGCCACAGGCGCGCGGCATCGCCAGGTACGCCGCCACGTCCGGGACGCGGATCTTCAGGCCCTTCATTTCGGTGCACTTGGTGAACGGGCGGTTGGAGGTCGTCTGCCGCGTGCCGTAGTAGGTGGTGGCGACGATGTGATTGCCGCTCTTTTCGTCGTAGCCGCCCGTCAGCTCTTTGTAGATGTCGCTCTTGGTGTAGGCGATCAGGTGCTCGGGGCTGCGGAAGGTGTAGGGATAGTAGGTCACGCCGATGCGCGGAAAACTCTTGGCGGCGAAGCTGGACCCCGAAATGATCATGTCCACCGTGCCCAGGGTGAGGCCCTGGTTGATATCGTTTTCCTTGCCCAGCTGAGAGGCCGGATAGACATCGATGTGATAGCGGCCGTTGGTGCGCTTTTCAATTTCCTGCGCCGCCCACACCGACGAGGTATGGAAGGGTTCGGACGTCTCGTACACATGCGCCCACTTCAGTTTGGTCTGCGCCAGCGCGCTGCCGCTGACGGCGAGCGCGACGGCGGCGAACAGCACTTTGATAGCGTTGCCTGGCTTCATGTTGTCTCCTCTCTTTGAGGTGGCGGGTGCGGCGGATGTAGTTTTGAGCCGGCCCGCGTCATGTTTTACATATGGAGTTCACCTACGGAGTTGCACCTTCGTACTGCGACTGCGATCGGCTGACGGCGCCGTGGCGCCGCCTGCCATTTGCTATTCAGCGCGCAACGCGTCGGCCGCTCCCGGCCAACTGGCCGTCAAGCGGTCGTACGAGCAGGAAAGATGTTGATGCATGGCGGTTCGCGCGCCCTGTTCGTCGCCGGCCGCGATGGCATCGATGACGCGGCGGTGTTCGGTGATGGCGACGGCCCAGCTATCGGGATTCTCGAAGTAGTCGCCCAGTTTCATCGACAGCGGATTGTGGCGTTCGTCGAACAGCTCTCCCACCACGCGCACCAGCACGGCGTTGTTGGCCATTTCCGCCACGCGCAGGTGGAACATCCTGTCGCCGCGTATGGGCACGCTGCCGGCGCGCGCCTCGTCTTCCATGGCGCTTACGGCGTCCCGCAAGCCGTCCACCTGCGCGGGCGCCGGATTGCGCGCGGCCTGGGCCGCCAGTTCGCTTTCGATGGTGCGCCGGGCACGGATGGTTTCCAGCGGGCTTTCGGCCGTCAGGCTGGCGCGGGGCGGCCCGGCCAGGCTCTGCACATACACGCCCGAACCCATGCGGACTTCCACCCAGCCTTCGACTTCCAGGGCGATCAGCGCTTCGCGCACCGACGGCCGCGACACGCCCAGCTTCAAGGCCAGGTCGCGCTCGGGCGGCAGGCGCGCGCCGACCGGAAACTCGCCGGCCTCGATCAGCAAACGGAGCTGGTCGGCGATCTGGCGGTACAAGCGGCGCGGCTCGATAGTCTGGATCGGCATGGGTCTACAGCGGAATGACAGGACAAAAAGGTAAAGTGGCCTTACCAATTGACCAGAATCCTGCGCCTGCTGACGAAGGGTCACAATTAGGGTTTGCCCATAGCGTCATGGGATGTCATCCGGCAACCCTTATCTGTTAAAAAGCCGCCACACACGGCTTTCCTCGATTCCATGACCCACGACCCGCAACACTCGCCCTTCAAGAGCTCCGGTGGCGCGCGCCGCATCCTCAATGCACTGCGCTACTCCTGGCAGGGCCTGAAGGCTGCCGTCAAATACGAGGCGGCCTTCCGCCAGGAACTGGCGCTGGCCGTGCTGATGATTCCGGCGGCGTTCTTCCTGGGCCGCACCACGGTCGAGGTCTTTTTCCTGGTGGGCACGGTGGTCATGGTGCTGGCTGCGGAACTGCTGAACTCCGCCATCGAGGCCCTGGCCGACGCGCTCTCGGTAGAACGCCACCCCCTGCTGGGACGGGCCAAGGATCTGGGCAGCGCGGCGGTGATGCTGCTGCTGATCTTCGCCGGCGCGGTCTGGGTGGGCGTCGCCATCAGCCGGTTCGTCATGCATTGACACGGGTTCGCTCCCAGCGGGGATGCGACTCTATTTATACTGGGACCCATGATTCCTAAATCGACGTCAGCCCCCTCCGAGCGCATCGTTATCGTCGGCGGCGGCGCCGGCGGCCTGGAACTGGCCGCCAAACTGGGCCGTATCCACGGCCGCCAACACATCACCCTGGTCGACAGCCGCCCCTTCCATATCTGGAAGCCTTCGCTGCACGAAGCGGCGGCGGGAACGCTGGACATCCACCAGGAAGGCCTTTCGTACCTGATGCTGGCCCACATGGACGGCTTTTCGTTCGCGCAGGGCCGCCTGGAAAGCGTCGATCGCGCCCGCCGCCTGATCACGCTGGACGCCGTGAACGACGCGCAGGGCCAGGAAGTCCTGCCGCGCCGCGAACTCGGCTACGACACGCTGGTGCTGGCGCTGGGCAGCACATCCAACTTTTTCAACACGCCCGGCGCGGCCGAACATGCCGTCACGCTGGACACCACGGAAAATGCCGAACAGTTCCGCCTGACCATGCTCAAGGCCATGGTGCAGGTCGACCAGGCCAAGGTGCGCGATCCTTCGGCCCGGCTGGATCTGGTGATCGTGGGCGGCGGCGCCACCGGCGTCGAGCTGGCCGTGGAGCTGACCGAAGCCAGCCACGTCGTCAGCGCTTACGGACTGCCCAATTTCCGCGCCGAGCGCGACCTGGCCATCACGCTTGTCGAAGGGGCGCCGCGCATCCTGTCGGCGCTGCCCGAGAAAATCTCGGTGGCCGCGACCAACCGGCTGACCGAACTGGGCATCCGCGTGGAAACGTCATGCCGGGTATCCGAAGTCGCCGCCAACTCCGTGCGCACCGCCGACGGCCGCGAGTTTCCCGCGCAGCTATGCATGTGGGCGGCGGGCATCAAGGGGCCCGCCCTGCTGGCCGACCTGGACCTGCCGCTGAACAAGCTGGGCCAACTGGAAGTCAATGAACGCCTGGAAACCGCCGATCCGCACGTTCTGGCGCTCGGTGACTGCTGCTCGGCGCCATGGCGCGACGGACGCACCGTGCCCGCGCGCGCCCAGGCCGCGCACCAGCAGGCCAACTACCTGGCCAAGAAGCTCACCGCCCGGCTGCGCCACGCCCCCGAACCCGCCGGTCCCTACGTCTACCAGGACCACGGGTCGCTGGTGTCGCTGGGCCAGGACGCCGGGGTCGGCAGCCTGATGGGCAAGCTGGCCGGACGGGGACTGTTCGTAAGCGGTACACTGGCGCGCTTGATGTACATGAGCCTGCACCTGATGCATCACCGATCGGTGCTGGGCGCCTCTCGCACCGTCTCCCTTGCCCTGGCCCGCCTGCTTATGCGGCGCACGCGCCCCCGGGTCAAACTGCACTGAACTCCCCATGAATTTCCTGCAAAAACTCGAACACGCCTGGACCACCAGCAACTCGCTTCTGCAAGTCGGACTCGACCCCGACCCGCAGCGCTTTCCCCGCGAATTGCAGGATAAGTCCGACGCCATCTTCCAGTTCTGCCGCGACATCGTGGACGCCACCGCGCCCTACGCGTGCAGTTTCAAGCCGCAGATCGCGTACTTCGCCGCCCACCGCGCCGAAGACCAGCTTGAAGCGCTGTGCCAGCACATCCGCGACAACCATCCGGACCTGCCCATCGTGCTGGACGCCAAGCGCGGCGACATCGGCTCCACCGCCGAGAACTACGCCCGCGAAGCCTACGAGCGCTACCAGGCGCACGCGCTCACGGTCAGCCCCTACATGGGCCTGGATTCGGTCGAACCCTATCTGGCCTGGCGCGACCGCGGCGTGATCGTGCTGTGCCGCACGTCCAACCCCGGCGGCTCGGATCTGCAATTCCTGAAGATGGATAACGGCGAACCGCTGTACCTGCACGTCGCGGGCCTGGTGGCCGACAAATGGAACGCCAATGGCCAATGCGGCCTGGTCGTGGGCGCCACGTTCCCGAACGAGCTGGCCGCCGTGCGCCAGCGCATCGGCGACGCGCTGCCCCTGCTGGTTCCCGGCATCGGGGCACAGGGCGGCGACATCACCGCCACCGTGAACGCGGGCGCGAACGCCGCGCGCAGCGGCATGATGATCAACTCCTCGCGCGCCATCATCTACGCCAGCGGCGGCGACGACTGGCGCGCGGCGGCTGGCGCTGCCGCCAAGGGCTTGCGCGACGCGATCAACGCGGTGCGCTGACCCGGCCTGGCGCGCGGCTGGAATCCCGCCCTTTTCAGCGGCGGTTCACCGGCGCCCCAAGAAACTCCAGCAGGCCACGCAGCGCGTATTCCACCGCTGCCTGGCGCACCTGCGCGCGATCGCCCGGAAATACGTGCGTCACCGCCCGGCTGCTGATGCCGTCGCCCACCCGCTTGGCAAACCCAAAGCACACCATGCCCACGGGCTTGCCCGGCGTAGCGCCGCCGGGGCCGGCAATGCCGGTGGTCGACACGGCCACCTGCGCCGCTGGCACCGCCAGCAGCACGCCATTGGCCATCTCGAGCGCGACGGGTTCGCTGACCGCGCCAAAGTGATGCAGGGCGTCGGGCGACACCTGCAGTTCGGCCACCTTGGCCTCGTTGCTGTAGGTGACGAAGCCGCGTTCGAACCAGTCGCTGGATCCCGCCACGGCGGTCACGGCGCCCGCCAGCAGACCGCCCGTGCACGATTCCGCGGTGCCCAGCATCCAGCCATGGCGCCGCATCGCATCGCCTAGCTGTTCGGCCAGACCGTAGATGGTCGCTTCCGACAACTGCGCGGCCGACAGATTGGACCGCGCGCTTTCTGGTTGATCGTTCATCCCAAGACTCCTGTGCGGGCCACCAGCGCCATCACCAGCAAGGCATATCCGGCGGCCACGATATCGTCCCACATGACCCCAAAGCCGCCCTTGACATGGGCGTCGAAGAACTTGATGGGCGGCGGCTTGACGATGTCGAACGTGCGGAACAGCACGAAGGCCAGCGCTTGCGCCAGCAAGCCCGAGGGCGTCAGCCACAGCACCAGCCAGAACGCCACCATCTCGTCCCAGACCATTCCGACATGATCCGACTGCCGGAGTTCACGGCCCACGCGATGGCAGGCCCAGCAACCGTACACGAAGGCCAGCGCCAGAAACACGCCGATGGCCAGGTCGGACGCGGCGGGCGCGGCCGCCAGCCAGATCGCCCAGGCCAGGAGCGTGCCCCAGGTCCCCGAGGCCGGACGGATCAGGCCGCTGCCGAAGCCGAACGCGATCAGCCGGCCGGGGTCCCGGCATATCCAGGACAGCGGGGGATACTCTGCCCGCGCGCGGTCGCGCATGGAGGAAGCGTGCTTTTCGGAAGGCATAGGTGCTAAGTCTGCAAACGACAGGAGGCAGCGGATCAGGCCGCGGGAAAGTGATCAAAACCCGCGGGCAAGGCCGCCATCGGCTGGCCGCGCGGGTCCAGCACGGACAAGCCGGCATCCGCCTGCGTCTGGCCCACGCGGGTCACGCGCGCGCCGGCGGCCTGCGCGGCGGCCGCCACGGCTTCGCGCCGGGCAACCGGCGCGGTGAAGCACAACTGGTATACGTCGCCGCCGCCAAGCAGCGCTCGGCGCAGCGGCGCGTCGGCCAGGCCGGCCACGGACGCCGCCGCGGGCAGATCCGCGAAACGCAGGCAGGCGCCTAGCCTGCTGGCAGCCAGGATATGGCCCAGGTCCTGCAACAGACCATCGGACAGATCGATCGCCGCAGTGGCGATGCCGCGCAGCGCCAGGCCCAGGGCCACTTGCGGCTGCGGCCATTCCAGCGCGCCGCGGGTGGCGGCCAGCAGGGAGGCGTCGGCGGGATACTGCCCGTCCAGCAGGCGATAGGCCACATCGGCCGCGCCCAGCTCGCCGGACACCCAGATGTCGTCGCCCGCTTCCGCGCCGTCGCGGCGCAGCGCCTGGCCCGACGGCACCGCGCCGAACACCGTCACGCTGATCGCCAGGTCATGCGCGCTGCGCGTGGTGTCGCCGCCGATGAGCGGGCAGCCATGGGCGGCGGCCAGTGCGTGGAAGCCTTCCGCGAAGGCCGCCAGCCAGGGCTCGTCCAGGCGCGGCAGCGCCAGGCCCAGCACGCAGCCTATCGGGCGGGCGCCCATGGCCGCCAGGTCCGACAGATTGACGGCCAGGGCCTTGTGGCCCAGCGCTTTGGGATCGACATCGGGAAAAAAGTGGCGGCCTTCCAGCAGCAGATCCGTGCTGGTGGCCACCTGTTCGCCGGGCGGGACGGGAAACAGGGCGCAGTCGTCCCCGACTCCCAGCAGGCCTGCAGGCGCCGTCCGGGTGAAATAGCGTGCGATCAGGTCAAATTCGGACGCCACCGCGCCTCCACTATCCGGCTCTCAATGGTCGGCGCTGCACCCTCACGGTCACCGCGCTGCAGAGAGAGGCCGCGCGGATCCGGCTCCGCCGGTCCGCGGCGGCGCCCCCTTGAGAGGGGAGCGCGCAGCGCATCGGGGGTGGGTCCTGTCTAGCGCCGTTGCTGCGCCGCGGCCTGGACCTCGGTCGCGCGCACGTCGGCAGCCAGCTTGTCGAGCACGCCGTTGACGAACTTGAAACCGTCGGTGCCGCCAAACGACTTGGCAAGCTCGACGGCTTCGTTGATGGCAACCTTGTACGGCACTTCGACATGATGAATCAGTTCGAAGCTGCCGATCAGCAGGATGCCGTGCTCAACGGGCGACAGCTCGGCCAGCGGGCGGTCGACGTAGGGCGTGAACCGTTCGCGCAGCGCGGGCGCTTCGCGCAGCACGCCGTGCAGCAAGGTCTTGAACCACTGCGCGTCGGCCTCGGAGAAGTCCTCGGTGTCGCGCAGATGGGCGTCGATCTCGCCGGCGTCCTGCGTGCCTTCGCCGCCCCGCAGCAGCCACGCGTACACGCCCTGCAGCGCGAATTCGCGCGCACGGCGGCGCGCGCTGCGCGCGTTGGCGCGGGCTTGCGCCGCGCTATCAGCGCTGGTCGTCGTCTTCTTCGTCGTCAAAATCTTCGTCCTCGTCGTCTTCGTCGTCTTCGTCTTCTTCCTCGGGCTCGAGCGCCGCCACCAGGTTGGCCATTTCAACGGCCACCTGGGCGCAGTCGCGGCCCTTGCCGGCGGCGCGCGCTTGCGCCTGCTCGTCGGTGTCGACGGTCAGCACGCCGTTCGCGACGGGGATGCCGGTTTCGAGGGAGATGCGGGTGATTGCCGTGGCCGTTTCGTTGCTGACCACTTCAAAGTGATAGGTTTCGCCGCGGATGACGGCGCCCAGCGCGATCAAGGCGTCGAATTCAAACGTTTCGGCCATGTGGGACAAGGCCACGCCCAGTTCCAGCGCGCCGGGCACGGTGGCGACCATCACGTCGCGTTCGTCCACGCCGAGCTCGGCCAGTTCCTTCAGGCACGCTTCGAGTTCGGCCTGGCCGATTTCTTCGTTGAAGCGGGCGCGTACGATGCCGATGTGCAGCCCTTCGCCGTTCAGGTCGGGGGTAAGGATGTAAGGGTTCATGTGTCGGCCTTCAGTGTGTTGCGGGAGTATTCAGCGGGTCGCAATCGTAACCCGTAATGGTGAGCGAGAAGCCCGCCATGCTGGGCATCTTGCGCGGCCGGGCCAGCAGCTTCATCTGGCCCACGTTCAGGTCTCGCAGAATCTGGGCGCCAATGCCGTAGGTGCGCAGGCCGAAACGATCGGCGTTGGCGGGATTGGACTGGGCCTTCGGGTCGTTCCAGCCGGCAATCTGGCCAAACAAGTGTTCGGTGGACGATTGGCAGTTCATCAGCACCAGCACGCCGGCCGGGGCGGCGGCGATGGCCTGCAGCGCCTGGGCCACGCCCCAGCTATGCGGGCTTGCGCCGGTGTCCAGCACGTCCAGCACGGAGGCCGGTTCATGCACGCGCACCAGCGTCTCGGCATCGGGAGTCACATTACCATGCACCAGCGCCAAATGGGCGGAGCCGGTGGCGCCGTCTTCGTAGGCCACGGCTTCGAACGTGCCCCAGGCCGTCTGCATGGGCCGCTTGCCCACGCGCTTGACGATGGATTCGTGTTCGCTGCGGTACTGGATCAGGTCAGCGATGGTGCCGATCTTCAGGTTGTGCTGGCGGGCGAATTCCACCAGGTCCGGCAAGCGGGCCATGGTGCCGTCGGGCTTCAGGATTTCGCAGATGACGGCGGCGGGCGTCAGGCCGGCCATGGCGGTCAGGTCGCAGCCGGCTTCGGTGTGGCCGGCGCGCACCAGCACGCCGCCGGGCACCGCGCGCACGGGGAAGATGTGGCCGGGCTGGACCAGGTCCGCCGGCTTGGCATCGCGCGCCACGGCCACCTGGATGGTGCGGGCGCGGTCGGCGGCCGAGATGCCGGTTTCCACGCCTTCGGCGGCCTCGATGGACTGCGTGAAATTGGTGCCGTAGCGCGTGCCGTTGCGGGCGGCCATCATGGGCAGTTCCAATTGGCGGCAGCGCTCTTCGGTCAGGGTCAGGCACACCAGGCCACGGCCGTGGGTAACCATGAAGTTGATGGCGTCGGGCGTGACGAATTCGGCGGCCATGACCAGGTCGCCTTCGTTTTCGCGGTCTTCTTCGTCAACCAGGATGACGATGCGGCCGGCGCGCAGCTCGGCGATGATCTCGGCAACCGAAGCGATGCCGAAGGATTCCGGCTCGGAGCCGGGCAAGGAGGACAACTGGACGGACATGGCGTGACACGTAAACCAGGCGGGAAAACCCGGATTTTAGCGCCCCTGAAGGCAGAACCCCTATCGGCTTGCGCCGCCCCCGTGCGAACGGGGTCATCCGGTTAAACTTTCGCCCGGAGATCCCACCAAGAAAACCAAGGAAAAACCCCATGCAAGCCCTTGCGGCCATGCCTTTGAACGTCGCCGCGGCCGTCCGCGTCGTCCTGACCGACATCGACGACACGCTGACCACCGAAGGCCGCCTGCCGGCCGACGCATACGCCGCGCTGGAACGGCTGGAACAGGCAGGCATCCAGGTCGTGCCGATCACGGGCCGTCCGGCCGGCTGGTGCGATCACATCGCCCGCATGTGGCCGGTGCGCGCCGTGGTCGGGGAAAACGGCGCGTTCTACTACGCCTACGACCGCCAGGCCCGCCGCATGACGACGCATTACTGGACCGACGCGGCATCGCGCCAGGCCAGCCGCAAGCGGCTGGACGCCATCCGCGACCGCGTCCTGGCCGAGGTGCCGGGCTGCGCCGTCGCCAGCGACCAGGACTACCGCGTGGCCGACCTGGCCATCGACTTCTGCGAGGACGTGCCCGCCCTGGCCGACTCGGCCATCAGCAGGATCGTCCAGATCTTCCAGGAAGCCGGCGCCCAGGCCAAGGTCAGCTCCATCCACGTCAACGGCTGGTTCGGCGACTACGACAAGCTCACCATGACCCGCACCATGTTCCAGCGGGAATTCGGCGCCGACGTCGCGCAGGCACTGGACAGCACCCTCTTCATTGGCGACTCCCCCAACGACGAACCGATGTTCGCCTACTTCCCGATCTCGGTCGGCGTGGCCAACATCCAGGCCCAGTTGCACCGCCTGACGCACCGTCCCGCGTTTGTCGCCGCTTTCCATGGCGGCGCGGGCTTCGTTGAAATGGCGGACCGGCTGCTGGCGGCGCGCGCCGCCCCCCGGCCTTCCCAAGTTCAGCCGGCCTGAGGTCCGCACAACGTGGCTACATCCAAGACCACTGCCGCCGCCAACGACGGCCGCCGCAGCATCCAGTCCATCGAGGTGGGCGTGCCGCTGCTGGCCGCCCTGGTCGACGCGGCCAAGCCTTTGACGCTGCGCGACCTTGCCGCCGGGGCGGGCATGACCTCCGCCAAGGCCCACCCCTATCTGGTCAGCTTCGTCCGCGTGGGGCTGGTGCAGCAGGACGCCATTACCGGCCAGTACGAACTTGGCCCCTTTGCCTTGCAGATGGGCCTGGTCAGCCTGCAGCGCCTGGACCCCGTGCGCATCGCCATGCCCGAGATCGCCAAGCTGCAGTCGGACATCGGCCACACGCTGGGCATCGCGGTGCTGGGCTCGCACGGCCCCACCATGATCCACATGACCGAAGCAAGCTATCCGGTTCACGTGAACATGCGCAAGGGCACGGTGATGTCGATGCTGCACACGGCCACCGGCCTGGTGTTCGCCGCATGGCTGCCGCCCAAGGTCAGCGAGCACTACATCGCGCGCGAGGAAGGCGACACCGCCGTGATCGCAAGCGTGCCGCCGCCGCGCAAGGCGTCCCGCGCCAACATCGAGGCGCAGTTGGCCGACATCCGGGTCCACGGCATGGCGCGGGCCCTGGGCAACCCGCTGCCCGGCGTCGACGCCTTGTCGGTGCCCGTGTTCGACAACACCGGCAGCCTGGTTCTGGCGCTGACCAGCCTGGGCCCCACCGGCCTGTTCGACGTGTCCTGGGACGGCGCGATCGCGCGCCCGCTGCTGGCCTGCGCGCAAGAGATCTCCCGTAAGCTTGGCTTTCACGGCTGAACCAGATCGCGCACAAACGAAAATAAAACGAACAAAAGGAACAAAAGACGAAAAGAAAGGCAGGGACTTTCCCAGGTGTGCTGTCCCCCGTTGTATGTTTGAATTCAGCAATTATTCAAACAATTCATACCCACGAGGAGACACACGATGCAAGCCTTGCGTCTATTGCAAGCGGCCACCCTGGCCGCGTTCGTTTTTGGAGCGTCCGCCGCCCAGGCCGCCGACACCTGCTCCAACCGAGGCGATCTGGACCAGATGTACTGCGACGCCGACAAGAACCTGGTGGCCGACACCCCTGCCGACGCGTCCAAGCTCAAGACGCCCTCCACGCTGGTGTTCACCTACACCCCGGTTGAAGACCCCGCCGTCTACGAAGACATCTTCAAGCCCTTCACCAAGCACCTGTCCGAATGCACGGGCAAGCGCGTGGTGTTCTACCAGGTGCAGAGCAACGCCGCCGAAATCGAAGCCATGCGCTCCGGGCGCCTGCACGTGGGCGGCTTTTCCACCGGCCCCACCGCCTTCGCGGTGAACATCGCCGGCGCCGTGCCGTTCGCGGTCAAGGGCTACGCCGATGGATTCCAGGGCTACAACCTGATCGTCATCGTCAAGAAAGACAGCCCCTACCAGAAGCTGAGCGACCTGAAGGGCAAGAAGCTCGCGCACACCGCGCCGTCGTCCAACTCCGGCCACATGGCGCCGGTGGCCTTGTTCCCCAAGGAAGGCCTGACGCCCGACAAGGACTACAAGGTCATCTTCTCGGGCAAGCACGACCAGTCCGTCATGGGCGTGAATTCGGGCGATTACGACGCGGCCGCCGTCGCCTCCGACGTGTTCAAGCGCATGGTCGAACGCGGCCAGGTCAAGGAAGCCGATTTCCGCGTCATCTATACCAGCGAGAAATTCCCCACCTCGTCGTTCGCGTACGCGCATGACCTGGAACCGAAGTTCCGCGACCAGATGCTGAAGTGCTTCTACGACTACCGTTTCCCCCCGGAAATGTCCAAGGCCTTCGACAACGCTGACCGCTTCTACCCGGTCACCTACGAGAAGGACTGGGCCATCGTCCGCCAGGTCGCCGAATCCGGCGGCGAAAGCTTCAACCGCGCCGCCTACGACCGCGAATCCGCCAAGAGCAAGAAGTAATCCAGCATGAAGACGTCGCTACGCATTTCCGGCCTGGTCAAGGAATACCGGGCCGGCCGGCCGGTTCTCAATGGCATTGACCTGCACATCGCCGGCCAGGGCCTTACCGCCATCATCGGGCCTTCGGGCACCGGCAAGAGCACGCTCCTGCGCTGCATCAACCGCCTGATCGAACCCACCAAGGGCGAGATCGTGCTGGAGTCCCAGGACGGTGCCGTGGACCTCGCCCGCGTGCGCGGCGCGGCATTGCGCCGCGCGCGCCGGCGCATCGGGATGGTCTTCCAGGAATACAACCTGGTCGAACGCCTGACGGTGATGGAGAACCTGCTGACCGGCCGGCTGGGCTATACGTCCGCCGTCAAGGCCTGGATGCGCCGCTTCGAACCCGAAGACATCGAGCACGCGTACAAGCTGCTGGATACCGTCGGGCTGGCAGGCTTTGCCGACCAGCGCGCGGATGCGCTGTCCGGCGGCCAGCGCCAGCGCGTGGGCATCGCCCGCGCGCTGATGCAGCGCCCGCAGGTGCTGCTGGCCGACGAGCCGACGTCTTCGCTGGATCCCAAGACCTCCGTCGAAATCATGGAACTGCTGTCCGCGCAGGGCAGCGCCACCGGCATTCCCGTCATCGTGAACATCCACGACGTCGAACTGGCTCGGCGCTACGCCACGCGCATCGTCGGCATGTCCGGCGGGCACGTGGTCTATGACGGCGACGGCCAGGGCCTGGATGCGTCCATGCTCAAGACCATCTACGGAGGCGAGTCTTGGCTGGAATGATGCAACCCCGGGGCGGCATCCGTCCCTTCGCCATGTCCGGGCGCGCCAAGGCGGGCGTCCTGCTGCTGGTGATCTACACCATTTACGCCGGCGCGCAACTGGACTTCAGTTGGGCGCGCTTCGAAACCGGCATGGGGCACGCGTCCACGTTTCTTGCGCGCATGTTCCCGCCCAATTTCGAAAAACCCGCCACCTTGTGGAAGGGCATCGCCGAGAGCCTGGAGATCGCGGTGCTGGCGTCGGTGCTGGGCATCATCCTTGCCCTGCCCGTCGGCCTGCTCGGCGCGCGCAACATGATGCCCGCCTGGGTCTCGTGGCCCGCGCGGTCGCTCGTGGCGCTGTGCCGCGCCCTGCACCCGGTCATCGTCGCCATCCTGTTCGTCAAGGCCGTGGGCTTTGGCGCGCTGGCGGGCATCCTGGCGCTGACCGTCGCGTCCATCGGCTTCATCGGCAAACTCTTCACCGAAGCCATCGAAGAGATTTCCTTGAAGCAGGTGGAAGCGGTCCGCGCCACCGGCGCCTCGTTCGCCAACGTGATCGTGTTCGGCGTGCTGCCGCAGGTGTTCGCGCGCTTCATCGGCTTCGCGACCTATCAGTTCGACTCCAACCTGCGCAATTCCACCATGGTGGGCATCGTGGGCGCGGGCGGCGTGGGCGGCACCCTGTTCTCGGCCTTCCAGCGCTTCGACTACGACTTCGTCAGCGCCATCCTGCTGACCCTGATCGCCATCATCATGCTGGGCGAAATCATCGCGGGCTTCGTGCGGGCGGTGTTCCTGGACAACCTGGGCTTTGACCGCATCCTGCAAAGCCGCTTCGCCGGGGCGCGCGGCATCGGCGCCAGCAAGCCGACGGCGGCGCGCAAGGCGGAGGTGGACGAATGAACGCGCACGTCTCCCCCCTGAACCCGGCGGGCCAGCCCCGCGTGTGGCAGCGCTACAGCATGGGGCAGCGGCTGCTGCGCTTTGCCCTGTACCTGCTGGTGGTGGCCGCCATCGTGCAGGCGATCCGCGGCGTCGAAGTCATACCGGAATTCCTGTATGACGCCCCCGAGCAGATGGCCGACCTGTTCCGCCGCATGTGGCCGATCGACTGGGCCTACTACCCGGGCGGCGTCCACAACGCGCTGATCGAAACGCTGCACATCGCCACGCTGGGGACCATCCTGTCGGTGTTCATGGCCGTGCCGGTGGGGCTGCTGGCGGCCAACAACCTCACCCCCAGCAAGACCATCAACATGCTGGCCCGGCTGATCCTGGTGTCCAGCCGTTCGGTCAACTCGCTGGTGTGGGCGCTGCTGTTCATCGCCATCTTCGGCCCCGGGGCGCTGGCCGGCACGCTGGCCATCGCGTTCCGCTCCATCGGCTTTGTCGGCAAGCTGGTCGGCGAAGCCATCGAGGAAGCGCAGCGCGGCCCCATCGAAGCCGTCACCGCTACCGGCGCCAGCAAGGCTTCCGTCATCTGGTACGCCTACTGGCCCCAGATCCGGCCGGCATTCTGGTCCATCGTGCTGCTGCGCTGGGACATCAATGTGCGCGAATCGGCCGTGCTGGGCCTGGTCGGCGCCGGCGGCATCGGCATGGCGCTGGACACCGCGCTGAACCTGTTCCAATGGGACCGCGTGGCGCTGGTGCTGGCCGCCATCTTCGTGGTGGTCGTGCTGGCCGAGGTCATCATCACCCAGGCGCGCAAACGCATCCTGTAGCGCAGCATCCCCCATAACGCGTGCCGGTTTCCCCTGACCAGCGCTTCCAGCCGCCGCCCCGCAACGGGCGGCGTCTTCTTTTGTGCGGCGCGGGTCCTTGTTATTGCGCCCCAAACGCGTCTAAGCTCAATGTGAACAAAATATGACCCGTCATCAAATCGCGCCCCTTCGTTGATTAAGATCTCGGCTTTTGCCGTTGGACACCCACCGCCATGTCGGAACAGGAATTGAAACTGCACGTGCCCACGGCTTCGCGCCAGGCCGTGCTTCGGGAAATCAAGCAACGCGAAGCCACCCACATCCGCCTGCACGCCATGTATTTCGATACGCCCGAACGCGAACTCGCGCGCGCGCGCATCGCCATCCGGCTGCGCCAGGAGGGCCGCGATTGGGTGCAGACGCTCAAGATGCCCGGCATCAATGCCATCACCCGCATCGAAATGAACCACCCCCGGCCGGGCCCCGTGCTGGACCTGTCCGTGTACGCCGGCACCGAAGTCGAAGGCGCGCTGGCGGCCATCAAGGGCGAGCTTGGCCTGCGCTATGAAACCGACGTCCAGCGCCTGCTGCGCAAGGTCCGCACGCGTTTCGGCACCGTCGAACTCGCCTACGACACCGGCATCCTGCGCGCGGGCGCGCTGGAGCTGCCCATCTCCGAACTGGAATTCGAACTGGTGTCGGGCCGTCCCGCGGCCATCTTCGCCACCGCGCGGGGCTGGCAGCAACGCCACGGCCTGGTGCTGGACCCGCGCAGCAAGTCCGAACGCGGCGACGCGCTGGCCCTGCTTGCGCAACGTCTGGCGGACGTGGACGCGAACCCGGGCGATGACCTGGAAGCGCGGCGGGCACGCGCCATTGCCCAGTTCTGGGCGCCGCGCGGCGCAGCCTCGGTCAAGCTGCGCGACGACATGACGCCCTCCCAGGCCATGGGCCGCATCGCGGCGGAATGCCTGGACCAGATCTGCCGCAACGCCTCGGTGCTGGCCGAAGTCGACACCGAAGGCGTGTACCGCGCCGGCAATTCCGAACACGTGCATCAGTTGCGCGTGGGCGTGCGCCGCCTGCGCTCGGCCTGGAAGCTGTTCGACGGCTGGATCGCACCGGTTCCGGACTCCTTGCTGCAGGGCGTGCGCACGCACTTCGCCGCCTTCGGCGCCAATCGCGACCAGGACGTGCTGAATGAAACCGTCGCGCCCGCGCTGATACGCGCCGGCATGCCCGTGATTCCCATGGAAGCCGCGCCGCCCGAACAGGACGCCCAGACCATCGCCGGCGGCAAGGCCTTTCAGGCCTGGTTGCTGGAACTGCTGGAATGGACCCTGGACGTGCCGCCTCTGCAGCCCGGCACGGAAGGCCAGACCATCGCCAACGGCACGCCCAGCGACACCGCGCCCGAACCCGCCATCCGCCTGGAAGGCGGCATGGCGGGCCCCAGCGTGAAGCCCACCATCATTCCCATGCTGGCGCCGGAACCCGACCCGCAGCGCCTGCACAAACAGGTGGCGCGGCGCCTGCACCGCTGGCACAGCAAGGTGGCCGACCAGGGCACGCAGTTCGCCACGCTGGACATCCCCACCCGGCATGAATTGCGCAAGCGCGGCAAGCGGCTGCGCTACAGCCTGGCGTTTGCGGAATCGCTGCTGCCCGCCGGCAAGCTGCGGGGCTATCGCAAGCTGCTGTCCAAGGTGCAGGACGTGCTGGGCGAAATCAACGATCTGGCGGTGGCCAAGGACTACTACGAGTCGTGTACGGCCACGCATCCCCAGGCTTGGTTCGCGCTGGGCTGGATCAGCGCGCGGCTGGAAGAACTGGCCGAGGAAGCGCAGAAGGCGTTCGACGACCTGGCCCGCAGCAAGCCGTTCTGGAAGTGATGCCCGTACCGTAAAAATAGCAACGGGACGGCGCTTGCACGCCGTCCCGCTGTGACACGCGCCGCGGGCGGATCAGTCGGCCAGCAAGGCCGCCGCGAATTCGTCCGCCACGAAGGGCTGCAGATCCTCCAGGCTTTCTCCCACGCCGATCCAGTACACGGGGATCGGACGCACGCCCTGGCTGCCCGCGGCCACGGCGGCCAGCGTGCCGCCCTTGGCGGTGCCGTCCAGCTTGGTCACGACCAGGCCAGTCAGCGTGATGGCGGCGTCGAAGGCGCGGATCTGCGCCAGCGCGTTCTGGCCGGTATTGCCGTCCACCACCAGCAGCACCTCGTGCGGCGCGGCGGCATCCGCCTTGCCGATGACGCGGCGGATCTTCTTCAGCTCTTCCATCAGGTGCAACTGCGTGGGCAGGCGGCCGGCGGTATCCACCATCACCACGCCCATGCCACGCGCGCGGCCGGCGTTGACGGCGTCAAACGCCACGGCGGCGGGATCGCCGCCCTCCTGCGAGATCACGCTGACGTTGTTGCGGCTGCCCCATTCCACGAGCTGCTCGCGCGCCGCCGCGCGGAACGTGTCGCCAGCCGCCAGCAGCACGCTGGCGCCCTGGCGCTGGAACGTATGCGCCAGCTTGCCGATGGACGTGGTCTTGCCGGCGCCGTTGACGCCGGCGATCATGACGACCAGGGGCTGGGTGCGCTTCAAGTCGAACGCGCGCTCCAGCGGGCGCAGGTGATCCGCCAGCAATTGGCACAGCGCCGTCTTCACCTTGGCCGGATCCTCGATGCGGTCCTTCTTGACGCGCGCGCGCAGCGCGGTCAGCAGCTTCTCGGTGGCCTCCAGGCCCGCATCGGCCATAATGAGGGCCGATTCGAGCTCTTCGAACAGGTTCTCGTCGACCTTGACGCCGACGAAGATGCCGCCAAGGCTCTGCCCCGTCCGCGACAGACCCTGCTTCAGGCGGGACAGCCACGACGCTTTTTTCGGCGCATCGGCGGCAGGCTCGGGTGTGGGTGCGGACGCAGGCACGGACGAAGCGGCCGGCGCCGGCATGGACGCAGATGCCGGCGCGGCGACTGACGCCGTGGCGGCAGGAGCCGGCACGGGAGGTACCGGGGCGGGCGCTGACGTGCGAACCGGCTCGACCGTCGGCGCTGCGGGCACGACTGGCGCAGCAGAAGCTGGCCGATCCGCTGCAGCGGGCGCGGCGGACGGAGGCGGCGCAGGCATGGGCGCGGACGGCGCGGCAGGCGTCGCCACTGGGGCTACAACGGGAGCTGCAGCCGGAACTACAACGGGGGCCGCAACAGGAGCGGCAGCCGGCGCGTAGGACTCCGGCTGGCGTTCGGGCGCGGGCGCGGCGGGAGCCGCCACGGCGGGTTCCACCGGCGGGGCGGGGGCGTCAATGACCTCCGGCGGCGGCGCGGGCTGGGCCGGCGCGGCGGGCGGAGGGGATTTTTTCTTGAAGAAGCGGCTAAACATGGGTAACAAGTATATTCGTATCGTCGGGGGCCAATACAGACGCACCCCCATCGCCGTGCCCGACGTGGAGACACTGCGTCCCACGCCCGACCGGGTTCGCGAGACGCTGTTCAACTGGCTCGGTCACTTGTGGGACGGCGAGTTCGCCGACAAGCAGGTGCTGGATCTGTTCGCCGGCAGCGGCGCCCTGGGGTTCGAAGCGGCTTCGCGCGGCGTGGCGCATGTGCAGATGGTCGAGCGGGACAGAACCGCCGCGTCCGCGCTGCGGACACTGCGCGACAAGCTCAAAGCCGACATGATACGCATCCATGTGGGCGATGCGATGCAGGTGGCCGAACGCATGGACGCCTCCCGGTTTGACCTGATCTTGCTGGATCCGCCCTTCGGACAGGGCTGGCTGCCGCGCCTCTGGCCGATTCTGCCGGGCATTTTGACCGATCATGGGCTAGTCTACGTAGAGGCGGAAGCCGCCATCGAAGCCCCCGAAGGATTCCAGATCTTGCGGCAGGACAAGGCAGGCGCGGTCCATTACCATCTGCTGGAATTTGCTGCATTGCGGAAATAGATCAATAATCCGGGCTTCGGAGGATGGTGTACACCACTAATAACGGTACGGAGCTCGCATGATCATCGCTGTTTATCCCGGCACTTTCGACCCGCTGACCCGGGGCCACGAAGACCTGGTTCGCCGTGCGGCCACGCTTTTCGACAAAGTCGTGGTGGGAATCGCCCTTAGCCGCAACAAAAAGCCCTTTTTCAGCATCGACGAACGCGTGGAAATCGCGCGCGAAGTGCTGGGCCACTACCCCAACGTGGAAGTGCAGAGCTTCGGCGGCCTGCTGAAAGACTTCGTCCGCGACCAGGGCGGCCGCGTCATCGTCCGCGGCCTGCGCGCGGTGTCCGACTTTGAATACGAATTCCAGATGGCCGGCATGAACCGCCATCTGCTGCCGGACGTCGAGACCCTGTTCATGACGCCGTCGGACCAATACCAGTTCATCTCGGGCACCATCGTGCGCGAAATCGCCCAACTGGGCGGCGACGTGAGCAAGTTCGTGTTCCCGTCCGTCGAACGCTGGCTCCAGGAAAAGGCCAAGGAACGCCGCGAGCAGTCCTGGCCGGGCTGAGACGCCCCCGCACCATCCCGGAAGGGCGCTTTTGGCGCCCTTCTTGCGCTTTCCCGGCGGCGCCCGCCCCGGCGCTACAATGACAGCGCCCCTTGCTTTGCTCCGCTGCCCATCATGGCCCTGACCATCACCGAAGAATGCATCAATTGCGACGTTTGCGAGCCCCAGTGCCCGAACGACGCGATCTCCATGGGTGAGGACTATTACGTCATCGATCCCGACCGCTGCACGGAATGCGTCGGACATCACGACGAACCCCAATGCAAGGTGGTCTGTCCGGTGGAGTGCATCGAACTGCATCCCCAATGGAATGAAGGCCAGGAGCAGCTCATGGCCAAGTACCGCCGCCTGACCGGTGCCGCATGAGCGACTCGGCGCAATCCGAATCCCGCATCGATTTCCCCTCTGTTTCCCACCACGCCCGCCGCGACATGTCCGCGTCGGCGATCGCGGCGGGCTTGGTCGCCGTCCTGGTCAGTTTTGGCGGCACCGCCGTGCTGATGGTGCAAGCGGGCCATGCCGCGGGGCTGGACGCCGCGCGCATCGGCTCCTGGATCGGCTCGCTGAGCCTGGTGCTGGGCTTGGGCGGCGCGTTCTACAGCCTGCGCACCGGCCTGCCCATCGTCATGGCCTGGTCCACGCCCGGCGCGGCCCTGCTGGTCACGGCGCTGGCCGGCGTGCCCTTCAATGAAGCCATCGGCGCCTTCGTGCTGGCCGCCGCGCTGACCCTGGCGTGCGGGCTGTTCGGCTGGATCGATCCCATCCTGCGCCGCATTCCCGGTGAAATCGCCGCCGCCATGCTGGCCGGCGTCCTGCTCAATTTCGGCATGGGCATCTTCACCCACATTGGCAAGCAACCCGTGCTGGTGCTGACCATGTGCGCCGCCTACCTCGTATGCCGCCGCTGGGCGCCGCGTTACGCGGTGCTGGTGGTGATGGCGGTGGCCGTCGCCATGGCGGCCGGGCTGGGCCTGATGCGGGTGGACCAGCTGGACTGGCGCCTGACCGAATTCGTCTGGACCACGCCCGCCTTCAGCGCGCAAGCGGCGGTCAGCCTGGGGATCCCGCTGTTCGTGGTGGCCATGGCGTCGCAGAACCTGCCCGGCCTCGCCATCCTGCAGGCGGCGGGCTACCGCCCCCCGGCCTCGCGCCTGGTGGCCGCCACGGGCTTCCTGGGCCTCCTGGCGGCGCCCTTCGGCGCGCACAGCGTCACCATGGGTGCGATCAGCGCAGCCATCTGCACCGGCCCCGAGGCGCATGCCGATCCGGGCAAGCGCTACATCGCCGCCGCCACCTACGGGATTGGGTACGTCGCGCTCAGCATCGTCGCGGGCGCGGTCGCGGTCTTCTTCCAGGCGCTGCCCGCCGCATTGCTTGCGGCGCTGGCGGGCCTGGCGCTGCTGGGCACCATCATGGGCGGCATGGCGGCCGCCATGGCCAACCCGCAACGGCGCGAAGCGGCCCTCATCACGCTGCTGGCCACCGCGTCGGGATTCAGTTTCTGGGGTATTGGATCGGCCTTCTGGGGCCTTGCGGCGGGCCTGCTGGCCCACGCCGCGTTCGAATACAGGCGGACCCGCTCGGGCCCCTGACCGTCCGGCTCAAGCCAGGCCGGCGTTCACACGGGCCAGGCGGCCACGGGCGTTTCGGGGTGCACCTTCATGATGCGGCAAGGCACCTGCACGAAATTGGAGATCCAGGCGGCGGCCAGCTCGCCTTCGTCGATCACATCGATGACCTGTTCGCCCACCTTCATGCTGTAGCGCACGCTGTCGTCGTCTTCGATGACGTCCAGCGGAATATCCATGCGCAGCATGCCCGGCGCCTTCAGCACCAGGTAGCCCAGGCGCAATTCGACGGATACCTCGGCAAGCCGCGGACAAAGCCCGCGGTTCAGCCACTGCCCCGAATCATTGGCGATCAGCCACTGCCGGTGATAGCCGGCGGCGTGCGCCTGCGCCGTGACGCCGCATTCGGCGATGGGCTGGAATTGGTCTGTCGTCATCTGCCCAGCAGTCCCTTCAAGGCCTTGTCCACGGCGGCGCCGCTCTTGCCCTTGCCGGAGACCGCTTCGCGCAGCTTGTTCTCCAGGCTGCGCTTGAGAATGCCGCCGATGGCGTCTTTCCAGAGCAGCGTGTAGGTGGGCGTTTCGAACGGCCCCTTGAGATGGACGGGAATGGTCACGTCCTTCAGGTCGATCAGTTCCTTGCCTTCGGGGTTAGCGGCCGGGTTGACGATGCGCGCGCGCGCCACCAGGTCCAGTTCGCTCTTGACGAAGTCGATGGTGGCCGGATCGCCCTGCGTCACCCGCAGCAGCGGCGACACGAAATTCAGGCGCTTCACGGTAGCAACGCCCTTGGCGATCGCAAGGTCGGCGTCCATTTCGGAAAACTCGGTCCGCTTGCTGCTGTCGGCGGCAACGGTCTCGTTCTGCGATTCAGGCGAGAACGCGGCCTTCAGGTCGCGCAGCGTCTGCGTCAGATCGATGCCCTTGACCGCGCCATCGCGCAAGCGCAGCTGCACGGTGCCGCCCAGGCCGCCTTTCATGGCATAGACATTGGCGCCGGCGGTCTTCAGATCCAGCGCCAGGCTGCCCGTGCCGCTCAGTACATTGCGCTGCGCCAGGTCCATCAGCAAGGGTTCGATCGCAATGCCGGCCAAGGACATCTTGGTGGCCACCTGATTGCCTTGCGCGGCATCCACGGACAGGGCGCCAGCCAGCTTGCCGCCGTAGAGGCCGGCGGTCAGGCTGGAGATTTCCAGCTTGCCCTTGTCCAGTTTCACCGCGGCGGCGACCTCGTCGGCCTTCAGGCCGCGCACGACGAGCTTGCCGACCTTCAGCGTGCCGTTGACGCTGGGGCCGACCAGCGCGGACAGGTCGATCGAATCGTCGACGGGCGCGGCGGGCGCGGGCTGCGCGGGCTTGTTCTCGTCTTTCTTGCCTTCGGCCGGCGGCTTGGCCGGCGCGGCGGCCACGGGCGGCACCAGCTTGTCCAGGTCCAGCGTATCGACCGCCAGCGCGAATTTCACCAGCGGCGAGTCCGAGAGCCTGGTGATGTCGGCGCTGAGATCGAACTTGCCGCCTTCCAGCACCGCATTGATCTTGCTGGTGGCCTGATCCTTCAGCAGATCCACCGACAGGCTGCCGATGACGGGAATCTGCAGGCTGCCCTTGGGCAGGCCCGGATCGGTGATGTTCACGTCGCCGCGCAGGCCGGACAGGCCGCCGCTGCGTTGCAGCAGGTTCAAGGACAAGGGCGAGGCAAAGTTCAGCTTCACCACGCGTTCGCCATTCTTGGACGTGCTGTCCAGCTTGGCTTCCTTGATATCGAGTTCACCGGCGTTGCCGCTGATGCCGTTCAGGCCGAAGCTGGCGTCCAGGCCGCTGATGCGCACGCGGCCGGTCAGGGCTTCGCCCGTGGCCGACGCGGGCGAGATATTCAGCGCCGGCGCATCCACCGCGAATTCGAAGGGGCCATCGGCCACGCCGCCCTTGGCGCGCACGGCAAGCTTCTCGATCTGCAACTGGCTCTTGTGCGGATCGATCGCCAGCTTGGGGATCGCCACGCTGGCGTCCACATTGGTGGCGCGGGCGGCCGGATCGGTGATGTCGCCCTGGAACACGACTTCCAGGCCGGCCACGTCCAGCGCCGACTTCTGGCCGTTGAACGCCAGGTTGCCGCGCACCGCCAGGCTCTTGGCCTCGGCGCCAGGCAGCTTGCCGTCCATGCGCAGGTCCAGCTTTTGCGCGGCGTAGCGCTTGGCGGAAGGGTCCAGCGTCAGCAGGGCCTGACCGGTCAGGTTGGCGTCCACGCGCGGATTGCCGCCTTCGACTCGCGCCGACATCCGCACGTCGAACGGCTGGTTGAACGTGACACGGCCCGTATTGGCGTTGATGCGGGTCACGGCCACCGCCATGCCCGTGATGGCGTCCTGCAACTGCACTTCGCCGTCCTTCAGGTCCAGGCCGGCGATATCGATCTGCATGTTGTTGCGCGACGGCGGCAGGGTGCCGCTGGTGATCGCCTGCGCCGCGGTCTGCGCCGCGCCCATCAAGGTCCCGGCGGGATTGGACGGCGCCTCGGTGACCGGCGCAGCGCCGCCCACCAGGTTGCTGAAGTTGAACTGCCCTTGCTTGTCCCGCGTGACGCGGGCCTTCAGGCCGCTGATGGCGACGTGGTCCACCACGAAACTGTTGGACAGCAGCGGCCACACGGCCACCGCCAGGCGGGTGCTTTCAATCGAAGCGAAAGTGTCCGTGCTGTTGGGTTCGGACAGGGACACGCCCTGCACCGACAGACCGATCCGCGGGAAGAGCGAAAGCTCGATTTCGCCGTCGATCGTGAGCGTGCGGTTATAGCGTTCCTGGACAAGCTCTTCCAGCTTGTACTTGTACGCGTTGGGGTCGAATGTCAGCAAGAAGATGGCCAGGCCAACGACGGCCACGACAACCAACACTACCAGGCCTATCAAAATGCGCTTGAACCACGTTTTCATTGCTGCCCCGTCGGTACCTCGACTGGAAATCCTTGATGCCGACCACCGCGCCGGGCGCGGGGAAGGTGCGTTGCCGGCAGAAACCGCCAGCCAGGCTTATTGAACTGTCTGCCTTTCAGGGCGTGTCCTCGCTCCTGCCGAGCCTGCGGCAAGGGCGACAAGGGAGGATCTACCAAGGAAGGCCTGCTGAAGACGCTGCTAACCCAGCGTACAGACACCGCTATCGTAACAAATCGGGCCGCTTAGCGGGATCGCCCAAGCTGACGACTTTCTGTCGGGCGGATTGTAGGGCTAGAATGATTGATCTATCAATCATTGATGCATCCAACAATGTCCGCCCCCGTCCCGCCAACTCCGCACTCGCCCGGCCAGGTCCTTCCTTTCCGGCAGACCCTGCTGGCCATGCTGGGCATGTGCTTCGTCATGATGATGGTCGCCATCGACCAGACGGTGGTGGGCACGGCGCTTCCGACCATTGTGGCGGAACTGCGGGGCTTCGAACTGTATGCATGGGTAGCGACGTCTTACCTGCTGACCTCCGTCATCACCGTGCCGATCTTCGGCCGGCTCGGCGATTATTACGGCCGCAAGCCGTTCGTGGTCGCGGCCATCGTGCTGTTCACGCTGGCGTCGGCCCTGTGCGGCGCCGCCGACACCATGCTCTCGCTGGTGCTGGCGCGGGCGCTGCAGGGCATCGGCGGCGGCATGCTGGTGGGCACCGCCTTCGCGTCCATCCCCGACCTGTTCCCCGATCCCCATGTGCGGCTGCGGTGGCAGGTCATGCTCAGTTCCGCCTTTGGCATCGCCAACGCCGTCGGCCCGACCCTGGGCGGCGCGCTGACCGAGCACTACGGCTGGCGCTCGGTCTTCTACGTCAACCTGCCGATCGGCATCCTGGGCCTCTGGTTCGTGGCGCGCTACTTGCCGCATCTTCGCAACCACACCTCCGGCAAGGTGCGGCTCGACTGGCAGGGCGCCCTGCTGATCGCCCTGGCGCTGGGCAGCCTGCAACTGCTGGTGGAATTGCTGCCCAAGGAAGGTTTCAGCCTTCCCCTCGTGCTGCTGGGCGCGGGCAGCGTCGCGTCCTTCGCCGTGCTGATCTGGTGGGAGAAGCGCTGCCCGCATCCGCTCCTGCCCCTGGACATGTTCCGCAACCGCGGGCTGGCCACCCTTTTCACGCTGGCCCTGCTGGTGGGCGTGACGATGTATTCACTGCTGTTCTACGCGCCGCTGCTGCTGCAAGGCGGTTTTGGCCTGTCGCCCCAGGATGCCGGCCTGCTGATCACCCCCATGGTCGTCTTCATCACCGTCGGCAGCATCGTCAACGGACGCATCATCACCCGCATCCGCAATCCCAACCGCATGCTGTACGCCGGCTTCATCCTGATGGCGTTTTCCTGCCTGGGGATTGTTACGACCCATAGCTATACGTCACATGCGCTCATCGCCATCTACATGCTGATGGCCGGCCTGGGCATGGGATTCATCATGCCCAACCTGACCGTCTTCGCGCAGCAGACCGCGGGGCGCAGCCACCTGGGCATCGCCACCGCGCTGCTGCAGTCCCTGCGCATGATCGGCGGCATGCTGGGCACGGCGGTCGTCGGCACCATGGTCAGCCATAGCTACTTCAACGGCGTGGAATCCACCCTGCGGGGCGCGTCCGCGCAATGGCTGCCGGAACTGAACGATCCCCAGATGCTGGTCAATCCCGCGGCGCAGACCGAGTTCCTGGCACAATTGGCGCATCGAGGCCAGGATGGAACGTCGTTGATCGAGATCGCGCGGGTCGCGCTGGTGGGCGCCATCCATGAAGGGCAGCTCATCGCCCTGGCCGTGGCCATCTTCGCGATCTGGTGCGTGCGGCGCGTGCCCCTGGTGCAATTGGCCCGGCCGTCCAAGCCGGAGCCCGCCGGCGTCGGAGAGTAGCTTTTGCCCAAACAACAACACGGCCTGCAAGTCATCCAGCACATGGGCCAGACCTACCGCGTGATGCAAAGCGCGTTCAGCAGCAAGGTCGGCCACGCGCTGCCGCGCTGGCGCATCCTGCTTGCGCTGCATGAAAACGGCCCGTGCTCGCAAAAGCACCTGGCCGAACGCTGCCGGCTGGATCCCGCATCGCTGACACGCCAATTGCAGGCCATGCAGAAGCTGGGATGGATATCGCGTGCCGTGGACGCGCAAGACAACCGGCTGACGAACGCTAGCCTGACGCCGGCCGGACAGGCCGTCGTGAATCAGGCCTTGCCCAAACGCGCGGCTTTCTTCGAAGAGTCGCTCAAGGGCCTGTCGGCCGCCGATATCGACACGCTGAACCGCGTGCTGAGCGTGCTGGAAGAGAATTTCCTGCATGCGGCCGGCGACAGGCAAAAAGCCGCCTGACCCAGCTTCCGCCTGGCCTCAATCCTGCGGATTGCGGCGCTGGAACTGGGCGATGGCCTGCAACAGCAAAGGCGCGAACTTCGCCGCGTAGGCGTCGCCCGTCCACGCGTGGGATGCGCCCGCCACGTGCAGCGCCCCATAGGCCTCGCCCTGCGCATTCGTCACCGCCGCGCCCAGGCTGACCTCGCCCACGATGAACTCGTCCACGACCAGCGCGTAACCCTGTTCTCGCGCCTTCTTGACCTCTGCCTTGACCGCCCTGGCCGTCGTCAAGGTCCTGGGCGTGTGGGCTGACAGTTCCATCCCCGCCAACTGCGCGGACAACTCGGCCTCGCTCAGCCGCGACAACACCGCGCGCCCGCCGGCCGTGCAATACAAAGGCACCCGCCGGCCAACCAGCGACGCATGGTAGTGCTCGGTCTGGGTCTGGTGCCGCATGACATGGACAAGCTCATCGCCATCCCGCAACGACAGGCTGATCTTCTCGCCCGTGGCTTGCGACAGGTCCAGCATGATGGGGTTCAGCGCTTCCACCAGCGCATGCGTGCGCAGGAAATGGAAGGTCAAGTTCAGCATGCCGGTGCCCAGCCGGTACCGCCGCGTTCCCGCGTTCTGTTCCAGATATCCCTCGGCACACAGCGTGTAGGCATAGCGCTGCGCGGCGCTCTTGTCCAGCCCGCTGCGCTCCATGATTTCCGTCAGGCTCAGGTCGCCCGCCGCGCTCTTGAAACAGTCCAGCACCCGGAACGCCTTGCCCACGGACCCTACGTACAGTGCATTCGTCGTCATCGTTTTACCTAATGGTCGAGCTGCGCCTTGGTAGCGCATAATAATACTAAGTATTAAATAATAATACCTGAGGAATAAGGAATGACACTGGACAACGGACTCACCGCGGCGCAATGGCTTGAAAGCCAGCAACCGGCCATGCTTGCCCTGCTGGCCGATATCGTCAATATCGACTCCAACAGCTACGACAAGCCGGGCGTGGCGCGCGTGTTCCGGCGCCTGGAAGCGTTCTTCTCCTTGCATGGGTTGACCGTCACGTCGCACTACGCGGGCGACATCGAAGCCGCCATCTCCGTCACGGCGAATCGCGGCAGCACCGTGGGCAAGCCGGTATTGCTGATGGGGCATTGTGACACCGTCTTCCCGGCGGGCGAAGCCGCCCGGCGGCCGTTCCGCATCGAGGCCGGCCGCGCTTACGGCCCGGGCGTCGCCGACATGAAATCGGGCATCGTCATGAACGCCTTCCTGCTGGCCGCGATCGCCCGCAGTGGCAAGGACGTGCCCGAAGTCACCGGCCTGTTCACCTGCGACGAAGAGATCGGCTCCCCGCTCAGCAAGGACGCGATCACCACGTTCGGCAAACAGGCCGGCTTCGTCTTCAACGCCGAACCCGGACGCCCGTCGGGCAACGTCGTGACCGGCCGCAAGGGCGGCGTATTCTTCAACATGGAAATCGAAGGCAAGGCCGCGCACTCCGGCGCGAATTTCGCCGAAGGCATCAGCGCGATCTCCGAACTGGCGCACAAGGTCGTCGCGCTGGACGCCCTGACCGACATCGACGCGGGCGTCACCGTCAACGTCGGCCTGGTCAACGGCGGACTGTCCGTCAACACCTCCGCCCCATCGGCCAGCGCGGCGATCGACCTGCGCATCTTCAACCTGGAGCAGCGCGAATCCCTGGTCGGAAGCATCCGCTGCATCTGCAACAAATCCTTCATCACGGGCACCTTGTCCAAGCTGGACATCACCGGCGAATTCAAACCCTTCGTGCCCACCGCCCAATCGCGCAAACTGTTCGAGCTATACCAGGCCGAACTGGGCGCGATCGGCCACAAGGCCGAAGCGGAATTCAGCGGCGGCTGCGCGGACTCGGGCGTGACGTCCAGCCTGGGCGCCATCACGCTGTGCGGCACCGGCCCCGTCGGCGGCAAATTCCACACCCTGGATGAATATTGCGAGGTCGGCACCATCGTCCCCCGGGGACAGGCGGTGCTGAACACGATACTGCGGCTTTCCCACACCCAGTGGTAGCCGGCGCCCAGACCGCCGCCCGACCACCCTGCATTCTCACCAGGTGATTTTCATGACGTCACACGCATTGCAGACCCGCCGTTCCCTACTCAAAGCCAGCGCCGCGCTGGCGTTCGCGCCCGCCGCCTTGTGGATGAAATCCGCCCAGGCGCAGGCCTATCCCGCTGGCCCGGTCAGCATGATGGTTCCCTACCCCGCCGGCGGCCCCAGCGACGTCAGCGCGCGCATCCTGAGCGGCCCCATCGGCGACAGCCTCGGCGCGCGGGTCGTGGTTGAAAACCTGGGCGGCGCCACCGGCACGATCGCGGCCTCCAAGGTGCTCAATGCCAAAGCCGACGGCGGCATATTCTTCCAGGGCACGCAGAACGAACTGATTCTGCCGCCGCTGACCAACCGCGCCGTCCGCTACCAGCCCGACGCCTTCGAGAGCCTCCAGCCCATCACCATCACGCATCTGGTGCTGCTGGTGCGCGCCGAGCTGCCCGTCAACTCGGTCGAAGACTTCCTGAAGCTCGCCGGCCAGCGCGATGCATCCGAGTCCCTGACCTACGGAACGGTGGGAGTCGGATCCCTCTACCACCTGATCACGGAACACCTGGGCAAGGTCGTGAAGGTGCCGTTCACGCACGTGCCCTACAGCGGCACCGCACCCGTCATCCAGGATCTGGCCGGCGGCCAGATCGATTTCAGCATCATGCCCTTCCAGGCGTCGATGCTGGAAATGATCAAGGGCGGACGATTCAAGGCGATCGCCGTGCTGTCGAAGAACAAGCCCGCCGTGCTGGCGCACGTGCCCAGCATCGCCGACACGCCCGCGCTGGCCGATTTCGAATACGCCAGCTACGCCGGCTACTACGTGAAGAAAGGCACGCCCGTAGCCGTCAAGGAAGCCCTGAACAAGGCAATCGGCCACGCCCTCGAAGACAAGACCGTCATCGCCAAACTGGAAGCCGACGGACGCAACGTTTCGCCCCGCATGAGCCTGGAGGATGCGGCCGCCGCCTATGCGCGCGAGGTGGCGAAGTACAAGGAGATGATCCGGGTGACGGGGTACGTTCAGGCGGGGTGAAAACGCGGGCACCAAACGCCGAGGCCCCGGAGAGAGGATTTCTTTCCGGGGCCTCGCTTCAAACAGATTCCGGTCCCGGCGAATGCGGGACCGGATGACGATCAGACGTTGAACAAAAAGTTCATCACGTCCCCATCCTGCACGATGTATTCCTTCCCTTCCGCGCGCATCTTGCCCGCTTCCTTCGCGCCCTGCTCGCCCTTGTAGGCAATGAAGTCTTCATAGGCGATCGTCTGCGCGCGGATGAAGCCGCGTTCGAAGTCGGTGTGGATGACGCCCGCGGCCTGCGGCGCGGTGGCGCCGATCGCGACCGTCCAGGCGCGCACTTCCTTCACGCCCGCGGTGAAGTACGTTTGCAGGCCCAGCAGCTTGAAGGCGGCGCGGATCAGGCGGTTCAGGCCCGGTTCTTCCATGCCCATGTCGGACAGGAAGGCCTGGCGGTCGGCGTCGTCCAGGTCAACGATTTCGGATTCGATGGCGGCGCAGATGGCCACGACCGGTGCGTTGCGGGACGCGGCGAATTCGGTCAGGCGGTCGAGCAGCGGGTTGTTGGTGAAGCCGTCGTCGGCGACGTTGCCCACGTACATCGCGCGCTTGGCGGTGATGAAGCAGAGCTGGGCGATGTCGGCCTTTTCCTCGGTGGTCAGGTCCAGCGCGCGGATGGGCTTGGCTTCGTTCAACTGGGCGATGCACTTTTCCAGCACGGCCACGATGCGCTGCGCTTCCTTGTCGCCCGAGCGCGCGGTCTTCTGGTGGCGTTGCAGGGCCTTTTCGGCGGTCTGCAGGTCAGCCAGGGCAAGTTCGGTCTCGATGACTTCGATGTCGGCGATGGGGTCGACCTTGCCGGCCACGTGAATGACGTTGGGGTCTTCGAAGCAGCGCACCACGTTGACGATGGCGTCGGTTTCGCGGATGTGCGACAGGAACTGGTTGCCCAGGCCTTCGCCCTTGCTCGCGCCGGCGACCAGGCCCGCGATGTCGACGAATTCGACGGTGGCCGACAGGATGCGTTCGGGCTTGACGATTTCAGCCAGCTTTTGCAGACGCGGATCCGGCACTTCGACGACGCCGACGTTCGGCTCGATGGTGCAGAACGGATAGTTCTCGGCGGCGATGCCGGCGCGGGTCAGAGCATTGAAGAGTGTCGATTTGCCAACGTTGGGCAGGCCGACGATGCCGCATTGCAGAGCCATGGGAATCCTGTGTAAGTACGGTATTGATCGTTAACGTTCTAGTTTACCCCGCCCGGGCGAATGGGAACCTGGGCGGGAGGCGGGCATGCGGCCCCGCTAATTCGCCGCGGCGGGCACCCAGCGCATGACGGCCCAGATCAGCAGGATGGGACCGGCATTGAAGATGGAATGCAGCAGGATGGCCGCGCCGATGCCGCGCCGCACGCGCATCCAGCCCAGCACCAGGCCGGTCAGCCACTGCGGCAGCACCAGCAGCGGCAGCAGCCAGTACGGCGTCTTGTTGAAGACGAAGTTGGTCAGGTGGACCGCGGCGAACGTCAGCGCGACCAGATGGAACACCAGGCCGAAGTGCTTCAGGTAGTACCGCCTCCAGGTTGTGTCCCAGCCTTTCAGCGGCTCCGCGCGTTGGCGGGTGCCCCAGCATGCCAGGATGATGAAGGCGGCCAGCAGCAGGCCCGTCCACACCTTGGGACCCCAAAGCACCACGGGGACCAGCGCCGGGATCAGCCACAGGACTTGCAGGGGCCGGCGCAATCCGTACCGGAACAGCATTTCCTCGACCAGCGGCGCCCACAGGACGGCGGTTAGCCAGGGTATGTTGTGGGGGTCCAGCCGATGGGTGACGCCGCCCAGGCCCGCGGCGGCGACGGCCACGGGGCCCAGCGCAAACAGGTTCACGGCCCACAGCACGGCGGCCCAGGCCAGGATGCGGCCCGGGCCGACGCCCGGCCACCAATCCGCCACCAGCCCGCTGGCCTGGGTTCGTCCCGGCTGGCGCGAGACGGGATGCGGATGGCGGATGAAGCGCCAGAAGTCCGCGATCTCGCTGCGAAACCGCAATGTCCTGCGGGAGGGGGACGGCTGGCCGGCGTCCATCAGGATTCGTTGCCGCTATGCAATTGGCGCGTGGCCAAGGGAAAATCGCCCGCCAGCATGGCCGGCACGACCGCGCGGCAGCGGTCGATGACGGCTTCGATCGCTTTCTGTTCATCGCGGCGGGGCGGATGCAGCACGAAGTCGGCCACCTGCTGCGCCAGGCCGAGCGTGCGCGGATGGCCGATGCCGATGCGCAGGCGCCAGAAATTTGGGCTGCCCAGCACGGCCTGGATGTCTTTCAGGCCGTTATGGCCCGCGTGTCCGCCGCCCTGCTTGAGCTTCACCTGGCCCGGCATCAAGTCCAGTTCATCGTGCAGCACCAGCACCTGCTCCGGCGCCAGCTTGTAGAAGCGCGCCAGCGCCCCGACCGCCTGGCCGGACTTGTTCATGTAGGTGATGGGTTTGAGCAGCAGCACGTTGTCGGCGCCCAGGCGCGACTTGGCGACCATGCCGAAGAAGGACTTCTCCAGCGCAAAAGACGTGCGCAAGTCGTCCGCCAGGTGGTCGGCCAGCCAGAAGCCGGCGTTATGCCGGGTGGTTTCGTAGTCGGGACCGGGATTACCCAGTCCCACGATGAGGCGTATGGGAATAGACATGATGGGGGTGTTTAAACCAAAAAACCCTGCGCATGCAAATGCACACGCAGGGTTTCGGGCACAAGCCCGGCCATAAGCCGCAGGAAAGCCGCAAGGCTTTCCGGCAGGACTTAGGCGGCCGGAGCGGCTTCGGCTTCGTCGGCAGCGGCAGCGCCGCCCTTGACCACGGCAGCGGCCAGCAGGGGGTTGTCTTCCGCGCCGTGGGGCACGTAGGTCACGCCCATGGGCAGCTTGATGTCGGCCAGGTGGATCGAAGCGCCAGCCAGGATGTCGGCCAGGTTGACTTCGATGAACGGGGGCAGAGCCGACGGCAGGCAGGTGATTTCCAGTTCGGTCGTCACGTGGCTGATGATGGCGCCGCTCAGCTTCACAGCCGGCGAGATCTCGGCGTTCACAAAGTGCAGCGGCACCTTGGTACGCAGGGCCTGGTTGGCATCGACGCGCTGGAAGTCAACGTGCAGGACTTGTTGCTTGTAGGCGTGCCATTGAACCGAACGCAGCAGAACTTGTTCTTCCTTGGCGCCTTCGAGCTGCATTTGCAGGATCGACGCGTGGAATTCTTCCTTGCGCAGGGCGTGGTAGATCTCGTTGTGGTCGAGTTCGATGTTCAGGGGGGCAGCCGTACCACCATAGACAATGGCGGGAACGCGGCCCGCGCGGCGCAGGCGGCGGCTCGCACTCGATCCCTGGACGCTACGCGCAGTGGCGATGAATTTCATGGATAACTCCGAAAACAATAAGGTGAAGAGACTTCACCGGTTTATGCACGGCGCGCAAAATGCCCGCCGTGTTGATTGCGCCTTGCCGCGACCAGCAAGGTGCAAAAACTGGATGTCCGGGCTGTCGGCCCGATCAACGCACCAGCGTCAATCGACGAACAGCGAGCTGACCGATTCCGCGTTGGAAATACGCAGAATGGTCTCGCCCAGCAGCGCGGCGCAGGAGAGCTGGCGGATCTTGCCGCTGGCCTGGCCTTGCTCGGAGAGCGGGATGGTGTCGGTCACGACGAGTTCGTCGAGTTCCGACGCTTCGATGCGGTCGATGGCGCCGCCCGACAGCACGGGGTGCGTGCAATAGGCGTAAACGGCGCCGGCGCCGCGGTCCTTCAGGGCCTGGGCCGCCTTGCACAGCGTGCCGGCGGTGTCGACCATGTCGTCCATGATGATGCAGGTACGGCCGTCGACTTCGCCGATGATGTTCATCACTTCCGACACGTTGGCGCGCGGACGGCGCTTGTCGATGATGGCCAGGTCGGCTTCGAGCTGCTTGGCCAGCGCGCGGGCGCGCACCACGCCGCCGATGTCCGGGGACACGACGACCAGGTTCGAGAAGTTGCGGCGCCAGATGTCGCCCAGCAGGATCGGACCGGCGTAGATGTTATCCACGGGGATGTCGAAGAAGCCCTGGATCTGGTCGGCGTGCAGGTCCATGGTCAGGACGCGGTCTACGCCAGCCACTTGCAGCATGTTGGCCACGACCTTGGCCGAGATGGCCACGCGCGCCGAACGCGGGCGGCGGTCCTGGCGGGCATAGCCGAAGTAGGGAATCGCGGCGGTGATGCGGCCAGCCGAAGCGCGGCGCAGGGCATCGACCATCACCATGATTTCCATCAGGTTGTCGTTGGTGGGAGCACAGGTGGGCTGCAGGACGAAGACGTCCTTGCCACGCACGTTCTCGTTGATTTCGACCATCACTTCGCCGTCCGAGAAGCGACCGACGGTCATCTTGCCCAGGGACATATCGAGGTGGTTGACTACGTCCACGGCCAGCCGAGTGTTGGCGGTGCCCGTGAAGATCATGAAGCTATCGTTTGCCATGATGGATGATGCGATGGTCGTTTTAAGACACTAACGAGGTGATGCGAGGTACTGCCAGCAATGCACAACTTTCGCCAGAGCCCGGAAAATAAAAAAGCTGCTGAACCCGGGCCAGTGTCTTACAGGCGTGTTCAACAGCTTTTTTATGTATTCGGTTGGCTGGGGAGGAAGGATTCGAACCTTCGCATGCCGGAATCAAAATCCGGTGCCTTAACCAGCTTGGCGACTCCCCAACTATCTTGCAATCCAATTCCGCAACGGATGTTCAGTCAATCCAGTACATGCCTGCACTAACCGAAACCGTGGATGCGTTTGGCTGAATGTTTTATCAGCGCCGCGCATTATAGCGGTAATTTCTGCTTCTGCCAAAACGGCTTCGGACAGTTCGGAAAACTCGGCGTATAAACACGCGCCAGATCCCGACATGCGGACAGTATTTCCCAAAAGGGCGTCTTGTCCTGCAAGCCACCGCGATGCCCCAAGCACTTCAGGGTAAAGACGGTAGACCACCGGCTCCAGATCATTTCTGCCAAAGAGCACGTTGCCGTGCGCGTTTCCTTGAGCATTGCTGCGGGGTGAACCGCTGGGCAAAAATGTTTGCGAAGCAAGAAAGTCCGCTATTGTGATGTAAGAAGAATCCCTTGTCAAATCGGGGGCGGAGAATATGCCGACAGTCGGCACGCTTGCATCCGGCTGCGCCACGAGATAGGCGCGTTCGGGCAAGGTCAGGGCCGTCAGTTCTTCGCCGATTCCTTCCGCGAACGCGGATTGGCCGAACACGAAAACCGGCACGTCGGCGCCCAGCGGCAAGGCCAGCGCCATGAGTTCGCGGCGCGACAGGCCGGTGCCCCACAGCTTGTTCAGCGCGATCAGCACGGTCGCGGCATCGCTGGACCCGCCACCCAGCCCACCGCCCTGCGGGATGCGCTTCTCAAGGCCGATCTGCACGCCCTGGCGCGTGCCGGTGGCCCGTTGCAGGGCATGGGCGGCGCGCAGTGTCAGATCCTGCGCCTCGGGCACGCCCGGCAGTTCAGCCGCTCGGCTGATGACCCCATCCGTGCGCGCATCGAAATGCAGCGTGTCGCAAAGGTCGATGAAACGGAACGCCGTCTGCAACAGGTGATAGCCGTCGGCGCGGCGGCCCACCACGTGCAGGAAGAGGTTCACCTTGGCGGGAGCGGGAACGTCGTAAAGGGTCACGAAAAACAACCGTTGCGAGGGAATCCCACATTCTAGCCAGACCGCCCGGGCGGGCGCGCCGCGATGCACGGCGCGCCATCAGGTTCAGGCGAGTTGGGGCGCCGCGCCCGGCGCAAGCCTTGCCGCCGGCGCGTCGATCACGCGGCCCTCGGGCAGCTTGAACACCGACACCGCGCCGGCAAGCTGAAGCGCCTGATCTTCCAGCGCGCCGGCCGCGGCCGCGGCCTCTTCCACCAGGGCGGCGTTCTGCTGGGTCACGCTGTCCATCTGCGACACCGCGCGGTTGACCTGATCGATGCCGGTGGCCTGCTCTTCGGAGGCGGCCGAGATCTCACCCATCAGGCTGGTCACGCGCTGCACGGACTCGACGATCTCGCGCATCGTGGCGCCTGCGTTTTCGACCTGATCGGAACCGACGCCAACCTTCTGCGCGGAATCCTCGATGAGCTGCTTGATCTCCTTGGCGGCGGCGGCGCTGCGCTGCGCCAGCGTGCGCACTTCGCTGGCCACGACCGCGAAGCCCTTGCCCTGCTCGCCCGCGCGCGCTGCTTCGACCGCCGCGTTGAGCGCCAAAATGTTGGTCTGGAACGCAATGCCGTCGATCACGCCGACGATATCGGCGATGCGCGACGAGCTGCCCGAGATGGCGCGCATCGTGTCGACCACGCTGGAAACGGCTTCGCCGCCCCGTTGCGCGACCGCCGCCGACGCGGCCACCATGCGGTTGGCTTCGCGCGCGGTGTCTGCGTTCTGCTTCACCGTGGTCGCCAGCTCTTCCATGCTGGCGGCGGTTTCCTGGAGCGATGCGGCCTGCTCTTCCGTGCGGCTGGAAAGATCGGTGTTGCCCGAGGAAATCTCGCGGGCGCCGACGTTGATCTCGTCCACGCCCCGGCGCACGGCCGACACGGTGCGCACCAGGCTGTCCTGCATGCCCTTGAGCGCGGCCAGCAGCGCGCCGATCTCGTTCCTGCCCCGGTCCGCCACGCGGCGCGTCAGGTCACCCTCCGCGATACGGCGGAAGACCTCGCCGGCCTCCAGCAGCGGACGCACGATCATGCGGCGGATCATCACATGCGCGCCCACGGCCATCAGCAGGCCCAGCGCCAGGATTCCCGCCAGCAAGGACGTAAACAGGGTGTGGAACATGGAAATCTCGTCCATCACCCCCTGCCCCGTTTCTTCGGCGCGCAGCACGAAGGCATCGCGCTCGCTCACCAGCTTCTCCTGCACCTGCTGCGTACCCTGCTTGAAGTAGGCCTCCATGTCGCCGGCCTCGAGCACTCTGCCCACATTTTGCAGATTGGCGCTGAGTTTGGTGTAGGCGTCGATCAGGCTGGCCGAGTCGGTCTTTTCCTGGGCGGACAGTCCGCCGGAAAAGCGCTGGAAAGCGCGATCGGCCGAAACGATGCGCTGGCGCGCCTGCTGCAGCGACGTCTGATCGCTGGTATTGCCCTGCGCGACACGGGTGGCGTAGCGGCTCAGGTCGGTGCGGGCCGCCACCAGCGACAGGGAGGCCGAGTTCACCGCGTTGACCTGCTGCGAGGAAAGCCGATATAGCTGCACGACGTCCTGGTTGGTCTGCCGCAAAGCGACAAAGCCCATGCCGCCCACGAGCAACTGGAAGGTGAAAAATATCGCGATGATTCCCAATAGCACCGTCGCGATGCGGGTGTTCCTGAACATAGCCATTCTCCGAAAAAGCGGCGGCTGCCAACGTCGCCGATGGCGGTGCCGCCCGCGCGGCGCGACCGGCGCCCGCATGCAGGGAGAATTATTCAGTCAGGACAATATATTTCAAACCGTAACATAGGCGGTTTTGACCGCTCTGTTTGCACGATTGAAACCCGGCCAATATGCTAGGGTTAACCCGATGTCCACCTGGGACTCGAAGCCGGCGCGGCCCTACTCAAGGCTGGTTGACGACCAGCCTCACCACGATGCGGCGGCCGGGTTCCTGGCGCTCCAGGACCAGCAACTGGGGCCCCAGCGTGTCATAGCGCGACAGGCGCGCCCGCCAGCCGCCTTGCTCGAAGGCGGCGGGACGGCCAAGTTCGTCGCGGGTCACTTCCGTGGCTTCGGGATCGGCGGGCAGCCTGCCGCGCAGCCAGTCGCGCAGGCCAGAGACCGGCATGCTGCTGCCCAGCGCGTCCTCGGCCAGCGCGTCGGGATTGTCGGCGACCAGCCGCGTGCCGTCGGCCTTGGTGAGGCTGGCGGCGCCCGGCCGGCCTTCCACCCGCGCTTCGGTCGAACCCAGCGGGTTGGTCAGGTCCAGGATGTAGCGCCTGCCATCGTCGGACCACGAGAAACCGCCCTGCACGGCATTCTGCTTGCCGCTTTCTTCGTTGACCGTGATGGCGAAACGGCCGATACGCGAAAACGCATCCGCGCTGGCGCCCTCGATGGGCTTGGGCGTCGTGGTGCAGGCGGCCAGCAGGAAGGCCAGCAACGCCAGCAAGGCCCAGCGCACCAGCGCCCCGGCCTCGCGCAAACGATGGACCGCTGCCGTCACAGGTTGACTCCAAGGCGCTTGACGACGTCCTGGACAGTCTTGTTGCGGGGATCCTTCTGCAGCGCGGCGCGCAACAGCTCGGTGGCCTGGTCGCGCTTGCCCTGGCTCCAGAGCACCTCGGCCAGATGCGCGGCGATGTCGGCCTCGGGCCGCACGCTGTAGGCGCGGCGCAGATAGTCGGCGGCGGCGGCGGAGTCGCCCATGCGGAACTTGACCCACCCCATGCTATCCAGGATGAAAGGGTCGTTCGGCGACAGCTCCAGCGCCTGCGTGATCAGATCCAGCGCTTCGGGCAGGCGCTGGTTGTGGTCGGCCAGGGTATAGCCCAGCGCGTTGTACGCATGCGCGTGGTCCGGATCCAGCGCGATGACCTGACGCAGCATGCGCTCCAGGTCGGCCAGCCGGTTCTGGCGCTCGTACAGCATGGCCAGCTCGTACTTGATCTCGACGGTGTCCGGCAGCGCCTGGTCGGCGGCTTCCAGCACGGAGACCGCCTGGCCCACGCGGTCGGCGTCGCGCAGGATCTGCGCTTTGGTCAGCACGCCCAGGGTGCGCTCTTCTTCGTCCTGGGGGCCGGCGGCGTCGATCATGGCCAGGGCATCGTCCACGCGGCCGCTTTTGGCGCGCAGGGCGGCCTGGCGCATGCGGACCGAATAGCGCAGCGTGGCGTCGTCGATGCGGCCAAGTTCGGCGATAGCCTCGTCGTAGTGGCCTTGATCCTCGGCGATGCGCGCCAGCAGCACGTGCGCATCGGCGGCGGCGGCGCCGGCGTCTGTAGCGCCCGGCACCGTCGCGCGCTGGCGCTGATTCTGTACATCCAGGTACTGCTGGAGCAGGGTCTTCGCTTGCGGCAGCTGCCCGGCCTTGTAGGCCAGTTGGGCCTGCATGAAGAGCAGGTCGAAATCTTCGGGCGAGCGGCGCGACATGGCCTGCAGTTCCGCCAGCGCGCCGTTGTAGTCGCCGCTGTCCGCCAGTTGGCCGGCCAGCATCAGACGCACCTTGCGGGCGCCGGGATTGCGGCCGATAAAGGCGCGGGCTTCGGCCTGCGCCTGCTGGGGATCCACCCGGGAACCATATTCCAGCACGCGCTGGGCGGCGGGTTCAGACTTGGGATCGGCGGCCAGGGCGGCGCGCGATTCCTGCGCGGCGCGCTGGTAGTCGCCCGAGGCGGAAGCGACGTCGGCCAATGCCAGATGCGCGGCCGGCAGCTTGCGCACGCTGTCGCTCAGGGATTCGTCGAGTATGCGCAGCGCCAGGCGGCGGTCGTTCAGGCGGCTCAGGACGGCGAGCGCCTGGCCGATGGCGGCCGGCTTGTCGCGCGAGGTATCGATGCGTTTGCGCAGCGCCTGGGCCAGCCCCTTGGTCTGCCCATTGGCCGCGGCCAGCGCCAGCTCGGTGGAAGTGGCCTCGGGGTCGTTGGGGGACAGGCGCGCCCAGACCCGGGCGGCGTCCAGCGCGCCCGGCAGATTGCCGCCGGCAAGCTGGAATTCCAGGCCGCGGCGGGCCAGGCGGGGGTCGCCGGTGTCCCGGGCCAAACCGACCATGGTGGTGGCGGCCGTGCCGTACATGCCGCGCTGGGCGGCGATTTCGGAAGCCAGCACGCGGTAAAAGATGTCGGCGGTCAACGAAACGTAGGGCAACTGCCCCGGACGCAGGCGGATGACCTCGGTTTCTGGCTGTCGGCTCTGGGGAGCCATGCGAGGCCCGGTGGCGTCGCGCGTCCGGCTGTCGGCGGCGTGGGCCGGCGGGGCCATTATTGCTGCCAGCGCAAGCCCCAACGCGGCGATCCCGATATTCATTTGTTTAAAAGACGACTTCACGCGGCCCGTCCGGTTGATGGCACAATCTTCGTACGCAATTGATGATCTTACACTGGCTCATGCCGGAACTGCCTGAAGTCGAAACCACGCGCCGAGGAATCGACGCCGTCATCACCGGCCGGACGCTCACGCGGCTGGTCGTCCATGAAGCCCGCATGCGATGGCCCATTCCTTCGGACCTGCCTTCCCTGATCGGCGGCCGGGCCGTGCTGGAGTGCGCGCGCCGGGGCAAGTACCTGCTCTTGCGCTTCGAGCACGGCACCCAGATCGTGCACCTGGGCATGTCGGGATCCCTGCGCAGCGTCGCGCCGGGCGAGTTCCTGCGCAAGCATGACCACGTCGAATGGATCTTCGACGAGGCGGTGCTGCGCCTGCACGATCCCCGGCGCTTCGGCGCGGTGCTGTGGCACCCCGAGGCCGATGGTCCCATCGACACGCACCCCTTGCTGGCCAAGCTGGGCATTGAACCCTTCGACCCCCGGTTCGACGGCGCCTGGCTGCACCGGCACTTCAAGAACCACGGCGCGGCGGTCAAGCAGGTGCTGCTGGCGGGCATGGCGGTCGTGGGCGTGGGCAATATCTACGCATCGGAATGCCTGTTCCGGGCGCGCATCAATCCCAAGACCCCGGCCAACAAGCTGTCACGGGCCCGCTGCGACCGGCTGGCCGACATGGTGCGGGCCACGCTGGCCGACGCCCTGACCTCGGGCGGCAGCACCCTGCGGGATTACGTGGGCGCAACCGGCGAGCCCGGCGCCTACTTCGAGATCCATGCGGCCGTATACGAACGCGAAGGCCTGCCGTGCCGGGTCTGCGCCACCCCGATCCGGCGCTTCGTCCAGGGGCAGCGGGCCACCTACTTCTGCCCGAAATGCCAGCGGAACTGAGCCGTTCCGCCCCCAGAACCCCCGGGAAACCCCTGCAGGAGCCCGGCCATTCGTTTATAGCAAACGTATTGCACAAACACTAACGCAGGGCTATATTCCTTCCACACACCCTATTCCTATAAAAGTGGAAGGAGCCCTCATGAGCAAGCAATTCGCCTCGCACGCGGACATGGACGACAAGGTCGTCTCGTTCGAAAAGCTGTCCGACAACGCCTACGCCTACACCGCAGAAGGCGACCCCAACACGGGCGTGATCATCGGCGACGAAGCCGTCATGGTGGTCGACACCCAGGCCACCCCGGTCATGGCCCAGGACGTGATCCGCCGCATCCGCGAAGTCACCGACAAGCCCATCAAGTACATCCTGCTGTCGCATTACCACGCCGTGCGCGTGTTCGGCGCCTCCGCCTACAACGCCCAGGAAATCCTGGCCAGCCGCGACACCTACGACCTGATCGCCGAACGCGGCGAACAGGACAAGGCCAGCGAGATCGGCCGCTTTCCGCGCCTGTTCCGCAACGCCGAATCGATTCCGCCGGGCCTGGTCTGGCCGACCATGACGTTCAAGGGCGAAATGACCGTCAACCTGGGCAACCTGGAAGTCAAGCTGCTGCAGGTGGGCCGCGGCCACACCAAGGGCGACACCATCGCCTGGCTGCCCGACCAGAAGATCCTGTTCGCCGGCGACCTGGTCGAATACCAGTCCACCCCCTACTGCGGCGACGCCTACTTCCGCGATTGGCCCACCACGCTGGACGCGCTGTCGGGCTTTGAAGCAGAAAAGATGGTGCCCGGCCGCGGCCCCGCGCTGAAGAACGCCACCGAGGTCCGCCAGGGTCTGGCGGGCACGCGCGCCTTCCTTACCGATCTGTACGGCGCCGTGAACCGCGGCGTGGCCGAAGGCAAGGACCTGAAGACCATCTACCGCGAGGTCTACGACTTCATGAAGCCGCGCTACAGCGACTGGGTGATCTTCGACCACTGCATGCCGTTCGACGTGTCGCGCGCTTATGACGAAGCCTCCGGCTACACCGATCCGCGCATCTGGACCGACAAGCGCGACCTGGAAATGTGGGCGCAGTTGGAAGGCTGAACGTCCGGGCCACTACGCGGCCCTACGCCGGAACCTGCTAGAACCCGCAAGAACCGGACACGCGCGCCCGCGAAGGCGACGCGTGTCCGCATAAATAAAAAATGACCCACACAGGAGACAACCGTGGGAGACATCGACTTTCAGGCGATGGAGTTCGCCTATGAAAAGCACGCGGACCAGACCGCCAGCGAGCTTGCCCGGCACCAGGTCGTGGTGGTGGGCGCGGGCCCGGTCGGACTGACCACCGCGCTGGACCTTGCCCGCCAGGGCGTGCGCGTGGTGGTGCTGGACGACGACTACCGCCTGTCCACCGGATCGCGGGCCATCTGCTTTTCCAAGCGCACGCTGGAAATCTGGGACCGCCTGGGCGTGGGGCAGCGCATGATCGACAAGGGCGTGTCGTGGAACGTGGGCAAGGTGTTCTTCCGCGAACAGGAGGTCTGGCGCTTCGACCTGCTGCCCGAGCCGGGCCACCGCCGCCCCGCCTTCATCAATCTGCAGCAGTACTACGCCGAAGGCTACCTGTATGAACAGGCGCGCCTGCAACCCAACATCGAACTGCGCTGGAAGAACAAGGTCGCCGGTGTCGTCCAGACCGACGCCGGCGTGACCCTGACCGTGGAAACGCCGGAAGGCCCCTATCAGCTTCATGCCGACTGGCTGGTCGCCTGCGACGGCGCGCGCTCGCCCGTGCGCAAGCTGATCGGCCAGGAAAGCCATGGCCGCATCTTCCGCGACCGCTTCCTGATCGCGGACGTCAAGATGAAGGCCGACTTTCCGGCCGAACGCTGGTTCTGGTTCGACCCGCCCTTTCACCCGAATCAATCGGTGCTGCTGCACCGGCAGCCCGACAACGTCTGGCGCATCGATTTCCAGCTGGGCTGGAATGCCGACCCCGTCGAAGCCGTCAAGCCCGAGAACGTGCTGCCGCGCATCCGCGCGCTGCTGGGTCCGGACGCGCAGTTCGATCTGGAATGGGTCAGCGTCTATACCTTTGCATGCGAACGCATGGACAAGTTCCGCCACGGCCGCATCGTGTTCGCGGGCGACTCCGCGCACCGCGTGTCGCCCTTTGGGGCGCGCGGCGCCAACAGCGGCGTGCAGGACGCCGAGAATCTGGCCTGGAAGTTGAAACTGGTGCTGGCGGGCCTGGCGCCGGATGCGCTGATCGACAGCTACAGCGCCGAGCGCGAGTACGCCGCCGACGAGAACATCCTGAACTCATCGCGGGCCACCGACTTCATCACGCCCAAGAGCGACATCAGCCGCAGCTTCCGCAATGCCGTGCTGAATCTGGCCAAGACCCATCCCTTCGCGCGCTCGCTGGTCAACAGCGGCCGCCTTTCGCTGCCCGCCACCTACTCGGGCTCGCCGCTGAACACGCCCGACACCGATGCCTTCTCGGGCCGCATGGCGCCTGGCGCCGTGGCGCTGGACGCGCCCGTGGCCGCCAATGGCGAACCGGGCTGGTGGCTGGCGCAACTGGACGGGGACTTCGTGCTGGCGGTGTTCTGCGGCGATACGCCGCCCGGACACGACACGCTGCTGGCCCTGCAGGCCCTGCGCATGGCACCCGTGCCGGTCAAGACCGTGCTGGTGGCCACCCCCCGGTGCGACGTGTCGGCGCTGCCCAAGGAGCTGACCGTGGTGATGGATAGCGATGGGTGCCTCGCCAAGCGCTACGACGCGCAGCCCGGCACCGCCTACCTGATCCGACCCGACCAGCACATCGCCGCGCGCTGGCGCGCCGTCAACACCGATACCGTCGCCGCCGCCGTCGGCCGCGCCATCGGCCGCGCCTGAACTTCGAGGTCAACCAATCATGCTGATTACCGAAACCAATCTGAGCTCGCCGGACGACTTCTACGAAGCGCTGATCGATGCTCACCAGGGCTTGAGCAACGAGCAGAGCCAGGAGTTGAACGCGGCCCTGATCCTGCTGCTGGCCAACCATCTTGGCGACGTGGCGCTGCTGAAGGAAGCGCTGGGGCAGGCGCGCGCATCGGTGGCGCCTGCCGCCTGACACCCAGCCCGGGGGAGCCTGTGCGCGCCATAGGCGCCGGCCCGGCCCCTAGGACCCGACCGCGAAGGCGTTCACGATCAGGGCGCGCAGCCACTGATTGCCGCCGTCGCGGTCGACCCGCCGCTGCCAGTACATGTTGGTCTGCAGCGCGGGCACTTTCACCGGCGGCGTCATGAAGCGCAGGCCGAATGGCGGCGCGGCGCTGGCGGCCAGCTTTTCGGGCACCGTGGCCAGCAGGTCGGTCGCGCTCACGATGTAGGGCACCGCCGAAAAATGCGGCACGCTGAAGTGTTCGGCCAGATCGACGCCCGCCCGCTCCATCGACTGATTGACCTGTCCATACGGCGCCGCGCGCGACACGATCAGATGGCGTTCGGCGCGGAACGCCTTGATGCCCATGCCCGCATGCGCGGTGGGATGCGCCTGGCGGAACAGCGTGGCGTAGCCCTGCCGGAACAGCATGCGCTGCAACGTCCCCGCCCCCATTTCATCGAAGGCGCCGATCGCCAGATCCACGCGGCCAGCCTCCATTTCGCGCGGCAGATCCGGCCCCTGCACGCGCACGGAATCGATGCGCACCAGCGGAGCCACCTGCACGCAGACTTCCATCAGGCGCGGCATGAAGTGGATTTCGCCCACATCCGTCATGGCGACGCGAAAGCGCCGGTTGCTGGTCGCGGCGTCGAAGGCGTCCTGGTCCTGCAAGGCCTGCGACAGCACCGCCAGCGCCTCGCTGACGGGCCCCGCCAGCCGCTGGGCGCGGGGCGTGGGCAGCATGCCCTGCGCGGTGCGCACGAACAGCTCGTCGCCGAACGCCACCCGCAAGCGGCGCAGCGCGTTGCTCACGGCCGGTTGCGACAAGTCCATACGCCGCGCCACCGCCGACAGATTGCGGTCTTCCAGCAAGTGCTGGAACAGCAGCAACAGGTTCAGGTCCACATCGCGCAGCTCCGCCATACACCCCCCATTATTCACAAAATTTATAGTCTCTATTTTTGCATTCCCGTAGCGGTAGCGGGGTTTTTTTCCGACAATGGCGTATCGGCCTGGGCCCCGCCCCCGGCCTGCCAATCAGACCAGACCGCGCGGCCATGCACCGCGCAGCCGCCCAGGAGGATTCCATGGAACTGCAATATCAGACCGGCTTTGGCAACGAATGCGCGACCGAGGCCTTGCCCGGCGCCCTGCCGTCAGGCCGCAACTCGCCGCAGCAATGCCCCTATGGCCTGTACGCCGAACAGTTGTCCGGCACCGCCTTCACGGCGCCGCGCTCGGAAAACCGCCGTTCCTGGCTCTATCGCATCCGCCCCGGCGCCCAGCACAAGCCCTTCGAGGCCTTCGACGGGGCCGCCGGCTGGCTGAGCACCTTCGGCCAGGGTCCGGTCACGCCGAACCAGTTGCGCTGGAGCCCGCTGCCGATTCCCGCCGCCCCCACCGACTTCCTGGAAGGCGTGAAGACCTGGGGCGGCAACGGCGGCCCCGATGAACAGGGCGGCGTGGGCATCCACCTGTACGCGGCCAACCGTTCGATGCAGGGCCGCTATTTCTACAACGCCGACGGCGAACTGCTGCTGGTTCCGCAGGAAGGCCGCCTGCGCCTGGCCACCGAGCTGGGCCTGATCGACCTGGAACCGCTGGAAATCGCCGTCATCCCCCGCGGCGTGCGCTTCAGCGTGGAACTGCTGGACGGCGCCGCGCGTGGCTACATGCTCGAGAACTTCGGCGCGGCCATGCGCCTGCCCGAACTGGGACCTATCGGCTCGAACTGTCTGGCCAACGCCCGCGACTTCAAGACGCCGGTGGCCTGGTATGAAGACGTGGAAGGCGATTTCGAACTGATCGCCAAGTTCACCGGCGGCTTCTGGCGCGCGTCGATCGGCCATTCGCCGCTGAACGTCGTGGCCTGGCATGGTACGCATGCGCCATACAAGTACGACCTGCGCAACTTCAACACCATCGGCTCGATCAGCTACGACCATCCCGATCCCTCGATCTTCACGGTGCTGACCGCGCCGTCGGATACCCCGGGCACGGCCAACATGGACTTCGCGATCTTCCCGCCGCGCATCCTGGCCATGGAAAACACGTTCCGCCCGCCCTGGTTCCACCGCAACATCGCCAGCGAATTCATGGGCCTGATCCAGGGCGTCTACGACGCCAAGGCAGACGGATTCGCGCCCGGCGGCGCCAGCCTGCACAACTGCATGAGCGGCCACGGCCCCGACGCCGAGACCTTTGAAAAAGCCTCGCACGCCGACACCAGCACCGCGCACTACATCCGCGACACGATGGCGTTCATGTTCGAAACCCGCCGCGTCATCCGCCCGACCGGGCAGGCGCTGGCCTCGGTAGAATTGCAGGGCGACTATTACCGGTGCTGGCAAGGCATCGCCAAGCACTTCGATCCCACCAAGGCGTGACGCGAAAGCGCCTGCTTTCCACGCCCGCGGCGATGAGCGCAAGCTCATCGCCGTTTGGCTTTTGCTTGATCCGGCGCGCCGAGACGCCCGCCGGGCCGGCCACCCCATAACCACACTGACAGAGACACGCAGCCATGACCACCACGATCAACGAAACCCACGACCCGTCCCTCAAGAGCTGGATCGCTAGCGCCAATTCGGACGCGTCGGATTTCCCGGTGCAGAACCTGCCCTACGCCTCGTTCCGCCGCAAGGGCTCGCAGGAATCCTTCCGCCCCGGCGTGGCCATCGGCGACCAGATCCTGGACCTGGCCGCGCTGGCTGCCAGGCAGCCGTTCGAAGGCCTGGCCGCCGACGCCCTTGCCGCGTGCGCCACCGACAGCCTGAACGCCTTGATGGCCCTGGGCCAGCCGCACTGGAGCGCCCTGCGCCTGGCGCTGTCGCGCGCGCTGCGCGAAGGCGCCGCCCTGCGCGCCGAGGTCGAGCCGCTGCTGATCGCGCAAGCCAGCGCCGAATACACCACGCCCGCCCGCATCGGCGACTACACCGACTTCTATATCTCGCTGCATCACGCCACCGCCGTGGGCAAGCAATTCCGTCCCGACAATCCCCTGCTGCCCAACTACAAGTGGGTGCCCATCGGCTACCACGGCCGCGCCTCCAGCATCGGCGTGGACCAGAAGTTCCCGCGCCCCATCGGCCAGACCCGTCCGGCCAACGAAGGCGACGCGCCCCAATTCGGCCCGTGCGCCCGCCTGGACTATGAACTGGAACTGGGCATCTTCGTGGGCACGGGCAACGCGCAAGGCGACCGCATCGCCCTGGCCGACGCGGAATCGCACGTGTTCGGCCTGTGCATCCTGAACGACTGGTCGGCGCGCGACATCCAGGCGTGGGAATACCAGCCGCTGGGCCCCTTCCTGGCCAAGAACTTCGCGTCCACGATCTCGCCGTGGGTCGTCACCATGGAAGCGCTGGAACCCTTCCGCACGCAGTGGAACCGCGGCGCCGCCGAACCCCAGCCGATGCCCTACCTGGCGTCCGACGCCAACCGCGCCAAGGGCGCCTTCGACGTGCAGATGGAAGTCCTGCTCACCACCGAACAGTCCCGTGCCGACAGCCGGCCGCCTGTGTCGCTGTCGCGCAGCAATTTCCGCGACGCCTACTGGAACGTCGCGCAACTGATCACGCATCACACGGTCAACGGCTGCAACCTGCAGCCGGGCGACATGCTGGGCACCGGCACGTTGTCCGGTCCCCTGGCCTCGGAGGCCGGCTCGATGCTGGAACTGAGCAACGGCGGCAAGGCCCCGATCGACCTGCCCTGGGGCGAAAAGCGCACCTTTCTGCAGGACGGCGATCAGGTCATCATGCGCGCCGAATGCGTGAAGGCGGGATATCCGCGCATCGGATTTGGGGAAAGCTCGGGCCTCGTCCTGCCGGCCCGCGTCTGATCGCCCGGCGCCTGTGCGGCGCATAGGGGCCTGACCCAGGCTTCTAGCCGGCACAGGCCCTGCTGGCGCCTGCGCTAGCCGGGACAGGCCCTGGCCGGCGCAGGCGCTAGCTCTTGGGCGCATTCGCGCCGCGCGCGGTCAAGGCCTCGATCTCGTCGTCCTTGGCTTGCCACTGCTGGCCCAGCCATTGGTGGAATGTCGTGCGAAACGCCTTGTCCCGGGTGTAGTCGGCCTCGCAGAAGGCCGGCGGCACCGGCACCTGCCGCATGCGCACCACCACCGGGCCCGCGCGCCCGCAGGCAAAGTCCCAGAAGCTGGGCGCGCCTTCGGGGTAGGCGATGGTGGCGTCGATCATCGAGCGGAAACGCGCGCCCATCGCGTTCAGCGACACCGCCAGTCCGCCCGCCTTGGGCTTCAAAAGATGGCGGTATGGTGAGCCTTGAGCGGCCCGCTTCGACTCGTTGAAGCGGGTGCCTTCGGCAAACACCATCACGCTGGTCGGCACCAGCGAGAACTTCGCGCAGGCGCGGCGCGCCGCCTCCTGGTCCTGGCGTCCAAGATCCGGGTTCTTGCGCAGCGCCGCCTTGCCATGGCGCTTCATGAACGGGAAGTCCAGCGCCCACCAGGCCAGCCCGATCACCGGCACATAGATAAGCTGTTGCTTCAGGAAGAATTTCAGCAGGGGGATGCGCCGGTTCAGCGTACGCTGCAGCACGAAGATGTCCACCCACGTCTGGTGATTGCAGTTGACCAGATACCAGTCCGCGTAGCGCAGGCCCGTATTGCCCTGGACGTCCCAGGGTTCCGGCTGAATGTGCGCGAACCATCCGGTATTGCAGGATACCCACGCCGTGGCGATGGCGTTGAGGATGGGATCGATGCGCCGCCTGACAGGGGCGAAAGGCAGCGCCAGCTTCAGCAGCGCAATCGGAAACAGCAGCAGGCACCAGAACAGCGTGTTCGCGGCCAGCAGCACCGAACTGACGACGCCTGTGATCCACGCAAGACGGCCGCGCGGCACGGGGAGCGCAAAATGGCGGCGCGCACGCGCGGCCGACTCGTGCGCGCTGGATAGAGCCGCGGGAGCGGCGCGGGGAGCTCCGGAGGACGGGTTCGGCAAAGTCATGGCCTCCAGTTTGCTATCGCGCGGCGAAAAGCGGCTTGCGCAGGATCAAGACGGCCACTTTGCAACCCGCCTCGCCCCCTGGCCGCCGCCATGAAACCTGTCATGGCAAGCGGTACTTCTCTTCCCGGTAGACCCAGCTTGCCCAGAGCGCGTGCGCCAGCGCCTCTTGCGTCAACGCCGGATCGGCCGGTTCCGCGGGAGCATAGACTTCGTCGCGCCCCACAGGCGCCGCCTGGTAATGGAACTGGCGCGCGGGCTTGGACGGTTCAAGCACCAGCAGTTCATCCCCGCGCAAGTACCCGAAGTTGTCCCCATATTGCATCATGGCGCGGTCCGGATCCCGCTGCGTCAGGTCCGCGCCCAGCATCGGGTTCACATTGTCCAGCCCCATCAGCGACAGCAGCGTCGGCGCCATGTCGATCTGGCTCACCAGGCGATGGTCCTGCCGCGGCGCGATCCCCGCGCCAAGGATCAGCGCCGGAACCTGGAAATGCCGCACGGGCACGGGAATGGAACCATAGACGCGAGAATCATGGTCCGCGATCACCAGGAACACCGTGTTGTCCCAATACGGCGCCTTGCGCGCCTTGTCGAAGAACTGGCCCAGCGCCCAATCCGCATAGCGCACCGTGTTGTCCACCGTGGCGGGATCGCCCACCGGCTGGATGCGCCCCGCCGGATACTCCCAGGGCGAATGATTCGTCACCGAAAACGCCAGTGTGAACACCGGCTTGTCGCCGTCGGCGCGCAGCAGGCGGTCCACCTGATTGAACATATCTTCGTCCGATGCGCCCCACGACCCTTCGAAGACGGGATCCACGAACTTGGGCCGATCCACGATCTCGTCAAAGCCGTTGCCCAGGAAGAAGGCGCGCATATTGTCGAAATGCGACTCGCCGCCGTACACGAAGCGCGAGTGGTAGCCGTGCTTGCCCAAAAGCTGCGCCAGCGTGAAGAACCCCTTTTGCGAGCGCGGCAGCTTGACTACCGCATCCGCGACGCTGGGCAGAAAGCCCGCCGTCACCGCCTCGATGCCGCGCACCGAACGCGTGCCCGTGGCGTAGGCGCGATGGAACATCCAGCCCTCTTTGCCCAGCCGGTCGATGTTGGGCGTGAGGTCGCGGCCGCCCAGGCTGCCGACGTACTGGGCGCCCAGGCTCTCTTGCAGGATGATCACCACATTCAGCGGCTTGTCCCGCCGAACCGTGGCCTTCTGTTCATGCAGGCTCGGGTAGCGCGGGTCCAGCGGCGGGCCCTGCATGCCGGCTTTCTCGCGCACGATGGCGTTCATCTCGTTTACCGGCATCTTCGGATACATCGCCGCGGACGAACGCTCGTCCTGCATGCGATACGCCGCGTCGAACACGCTGTACAGCGAATTCAGCGCCAGTGAATTCACCATGGCGTCCGAGCTGAACGCCACCTTGGCCGGATTGATCGGGCGGTGTTCCAGCGTGCCGCGCGCGCCCATGAACACCAGCGCCAGGATCAGGAACGTGGCCACCGGCCGCTTCCACCAGGACATGAAGGGATCCCGCGCCCGCACCGGGAACAGCTTCACCGCCAGCCAGGCCGCGGCCAGCAGCACGACGAACGACGCCAGCAGCACCCCTTTGTAGCCCTGCCACAGCATCGAACCGACTTCCTTCGGGTTCAGCAGGTAGATGAAGTACAGGCGGTTGGGACGCGTGTCGTATTCGGCAATGAACTGCGGCGTCGAAACCTCCAGCAGCACATAGAGCATCCACCAGACGCGGAACCACCACGCCGTGATGCGCGCGGCCAGCGGACGATGCCCGAACCACGGCGAGAACACCGCAGGCAGCGCAATCACCATCGACAGCAAACATACGTCGATGCGCAGGCCCCCAAGCAGTAGCGGCCCCAGGCCGCCAGCGGCTTCCACGCGGTCCCACATCCAGAACGCCAGGCCCAGCCGGGACAGCGTCAGCAGCGCGAGAATGGCCAGAACGAACCGCAGTGTCAGGCGGCGCATGCAGCGGCCCTCTGCAAGGGGGCAGGCGTCTGCCCAAATGAAAAAATGCCGCTGTTTATGCCGAGCAGGACCATGCCGCCTCGTTGACTACAAAGTGAAAACGGGCCAAGGTTAACGCGGTTTCGGGCGCATGGCGGCGGTGTCGTGCAAACAAATGTTGTACGACATCACATATCAATTCCGGGGACACGCCGCAGCGTATTCCGGCCCCGCTATTGCGCGCGGCGCAGGCGTTCCCGGCTATTGCTCAAATGCGTGCGCATGGCCGCGCGCGCACCCTCGGCATCCTGGCGCGTAATGGCGCTGTAGATGTCCTCGTGCTCGAGATTCACGCGCGCCAGATAGGCTGCCCGGTCTTCATGCGCGAACTTGGCGGAGTTGATGCGGGTGCGGGGAATGATGGCCGAACCCAGGTGCGACATGAGATCCGCGAAGTAGCGGTTGTCGGTGGATTGCGCCACCAGCAGGTGAAACTGGAAATCGGGCGTGATCGTGTCGCCGCCGATCTCCAGCGAGTGCTTGAATGCATCCAGCGCGCGCCGCATCTCTTGCAGTTGCGTATCGCTGCGCCGGATGGCGGCCAGCCCCGCGGCCTCGCTTTCCAGGCAGATACGCAGTTCCAGCAGGACAAGCACGTCGCGCACCGTGGCGATGTCGGCCGGGTCCACCCGGAAGTCGCCACCGCCGCTGGGTTCCAGCGCGTAGGTGCCCACGCCATGATGCGTCTCGACCAGGCCGGAGGCCTGCAGGCGCGACAGCGCCTCGCGCACGACGGTCCGGCTTACGCCGAACTGACGCATGATCTCGGACTCGGTGGGCAGCTTGTCGCCGGGGCGGATTTCTCCGCCGCGGATGCGCTCGGAAATGCTCTCCACCAGGCCCTGGGCCAGGTTCCGGGGACGACGCTGCGGTAAAGCAGGGGTAACGACAGGAGCGTTCATCAGGGATTGTCCGAAAGCGGTTGCGCAAAGCTTGACGCTGAAATTTGGCGTTCATTATACTTTGCATCAGTTGTACGATAACGTACCAGACAAGTCCACTCCACCGCGCCATTCACCGAGCGTTGCGTCATGAGCCGAGCTGTCAACAACATGCCTGCATCTCCCCGCTGTCATCGTTTGTTATTGACCGGCGCCGCCGGCAACCTGGGCAAGGTGCTGCGGCCCAGGCTCAGGGCCCACGCCGACATACTGCGTGTCTCGGATCTCGTCGATCCCGCCCCCGCTGAACAGGGCGAAGAGGCCGTCGCCTGCAATCTGGCCGATGCCGCCGCGGTTTCCGAGCTGATCCGGGGCGTGGACGCCATTGTGCATCTGGGCGGGGTTTCCGTGGAGCGGCCCTTCGAGGAAATCCTTCCCGCCAATGTCCAGGGCATCTACAACGTCTACGAAGCCGCGCGGCTCCACGGCGTGAACCGCGTCGTCTTCGCCAGTTCGAATCACGTCATCGGTTTCTATGAACAGGGGCACACGCTGGACGCGAATGTTCCCTTGCGTCCCGACGGCTATTACGGCCTGAGCAAAGCCTACGGCGAACACCTGTCGCGCTTCTACTTCGACCGCTACGGCATCCAGACCGTGTGCCTGCGCATCGGCTCCTCGTTCCCCGAGCCCAAGGACCGCCGCATGATGGTCACCTGGCTCAGCTACGACGACCTGACCGATCTGGTCGTCAGGTCCTTGTTCACGCCCGACGTCGGCCACCTCATCGTGTACGGCGCCTCGGCCAACCGCGACACCTGGTGGGACAACAGCGGCGCGGCCATGCTTGGCTTCGCCCCCAAGGATTCTTCCGAGCGGTTCCGCGCCCAGGTCGAGGCGCAGCCGCTGCTGCCCGCCGACGATCCCGCCGGGCGCTACCAGGGCGGCGCTTTCGTGAAAGCCGGCCCGTTCCCCTTCCCCAACACCTGAAGCTCCCATGCCAGCGACCGCCGAACGTGTAGGAACCCAGTTGTGCGGCGTAGGAGAAAGTCCGGTCTGGCGCCCCGCCGACCAGGCCTTCTACTGGACCGACATTCCGGGCCGGATGCTCTGGCGCTGGACGCCCGCCACCGATGCGTTCGCGCACTGGGAGCTGCCCCAGATGGCTGGCAGCATCGCCATGCGCGGCGACGGATGGCTGCTGGCCATGCAGGACGGCCTCTACGCGTGCGACGCCTTGCAGGCCGGAATGCCGTGCTCGCCCCGCCTGCTGGCCGCCGTCGCCCACACCGCGCCGGACATGCGCTTCAACGATGGCCGCTGTGACCGGCAGGGGCGCTTTCTGGCCGGCACCATGGCCATGGACATGGGCCTGGCCTTGCCGGCGGGCCGGCTTTACCGCCACGACGCCTCGGGCGTGTCCGTCCTGCTGGATGATCTGATCGTACCCAACGGCCTGGCGTTCAGCCCCGATGGCGCGACGATGTACCTGTCGGACTCCCATCCATCGCGTGCGTCGGTCTGGGCGTTCGACTACGACCCCGGCACCGGCGTACCGCGCAACCGCCGCGTCTTCATCGCCGCCCTGCCCGCCGGCCGGCCCGATGGCGCCGCCGTGGACGCGGATGGCGGCTATTGGATCTGCGGCAACGATGCCGGCAGGATCTACCGCTACACCCCGGACGGCCGCCTGGACCGCACCCTGGAAGTGCCCGCCGCCAAGGTCGCCATGTGCGCATTCGGCGGCACAGGCATGGACACGCTTTTCGTCACATCGATCCGCCCCGCCAGCGCCGCCCCCGGCTCGCTGGACGGTGCGGTCTTTGCCTTGCGTCCCGGCGCGCGAGGCCTGGAGGAAGCCGCCAGCAACGGTTAGCACCCGATCGGCGCCGGTTGCGCGCCCGTGTTGAGTAGGTCAGACCATATCAAAGAGCTTCGGGGCCGATTCGGCCCTTAACGAAACGCCGTACTCCAACCGGAGGTAGACATGCTGCACCCTCACCTGACCCGCGCCATTCTGGCGGCGGCCGCCTTGCTGACCCTTGTTCCCGCCACCCATGCCGCCGAGCTGCGCTCCGCGGACATCCATCCCGACGACTATCCCACCGTTCAAGCCGTCCGCCAGTTCGGCGAGCTGGTCAAGCAGCGCACCAATGGCCGTATCACCGTGAAGGTGTATGCCGGCGGTTCGCTCGGCAGCGAGGACGATTCGATCGAACAGGTGAAGCTGGGCGCCCTGGCCATGGCCCGCGTGTCCAGCGCGGCCATGCACAATATCTGCCAGACCACGCGCGTGCCCTCGCTGCCCTTCCTGTTCCGCTCCAAAGAGCACTTGCACAAGGTGCTGGACAGCGAAATCGGCGACCAGATCCTGCGTTCGTGCGAAGGAGCGGGGTTCGTCGGGCTGGCCTGGTACGACAGCGGCTCGCGCTCCATGTATACGCGCAACAAGCCCGTCAAGACGCTGGCCGACGCCAAGGGCCTGAAGATCCGAGTGCAGCAGTCGGACCTGTCCGTCGCCATGGTCGAGGCCATGGGCGGCAACGCCACGCCGATGCCGATGGGCGAGGTCTACACCTCGCTGAAGACGGGGCTGGTCGATGCGGCCGAAAACAACTTCCCCAGCTACGAAAGCGCCCATCACTACGAAGTGGCCAAGTTCTACTCGATGACCGAGCACACCATGACGCCGGAGATCCTGATCTTCTCCAAGCGGCAATGGGACAAGCTGCCCCCGGAAGACCAGAAGATCCTGCGCGAGGCGGCGCGCGAATCGGTGCCGTTCATGCGCAAGCTTTGGGAAGAGCGCGAACAGAAGTCGCGCGCCGTGGTCGAGAAGGCCGGTTCGCAGATCGTGGAGGTCGACAAGCCCTCGTTCCAAGGCGCGATGAAGCCCGTATACGAACGCTTCGTCACCACGCCCGAGATGAAGGACCTGGTCGCGAAGATCCAGGCCGTCAAGTGAGGACACCATGTTGGCGACACCCACGAATGAACCGGATGTGACCGAGGGAGGCGGGGCGCAAGCCCTGTCCGCCCCGCTTCTTGACGCCTACGCGCGCGGCTGCGCCGGGCTCGCGCGCGCGTGCATGTGGACCAGCGTGTTCGGGCTGGTCTGCCTGATCATCGCCGTCACCTTGCAGATCTTCGGACGCCATGTGCTGAACAGCACGCCGACCTGGGCGGAAAGCCTGGCGCTGCTGCTCGTGCTGTACGTCACCATGCTGGGCGCCGCGGTCGGCGTGCGCGATGCGGGGCATATTGGCTTTGAGTCCCTGCAGGATCTCCTGCCGGCCGCCGGCCGGCGGAGGCTGCGGATATTCATCCATCTGCTGGTGCTGCTGTTCGGCGTGCTGATGGCGTGGAATTGCGGCGTGCTGGCCGAATCCGTGGCCGCCTACAAGATTCCCAACCTTGGCATCTCCAACGCCTGGAAGTACATCCCCGCAACCCTGTCGGGCGTCTTGATCGCGCTCTTCTCCATCGAGCACATCATCGCAATCCTGCGCAACCAGAAGGTGGTACCGGCATGGCGCTGACCCTCCTCTCCTTTACGTTCATGGGGTTCCTGGTGATCGGGGTGCCGGTGGCCTTCGCCATCGGACTGTCGTCCATCACGGCCATCATGTACGAAGACCTGCCGCTGGCGGTGGCCTTCCAGCAGATGACCTCGGGCATGAACGCGTTTTCGTTCCTGGCCATCCCCTTCTTCATCTTCACGGGCGAACTGATGCTGTATGGCGGCATCGCCGACCGCATCGTGGCGTTCGCGAAGTCGTTGGTAGGCCACGTGCGCGGCGGATTGGGCATGTCCAACGTGGTGGCCTGCACGCTGTTCGGCGGCGTGTCGGGATCACCCGTGGCGGACGTCTCGGCGATGGGGTCGGTGATGATCCCGATGATGAAGCGCGAGGGCTATCACGCGGACTACGCGGTGAACGTCACCACGCACGCGGCGCTGGTTGGCGCGCTGATGCCGACCAGCCACAACATCATCATCTACACGCTGGCCGCGGGAGGCAAGGTGTCCATCGCGGCGCTGATTGCCGCGGGGGTGGTGCCCGCGCTCATCCTGACCCTGTGCAATCTTGCCGCCGCCTACTTCGTGGCACGCAGCCGGGGCTACCCGGCCGGCACCTTCCCGGGCTGGCAGATCGTGCTGCGCTCGCTGGTCGCGGCCGCGCCCGGCCTGTTCGTGGTGGTGCTGATCATCGCGGGCATCCTGAGCGGCGTCTTCACCGCGACGGAATCGGCCGCCGTGGCGGTGCTGTACGCGCTGGCGCTGACGATCTTCGTCTACCGCTCGCTGACCTGGGACCAGTTCGTGCGCGCCGCCAGCAAGGCCGTGAAGACGACGGGCGTGGTGTTGCTGCTGATCGGCATTTCCGCCACGTTCGGCTACCTGATCAGCTTCTACGGCGTGGCCGAGAAGACGGGCCAGCTCATGGCGTCGGTGTCCACCGAACCGTGGGCCATCTTCCTGATGGTCAACATCATCCTGTTCGTGCTGGGCACGTTCCTGGACATGGCCGCCACCATCCTGATCTGCACGCCGATCTTCCTGCCGATCT
>RCUH01000311.1_pt1 | contig 57575 bp, 59 predicted proteins | sample 2166191 | NCBI WGS metagenome assembly RCUH01 (sample SAMN09932848, study PRJNA488358) | compost metagenome | feature: garden; material: soil; isolation source: compost soil in an enriched community after 214 h of incubation | place: Germany: Experimental Botanical Garden Goettingen | collected... | reverse complement strand
GCACATCACTTTTAATGATGGGGTCCTGGGTTCGAGCCCCAGTCGGGTCACAAAAAGTCGAACAGCAGTGTTTGGCTTTTTTTGTTTTAGGCCACGTGGAGAAACGGTAGACTTGCCATCTTGAGGGGGTGGTGCTCGTAAGGGCGTGTGGGTTCAAATCCCACCGTGGTCACATCTAGGACAAATCAGAATTCTTCTGGTTTGTCCTTTTTTTATGTTGCTAATTGGATAGCATTCTACTTTTCATTTAAGGCTAAAATAGCACGCTACATTCCGCTCCAACAAAGCAGCATTTCTTACATTTATGAAGATTTTTTCTCACAACAAATAATCAAGACAACAAATCTACGTTTACTACTACATGAAGCTGCATTTTCTTCTTTTCTTGGTTTTTATGATGCCTTGCTTATGTAGCGGACAGCACGACAGTACTTATATCAAGCCTTACGAGCATAAATTTTCGGTAAGGACTTATCTTGCAAAGAATTTCCTTTCGATGGAACAGCAGACGGGTACCGAAGAATCTAAAAGATTCATGCCGAATAATCCGCCCAATATCGGATTAGGGTTTTCCTTGAACAACACCATTGTCAATGTAAGCTACGGCCAAGGTTTCAATTTTATGAGAGAGAAAGATAAAGGAAAAACCAAGGCATTTGATCTTCAAATTCATAATTATGGAAAAAAATTCATCATCGATGTCTTTATTCAAAAATACCGAGGATTTTATACTGCAGATGATGACGGCAACAACATCGAGCTTTACCCTGACTTGAAAATCCAACAATATGGTGCGTATGGACAATATGTTTTCAATAACAAAAAATTCTCTTATAAAGCCGCTTTTAACCAAAGCGAAAAACAATTAAAATCGGCCGGAAGCTTTCTGATCGGCGGAGGTGTTTATTTTACAAAAATTGAGTCGGACAGTTCCTTCGTCCACAAAGAAAAAAATTCATTACGGAATTTCCAGTTTGGTGTAAGCGGCGGCTACGCCTATTTATGGGCAATCAACAATAAATGGTTTGCCAGTGCTTCTACTACCGTTGGAATCAACGTAGGATCCGAAAGACTAAATACTTTCGGCAAGCGGAAAATAGAAGTCTATCCAACGCTATTTCCGCGTATAGCTGTAGGATATAATAAAGAAAATTGGTCTATCGGACTGTCCTACGTCAGCAATGCCATATTTTCTGCTTTCTCGGATAACAAAAATTCGAATGTAGGCTTATACTCAGGGAATTTTAAGTTATCGTATATCTTGAGGCTGGATTCGTTTGATTTCTTCGGCAAGAAAAAGCGTGAAAAGATTTCCGATCAACAATAATCTAACTCCCATTCTCTATGTAAAAGCTGACACTATTTTGCTTAATTTGGTGGATTGCTAACATTTATAAAAATTCTATGAAAAACATTTTTAGATTAACTTTAAGCATGATGGTACTTTTTACGATCATAAGCTGCGAAAAAAAAGCAACAGGACCTGAATTAGACGGAACATGGGAACTCAGGCATGTAGCAGGAATACAAGTTCCAGGAGTAGATCCTAATTTTAAGCCCGGCAATGGTAACTCTTTCAAGTTTGACGGGCAGAATTTCGAAAAATACAACGATGGCAAAAAAGTACTCAGTGGCAGTTTTACCATCACACCTGAAAGTGACGTACCTGTAAATAACCGCAAGGCCAACTACAGCATTAAACTCAACAACGAAGAAAAGCTATATATGCTTTTATCTGAGAATAAATTCATTTTATTCGACGGAGTCATTGCCGCCGATGGCACCGAATCTACTTTTGAAAAGCAATAATACAATAACAAAAAAAAGGCCTCGTTTGAGGCCTTTTTTTATATCTAGTTTAGAACATTATTCACAAGAAACTGCTTGAACAGGCTCTGGTTTTAGTTCTTCTGTTTCTTCTATTTCGATGGTTTTTTGTTTCTTATCTAGCGTAATAAAAGTAAATCCGAATGCCAATAAAAGCAATGGCACACTTAGCCAGATAACTTCGTGGATACCATACCGTGCGATGATAAAACCACCTAGTAAAGTTCCTAATGTAATACCCGCATTAAAGAAAGAAGGCATCAAACTGTTTACGCTTTCGAGTGCTTGTTGAGGAACGCCGTCTATGATGTGGATATTAGCCGACAAAAAGCCGCCCGTGTGTATAAAACCCCACACAGAAATAATAATAACCATTGGAACAAAAGCGCCGCCAAACTGGTAGGCTAGTAAATGGATAGCTATCAAAGAAAGTAAAAACAATCGGTTTGTCAGCGCTACATTTTTGCTAAGCGCGATTCCCATAAGCCAATTCCCTACTATACCAGTAACTCCAAAAACCAAGAGCATGATACTGATTTCAGTACCGTTCATATGCGAAATCTTGTTCATATATTCTGCCAAGTAACCATACGTTGCAAACATTCCTGCTACTATAATCAGCGACGTGAAAAGCTTGAACCAAACTTGTGGCTTGTCTAATACTTTTACTTGGTTTTCTGCAGATGGCTTCTCTTCTACTGGCATGGATGGCACAAAAAGTGCCAAGGCAGCAAAAGCAACGAGATTAATGATTCCAGCTAAAATAAAGGAAGCTCTCCAATCAAACAAATCGGCCATATAAGTCGTTATCGGCACACCTAATACAGTCGCTACACTAAGACCCGCCATAACTACCGAAATTGCTTTTGGTGCATCTTTAGGTCCTGCTTGTTTTGCGGCGGCCGACATGGATACTGCCCAAAAAACAGGGTGTAAGAAAGCAGGCACGATACGGGCAATCATCAGCATCGTAAAATTAGGGGAAATGGCAGAGAGCAAGTTAGAAATTACGAATATCGCCAAAACAGCACACATAATTGTTTTGCGGTTTATCTTCGCAGTCAGCATTGTCGTAAAAGGACCAGCTACGGCTACTGTTAATGCAAAAGCACTCAAAAGCCAACCAGCAGTATCAATAGAAACTTGAAATTCTTTCGCCAGCGTAGGCAAGATTCCAATCACGCCAAATTCAGTAGTAATTATCCCGAAGGCTCCCAGAGCCATTATATAAATCGATTTATTCATTAATTCAAATATTTAAATGTTTCTATTAATATAAAGTAAAAAAATCATTAATTTTAGGATAATCCTACCCTTTAAGACTACTAAGACATGCGATATAATCGTCAAGTACTTTTTGGTTCAGCGAATATTTGAGGTTTCGTCCTTCTTTTTCAGGGATAAGAAGGTTCGCTTCAACCAATTGCTTTAGGTGATGGGAAACAGAAGGCTGCGTGAGATCCAGCAAATCGTTAACCTCAGCGCAATAAAGGCCTTCATGCTTTTTCTTTACTTGCTGTAAAATAGCAATCCGGCTTGTATCGCTCAAGGCTTTAGATATCTTCTCTATTTTTTTGTTATCCATCATATACTAATTTATGTAATCACAAGTATAAGTCTTGTGATAAAAAGAACAGGACAAAAGTACATAAACATATAGAAACATATAAATATTTATATGGATAAATCTGATTTCAATATCAGCAATTTCTATATTGAAGCTCTTTCTCTTTATTTACAAGCAGTTGATTACCGGACTTTCCTTTATGCTCCTAATCACAAAAGCACTCTTTATATTTGAAATAATTTCAAACTTGGAGATTTTATGAACGGCGAAGTTTTGATAATCTTCCATGTCATCTAATAAAAGTTTTAATAAGAAATCATAAGAATGGCTGTGGGGTCGCATGTGACTGCCGACGCAAGAGATTCGAGCTTAAGATTCCACAAGAAAAAATTGACGCGAATCCAAACATTACGAATGCTGTTAACAGCAACAGACAAACTACTTTGCCGAAGATTATAAAAACGCAATCTCTCTTCAGGTTGCGTTTTTTTATTATTTTTGTTTAACAAACTATCAAAAACAATGAACAGCATTAAAAGTGTTTTCAGCATCAAAGACTTGGAGAATTTATCGGGCATTAAAGCTCATACTATAAGGATTTGGGAGAAAAGATATAACATTCTAGAACCGATGAGGACTACTACAAACATTCGTTTGTATGATGTTGAAAACCTTCAGAAACTGCTCAATATTACGTTATTGCACAGCCATGGGTATAAGATTTCTAAAATATCTAAATTCCCGCCTGAAAAAATTCCGCAGCTGGTACAAGAAATTGTTTCTGACAAAAGCGCAAAAAACCATGCGATCAATGCTTTTAAAATGGCAATGATGAATTTTGACCAGACTTTATTTTTTACGACATATAACAAGCTGCTTTCCGAAAAATCATTCCGTGAAGTCTTCACCGAAATCTTCATTCCGTTGATGAATGAGATTGGGATTCTTTGGCAAACTGGAACGATTACGCCTTCACATGAGCATTTTATATCCTACCTTATTCGGCAGAAACTATTGAGCAGTATCGAGCAGCTTCAGATTTTAGAACCCGCCAAAAAAGACAAGGTCTTTATACTGTATCTTCCACAAAACGAAATCCACGAGCTTGGACTGATCTATCTCAATTATGAAATCCTTTTCCATGGATACAAGACCATCTATCTCGGACAGTCAATTCCAATCGAAAATTTAAAAGACCTGACCAATCTTTTTGACACTACCATTTTTGTTAGCTATTGGACGGTCTTTCCCGAAGTTGAAGAAACGGCCAGCTATATAAAAACAGTACAGGAAGAAATTTTAACCGATAAGAAATCCGAACTATGGATTTTAGGAAAACTGGCCAAGCATATTCCTGCACAAAACCTCAACTCCCAAATATCCGTATACTTTAGTATGCAGGAAGCCTTAAACAAACTATAATTATTTCTTAAAGCCATAATTTTGTTTATCAATTTTATATATTTGTTAAACAATATGCATAAAGATATCAAGATTATCGGTTCTGGTTTTTCTGCCTTAGCAGCCTCTTGCTATTTGGCAAAACAAGGCCATACGGTTACCATTTATGAAAAGAATGCGACTATCGGCGGACGAGCAAGGCAATTAAAAAAAGAAGGCTTCACATTTGATATAGGCCCTACGTGGTATTGGATGCCTGATGTTTTTGAGCGGTTCTTTGCTGATTTCGGTAAAAAACCATCCGATTATTATGAGCTTACAAAACTGTCGCCGGCGTATCGCGTTTATTTCGGAATCAAGGATTTTGTGACCATAGCAGACAATCTCGACGAAATAGCCGCCACGTTTGAAACGATTGAAAAAGGAAGCGCAAAACAACTGAGAAGCTTTATGGCAGAAGCCCAAAGCAATTATGATATCGCCATAAAAGATCTCGTGTATCGCCCAGGAGTTTCGCCTTTAGAATTGATTACGCCCGAAACGGCAAAAAAAATAGGACAGTTCTTTGGAAACATCTCGAAAGACATTCGGAAGCGGTTCAAAAACAAAAAACTGATCCAGATACTGGAATTTCCGGTATTATTTTTAGGAGCCAAGCCGTCGGATACGCCTTCTTTCTACAGCTTTATGAATTTTGCTGATTTCGGTTTGGGAACCTGGCATCCGAAAAACGGAATGTATTCGGTAATCTTGGCCATGAAAAAGCTGGCTGAAGAGCTCGATGTCGAAATAAATACGAGCTGCACGATTGAAAAGATTATCGTTGAAAAAGGAAAAGCCCAAGGACTGATCATCAATGGAGAGAAAATAGCAGCAGATATCATCTTAAGCGGCGCTGATTACCATCATACCGAAACGTTGCTAGATGAAAAAGACCGAGCCTATACAGAAGACTATTGGGCCAAAAAGACTTTTGCTCCTTCTTCGCTCCTGTTTTATGTAGGTTTTGATAAGAAAATAGAAAATGTTGAACACCATACGCTGTTTTTCGATGTAGATTTCGACAGGCATGCCGAAGCAATATATGATAATCCGAAATGGCCTGACGAGCCGTTGTTTTACGCCAGCTTTCCGTCAAAAACCGATACGGAAGCAGCGCCTGTAGGAAAAGAAGCCGGAATATTTTTGATTCCGTTAGCGCCAGGAATTGAAGATACCGAAGAATTGAGAGCAACTTATTTCGAGAAAATCATGAGCCGTTTTGAAAAATTGACGGAGCAAAATGTTAGAAATAGTGTTATATTTAAGGAATCCTTTTGTGTCAATGATTTTATAAAGGAATATAATTCGTATAAAGGAAATGCTTACGGATTGGCGAATACGCTTTTTCAGACCGCATTTTTACGCCCAAAACTAAAAAGCCGAAAAGTAAAGAACCTATATTTTACCGGACAGCTTACAGTTCCAGGCCCAGGAGTTCCTCCTGCATTGATTTCGGGGAAATTAGTTTCTGAATTGATTGATAAGAATACAGTATAAAATTGCAAACCACCACCACTCATGAAAGCTATTTTTGACATCATTTCTTTTGAATGCAGTAGGAACGTAACCAAGTCCTACAGCACTTCTTTCGCTACGGCCGTAAAGATGCTTTCGCCTACAATCCGTCAGGACATCTACAATATTTATGGTTTCGTGCGTTTTGCCGATGAAATCGTAGACAGCTTCCATGAGTACGACAAGAATATGCTGTTTGATTTATTCGAAAAAGATCTTTTCCGAGCCTTAGCAGACGGTATCAGCCTGAATCCGGTGCTGAATTCCTTTCAACATACTGTAAAAAAATACGATATTCCCGTAGACTTAATCAGGGCTTTTTTAGAAAGCATGAAATTGGATCTGGTAAAGACAGAATACAAAACCGTTCAAGAATACGAGGAATACATTTACGGTTCTGCTGATGTCGTGGGATTGATGTGCCTGAAGGTTTTTGTAAAAGGCGACACGGCCAAATACGAAGAGCTGAAACAGAGCGCTATGAAATTAGGCTCTGCTTTCCAAAAAGTCAATTTCCTTAGAGACCTGAAAGCTGATTTTGAGAATCTGAGCCGTACCTATTTCCCGAATACAAACCTCAACAGGCTTGACGAAGCTTCAAAAAACCAAATTATCGCTGATATCGAAAATGATTTCAAATCCGGCTATGAAGGAATCACAAAATTGCCTTTAGAAGCAAAACTCGGAGTATATACGGCCTATGTCTATTACAAAAAGCTATTGCAGAAGCTAAAGAAAACACCGTCGGCTGAAATAAAAAATGCGCGGATTCGTGTTCCAGATTATGAAAAATTAGGCCTTTTCGCTAAATGTTATTTCAGTTATAAGTTGAATATCATATAAAAGATTTAGTTATGTGGATTCATATATTCGTTTTCATCCTTACTTTCTGCTTCATGGAATTCATGGCATGGTTCAGCCATAAATACATTATGCACGGCTTTCTTTGGAATCTCCATGCCGACCATCACAAAAAAGATCATGATTCTTGGTTTGAACGGAATGATGCTTTTTTTATCATTTATGCGGTAATCAGCATCATCTTTTTTCTGCTTTGGCAAAATAACATCCTAGAAATCGGATTGGCTATCGGATTGGGCATTTTTGCGTATGGGTGTGCTTATTTCTTGGTACATGATATTTTTATCCACCAAAGGTTCAAGCTGTTCAGGAATGCCAACAACAGCTATGCAAGAGCCGTGAGACGGGCACACAAAATGCACCACAAACATATCGGCAAAGAAGAAGGAGAATGTTTTGGGATGCTCATAGTTCCCTTTAAATATTTCAAGCAAGAGTTTCGTAAAAAATAAAAAAGCGACCAGATTTTGATCGCTTTTTTCATTAACTAACTACTAACCTAATTTAATTGGGTACCATCTTTTGCAATGGCTTTAGCTGCTCGATGTCCAGATCTGCTTTCTTTAGTACGGAAAGCATTGTCATGATAGACGTTGGTGTCATGTTATCTCCAAGAACCCTCACTACCGCAAAGCCAGCGTCATTTTTATTTGCAAAAAGCACAAACTCGTCAATCGCATCGTCTTTGCCGACAAAATAAACAGCACCGCCTTCTTTCCCAGAATTGACTTTAATCAGTTCTTGGTACTTTTCGTTTTTCAAGATGCCTTTGATTTTGGAACGTTCGGTCTCAAATTTAGCCGGATTCTTTTCATCCGCCTTGAAAGCCAAAATGTTCATCTTTTTCAAAGTCTCAAGCGCCGCATTTTCTTCAGAAGTTACTTTTGCTTTATTCAACTTTAGTATATCTGTCGTAAGATCAAGAGCAATAAAGTCTTTCGATTCGGTATTCTCTACAAAATATTGTTGCAATGTTGGCTCTGAATTGCAGCTTGCCAACATTAGGCACAAAACTGCAAGTAGTGAAAATCTTTTCATAGTCTGATTATTTTGGACCTTTCGATCCTTTTGGTCCTTTAGAACCTTTTAATCCTTTTTTTAGGGCATCTCCGCCAGGAAGATTGTCTGTCAATGCCGACACATCATTAAGGTCGAAATCTCCTTTCAAGGACATCAAGACAGTTTCGTCTTTGCCTCCGCCTTCGATAAACATCAGCAGCTCCTTAACTTTGGTCGCGCTTCCGCCTGATTTGACATAAATCCTGATGTTTTTGCCACCGTCGTTCACTCTCATGAGCTCTTCCAGCGCAGCAGATTTAAGATATTTGCTTGAAGTCAGTTTCATATCAGAAGTTATTTTCGGGCTCGATGTCACGAAGACCCTCAAATTATCAAGCTTTTTGACAAGGCTCATGTATTGCTGCGCCTCTTTGTCGTTGGACTTGACACTTCCCATCATTTCAAACATTTTTTTGTTTACGATAACTGCTGTCACTTCATCGAGCCCATCATACTTATCGAAAGCTGACTGCGCAAAAAACACGGACGGCATTAATGCTAGGACTACTGTTATTAAAAACTTCTTCATTTTAGTTGTATTTACTTATTTTGTATGCACTTTTTATTTAGACAGACCGTCTAAGTTGCTCAAGTCGATATCTCCAGTCAGCGAAATTAAGACAGTTTCATCACCTTTCCTATCGCCGCCTTCTATAAACATAAGCAATTCTTTTACTTTAGAGGATGAATTACCTGATTTCATATAAATCTGCACGTTCTTTCCTTTGTCATTCACTCGTACTAATTCTTCCAGAGATTCTTTTTTTCTGTAGGCATCAAAGGCTGTTTTCATTTCTGCTGCTTTTTTGATGCTTGAAGTCGAGAACATTTTGAAATTATCAATCTTGTCAGCCATCTTCATGTATTTTGCCACTTCTTTTTCTTTCACGTCGGTCTTGATTTCTCCAAGCATCTCGAATGCTTTTTTATTCACTACTACAGATGTAATGTCATCTTGACCGTCGAATTTATCAAATGCTGATTGTCCAAAAAATAAGGCTGGAACTAAGGCTAAAGCTAGGGTAACTATAAATTTTGTCATTTTTTCTAATTTTTAAATATTAAATCTTTTGAATCTTGGTACTCTTTAACGTATTGCATGCTTTCAACGCCTACATTCACGTTCTTTGACAACAGGTTCAGTGCTTTTTGGGTTTCCTCAAATGCCTTTTCAGGATCATTATAGGTACCTAAATCTTCACTTTGATTGATGCTTCGATTGTAGAATGTAAACATTCCCAGCAAAATCACAACAGATGCTGCAATAGAAAGCCACGCCACTTTTTGTGTCTTAGATTTTAGCGGAATCTTTTGCTCAAACTTTTGCTCTTTCGCTGAAGAGAAATAGCCAAACATTGCCTTATACTGTTCTAGATGCTGCGCAACATCTGCAGACGAAAAATAAAGTTTTAATTCATTTTCCTCGGCAATAGAGGTTTCTCCCTCAAAGTATTTTTCTAATAATAATTCTATTCTGTTTTCTTTTCTATCCAATTCCATAACTGTGTGTTTTTGTCATAAATTCTCTAATCGTCTTCCTTGCTCTTGAAAGCGCAACTCGCACTGCGGTTTCATTCATATCCATCATTTTGGCAATTTCTTCAAATTCATATTGTTCAATATCCCGAAACTGAACGATCATCCTTTGCTGTTCGGGCAGCTCGTTGATAATCTTTTCGACCCAGGTTAAGCTGTCTGAATCTTCAAGCTGTTGCTGCATCAAGGGTTGCCGGTCTGTAAAATTATTATGTACGATCTGCAGGTTTCCGGCTCTTTTTGATTTCAATTGGTCTAAGCAATAATTTTTTGTAATTGTCATGGCAAAGGCTTCAACGCTGTTGTATTTGTCCAATCCCTGTTTCTTATCCCAAAGCTTGACCAAAACTTCTTGTGTCGCATCTTCAGCTTCTTCAGTGCTCACGAGCAATCGCTTTGCCAGTCTAAAGACTTTATCCTTAAAAGGAGCTATAAGATTTACAAACTCAACTTGGTTCATTGTGACGTTTTAATTGGTCGGTTATATAATCAAGACGAAGCACTTTATTTTTTGTTACAATAAAAATTGAAAATAAGACTAAAACCTCTAAATTTACGTTAATAAAAATTACGACCTTTATAAGATACCGTATTTATGAAAAAGAAATTCAGCCTTGCAATCCTTTTATTCATTGGGATTTCTACCTTTTTTGCTTGTCAAGATGACCTTGACGACATCGAAGTTCCAACCGAATTAAAAATTAACGATTTTATCTGGAAAGGATTAAATTTATATTATTACTGGCAAGCAGATGTACCGGATTTGTCGGATAGCCGATTTGCCAATCAAGGCGAATTAAATGCTTTTCTTTATAATCACGAATCGCCAGAAGATTTGTTCTACGGCTTGCTGAACAATTATCCTACGACAGACCGATTCAGCGTCATTTTTAGCGATTATACTGTTTTAGAAGGCGTCTTGACCGGAAATACATCCAACAACGGAGTCGATTACCAATTATTAAGAAAATCAGAAGGCTCTAACGAAGTTTTCGGTTGGGTACGTTATATCATTCCCAACTCGGATGCGGCTTCTAAAGACATTCGCCGCGGCGATATCTTCTACGCCGTGAACGGAACTCCGCTGACCGTTTCTAATTATAGAGATTTGCTTGCCGATCAGACCTACACTTTAAATCTGGCGGATTATGACGGCGGAAACATCACGCCAAATTCGCGTTCGGTGGCCTTGACGAAGACTACTATTGCAGAAAATCCGATCTTGATCAATAAAGTCCTTACCTATGACACGCATAAAATAGGCTACCTATTATATAATGGTTTTTATGGGGAATACGACACGAACCTGAATGCTGCATTCGGGCAGTTTAGGACGGAAGGCGTAACCGATTTGGTTTTGGACCTACGCTATAATTCTGGAGGTGCTGTCAAGTCTGCGGCCTATCTTGCCAGCATGATTACGGGACAATTTAACGGACAGGTTTTTGCAAAACAGCAATGGAATGCCAAGATCGAAGATTACTTTGCCGATAACGACCCAGAACAGCTGATCAACCGATTCTCAAACAGTATCGGAAATAGCCCGATTAACAGCTTGAACCTTACTAAAGTATATGTGCTAACTTCTAAAAGCACAGCTTCGGCGAGCGAATTGGTTATCAATGGGCTGAAACCGCACATTGAGGTTGTACAAATCGGAGATGTAACGACTGGAAAAAATGTCGGTTCGGTTACCTTATATGATTCGCCTTCTTTTGGAAAACAAGGACGTACTAATCGCCATAAATATGCCATGCAGCCGATCTGCTTTAAGATTGTAAATTCGACAGGATTCGGCGATTACCAAAACGGACTGACTCCAACAACTCCATTCGTTGAAAATCTTGGAAACTTAGGAGTGCTTGGCGATGCGACAGAACCTCTTTTGAGTACAGCTATTGCTCAAATTACAGGTGTTGGTAGAAGAAGTATGCAGCATCCGGATGAAGTCTACGAACACTTTAAAGACAGGAAATCGATGCAGCGCTTCGGTACTGAAATGTATATCGACAAAGTTCCGGATGGAATCACAGACTTCTTTAAATTCTAAATTCATCATTTATACCAAATAAAAAAGGCTTCCGTTTGGAAGCCTTTTTAGTATGCAATTATAATCGATTAGTGAACAACCAATCGTTCGTTACTCTTTTTGGTTCCATACACTATTTCGACAATGTAAACGCCTTTGTTCAATTCTGAAACCGGTATGCCTTCCTGAGTTTGTATGTTTTTTTCAAACACCATCCTTCCCGAAATATCATAGATCGTTATCAAAGCTGCTTCTTGCAGATTGCCAATATAGAATTTATCAGAAGCCGGGTTCGGATACAAGCTAAGTTCTTTCCTTGAAGGATTCTGTACTCCCAAAGTCGCTTGGTTGATAACACCTACCCCATCGAGATCAAATCCTCCCGAATTAAAAGGCGTCGGAAAAGAATCGTTCACGGCATTGCCAAAGCTATCGTAGGTCGCATACAAAGGATCGATAGATCCTACGACATCAATAATCTTTACATGGGTAATAGTGTTCTTGTCCAACAACGGGCTGTTCGGAATATCGCTCAAATCAAAAGGCACGCCTTTGCTTCCGTATTTCCCAGCAAGGTTGTTGAGATAAGGTGCCGAAGGTGTTCCAAAGCTGCCGATCTGCGTGGCTGTCTGCGTTTCGCTATGGGCTGGAAACCTGAAAAAATGAATCCCGTCGGAACTTACTTCTACAAAACCGAGTTCCAAGAATGCGGGGCCGCTGTTTTCAAAAACAGCAAAGTCAAATCCTGGTCCGTTGATAATCGGCAATTCAAATGTCAAGATGGCACTGCCTTCGTCTCCCAAGCTTACGATGCTTCCCGTCGCAGGTCCTATCGCGTTTTCTGGAACGCCGACAGAAGCTCTGTTGCTTCCAGCCACAACAAGACTCGGATTTGCCTTATTCACATAGCCTCTTTCTACCGTAGCGCTTGTTGCCCAGGCCACAAAAAGCGGACTGCTCGGCTCCATGGCGGTTGATCCGGCGATGCCTGCTGCAGGAGCATACGATTGGCCATTGGCTGCCAGCGATATCAGGAAAGCGAAAGACAGGAATCGTTTCATTTATCTTTTTATTATTTTTTGGACGCTTCTTACGTTATCAATCGTAATTTCTACGACATACATTCCCGGATTTAATTCTGAAATAGCAACTCCAGAAACGGCATATGCTTGATTTTTAACCAATCTTCCAGACATGTCATACATTTTTATCGTAGCAGGCTGGTCGGTGTTGATGTAAAATTGATCTGTAGCTGGATTCGGATAAAGCGCAATATCGAGTTTGGTGTGCTCTCCTGTTCCCAAATTGCTATCCACAGCTTTAAGGAAAGCGTTTGGCAATTTGCCGACCGTATAGGTGTTTAGCAAGGCGCCATCTGTTGTAGAATGTACATATACTTTACCGTCTGCCACATAATTGACAGCATCGCCTACATAGATCTTGTTGTTGATGATTTCCATGCCATAGATGCCGTATAGGTTCTGTGGAGGCAGCGTAAAGAAAGGTGTTGTAGGCACTATGTTTGACGTTGTCGTTGCCTTAAAAACATCGGCATCGATACCATAATACATATCAGTACCGTCTATTTTCAAGTTTGAAGGATGTTCTTGCGGAAAATCCACCTGCCCTATCACCGTATTTGTTGTCGTATTGATCTTGACTAAAGCACCGTAAGTTTCAGTTCCGGCCCAGCTAGGCTTTCCGCCGCAAAGAACATATAAGATGCCGTCTTTTTCTACCATCGAATTAGGCACGTCTCCGACTTGGATTGTTTGCTCTAATGTATTGGTAGTCGGATTGATTACAGAAACGGTATTGCCATAACCGTAACCTCCTTGGTGCGCCACATACAGCTTTCCGTTGATTTCTAAGATTCTCTCCACGCCTTCAGGCAAAGCAATATTGGCTTCAATCGTATTGTTAGAAAGGTTGATTACGGCCACATAATCATCGGTCGCGCTTCCTCCGCTTCCCCAATTGGTCACGTATCCTTTTCCGTTGCTAAAAGCAATATATCTAGGATTGTTAAGTCCTGTGCTGATAGTGGCCACATATTGGAACGTTTCTTTATTGACAATTTTGATGGTATTGGAAATATTTACCACGATATAAGCATAGTCGCCATTAACGTTGATGCTTTGCGCAGTATCGCCCAGAGCTCCAGCAGTAGGATTTACGGTTGCATAAATATTGTTCTGCAGGTTTCCTGTATTCGAAAGAAAAGAAACCGAAGCGTTATTAGAGCCTGCGCCTCCTTCATTAAGAATAAATACGCCGTCATTAAAGGTTTGGCCTACAACAGGCAGGCTGGAAAGAGATAATAAGCTTACTACAAGAAAGCCGTAAAGTTGTTTCATGAGATTGGATTAAATAAATTGAATTGTTTAGTTAAAATAAAAACCGTTTGGCCCTACTCCTACTGCAACCGGATTTAATAAAGTGCCTGTTGTTGAATAGATGTAAATTTGGCTGTCTGAAGAAAAATCTCCGCCATCAGCAATGTAAATCTTGCCATCGTTTACTGCAAAACCATACATCCTGCCGTATAGTGATTGCGATTCATACGTAAGCAACGGAACCGTAGGCGCTGCTGTTGCATTGGCCGCCATCGCAAAAACAGCCGTATCGACCGTATAGTAAATTTTATTGTCTTCGATATTGAGGTTTCTTGCTCCAGCCGAAGTCGCTGCTGCTACCGTAATCGGCGTGCCTACCACCGTATTGGTAGAGAGGTTGATTTTTGCCAGCTTTTCAGAACCTAAAACATATAAGGTTCCGTTTTCTTCTTCAAATGCGTTAGGGCTAAATCCTAATGGAATCGTTGTTTCGATACTATTTGTAGCTGGATTAAAAACAGTTACAGAGGTACCGCTGCCGAAGTAGCCGTTCATAATGTAAATCTTGCCGTTTTCTTCTATGATTTTTTCCGACCAATTGTTCATCGCCACTCGGCTTGTCGTATAGTTTGAAAGATCAATTACGGTAAGGAAATCATCGGAACCTACTTCATAATTATCGTAATTGGTCACATAAGCTTTGCCATTCACCACTACGCCATATCTTGGACTCCTAAAATCAGTGCTGATAGTTGCGATAAACTTAAACGTATAACGGTCTACTACTGTAATCTTATTGGCTAAACCCGAAATGATAAAAGCTCTTGTATCATCAAAAAACATAGACTGGAGCAAGGTGCCCATTTCTGCGGCTTCTGGATTGACATTCCTAAAAACGTCCTGCTCTACGGCACCTGAATTGCTGATAAAAGTGACAGAGCTTGTGGTAATGGTAGAATTTCCTTCGTTCAATACAAAAACTCCATTATCATAATCGCCGAGCGACTCATTTGACGAATTATCATCACTGCTACAGGAAGCCAAGAAAAGCGAGCTTGCGAACAGCATTACAAAAATTCTATTGAACTTTTTCATATTTAAAAATTTAAGGTTAGATACATATTAAAATTGCGTCCCGGCAAATACCGGCTTTCGACGCTGGCATACTTTTCATCCAGAAGATTCAGTACTTGGAAGCCTAGAATGCAAGAATTCTTTTTGCCAAAGTCATAATTGAGAGAAGCATTGCTTACCAAATAAGCGTCGATGTTATATCTTGAATTGTTGTCGGATCTCGTAAAGACTTCGCCGTTATACAACAGCTGATAGTCGGCCGACAGCTTCTTCCAAGAATAGCTTAGCGATGAAGTAGCTTTGTGGTACGGCACATAAATCAACTGCTTCTTTTTTTCCATGTCTTCCGAAACCGTATAGCCGTAAGTCCCGTTCAGCATCACATGATGGTTTCCGAAGTTTTTGCTCCAGCTTACGATTGCTTCCCCACCATACGTCCTTACTTTGTTGGTGTTTTGTGGCGACCAGTTCGAACCGTTCGGAATCCAGCGGAGCATGTCTTTGATATCGATATAATACCCTGTCAGGGTGATCTTGAAAGTATTGAAACGGAACTCATTGCCCAATTCGGCTTGGTACGACGATTCGGGTTTTAAGTTTTCGTTTCCTCCCGGCTGCCAGTACAAGTCATTGAATGTCGGCACCCTAAAGTTTTTAGAACCGTTAAGTTTCAAGATATAAAAATCAGCCGCTTTCCAGCTCGTCCCTAAAGAAAACAGGAGCGGACTTTTGTAATTATTCGTAAATTCTTTCCTAAGGCTTGCTTCATACAAGAACTTTTTCGTCAGGTTGTGCTTCAACAACAAGCTGGCCGAACCAATGTTTCGCTGTTCGTTTTTGATGTCAGAACCCTTTCCTTTGTTCTGCGTATAATCCAAAATCGCATTCAGCTGAATGGCATCAGTAGCTTGAAAAGCCAGATCGTACTTACCGATATAGGTTTTTACTTCGCCAAAGGTGTAAGACTCCGAATCGATATTGTCGAAATATTTATATTTTTCGCTCAGGGCGCCGACTTTTACTTTGGAAACAAACCGTCCAAAAAAGCTGTCCCATTCCAGCAGATTTCTAGTATTCAGGTCTTGGTATTTGGTCTTGATTTCCGAAGGAAAGATCAGCGAAAAATGCCTTTCCCCATCAAACACATAGCTGTATAATTTCAGGAAATTGTTATCATCGATCTTATACCCAATTGCCGCATTCATGCTGGTATTGTAATATTGGCCGTTCAGGTTTTTATCGTCAGAATCCACATAATCATAGTCGTTGTCGGAGCTGTTTCTGGAAATGCTGACCTGCGCGCTGAATTTTCCGTCAGACGCATCGAGCTTGTAATTGCCTCCAAACGTATTGAAGCTGCCATAATTGAGACGGAGCGAGTTTGAAAAATGATCCTCAAACTTCACGGTATTGTTTAGGTGGATACTGCCTCCGATGGCACTGCTTCCGTAAATAGAACTTCCGCCGCCTGCCCTTACGGATATGCTGTTGAAATCCCTTGTGGTAATCGTATTAAAATCAGTCTGTCCGTTGAGCTGCGAATTGATGTTGATTCCGTTCCAGACCACGGCGGTTTGCTGGGCGGTCGTTCCTCTAAACGAAGGCGAAGACACCATCCCCAAGCCATTTTCCTTGAAATAAATTACGGTATTGTAATTCAGCAGCGAGGTAAGCGAAGCTTGGTTTTTGTTGATGATGGAATCGGACAGTTTTAGCACCGACTGGGAATCCGAATAATTTTTAAGCTGCAGATCCGAAATCTCCACAACCTCTAAATGATGGATGCTGTCGTGCTGTGCCAATGCAGATTGGCAGATGCTGAAAAGCAAAAACAGGTATAGTTTTTTAAAAGTCATAATTTCGAAACCTTTTTCCCGAAGGCTTGATAATTGTTAAGAAAAAAGGCAGGTCTCCTGGCTTGCGTCTTGCTGTTTACCTTCCCATCCGCCGAGCGGACAGTGGTTTGTAGATAACAGCAAGCTGGATAGCTTACAGTTGCGGGAACAGCTTTGGTCTTGAACCAAATTCCCTTTTAATGTGATTATAAAACACCAATCACAACCTTAATTCGAGTGCAAATATACTATAAGTTCTATATTTTCTCCTGATTTCCTAAATATTTATATATTTACGTACATCATAAAAATCTCAATTATGAAGAGAATACTACTTTTTTTGCTGGTTCCGATGCTATCCTTTGCGCAAAACACAGGAATTGAAATGCTATTGGTAAACCCTGATGTCGGAACTCCTTCGTCTTATTGGGGTGCCCGTACTTCAAACGATTCTGGCTTGAACGCTATTTTACAGTCACATGCCGTAACAGTCTATACACTGAAACTTGGAAATCCTTATTACGAATACGACACCAAAACGGTGCAGATCCAATGTGCCGACTGCAATCTCAATGCGCTCAAGGCCGATCTAGAAGCCTATTCTTCGGTAGTCACAAAAGCTACGCTGGCAAGCCCTGCCTATTTTATAAACAACTTGTCGGTCATGTTACGAAACGCAGCAGCAGGAACGTCTACCGGAACGGTCATGAACATCGCTACTACCAATGATTCTGGGTTGAACCAGATTTTTCAAAACTTTAATGTGCGATCGTATGATATCTATGGGGATCTCAACCATTATAAATTAAGATGCGATTGCGATAACACATTGCTAAAAGCGGCTTTAGACAATTACGATACTATTGTCCTAACTACAGATTTTTTTAACGCTGCCTATCTTTTAAGCAACCAAGACTTTAAAAACCCGAACCCTAAAATTTATCCGAATCCTTTCAGCTCCAGCTTTCAGATCGAAACAAACGCGGTTGTTTCCAACTATTCGCTCTACGATATTTCTGGAAAACTTTTGATTTCTACCGATTCTAAAGCCAAGCTAGACAATCATTCCAGCCTGATTTCAAGCGGTGCTTATCTTTTAAAACTAACGTTTGACAACCAAGAGAATTACACCCAAAAATTGATTAAGATCTAATCCAGAAAGCCATGCTGTCGTCAGCAGTTTTCAGGTTGATGTGTCGTTACTTCCTAGTGTCGTGCCTAGTTTTTATGTTTATGTAAACTCACTTTATGTTGTCATAAACAGTTTTCATGTTGCCGTGAACATGATTCATGCTGTCGTACATAGTTTTTAGCTTGCATCAAACTTACTTCATGTTATCATGAACAGTTTTCATCTTGCATTGAATATGATTCAAGATGTCGTACATAGTTTTTAGGTTGCATTACACTCACTTTATGTTGTCGTAAATAGTTTTCATGTTGCATTGAACATTATTCATGCTGTCGTACATGGTTTTCAGCCCCATAAAAACAAGGCTAAAAACTGCAGTTTTCAGCTGCCCTAAAATCATCGCAATCCAAAAATCATAAAAACTGATGTCGGTTCAAGACAATAACTTTTATCTTTGCGGTCTTCACAAAAACTTTTTTATGAAACCAATTCTTTCAAGATACACTCTATTTCTGTTTTTAGTTTTTGCTATTGGATGCAAAAAAAATGAAGAAAATACGACTATAGCTGCAGCAAAAATCACGAATGCTATCCGTTATGCCAAAGGCTTCGAGCTGTATAAATATGAAGGATATTCTACCGTAAAAGTCTCTAATCCATGGCCCGATGCCAACAAGACCTTTACTTATGTATTGCACAAAAAGGGCGTTGCCATACCCGACAGCCTAAAAAATTATATCGCCGTACAAGTGCCGATAAAAAACATAGTCGTTACCTCAACGACGCACATTCCTTCGCTAGAAATGCTGGGCGTAGAAAATACGCTGCTCGGCTTTCCGAATACTGAGTATATTTCTTCCGAAAAAACTCGAAAGCTGATCGATGCCGGAAAAGTAAAGGAAGTAGGCGAAAACCAATTGCTCAATACGGAAGTGCTGATTGATCTCGCTCCCGATGCCATCGTCGGATACAGCAGTAGCAGCGATACCAAAGCCTATGACAATCTTGAAAAAAGCGGCCTCAAGATTTTGTTTAACGGCGACTGGACCGAAGAATCGCCTTTGGGAAAAGCGGAATGGATCAAATTCTTTGGAGCCTTGTATGGCTTAGACGAAAAGGCCGAACAGCTATTTTCTGAGGTCGAGACGGCCTATAAAGAAGCTTCTGAACTGGCCAAAAAAGCAACGACTAGGCCTACGGTGCTTAGCGGCGCTATCTACAAAGGGCAATGGTACATGCCACGTGGCAACAGCTGGGCGTCCTTATTCTTGAAAGATGCGAATGCCGATTATCTTTGGGCCGATACCGAAGGAACAGGCAGCTTATCGCTATCGTTCGAAACGGTTCTGGAAAAGGCCGAAAACGTAGATTTCTGGGTCGGGCCAGCGCAGTTCACTACTTTTAAGGAAATGACCGACAGCAATCCGAATTACGCTTATTTCAAAGCTTTTAAAGATAAAAACGTTTATTCCTTCAGCAGTAAAAAGGGAAAGACGGGCGGACTATTGTATTATGAATTGGCGCCCAACCGTCCGGACCTGATATTGAAAGACCTTATCAAGATATTGCATCCCGAAATCCTGCCGGATTACGAGCTGTACTTTTTTGAAAAACTGAAATAACAAGCCATTGCACCAAAACAGTCGAAATAGGATTCTTTTCACGGCACTGCTCCTTTCTCTTGCAGTGTGTTTTCTGCTGAACATCAGCCTGGGTTCGGTGCATATTCCGATAGAAGACATTGCCAGTTCCCTTTCGGGAGGCCAGGCCAGCAAAAACTCTTGGGAAATCATTATTTGGAATTACCGCCTGCCGAAAGCCCTTACCGCCATTCTTGTCGGCATGGGACTGTCCATCAGCGGACTGTTGATGCAGACCCTGTTTCGCAATCCGCTAGCCGGTCCTGATGTTTTGGGATTGAGCTCGGGAGCCAGCATGGGTGTTGCTTTTGTGATTTTAGGCGCTGGCTTATTGCCTCCTTTTTTAAGCAGTTTCTTTCTTTCTCCCTACGGAATCGTACTTGCTTCGTGTATTGGCAGCCTTATTGTCTTGGCCGCCGTCTTGGTCGTTTCGCAAAAGCTTCGCAATACTATGGCCATCTTGATCGTGGGCTTGATGTTCGGAAGCTTTACCAATGCCATCATAGGCGTGCTCTCCTATTTCAGTACTGCAGAAGAACTGCAGAAGTTTACCTTCTGGTCTTTAGGAAGCTTGGGCAACCAGCCTTGGTCGAATATCCTTGTACTTTCAATATGCTGCTGTATCGGACTGCTGTTGAGCGCCTTGTGCATCAAGCCTCTAAACGCTTTGCTCTTGGGCGAGCGCTATGCGAAAAGTTTGGGAATCAATTTCAAGAAGACACGACTCGCCATCATCTTAGCCACCAGCTTATTGGCAGGCAGCATCACCGCTTTTGCCGGACCGATTGCGTTTATAGGATTGGCCGTGCCGCATATTGCTAAAATGATCTTCCAGACGAGCAGCCACTATATCCTCTTTTGGGGCACCCTGCTTCTCGGCGCTACGATCTTGCTGATCTGCGACACCGTTTCGCAGATGCCGGGCAATGATTTTACGTTGCCGATAAATGCCATCACCTCTATTATCGGAGCCCCGATTGTCGTCTGGCTTCTGGTACGCAAACGAAAATTCATGATATGATGGAAACAGGACAAACCATACTATCCGCTACAGCACTAAGCATCGGCTATTCTTCCAAGAAGGGGAAAAATGGCATCGCTTCTGACATCCACTTGGATTTGAAATCGGGAACGCTGACGGCTTTGATCGGCGCGAACGGAATCGGAAAGTCTACCCTCTTGCGCACGCTGACCGGAATACAAAAAGCGCTTTCTGGAAACGTAATCTTAAACGGAAAAAGCATCGAAAGTTATAGTCCGATTCAACTGGCGCAGCAATTGAGCATCGTATTGACCGAAAGCTTGCCGCCTAGCAACCTGAACGTCTTTGAATTGGTCGCTTTGGGAAGGCAGCCGTATACGAATTGGATCGGAAAGCTTACGACAGAAGATCTCGAAAAGATACAGGAGGCCATGAGCCTGACGCAAATCACGCATCTGGCACAGAAAAAACATTATGAGATCAGCGACGGACAGTTGCAAAAAGTATTGGTAGCAAGAGCCTTGGCGCAGAACACGCCCCTGATTATCTTAGACGAACCGACGACGCATTTGGATTTGCTTCATAAAGTTTCGCTTTTGAAACTGCTAAAAAAGCTAGCCTCTGAAACAAAAAAGTGCATCTTGTTTTCGACACACGACTTGGATCTGGCACTGCAATTAAGCGACGAAATGATCGTAATGAACTCGAAGCAAACTGTGCAGGACACGCCCCCGAACCTCATCCATAATGGAATATTGAATTCTTTATTTGAAGACGAAAACATCTTTTTTGATGCCGACAAGGCTAAATTTATTCTTAAAAACTTATAAAATAAGGCCCGCATCTGCTATCTTTGATAGACACTAAAAGCAGTACTAATGAAAACTTGTCTATCCATTCTCTTCGTTTTCACGGTTTTTCTCTCCAATGCGCAAAGCAAGATAACCTTGACGCCAAAAGGTTTTGAGCCCAATCCGATTGTCGGCAGCCTGCCGCAAATGACCAACGAAAAATTCATTGAAGGTACGCAGCTCTGGGCGCAAGAATTCAGCCAAGGCGAAGCCGACATTTCTGAAGTCACAGAAAATTCGATGACAATCGATGCGCTTAGGGACAATGCTTTTTTCTATCGAAATTTGGGCGAGACTTTCTTCCATAAAGTAAAATACCGTATCAAGATTTTTAAGGAAGGAAACCGCTATTCACTTACGTTTCAGGTCACTGAAATTTATGCCAAGAAGACGCTCTTGAAATCAGCCATTACAGATTATCTGACGGCTGACGGAAAACCAAAAGACGGTTTCCAAGATGTAAAGCCTTCTATTGAAAAAACTGCGGGCATTATAGTGGATTCGTATGCGAGGTACATGAACAATTTCAGATAATCCCTACTACTCTCCTTTAAGCAGGTTGATGCTTACGGTAGCGATGTCGGCATCCGGAAATCTTCTAAAAATAGCCTTATCGGGAAACAATTGGGCCTCTGCCGCAATCTTGTTAAATACATCAATTTCGACGATATACTGGTCAGAAAAACCATGCGTGGCATCGTAAGCCGTCGCTGCTGTCTTTCCTATATTCTTGGCGGCCAACGCTGGATTTATGGTATGCAGTTCTATCAACAAAAGTCCAAATTTCTTGACATAAGGCGACCACTTTTTTAAATGCTCCAACAGATTGTCTTCTACAAGATTGTTCGAAATTCTTTTTCCTCTATAAGCAAAAGCGCCCGTAGAACTGCTTACCCTATCGGCAGAAATCTGCTTTGGTTCTTCCCAGATACGGTTATGATCGAGAAACGTCCTGACATTCAAGAGGTCTTTCAGGTCGATATTGTAGTTCTCCATCAGGTCATTAGATAATAAATCCGGCCTTCCGATATCGCCCCAGATTACTTTTGCCCAGATATCTGCCTTGATCAGGTTTGCCCGCGTCACTTTTAAGGCGGCTTGGTTATAATCCGCCCCAACCAAGAACAGCGGGTATTCGTCAAGCATTTTCCCTCTAAGGGTTTGCCTGTCTATGACTTCAAAAATATGTTGCAAGAAGGCGCCGTTGCCACAGCCCATGTCTAGGATTCCTTTCGGCTGTTCTTCGATCGGACGGTTGAACAAGTGCACGATGATTTCGTCCACTACCTTAAAATAAGTATCGTGCGCGCCGCCGCTTCCCCAAACATTCATCTCTCTGTCGACATGAATTTCGTTCTCGCCGTCGGCCACCATACGCAACACGTTCGGGTCGCCGAAAATCAATTCTTCAATCTTGGCAAAGGTCGGCAGATACGAAACCGTCACGCCGTAGGCACTGGCTCTTTTGGCAAAAAACAAGCCTGTTTCTGTAAACTGGTAGTTGCCGTTCTTTTCCAGAAACCAGCCCAGATGTACAAAAAAGTCTAATATTTTCTTGAATTTATCAGGTGTCTTATGGAATTCTTCCGGACGGAAAGACGTTTCCATAAAGTATTTGTGAAACATGCCGTTCATGGCCAGCCGTACAATGGTAGGTCCTATCAGGTAGCCTTCGATATGCTTTAGTATCTGTTTCTGGATTTCATGCGTCAAAGCATCGTCAGAGAATTCGATTCCGTAATTGACCTTGAATTTTTCGAAGATAGCATCCAATCTTTCAAACGGAGCTTCTTCAAAAATCCTAGGATGAAATTGCGTCGAGAATTGCAGCAGATCGACAACATCTTGATACAAATGAAACAGTGAAAATGCTATCGCAGTCTTTTCATTGGTAGTGAATTTGATGGTATCCGTTGCTGTATCAATATGATAGTCTAAAAAGCCCTGCGAACAGAGCACGCGAAGTCCTACATTTAGATAACCTTCGTTTGCCTTAAATCGGGCAGACAGATCGGCCAAGTCGGCCTCTCCGTTTTTTACTATATGTTCAAGGACTCCTTTATTTCTTAAGGCAATGGCTACCGGAGCAACTGCCAGGCCGTCGAGATGCCTGAAAATAGAACTGCGAAGGTGGGATTTATCAATCATAGATGTTTGAGAAAAGCTATTCTCAAATATACTATTTTTTTAGATGGAAAGCTGCCTTTTTGCTTCGCCTATGGCAAAGGCTACCGAATTGGCAAGATTGTAGCTCCTGACCAATGGTGAAATCGGAATGGTTAAATGGTTCTCAAACTTATCCAAGACCTCTTGGCTTAGTCCAACCGATTCTTTGCCAAAAACCAGCCAGTCGCCCTCTTGAAAAGTTTCAGAAAGATACGATTTCGTGCTATGAGAACTGAATAAGAATACTCTTGAAGTATCCGGTATTTGCGCTATCCATTCTTCGACCGACTGGTATTCTTTCCAATCCAAATGCACCCAGTAGTCAAGGCCGGAACGCTTCAGGTTTTTATCTGTAATCTGGAATCCAAAAGGATGGATCAGATGAAGGCGGCTTTCGGTACCGACGCAGAGGCGGCCAATATTTCCGGTGTTGTTAGGTATTTCTGGTTCTACAAGAACAATATTTAGCATCTTTCTTAAATTTAACTGTTGTTAGAGCGAAAACTCGCTGACTTCTTTTACTTCTCCCGATTGCATACCGCCGAGATAGACATTCCCAACCCGCACTCGCACAAGCCGCAATGTCGGAAACCCTACGGCCGAGGTCATTTTTCGGACTTGGCGGAACTTGCCTTCGTTTAAGGTGATGGATACCCAGCTGGTAGGTCCGTGCCTTTCGTCACGTATTTTCTTAGAGCGAGGCGCAAACCCTGGGTCGTTAATCTTAAATGCTTCGCAGGGATTGGTTATGTATTTTATTCCGTCAAAGCCAATCTCGACACCGCTTTTTAGCTTTTCGATAGCGTCTTCGGTTATTAGCCCATCTACTTGGGCATAATATTCTTTGGTTACTTTTTTGCTTCGGACCAACTCGCTCATCTGTCCGTCTGTCGTTAGAAGCAGCAAACCTTCCGAATCTTCATCAAGCCTTCCGATAGCCATCGTGCCTTCTGGAAAATCATGGAGTTCTCCCAAAAGCTTCTTTTTTCGCTTGAGTTCATACACAAACTGGCTAAGATAGCCGTAGGGCTTGTGAATCAAAAAATGCTTGTGGGCGGACATGGCTGAATTTTCGGCAAATTTACCACTAACATTTGGAAATCCGGCAAATTAAAGCAATGTTAAAGATGTAGCTTTTGTTTTTATATAGCTGTAAATTGATTAGGCAATTTAAAAACAACCATCATGGCAGCAGCAAAAGACTTAGGAAATAAAAAATGGAACGGAGAACAAGAAAAAGCAAAAGGCGAAATCAACGAAGGCTTCAGCGGCAAAAACCTTCCCGACGAATATGATCCGTCAAAAGGAAAGCTTAAGACGGAAATCGAAAAAGATACTGCAGGTAATGTGCATGTCGTGAAACGCGCGCGTTCTGTAGAGAATAATATAACTCCTACTGAAACTAGCGGAGCGCCGCTAAAAAACAAGAAGAAACCTGAGAATAGGGATAAAAATTCAGATATCGACCCGAATCGTTATCCTACCTCGCATCCTGAAAATAAAAAGGATCGTGGAAACATGAAATAGCAGGGCTTTAAAACCCTGCTTGTTCTAGTCTTCTTCTTTGTCAAATTCAATATTGGCGTGTATTTTTATTTCTTCGCCAATTATGAGATGGCCGGTTTCGGTTACGTCTTCGGCTACAATTCCGAAATCACTACGGTTGAGTTTTCCGCTTATTTCAAAACCTGCTTTCATTTTTCCAAAGCCATCTTTTGCCTGTCCGCCAAAAACGGCATCTAAGACAATTTCTCTGGTCACTGATTTGACGGTTATATTGCCGCTTAATTTATAGTGGTCGCCTTCAATTTTTTTGAGTTCTGAAGAAGTAAAATGAATTTCTGGAAATTGGTCAGCATCCAAAAAAGCATTCGACTTGATGTGCTCGTCTCTTTCGATATTGTTGGTATCAAAACTGTAGACATCAATCGAAAGGGAAATTTGCGCGGTCTCGAAATCATCATTTTTCGTCGTCATTTTTCCGTTAAAAATCTTGAAGGTGCCTGAAATATGCGAAATCAGCAAATGCCTGATTTTAAAATCTATATTCGAGTGGTCAGGATCGATAATCCAATGCGTAGTGAAATTCATAATGGTTCGTTTAAAAATGGCTATGTATAAATTTACGCATAGCGATTTTCATTTTATAAAAACAAACCGTGAATTGTTTGTTAAAGTTTAAACCCTGTGATGGTCTGGCTTCCAGTTTCGGATACTTTTTTTGATTTGGTTTCCAGAAAGATTTTCATCCAGCGCTTTTTTTACTAAGGCAGGCAGCTCTTCGTCTGGTGCAAACCGTAAGGCAAACAGCTGGCTGTCGGACAACCTGTCTTCCAGCAGTTCTAGCCTTTCGTTAGTGAGAGCAAAATAACGGTATCGTAATTCGAGTCGTATGATTCTGTCCTGCAACAGCAAGGCATAATGTTGGCGAAGCATGAAAGCCAGTCCAAAAAAGAGAAGCAGGAGAACACTGATAAAGACCCAGAGTAAGCTTTCTTTTTCTCTGCCAAAAATAAAATAGACACTTACCCCGAGCAGGATCAGCAACAGGGGATAAAACACAAAATGGTGCGGTGTATAGAAACGTATATGGTTTTTATAGTCTTGCTTTTTCATAGGATATTGGTTATTTCCTATAAAAATACTCAATAAGTTTGAATAGACAGCGCCTTCTCGGGCTATTCTAACCCATAATAGGATTGTTTATATCCTGAAAATCAGATTTTTTTACTTCTATGCAGAAGGTGCTGCTGTCAACATATCCTGCTTCTGAAAAATCCAATAGGTACATTTTCTTTCTAAAAAGTCCATGTACGGTAAGAAGAATTTTCTTTGAAGCTTCGGGCTTCTCAAGCAGAAAATGTCTTTTTTCGGTTATCGAATCTCCTATCTTATACCATAATGCATTTCGGAATCTATAATCTAAGATTACAAATTTGTCTCCAAAAAAATGCTTATTGGAATAGTTGGAATAAATTAGCCTTATGCTTCTGTCGGACCTGAAAAGAATCTTTAAAAGGCGCGAGGCTACATTAGCTACAAATTCATATTTAATAGTAGAATCTGTAACTTTGTCTAAAGTTAATTTTGGTGGTTTCATTGTGTAAGAACTTAGGGGGAACCTACAATAGTAAGAATATTTCTTAAAAAAACATTAAAAAATCGATTAAATGCCAAAATAACCCTCGAAATACATTTATTAAATTAAAGAACATTCCTAAAATAATAAACTGTATAAAGTTCATACTACAAAAAAACCGCCCTAAGGCGGTTTCTATTTTAAAAAGATCTCTGTTAGTTTTTGACCAAACGTTTAATCATTGTACCGTTTTGGCTTTCTAGCTTCATGATATATACTCCCGTTGCAGCCTTTGCAAGATCAATAGTGTATGTATCAGACGAACCGCTAAACTGTTTCGAATAGACCAATTGTCCTGAAATTGAAAACACGTTGATTGCATCAACAGCTGTCATCTCTGTAAACTGTATGTTCACAAGACCGTTCGTTGGGTTAGGATAGACAGACACTGAAGCATTTTCAAATCCTGGTGTTGCTAATGGAGGATCAATAGTGACTACATAATCTTCCATTTCACCAAAGTTGTTGTTAGCTACTACTGGTCCGCAAGCAAATTGGTGTCCAAAAGAAGTTGCCAATGATGCCGCAACAACAACACGCATTCTTGTAGTACCCGTCAAAGCTGTTGCTGGAATTGTTATACTACCAGTAACTGCTTGATTTAAGCCAGTACCTATATAAGTATACTCTGTCGACTCAAAAGCTCCGTTCTTATTATAATCGACCCAAACACCAACCGATTCATCTAACCAACCGTCACCTGATGGCCCTACAGAAACAGAAACTGGGATGGTTGCCCCTACATTAAATACAGGAGGCGCAACAGAGCCACTATAGTTGGTGTATCCTGTAGTTGCATTTCCACAAGTTGTAGTATTGTTCAATGTGCCAATAGTAACATTCGTAATTACGTCACCATCACCACAATTGAAATTAATTGCATTTAAACAATAGCAAGTATCTACCGCATTTTGCCCAACAGAAACTGCTGCAGAAGTAGCGCTTTGACCGCTTCCTGAACAAGTTATGATAACTCTGTAAAAAGTAGCTTGCGACTGGCCTGTCATGCTATAATTCAAAGAAACTTGTGAGGCTCCTAAATTAGTCCATTGGTCTGTTCCGGTCGGAGAAGACTGCCATTGGTAAGAGAACCCTGCTGCCGGAGTCACGCCAGAAGCACCCAAGACAAAAGAAGTCTGATTACAAACGGAAGCTTGTGTAGATGTTGCCGTTCCTACTGCTGGAGTACCCGTACATGCCGTTGCAGCAATGACATCTACTGAATAATCTTCGTATTCCCCATAGCCAATATAAGGTGCTGCACAAGAACTTGTTGCAACAATTGCTTGAGAATATTGGGCTTTAACCCTCATTCGAATATTTCCTATCGTAGCCGTAACTGGAATTGCGATAGAAGCTGTTACCACAGAACCCGCTGCTGGCGAAGTCCCTAAGTTTGTAAATTCTGAGGCATCAAAAGCACCATCATCATTGTAGTCGAACCAAACTCCTACTTGCTGTGTTCCAAAATGGGCAGGAATTGTTACAGAGAGATCGTAAGGCTGTCCTACAATAACACTAGCAGCCGTGCCGCCAGTAAAATCGCTATAGCCTGCTGTTCCACAGCCAGAATTATTATTAATTCCTGCAAAAGTAACATTCACAATTTCATCACCTTCAGAACAATCTCCAGTTCCGGGCGTACAATACGATTGTGCCTGAGCTGCAGCTGAGGCCAATAAAAAAGTTCCGAAAAATAAGGATCTAGCTCCTCCAAGGCTTTGTTGCAAAGCCGAAAATAAAGTAGTTTTTTTCATGAAAATTATTTTCATGCAAATAGCTATAAACCAGAGGATAATAATTCTAGTATTAAAATTATTTGCATCGTTATACATTCACTAAAGTATGACTTTTAAGATTAAAATAAAAATTCTCTTACGAAAACACGGTCTAAAATACCAAATTTTAACATTCATAGAAATATTCATTAAAAAATAACGGTAATAAAAACCTATAATTTATTCTTACTTTTACTTTCTACAAAAACATTAAAATGAACGACACTATCATCACCATTATCGCTTTTATAATTGCCTTAGCCATAGGAATTTTTATTGGAAAGTTGCTCTTTTCTGCCAACGCAAAATCAGAAAAAGCAGGCCTTGAAGAACGAATCAACGGACTGCTTTCTCAGATAGAACAATTAAAATTACAGCAACAGCAGGACCGCATTAGCTCAGAAAATCAATTGCAGCAGATTGCCTTGGAAAGAGAAGGCCTCAGAACAGAAAAAGAATCTTTGGCCATACAGCTTTCAAAAAAAGAAGTCGATTTCGAAAATCTTTGGGAACGCAACAAAGAACAAAAGCAGGAAGTAGAACAGTTGCAAGAAAAATTCACCAAAGAATTTGAAAACCTCGCCAATAAGATATTAGAAGAGAAATCCACCAAGTTTACAGAGCAGAACAGGGAGAATATGAAAAATATACTTTCTCCGCTACAAGACAAAATCCAGCTTTTTGAGAAAAAGGTAGAAGATACGCACAAAGAAAGCATCGACTATCATGCCGCACTACGACAGCAGATTCTAGGGCTTCGCGAAATGAACGAGCAGATGAGCCGAGAAACGCTCAACCTGACCAAAGCGTTGAAAGGCGACAGCAAGATGCAAGGAAACTGGGGCGAATTGATCTTGGAAAGAGTGCTTGAAAAATCTGGCTTGGAAAAAGGCCGCGAATACGAAGTGCAGCAGAGTTTTGTGACCGAAGACGGCACAAGGGTTTTCCCAGACGTGGTCATCAATTTACCCGACGGCAAAAAGATGGTAGTGGATTCCAAAGTATCTTTAGTCTCGTATGAAAAATACATCAACGAAGAAGATGAAGTCTTGAAAACAGCCTTCTTAAAAGAACACTTGAATTCAATCAGAAGGCATGTCGAGCAGCTTGGCGCCAAGAACTATCATGACCTTTATCAAATCGAGAGTCCTGATTTCGTATTGCTTTTCATCCCTATGGAGCCTGCCTTTGCCATTGCGCTAAACGAGGACACTACACTTTACAACAAAGCCTTTGAAAAGAATATCGTAATCGTCACTCCTTCTACCCTTTTGGCTACGCTTCGAACTATTGACAGCATGTGGGCCAATCAAAAACAGCAGGAAAATGCTTTTGAGATTGCAAGGCAAGCTGGTGCTTTATATGACAAATTTGAAGGTTTTGTAACCGATCTTGTCAAAATAGGCAAAAAGATGGATGAAGCCAAAGTAGAATATCAAGGCGCCATGAACAAACTTTTTGACGGAAAGGGCAATCTGATAAATAGCGTAGAAAGGCTAAAAAAAATGGGCGCCAAAGCCAAAAAATCATTGCCGGAGAATATCCTGAAAAGAGCCGAGACAGACGATTCTGAAAACTAATAAAGAACCCAACCCAAAACTGTATGGACAAAACGTATAAAACACCAAAATCTTCCCGAATCACGATTTCTGAACTGATGCTGCCGTCGCATTCCAATTTTAGCGGCAAAATCCACGGAGGCTATATTCTGTCTTTGATGGACCAGATTGCCTTTGCCTGTGCTTCTAAATTTTCGGGTTCCTATTGCGTCACGGCTTCGGTCGATACAGTCGATTTCCTAAATCCGATCGAGATTGGAGAATTGGTTACGCTAAAAGCATCTGTAAATTACGTCGGCAACAGTTCCATGGTAATTGGCATTCGCGTGACAGCCGAAAACATACAGACTCAAAAAGTAAAGCATTGCAATTCCTCCTACTTTACGATGGTTGCGAAAGACGATTCGGGCAAAAATGTTTCCGTTCCAAGATTAACATTGACTACTGTCGAGGAAGTACGTCGTTTTTGCGATGCCATGAGACGAATCAAGGCGAAAAAAGAGCATAAAGAACAAGAACATTTATTTGACCATACCTCAACTGAAGCCTTGCAGGATATCAAAAACATGGACATCCGAATCCATTTATAAACACAACTAAACAATTTAGTAATAGCCCTCTAACTTTTTTGTTATAAAATCATTTTCTTTTTAGTTTTATTATATATTTGCCATATTTATTCCTAATTTTTTGATGGTAAATCTTATGAAACACAACTATTTTTTAAAGAAATCATTACTATTACTACTTTTCTTTACCATTTTATCATGCGGGTCCGACAACGACTATGTTCCCGTACCAGAACCCGTTTCTCCAGTTACAGTTGATTTGGCAGCGGTTCCTTACGCCAAATTATCTGATTACAAATTTTTCGAAGGCGACATGAAAGAGCACATTCCCTCTTTGAATGTAATTCCTTACGAACCAGCAAGTCAGCTTTTTACTGATTACGCCAAAAAGAAGCGATTCATATGGATGCCTGAAAATGTAAAAGCGACTTATACTGCCGACGGAAAGATTTTAAACTTTCCGGTAGGAACTGTTCTAATAAAAACGTTCTATTACTCTACGATACAGCCAGGAAACACGACAAAGATGATCGAAACCCGATTGATGATCCGAAAAGCCGATGGATGGAAATTTTACGAATATGTATGGAATGACGAACAGACAGAAGCGAACCTGATCGTAAACGATGACTTTATAAACGGCAGCACCAAAACGATTACCTTCAAGAAACCAAACGACGAGGTAATTACAGCCGAGTATCGAATTCCATCAGAATCAGAATGTCTGGCCTGCCACAAGATAAATGAGATTGCGACTCCGATCGGTGTCAAACCTCAGAATTTAAATATCAATTATGCGTATAGAGAAGGAAACAAGAACCAATTGCAGAAATTGTTAGAACAGGGCTATCTGGAAAGCTATCCTTCTACTATTGCCACAACAGTTAATTACAACGACACCTCACAGTCTTTAGATTTAAGAATGCGTTCCTACTTGGATGCTAACTGTGCGCATTGCCATCAAGACCAAGGACGCTGTGATTATCGCGCCATACGTTTTGCTTTCAGCGAAACTTCAAATCCGACCAACCTAGGTATTTGTATTGACGCCGATGAGATCGTAAGCCCTACGTTGCAAAAAATTGTCTTGCCGTCCAATTTCAGCAAATCGATACTGCATTATCGATTGCGAACTAATGACGAGAGCGAAAGAATGCCGCTATTAGGAAGAACGATTACTCACGATGAAGGAATAGCGCTAGTAGAGCAATGGATTAGCTCATTAACGCAAACTTGCAACTAAATCCAATAAAACAGCTTAACAACAACCAACTAAAAACTATAGTCATTATGAAAAAAACTTTATTTTTCTTTAGCCTATTTTTTTGCTTTTCAATCGCAATGGCCCAAAGCAATTGCGATACTGCATTAAATATTACGCTTAACTCCATCACCACAGCTCCTTCATATGCTGCTGAAAACGGAACTGCACCAAGCAACTTGTGCGGACTTAATAATGGTCCCGGCACAAAAGGCAAATGGTATAAATATACTGCCACACAAAATATCAATGTGACAGTTTCTACGCTTTTGCCTCAGAATCCTAATACCGATACCAGAGTAATTGTATATAGCGGATCTTGCACCAATTTAGTATGTATAGGCTCTAACGATGATTATGAAGGTGGCCAAGCTTCACAACTTAGCTTTGCGGTTACTGCAGGCACAACCTATATCATTGCATTTGACAACAAATACAGTAGTAATGGTTTTGATTTCTCTTTTACGCAAACAGCCTCTCCAGGTGTAGACAGATTGTCATTTACATCGTGGCCGGTAGCGGGAATAGCTGGGCAGCATAACAATTGCATCGTAGATATGAATGGCGACTACTTAGACGACATTGTTTCAGCAATCAGCAATACACAATTAGCTATCACCTACCAGCAAGCCGGTGGTACATTTACGACTACAACATTCACTGTAACAAACACATCAGTTCAGCCAAGCTGGAGTATCGCAGCAGGCGATTATGACAATAACGGATACAATGACCTGATCTACGGGTCAGGTGGTGGAGTCGTATTTTTAAAAGCCAATTCAGACGGTTCGGCTTACAGTACCTTTAGAAAGCCTGAAAACTACTTAACACAACGTACCAATTTTGTAGACATCAATAACGATGGCAAGCTAGATGCTTTCGTATGTGATGATAACTCTCCAAATCGATATTATTTTAACGATGGCTTGGGCAATATCGGAAATCAAACTCAAGGTGGCCTAGGGATTTTCCCGACTGGAGGAAATTATGCCTCAAACTGGTTTGATTATGATAACGATGGCGATATCGACATGCATATGTCAAAATGCGGTCAAGGAGGCTCTGGTGTTGGCGGAAACATTGATGAAATGTATAGAAACAATGGCAACGGAACATTTACCAATGTAGCTGCAACAGCAAATTTGGCAGCACCAGAACAAAGCTGGTCGTCAGCAGTTGGAGATTTCAACAATGATGGATGGATGGACATCATCTTAGGCGTAAATGCAACTTCTGACGGTAATACAAATGTAATGAGAAACAATGGCGATGGCACGTTCACCAGCGTTACCGTAGGTTCAGGATTTGATCTTATTTTTAGCACCGGAAGAGAATATGTAGCTCATGATTTTGATAATGATGGATTTTTAGATGTTTTGGGCTCAGGAAACAATATTATGTTTGGCGATGGTAATTTTCATTTCACGCCAAATCCAAATCAATACCTGTTATCTCCAGTTGACAGACCTGTTGGAGATTTAAACAACGATGGCTTCTTGGATATCCAAAATGGAACTAATGTATTGTTTAACAATGGAAACAGCAATAAGTGGATAAAAATCAGTTTTGAAGGCGTACAAAGCAATAGAAACGGAATCGGCGCAAGAGTGGAACTTTACGGTCCATGGGGCAAACAAATCCGAGACGTACAAAGCGGAACTGGTTTCCAAAACATGAGCTCTCTGAATGTACATTTTGGCATCGGCCAAGCATCTTCAATAGAAAAAGTAATTATCAGATGGCCATCTGGAATTGTGGATACAGTCTTAAACCCTTCAACAGGCCAGACATTGCATGTAAGAGAAGGAGCAACACTTGGAGTTGCAGAAAATAACACAAAACAATTCACATTGTATCCAAACCCTACAGCTGACTTCCTAAACATTCAGCTCAATGAATTGCAAGCTGAAATAGATGGAGCAAAAATCTATGATTTGACAGGAAGAATGATTTCTGACGCAAAAGTCTTAAACAGCAAAATTAATGCTCAATCACTTCCTGCAGGAACCTATGTAATCATCCTGCATGATACAAAAGGAGAAAAATACGCTCAGAAATTCATCAAGAAGTAGTACTCTCTCACAATAAGAAAAATCCCGAATGGTTTCATTCGGGATTTTTTTGTGCAGAAAATTCTCCCAACCTTAGCTTTATCAAGCATTACACAAAACATAATTAAACAATTTAGTATCAGTGCTATAACTTTTTTACCATAACAATATTTTCTTCATAATTTTATTTTATATTTATTATCTTTATTCCTAATTTTTTGAAACACATCTATGAAACAAAACTATTTTTTAAAGAAATCACTATTATTTATTCTTTTCTTTATCATTTTTTCATGTGGATCCGACAATGATTATATCCCAGTAGAACCTACTTCGCCTGTCGTGGTTGATTTGGCATCCGTTCCGTACGCCAAGCTATCCGATTATAAATTTTTCGATGGCACAATGAAAAATCAGGTTCCGTCTCTTGACGTACTTCCTTACGAACCTGCAAGTCAGCTTTTCACAGATTATGCCCATAAAAAAAGATTTGTTTGGATGCCAAAAAATAAAAAAGCGGTATATGACGGCGATGGAAAAACCTTAATTTTTCCTGTAGGCACTGCGCTTATAAAAACATTTTATTACGACAATATTCAGCCTGGCAATACAACACGGATTATAGAAACCCGAATCATGATACGCAAAGAAGAAGGGTGGATTTTTGCCAATTATGTATGGAATGCAGATCAAACCGAAGCTACCCTTGACACTAATGGTAGTTTCACAGACATTACATGGTTGGAAGAAAGAACACTTAAAAACACGAACTACCGTATTCCATCTTCTTCAGGAGGCGAATGCTTGACCTGCCACAAATCAAACGACAAGCCTATCCCGATTGGCTTAAAACCTCAAAACTTAAATTTTGCTATAAACTACGCTTCCGGAAGCAAAAATCAATTAGAAAAATGGGCAGAAGTTGGCTACTTAGACAATAACTTCCCAAGAAATATAGTATCGACAGTACGATGGAATGACGAGTCGCAACCCTTGGAAAAAAGAGTGCGGTCTTATATCGATATAAACTGCGCCCACTGTCATCAACAGGACAGCCATTGTTCTTACAGGCCGATGCGTTTTGCTTTCAGCGAGACAACCGACCTTACAAATCTAGGCGTCTGCATGACACCGGTTGACATTGTAGGAAGCGGACTCTCCCACATTGTAGCACCAGGCAGTCCTGAAAGATCCGTGATGCATTTTAGAATCACGTCTGTAAATGAATCTACAAGAATGCCGCTACTGGGAAGATCGATCGTTCATGAAGAAGCTGTCGAAATGATAGACGAATGGATAACTAGCTTAGATATGAGATGTAACTAATAAACAAACAACAATATGAAAAAAAGACTACCCCTAATTATGCTATGCCTGACGGCTTTTTTGGCCGAGGCACAAGACAATTGCCAAACAGCCTTGGAAATTACAGCAGGCACGCATACCATTGATGCAATTAATGGAAATGCCAATACGTATGGCATTTGTGCAGGAAGCGGTACAGCAGCAAACAGCGAATGGTATAAATACTCACCTTCAATAAACACCTCGGTGACTGTAACAACTGACCTTATAGCCAACATTGGAGGAGATACCCGTTTCCACATCTATAGAGGTGCTTGCGGTGCATTAACTTGCGCAGGCGGTGATGATGACAGCGGAAACTTAGGAAACGGATTTTTATCAGCATTTACTTTCAATGCTGTTGCCGGTACTACCTATTTTATAGTTTTCGACAACAAATGGCGAAGCACAGGCTTCAATTTTGTTCTTGCTGAAGGGCCTTATACCCCTGAACAGCCTGAAGTACCTGGGCAAATCGTCGGATTTACGCCACAGACTATAGCGCTAGGCGGTTCCTATAAAAATTGCGTGGTAGACATGAACGGTGATTATTTGGATGACATTGTAGGCATAAGCAATACTAGCCTTAACATTTTATATCAAAATGCTAGCGGTGGCGGATTTACTCCAGCTACGATAACTACACCGCAAGCCACTTATATGCCGTCATGGAGCGTCACTGCGGCCGACTATGACAAAAACGGCTATACCGATCTATTGTTTGGATCTGGCAGCGGCGTGACTTTTATGAAAGCCAACAGCACAGGCACGGGTTATACGCCTATCTCGGGACCTCAATCCATTTTCAGTCAGCGTTCCAACTTTGTAGACCTCAATAACGATGGGCATCTTGATGCTTTTGTATGCCATGACGTAAATCCTAATGTGTATTATCTTAATGACGGAAACGGAAACCTTATCTTCCATCAAGGGGGTATGGGTGATTTTCCAAGTGGCGGAAATTACGGTTCAATTTTTGTCGATTATGATAATGATGGCGACCAAGATCTTTTTATCGCAAAATGCCGTGGTGGTAATACAGGTGCCAATATTGACGAATTACACAGAAATAACGGAAACGGCACTTTTACCAATGTATCTGTAGCAGCAGGAATGGCTGACCCTGATCAATCTTGGTCAAGTGCTTTTGGTGATTTTGACAATGATGGCGACATGGACGCTTTAATTGGTTCAAATGCCGGAGGAACAACTCAAAAATTGATGCGTAATAATGGTGACGGCACCTTTACGAATGTAAGTGCAGGTTCAGGATTTGAATCCTATACTAATACTGGAAGAGAATATATTGCTCGTGATTTTAACAACGATGGATTCATTGATATTTTTGGACCAGGCGGTATTATCATGATCAATAATGGAGATTGGACCTTTACAAAATCAGGCGGAGCGCCTCAAAACGGACCTATAGGAGATTTGAACAATGACGGCTTCTTAGATGTTCAGGTCGAAAACACGGTCTATTACAATAACGGAAACGACAACAATTGGATTATACTGAACCTTCAAGGTATCCAAAGTACCAGAAATGGTATCGGTGCAAGAGTAGAGATATATGGAGCTTGGGGCAGACAAATCAGAGACGTGAGAAGCGGCGAAGGCTTTGAATTTGCCAACTCATTAAATACACATTTCGGAATCGGAACTGCTACAGAAATTACGAGACTCGTAATAAAATGGCCTTCTGGCTTGGTCGAAGAAATCCTAAATCCAGCCATAAATTCAAAACTGCTTGTTGTAGAAGGCTCGACTTTAGGAATCTCTGAAACAAATAGCAATCAATTTATACTTTATCCTAACCCAGCTTCCGATTACATTCGAATCCAGCTTACTGACATGCAGTCTGAAATTGCCAGCGTAAAAATCTATGATTATCAAGGCCGAATGGTTTCAGATGTAAAAATACAGGAAAACCAGATTGACATTCAATCACTGTCTGCAGGAAACTACATGATGGTATTGCAAAACAGCAATGGCGAAAAGTTCTCTCAGAAGTTTGTCAAAAAATAAAGCTTATTTTTATACTACAAAAAAAATCCCGAAAGTTATTCGGGATTTTTTTATTTAGAGAATTGCTCTTACAAAGTTATTCAACCACTAATGTTTTCGTGACATTTCCATATTCAGTTCGTAAAACTACCATATAGGAGCCTGTAGTCCAATCAGAAGTATTGATTTCTGTATGCGAATCAGAAATCGACATCGCTTTCACCACCCTGCCCAAATTGTCATAAATCTTAACTTCTCCTGCAGCAATAGATTCAGGCAACTGTAGTGTCGCAAAGCTTTTTGCAGGATTTGGATAAATCTTAAACGATTCAACTGCAAAATCTTCTGTCCCAAGTGCAAAAGCAGCCACAGTGGCCCCGCAATTACCCGATCCATGATAACCGATAACCAAGCTTCCCGGTCTATGCGCCCAAACTAAATTAAGAGGCTGAGCAGCGGCGGTAAAAGTATAATCGTTTGAATCGCCTGTATCACGAGCTCGTGTCGCAACCACTGTCCTTACACCTGCGTTGATTGTATTAGAAGTTACTGTCCAGTTTTGATTAGAATCTAGAGGAGGAGTTACTCCCGTTCCGTTAAAGGTCCTGTCGGTCATGTTTGTCCCGTCAAAAATTACGACATCGCTACCATTATCATCCATAGATGTAGCATTAAAAGACACACTAAGCCAGTCTGTAGATGGTCCAACAAGATTCAAAGTAACCAGAGTGCTGGTGACATCTATCTTTGCAGTAAATCCAGCCATAAAGGTTACAGTTCCCGTACTATACGTCTGTGCAGACAAACCGAAGCTCATCAGGACTATAGCAAAAAAAGTAAGCGTATTTTTTTTCATATCAATTGGTTTTTAAGATTTGTATTAATTTATCATCATTTGCAAGCACGGCATAATCAATTGCCGAATTGCCTCTGTTGTCTTTGATCGCAGGATCAGCCTTAGCTTTTATAAGAAAATCAGCAATTTCATACTTTTTAAATATTGCGGCATAGATCAAGGCCGTAGTGCCATTAGAATCGCGAATATTAGGGTCAGCTTTATTTTCCAATAGTTTTTTTACTATTTCAACATTGCCTTTTACGGTGGCGGCCATCAGTGCTGTTCCCATGCCGCTCGCCGTGTTTATGTCTTTTACCTGCTGCATTAAAAATTGGGCAACTTCTATATTTCCTCTATAGCAGGCTAATATTAACGGAGAATAGCCTTCTGGAGAAAGTTCATTAATACACCCAGGATTAACTTTCATTAATGCTTTTACTTCATCTACCGTACCTGTCCTGGCGGCATTAAAAATATCTTTTTGCGAAAAAGCATTTAGGGAAAGAAAGAGCAGAAAGATAAAAAGAGTAGTTTTTTTCATAGGCAAAGTTTCAGGAATTTTGAACCATAAATCACGATAGTCCACTCAATAATCGTATGTTTCTATCCGTAAAAATAAAAAACTTCAATTCGTAAATTAACCGATATATCATCACAAATTTATCTATTTATTTTTATAATCTAATGATATTAAGTTAATTATTTAAATTTATACAGCAAGCCATCTTTTGTATTTCTCTTTTATCTAGTTTTCTAAAAATGATTCTGTCGTAAGAAAATGCCCAAAATAAAAAACTTTGTTATATTTGGACATAAGCAAATTCTGAAAACAAACTTAAACTGAAAACTATGAGTCAAAAAACTTCACCTGCCTTTGTTGCAGCATCTTGGATTGCGCTTGCTGCGGGAATGATCGGTTATTTTATCGGATTATGGAGAGCCGAGATGGAACTTAATGAAAAAGGCTACTATTTCACAGTGCTGATGTTTGGAATATTTGCAGTAGTATCATTACAGAAAAGCGTCAGGGATAGAATGGAAGGCCTTCCCGTAACTGATATTTATTATGGAATCTGCTGGTTTGCCACGATATTATCAATCGTCTTGCTAGTCGTAGGATTGTGGAATGCTACTATTTTGCCAAGCGAAAAAGGCTTTTATGCCTTTGGCTATTTATTGGCTTTGTTTGGAGGTATTGCTGTTCAGAAAAATACACGTGACAATCAAGCTGCAAGCAGACAGAACTAAAAAATACAACGAATAAAAAAGCCCCAAGTTGGGGCTTTTTTATTTTGAATTCTTCAATGTCTTTAAATACAATAAAACATCTTCTTTATAACTAGCTCCAATTGGAATTTCAATATTGCTAACTTCGATTTCGTTCATTGTAAAAGCTGTAATTTTGGAAGTATTTATAATAAAGGATCGGTGAATTCGCAAAAAATTATCCTCATTTAATTCTTGTTGGATATCTCCTATTTTATATTTTGAAGTGATATTTTTATCGCCTACCATATTGATTTTTATATAATCTTTAAGGCTTTCGATATAGACGATATCGTTCATATTGATTTTATAATTTTTGATTCCTGATTTAACCAAAATAAAATCATCCGGAACAGATTCTTTACTTTTTACTTCGCTTTTGGCAGTTTCACTTAAAAATTTATCAACAGCTTTTAAAAAACGTTCAAAAGTAATCGGCTTTAGGAGGTAATCAACAACACCCAAATCATAGCCTTCAATTGCATAATCTCGATAAGCAGTGGTCAGTATTGTTTTGGGCGGATTTTTTAAGTTTTTTAAAAATTCTATACCTGTAATATTTGGCATTTTTATATCAATAAACATCAAATCGATTTTTTGCAAATTCAATATCTCAAATGCTTTTAATGCTGTATTGCAAGTTGCCACAACTTCTAAGTTGTCTATTTTGGCAATATGCTTTTCAATTAATCGAATCGCTAGCGGTTCATCATCAACTACCAGGCATTTAATTTTCATAAGCTGTTGTTTTGATTGATTTGTAAAACTACTGAAAACGAATTTACAGCTTGTTTTATATCCAATGAATAATTATCAGAATATATCAGGTCCAACTGTTTCTTTATGTTAGTCAACCCTATCCTATCTTCATCCTTGCTTACATAATCGCTTGAAACAGTATTTGAAATTTTAAACGTAAAAGCTTCTTTTGTCTGAATGATAGAAATCCAGATTTTTGGAGAACCGCTATCTTCTCCTGCACCGTGCTTGAAGGCATTTTCTACTAATGACAAAAGCAGTAATGGCGGAATTTGCATGTCATTTTCAAGATCGGTATCAAAGGTAATTTCTAATCGATTGTCGTATCTCAATTTTTCCAATTCAATATAATTCTTCATCAGTTCTATTTCGCTTGACAAGGAAACGAATTGGTTATTGCATTTATATAAGACGTGGTCCAAAATATCAGACAGTTTCCCGATAGCGCTGGCTGTCTTAGGTGAATTATCCAATGAGAGCGAATAAATATTATTAAGCGTATTGAACAGAAAGTGTGGATTTAATTGTGCTTTCAGCATCTTTAACTCAGATTCTACTTTTTTTTGTTCTAATTGTGTTGCTTCGCTTTTCTTCTGCTCGTTATTGAAAAAATATTTTACAAATAAAAACTGAAAGGAAACCGTATACACCGAAGGGAAATATTTAACCACCAGCGAATGGAGATCCGTCAAAATTTCATAAACCGACTCTTGTTCAAAAGGCGGCGTCCTAACCAATTCTTCACCTACATGAATCGTCAAAATCCTGGCAAGGGCAGAAAAGATATAACAAGTCAGGAAAAATAAAATTAGTGACAAAAAATACCTTTTTTTCAATATAAACTTAGGAAGCAGGTAATAGGCAAGAAAATAAGACGCCAGCATTTGCGGAATATGGACGCAAAAATTGAATAATAAAATTACCCATAGCGGATCATTATTCTCATCCAGCAAACCGGCAGGAATGTAGGTTACTACTATAACCATCCAGAATACTAGATGCTGTGATAACCTATTATTCCGGACATATTCTGATATTTTCTTAAGATAATCCATAGCTAAAAAAAAATTAAAGATAATCAAGAACTTTTTAAATTCAATCACTGTCGACAAAAACGCAATTTTAACTCCTGAATACTCTTTCTTAGAGCCTAAAGACCATTTTAGGAGCAAAAATAGACTGTTTGCCTATAAAAAACCTGTTTCTATCTTATGCCTTTCTTCTGCATTACAAAACATCCAATCTTTGCCTTGTAATCTTAAACAAAAGCATGATGAAAAAAATAGTATTTATAGCAATCCTCCTCTCCTTTACGACTATTTATTCACAGGAAATTCAGAAGTCAATAACTGTCAGCGGAAAAGTAATCGAAAAAAAGACAGAAGCAGAACTAGAGTTTGCAACCGTTACTTTTATAAATAGCTTGGACGGCAAATCAATAGCTGGATCAATAACTGATAACAAAGGAAATTTTAGCCTTAAAATAACTCCCGGAAAATATAATATCAAAGCGGAGTTTATTGGTTTAGAAAGTAGTACAATCGAAAATTTCGACTTGCAAAATGATCAAGCCTTACAAACATTTTTATTGGACGAGATCCCAACTCAACTTGAAACTGTAGAAATCCAAACCGAAAAAACTACTATAGAACATAAATTAGACAAAAAGGTCTTTAATGTAGGCAGCGACCTAGTTTCAAAAGGTGGAAATGCAACCGACATTTTAAACAATGTACCATCAGTAAGCGTTAATTACAATGGTGCGGTTAGCTTGCGAGGCAACACAGGCGTTCGAATCCTGATAAATGGAAAACCTTCTGTTTTAACTGCCAATAATGGGCTCGAGCAAATTCCGGCAGAGAATATAGAAAAGGTAGAAGTAATTACCAATCCATCTTCTAAATACGATTCAGAAGGAACTGCTGGCATTATTAATATCATTTTAAAGAAAAATAAAAGCAAAGGATTTGGCAGCTCCGTTCAAGCTACCGCCGGAATTCCAGACAACTATGCTTTGGGCTATAACGTGAATTATAAAAATAAAAAAATCAATATTTTTTCTGATTTAAGATACCGATATATCAATTTTCTGGGCGAAGAATCTAGCTCAAGGGCTATTTACAATGATAATGTTATCGATTCGTATTTAAATGGAACTGTTGATAGAGACAGAACAAATAGAACATTTACCACGTATTTTGGCGGTGATTATTATTTTAATGACAAAAACATGATTACGTTGAGTTATTTTTACAGAAACAATACCAGCAGAAGCGCTGTTGATTATGCTTTCAACTATTTAGATGAAAACCGCAATCCTGAACGTATTGCCAATGCCAAGGAAGCTTATAAGGAACCTCAAACTGCCAATCAGATTGAATTGAATTACATCAAAACATTTGCTAAAGAAGGTCAAAAATTCACAATCAACCTGCAATATGACTTTTGGAATGATGATGAAAACGAATCCATCGTTGAGCAAGAATTTTTTCCAGTTTCATTACCGTTCAGAGCCTTAAAAAGTAGAAATATTGAAAGCAGTAAAGATTTTTTGTTTCAATCGGATTACAGCCTGCCGTTTAATGAAAAATCTAAAATTGAATTCGGAATAAAAGGCGAAATCCGAAGAATCAACAGCGATTATCAAGCTTACGACAATAACGTAGCCATTGACAGCCTAAACAACCTATTGCATTATGATGAAAGAATCATCGGTGCTTATGTTCAATACGGAAGCAGCATAAAAAAGCTCAACTATTTGTTAGGCCTCCGAATCGAAGATTCAAACACCGGAAGCAATGACAGAATCAATCAATTCAACATCGATAAAAAGTATACCGATTTCTTTCCAACGGCTCATTTTACTTATGAAATCAATAATATTTTTAATCTTCAATTAAGCTATAGCCGACGTATCAGCCGTCCCGCTTTTTGGCAGCTCAATCCGTTTGGAGGTATTGCAGACAGAAGAAATATCCGAATCGGAAATCCTGATTTAGATCCGGTATATACCAATTCTTATGAACTCGGGACTTTAATAAAATGGAGAAAATTCATTATCAATCCGAGTTTGTACCATCAATTTTCAAGAAACATTTTTGAAGATATTCGCATCACAAATCCTGATGGCTTTTTAGTAGAACAAGCCATAAATTCCGGAACAGAAAGTCGAATTGGTGCAGAAATTAGTATTTCATATTCTCCGTTAAAATGGCTAACTCTTAATGGCGAGATGAACTACTATACCTTTGAGCAAAAAGGAATATTTAATGTTTCTGACAAAAATTTTACCTCAAAACAAAGTACGCGGATAAAATTTTCAACATGGAACTTTCAAACTAATCTGAATTATTTAGGAGCTACCAGCAGCGGCCAATACAATTCCAAATCGCAATACTGGTTTGATTTGGGAATGGGGAAAGACATTTGGAACGAAAGAGCGACTATCACCTTAAAGGCGGATAATATTTTTGACTCCCGAATTTCAAAAGGGCTTGTAAGAGGGAATGACTATATTTTGGATTATAATTTTAGAAGCGTTGGTCCTAGAGTATATGCCACATTTACGTATCGACTGAATCGAAAAAAGAGCGACAGAGATCGTTTGCCAGAATAGCAAAAAAAATCCCGATTTTACAATCGGGATTTTTTATTATTTACTTAAATACATTTTCCTTCTGGAGTACAATTCGTAGAATTGATCGTCTTTCAAATCATCAATAAACAAAATGCTTTCTCCTGTAGATTTCATTTCCGGACCTAAAGCTTTGTTTACGCCTGCGAATTTGCTGAAAGAGAATACCGGCTGCTTGATAGCAAACCCTTTTAGCTGCGGATTAAAATCAAAGTCAGTCACCTTGTTATGTCCGAGCATTACTTTGGTTGCATAATTCACATACGGCTCGCCATACGCTTTCGCGATAAACGGAACAGTTCTCGAAGCTCTAGGATTGGCTTCAATGATATACACCATATCGTCTTTGATTGCAAACTGGATGTTGATCAATCCTACCGTTCTCAGTGCCAAAGCAATTTTCTTGGTATGATCCTTAATCTGCTGCATTACAAATTCACCTAAATTAAACGGTGGCAATGTCGCGTTAGAATCTCCAGAGTGTACGCCACAAGGCTCAATATGCTCCATGATTCCGATGATGTACACATTTTCGCCGTCACAGATAGCATCGGCTTCCGCCTCGATTGCGCCATCTAAATAATGATCCAGCAGCAATTTGTTTCCTGGAATGCTTCGCAATAAATCAATTACGTGCTCTTCTAGTTCTTTTTTATTGATTACGATTTTCATCCCTTGTCCGCCAAGAACATACGATGGACGAACCAGCAAAGGAAAATCTAATTTGTCTGCTAAAGCCGCAGCTTCGTCAGCTGTTTCTGCAATACCGAACTGCGGGAAAGGAATTTTTAATTCTGTCAAAAGTTCAGAAAAACGTCCTCTGTCTTCCGCCAAATCCAAAGCATCGAAGCTGGTTCCGATGATTTTGATTCCGTATTTAGAAAGTTTTTCAGCTAATTTTAAAGCCGTCTGTCCTCCTAATTGTACAATGACTCCTTCTGGTTTTTCATGTTGGATGATGTCGTAAATATGCTCCCAGAAAACAGGTTCGAAGTATAATTTATCAGCCGTATCAAAATCTGTAGAAACCGTTTCCGGATTACAGTTGATCATGATAGTTTCATAACCGCATTCTTTCGCTGCCAATACGCCATGCACACAAGAATAATCGAATTCGATTCCTTGCCCAATTCGATTTGGACCTGAACCTAGGACAACGATTTTCTTTTTATCGGTTACAATACTTTCGTTGTGGACGTATTTTTTTCCGTCGGCAGTTTCAATTTCTGCCTCAAAAGTAGAATAGTAATACGGTGTTTTAGCCGTAAATTCTGCCGCACAAGTATCAACCAATTTATAAACGCGATTAATATTCATGTCTTCGCGCAATTTATGCACCTGGCTTTCCAAACATCCCATCATGTGAGCAATCTGCCTATCTGCAAAACCTTTCTGCTTCGCTTCTAGCAATAATTCTTTTGGAAGCGTGTCTATCTTGAAGTTGGAAATTTCTTTTTCCAGCGTATATAATTCTTCATATTGCTTCAAGAACCACATGTCAATCTTAGTGATTTCATGAATCCTGCTCAATGGAATTCCCATCTGGATAGCATCATAAATCACGAAAACTCGGTCCCAGCTTGCATACGTCAATTTCTCGATGATTTGCTCGTAATTGGTATAACCTTTTCCGTCAGCACCAAGACCGTTTCTTTTAATCTCAAGAGATTGTGTCGCTTTGTGAAGCGCTTCTTGGAACGAACGTCCGATTCCCATCACTTCTCCAACAGATTTCATCTGAAGTCCTAAAGTTCTGTCTGCGCCTTCAAATTTATCGAAGTTCCAACGTGGAATTTTTACGATAACGTAGTCTAAAGTCGGCTCGAATAATGCTGAAGTTGATTTTGTAATTTGGTTCTGCAATTCATCCAAGTTATAACCTAAAGCTAATTTCGAAGCTATTTTCGCAATCGGATAGCCTGTTGCTTTTGAAGCCAAAGCTGAAGAACGAGATACACGCGGATTGATCTCAATCGCTACGATATCTTCTTTTTCATCTGGAGAAACTGCAAACTGTACGTTACAGCCGCCAGCAAAGTTTCCGATGCTTCGCATCATTTTGATGGCCATATCGCGCATTTTTTGGAAAGTCGCGTCAGATAAAGTCATCGCTGGAGCTACCGTAATAGAATCTCCTGTGTGGATTCCCATTGGATCCATATTTTCAATAGAGCAGATAATCACGACGTTATCGTTTTTATCTCTCAACAATTCTAATTCGTATTCTTTCCAACCCAACAAAGCTTTATCAATCAAAACTTCATGAATTGGAGACATTTCTAATCCGTAAGTCAATTTTTCGTCGAATTCTTCCTTCGTATGAACAAAAGCCGCTCCAGTTCCGCCCAATGTAAACGATGGACGAATTACCAAAGGAAACCCAAATTCTTGTGCGATTTCTTTTCCTTGCAAGAAAGATGTAGCTGTTTTTGCAGGCGCTGTCGGTATTTCGATTCTTTCTAAAAGCTGTTTGAACTGCTCTCTGTCTTCGGTAATATTAATGGCGTTGATATCTACTCCGATCAATCGTACACCAAAATCAGCCCAGATACCTTTTTCATCCGCTTCAAGACATAAGTTTAAAGCTGTCTGTCCGCCCATTGTTGGCAAGACGGCATCAATCTGAGGATGTTCTTTAAGGATTTCGATAATCGACTTTGTCGTCAGTGGCTTTAAGTAAATGTGGTCGGCCATTGACGGGTCGGTCATGATTGTGGCTGGATTGGAATTGATCAGGATAACTTCAATTCCTTCTTCTCTGATGGATCGTGCAGATTGCGAGCCAGCATAATCAAATTCGCAGGCTTGTCCGATAACAATTGGACCTGAACCGATGATTAAAACTGATTTAATTGAATTGTCTTTCGGCATTTTGTTGTGTGTTGTTGTAGTTAATTCTGGATGCAGGGTTTTGAATTCAAGATAAAAGGCAACCTCAAACCTCGTATCTATGACCCTGAGCCTATTTAATTTAGCGACAAGGTATAAAAAAAGGCGATACTAACATTAAGTAACGCCTTTATTGATGTTTATCTAAAACATTATTTTTTGTGTCTTGGTTCAGAAGAAACAGTAAGTTTATGTCTTCCTTTAGCTCTTCTACGAGCAAGCACTTTTCTTCCATTGGCAGAAGCCATTCTGTCCATAAAACCGTGCTTATTTCTTCTTTTTCTCTTCGATGGTTGAAACGTTCTTTTGCTCATTGCTTTGTATCTTTAAAAATCTTAATTAAATATCTTTTTATAGGTTCGAAATCAATGCTGTTCCAAAACCGAGTGCAAATATACGAAGACTTTTTTTTCTGGCAAGTGGTTTTATAAAAATATTTTTAATTGATTTTATTACCTTTGCGACTCAAATATGTAAAAATTATGTTTCACAGAAATATCAAACTCATCTTAGCCGGATTAATAATTGCTACTGGCATTTGGCAATTTACAGAAAATAATATAGGAAATGGAATTTTTCTTATCCTTTTATCGCTAGTCTTCATTCTGCTTTATTTCAAAAACGAATTCATCCTTTTGGCGTTTTTAAAATTAAGGAAGCAAGATTTTGCAGGAGCACAAAAATGGCTGGCTTATATCAAGAACCCAGAAACCGCTTTAGTCAGAAAACAGCAAGGTTACTACAACTACCTTCACGGACTGATGCTTTCTCAAACTAATTTGATGCAAGCAGAGAAGTATTTCAAAAAAGCGATCGAATTAGGATTGTCTATGGATATGGATTTGGCTGTTGCCAAATTAAATCTTGCGGGAGTTGCTATGTCGAGAAGACGAAAAATTGAAGCTACGAATTTATTAAACGAAGCCAAAAGACTTGACAAACAGAACATGCTTAAGGATCAGATAAAAATGATGAAAGAGCAGATGAAAAAAATATAAGCTTTCTGCATACAAAATATTTAAAGCCGTCTTGGAAATTCCTAAGACGGCTTTTTTTATTCGTTTATCGGTGAATTCGGCAAGTTTATAGATTAACATATAAGTTTGTAATATTATTTTAATAAATTATAGTAAATTTACTTAACAAATTAACTAATACATGAAAGATTTATTAGTTAAAATAGCACTTTTACTATTCCCCCTCTTCCTTTTCAGCCAAGAGCATGACTTATTTTTTTCTGATGCAATCAAAATAAACTTCAAAAAATACAGCTCTGAAAGCAATCTAGCCTATAAAAATAAAGATTTCAAAAGAGGAAAGTTCTTATTCGATTCATTAGTAAAAGGGCAGCTTGTCGGAACAAAATTTGACAATTATTCTTTTAAAAAAATACAAGGCGGCAAGCTAAATCTAGAATCGTCCAAAAAACCTATTTTCCTTCTTACGTATGCTTCGTGGTGCGTTCCTAGCAAAGGAGAAATTCCTGCATTGAACAAGTTGGCACAAAAATATAGCAACGACGTAAAGTTTGTTGTTTTGTTCTGGGACAAAAAACACAATGTCAAAAAAGTGGCTAAAAAATTCAACAGCCATATTACCGTGTGTTTTGCACATGAGACTTATAAAAACGATGCGCCTGCCATTTCTTCGATCAAGCATACGTTGGGATTTCCTACTTGTTTTTATCTAGACGAGCATTTAAAAATCGTAGATATCAAGAGAGGCGGAGGAAATTCAAGCCCAAATGTTGCCTACATGAAGGCGTATACCCAAAATTATAATGCGTTTCGAGATGGACTTAGCACCATCTTAATCAATAAGAACATATCAAAAGAACGACTTGCTACAAACTAAAAAAAGCGCTGCAGGTGCAACGCTTTTTGATTAATATCCTTCAGTCGGAATTTCTATTATGTATTTCTTCTTGGCCGGATTCGTTAATTTTCTATCGCGAAGCCATGGATTGTGGATTTTCAAAATCTTGTAATTAATGCCTTGTGCTTTTGCAAAAGCAGCCAAATCTGTTATCGAACTATCGATTTCTAGCTTTCTAGTTGGAATGTTTGGATACAATTCGGCTGGCACTACATTAAATCCATATTCGACTGGATTTTTCATAATCTGTTTCAAGGCTAAAATTCTAAAAACATAACGTGCTGTTTCATCCGTTAACAACAAATCGTAATAATTTGTGACTCCTTGAATCGTAATCTGTTTGTTTACGCCACCAAAACCGCCGTTATACGAAGCAGCGGCTAGCGTCCAGCTTCCGAATTTTCTATACGCATCTAGCAAGTATTTGCAGGCCGCCTCCGTTGATTTTTCTAAGTGGTATCTTTCATCGACACCATCATTCACCTCCATGCCTCTTTCTTTTGCCGTATCGGGCATGAATTGCCAAAATCCTTTTGCACCAGCAGAAGAAGTCGCATTCATCAAGGCACTTTCGGCAACAGCCAAATATTTAAAATCATCTGGAACGCCGTTTTTCTTTAAAATCGGTTCAATTATCGGAAAAGAACGATTGGCTCTTTTTATGATCAGCAAGGTAGAAGCATCCAGATTGGCATTGACCAGCAATTCTCTATCCAAACGCTCTTTCACGTCGGCAATATGCAAAGGTGTTTTTTCACCAGCAAAATCAATTTCTGTTGGAAAAAAATATCCTTTCGCTACAGGAGCCTTCTCTCCTATTTTTTCATTGGAAACGGCATGAATTAAAATTCCGCTTACCAAAACAACTGAGGCTATCAAGCCAGTCTTTTTCATCAAGTTCATGTTCTTTTTTCTTTGAGTGTATTTTGTAAACCTACAAACATTTTAGCAATTTTTAATTATCTAGGATAATTTTTGGCAGGTGTTCGTTTAGCCATCTGAATTTATTAATAATCATGATGTGCGTTCCGTCTTTCACGGGAATAAAATTCTTGATGTATTTTGGAGGAAAAACTTCGTCTGCATCTCCATGGATATGAACCACTTTACTATCTGGCTCTGTCCTATCCCACAGAATAATTTGCTCTAAAGCCCAATCTAGGTATTTCTTGTCTCGCATCGACAGAAATTTTTCATAAAGTTTCAGCCTTTTGTTCATCTTGTCATTTCCGAATGAAAACTTGGCAAACGTCTCTACATTTTGCATTAGTCCGGTTGGAAATAACTTATAGGCTTTGATAGACTTGGCCATCTTCATTCTTCTTGGAAATTCAGCATTGCTTTTGACACTTGAAATAATGATAATCTTTCTGGGATTTACAAATTTGGCCATCTCTTGCACCAAGACACCTCCAAATGAAACTCCGACCAGCACAGGATTCTCATGTTTTATTTCTTTTGAAATACGCTCAGCATATTGCGTCAGGCTTTCACCATCTAAAGGAAGTACCCATTCTAAAAGGAAGATTTCAAACTGGTCTTCGGGAAGATGAATTCTTTCAAAGATTGTTGAGCTTGCCGCCATTCCTGGCATAAAATACACTGGAATTTTTTCCATCATAATTGTTTTAACGCTATCATAACAGCAACAAAAGGTTTTTATTACGAAATTTGTATAAAATTATGGTTTTTATTCTAAACCGCTCTTCTCATTATTTTAAATAATCGATAAATTAAGGATAGGAATGTTTTCGAAATCAAAGAGAAATCGCGCCTTTTACAACTATCGATTGCTACATCGTTGAAACATTATTTAAGTTATGGAAATTAAAGACAATACTTTTTCAAGACAATTTGAAACACAGTTTGAAGGAAAATTAGTTGCGGTTGAATACTCCTTTCAGGAGAAAAAAATTTTCCTCACCAAAATCAACCTGCCCGACCATTTTGAAAATGACGAATTCATAAATGACTTTTTAAAGGATATTATGGCCATTGCAGAGGAGCGAAAGCTAAAAGTAGTTCCTATTCACCCGAAAATTGCGGCATTTTTCAAAAAGAATCCTATTTACAGGGAATTGCTTCCACCTGGAATCCGAATTTAAGTCGAACGTCTTAAAGTCAGAAGGTTAAATTTTCATTATGATGTTTTGAAATATTATTTTTTATTATTTTTATCCAATGACGGAAGAAAATAATCTCAAAATCCTCAGCTTCTTCGAAAATATCGAGAAATATTACGGCTGCAAGACGGAAATTACGGAAGGACTTTATAGCCTTACGGAAAGTTTTGACAACCATTCTACAACATGGAATTTATCGGAATTCACGCTCATTCGTTCTGGCTATAGAAAAACTGGCGACAGAATGATGATGGAAGGCGAAAAGATGTATTTTGAAATCTCTGCCGCCCTCATCGTAAGCTTTGAGCAGACTGGCAGAAACTCTTTTGAATTTATCGAAAAATATGGACAGTCTGTTTTTAGAGTGACCAAGATTAAGTTTCACTATAAATATTAGCGCTTAATTAAGCTTCGACATTCAAGAATTCCATACGCACTGAACCATCTTCGTCAATTTTTGTCAGATTGATTTCGTGCAATGTATTGACCAATTCTGGATTCCAAGGCGTTTTTACTTTTACATAATTTTCTGTAAAACCGTGAATGTAGCCTTCTTTGTTTTCTCCTTCAAACAAAACAGTTCTGTTGGTTCCTAGCTGGCTTTCATAAAAAGCTCTCCTTTTCTTGACAGAAAGTCCGCGCAACATCTTGCTTCTCTTCGCACGAACATTAGCCGGAACAGGATTTGGCATTTGAGCCGCTTCAGTATTATCTCTTTCAGAATAGGTAAAGACATGCAAGTAGGAAATATCCAAATTGTTTAAGAAATGATACGTTTCTAAGAAATGCTCATCCGTTTCGCCTGGAAATCCGACAATAACGTCAACACCGATACATGCATGCGGCATGACTTCGCGGATTTTATTCACACGCTCCGTATACACTTCTCTTAAGTAACGGCGTTTCATTTTTTTCAAGATATCGTTGCTTCCTGATTGCAACGGAATATGGAAATGCGGCACAAAAGTCCTTGATTTTGAAACAAATTCTATCGTTTCATTGCGAAGCAGATTCGGCTCGATTGAAGAAATCCTTAAGCGTTCAATACCTTCAACTTTGTCTAACTCCTGAACCAATTCGTAAAAAGTATGTTCGTGCCTTTTATTGCCAAATTCTCCTTTTCCGTAATCGCCAATATTCACTCCGGTCAAGACAATTTCTTTGATATTTTGCTGTGAAATTTCTTTGGCATTTTTCAATACGTTTTCCAAAGTATCGCTTCTTGAAATTCCTCTAGCCAAAGGAATCGTACAATACGTACATTTATAATCACATCCGTCTTGTACTTTCAAAAAGGCCCTCGTCCTATCGCCGATAGAATAGCTGCCTACATAAAAATCGGCTTCTGAAATCTCGCAAGAATGCACTTCGCCGAAATCATTTTTCGACAGATCGTTTATATAATCGGTAATCTTGAATTTCTCTGTTGCTCCTAAAACCAAATCTACTCCGTCAACTGCAGCTAGCTCTTCCGGCTTCAGTTGTGCATAACAGCCCACTGCCGCCACAAAAGCCTTGTCATTTAGTTTCATTGCTTTTTTGACAACCTGCTTGAATTGCTTGTCTGCATTTTCAGTTACTGAACAGGTGTTGATGACGTAAATATCAGCCACTTCTTCAAATTCGACACGGTCAAAACCTTCGTCTTGAAAATTACGGGCAATCGTAGATGTTTCTGAAAAATTCAGTTTACATCCCAAGGTATAAAAGGCAACTTTTTTTCTGTTCTCTATCATTATAAATCCTCCGAGAAATTGGGAAATTGGTATCTTTAGCTATATTTACATTTTGCAAATAGCCTGCAAATTTACATACAATATTTTTCAAAATGAAATCAATAATTTACTATATATCAATATTTTGGATATCGTTAACTTTATTTTCCTGTGGAAAAGATGCGAAAGAAAATCGCGACCATGAAGTTTTTCGATTCAATCAAGATGCCAATGTAAGTTCCCTTGATCCGGCTTTTGCAAAATCACAAGAGAATATCTGGATGTGCAATCAGCTCTACAACGGGCTTGTTCAATTGGATGATAGCTTGAACATAAAACCAGACCTAGCCAAATCTTGGGCAATTTCTGAAGACGGAAAAACCTATACTTTTACGCTGAGAAAGGATGTCTTTTTTCACAAAAACAAAGTATTTTCGAACGAAAAAGATTCCACTCGAACTATAAATGCAAATGATTTTGAATACAGCTTCCATCGCCTTTTAGATGAAAAAGTAGCTTCCCCTGGCGGATGGATCATGCAGAATGTTGAAAATTTTAAAGCCAAGAATGATAGTGTTTTTGAAATTCAGCTAAAGAAATCATTTCCTGCTTTTTTGGGATTGCTTTCTATGAAATATGCTTCTGTGGTTCCGAAAGAAGCCTTTGCGGTGTCTGGTTATGATTTTAGGACAAACCCGATAGGAACTGGTCCTTTTCAATTCAAGCTTTGGGAAGAAAACGTAAAGTTAGTCTTGAGAAAAAATCCTTTGTATTTTGAAAAAGACGAAAAGGGAAATCAGTTGCCTTATTTAGAAGCCGTAGCTGTTACCTTTTTGCCGGACAAGCAAAGCGGATTCCTTCAATTTGCACAAGGAAAGATTGATTTTGTTTCAGGCCTTCATCCTTCTTACAAAGACGAAATCCTGACGCAAAGCGGACAGCTTCAGGAAAAGTACAAGAAAGACGTGAACATGATTACCGGGCCTTATCTGAATACCGAATATTTAGGCTTTCGCATGGATTCAAAGGAAAAGGCTGTACTTGACAAAAGAATTCGACAAGCCATGAATTATGGTTTTGACAGGCAGAAATTGGTCACTTATTTAAGAAACGGAATGGGAACTCCCGCCATCAATGGAATGATTCCGGCCGGATTGCCAAGTTTTGATGCTACAAAAATCGGATATGATTATGACATCCAGAAAGCAAAAGCTTTGGTAGCTGATTATAAAAAAACAACTGGAGATCTCAATCCAAAAATTGCCTTGAGTACAAATGCTACTTATCTGGACATTTCAGAATATTTACAGCGCGAATGGAAAAAAATCGGGCTAGATGTTGCTATAGACGTGAATCCGCCTGCCACATTGAGACAAGCTATTTCCACAGGGAAAGTTTCATTTTTCAGAGCCAGCTGGATTGCCGATTATCCTGATGCCGAAAATTATCTTTCCTTATTCTATAGTAAAAATTTTGCACCAAACGGTCCCAATTATACTCATTTTAAAAATGATGAATTTGACCGATTATACGAGCAGGCTTTTTTAGAAACGGACAATGCAAAGCGCTTTGCTACTTATCAAAAAATGGATGCCTTGATCATGAAAGAGGCACCTGTCATTCTGTTATTCTACGACAAAGTCGCTCGTTTTACTAGAAAAAATGTTTCTGGGTTGGGAATAAATCCGCTAAATATGCTGGATTTGCGACGCGTAAAAAAGAGCAAAGTATAATTCAAAAAACAAGCTCTTCACTAGTATTCCCAATTGTTTCCAAAATCTGATTTTATTTTGGTTGCCAATCCAAAAATTTCAAAAGCATGAAAATCTTAATCATTGAAGACGAAGCCGGACTTAGGGAAGTTATCCAACAATCGCTCGAAAAGGAAAAATACATCGTTGAAACAGCACACGATTTTATTTCCGGATTGGACAAACTCGGTTCTTATGATTATGATTGTGTCTTGATCGATATCATGCTTCCCAACGGTAGCGGTCTGGATTTGCTTGCCGAAATAAAAAAACAGCGGAAACAGGAAGCCGTGATCATCATTTCTGCAAAAGATGCAGTAGATGACAAAGTAAAAGGCTTGGATTTGGGTGCCGACGATTATTTGAGCAAACCATTTCATCTCGCAGAATTGCATGCCCGAATTAAATCCGCTATCCGCAGAAAAAGCCACAATGGCGACAATCTTATTACTTGGAAAAACCTGACCCTATCTCCAGAACAACGAAGCGTTTCCGTCAACAATGAAAATCTGGTCTTGAACCGAAAAGAGTTTGACCTGCTGTATTATTTTGTCATCAATCCGAATCGGCTGATTAACAAAACGGCCTTGGCTGAATACGTTTGGGGCGACCATACCGACCAAGCCGACAATCTAGATTTCGTATATTCGCAAATAAAAAACCTTCGCAAAAAATTGAAAGATGCCGATGCCGAAATCGACATTCAGGCAGTTTACGGCATTGGTTATAAAATGAGCTGATGAAACTACAAAATTACACGCTGCGCTATCTGGCCATTACGCTTCTTGCCGTAATCCCAATCTGGGCGGGCTTGTTTTATGTACTGATTTTGGATGAAGTCTATGACAATATCGACGACGATCTTAAAAACTCAAAAATTATTATCATCAGACAGGCTTTTGCTGATGAAAAACTGCTCAATACCCCTGAATTTGGAATTAATAAATTCACAATAAAGCCGCTTCCAAAAGGAAATTACTCCTACAAAGACGAATTCTTCACATCTGCAGAATTTATGGAATATGACGATGACGACGAGCCCATCCGAACCCTGAAAACAGTATTCAACGACAAAAATGGAAAGCCGCACGAGCTCATCATCAAAGCTTCTATCGTTGAAGAAGACGAACTTTTAGAAGACTTGCTTTTAGCTCTTTTGGGCCTATACGTCATGTTAGTCATAAGCATTTTGGTCGTAAATCATTTCCTTTTGAAGCGAATCTGGAAATCGTTTCACGCTATTTTGGCTAATCTGAAAAACTTTAAATTAGGAACGGGCGCTCGTATAAAATCCGTAAGTTCTCCAATTGACGAGTTTAAGACATTGGCGAAAGAAGTAGAAGAAATGCTGCAACGAAACGAAATGATCTATTCCAGCCAAAAACAATTTATCGAAAATGCATCGCATGAATTGCAGACGCCATTAGCCATCAGCATCAACAAATTAGAGCTGTTCGCAGAAAACAATACGCTTCCTGACGAACAGATGATCGAGATAGGAAAAATCACAGATACGCTAAATCGATTGGTACGTTTGAACAAATCGCTATTAATGCTGTCTAAGATTGAAAACCAACAATTTTCAGAAGAAGAACCTATCAATTTTAACGAACTCATTCGTCAATTAGCAGATGATTTTTCAGATTTAGCCGATTTCAAAAAAGTTACTATTACTATCGAAGAAACCGCCTCGCTTCAATTCAACATGAACAAAGGACTGGCTACGGCATTGGCAAGCAATCTCCTTAAAAATGCTTTAATCCATAACTATCAAGACGGTTCAGTCGAATTTATAATAAACGAACATGATTTCATAATCTCGAACTCTGGCACGGCTTCTTCCTTAAATCCTGAAATCATTTTCAACCGATTTTACAGACTTACAAACACCAATGAATCTACTGGTTTGGGCTTGGCAATCGTAAAATCGATTATCAATACCTACTCTATTTCCATTGCGTATACTTTTAATGGAAACCACCAGTTTAAAATAATTTTTCCAAAAAAATAAGCTATTGGGCATTTATTCCTAATTGTTTCCAAATTCTGCATGTAATCTTGTATAGAATTTTAAAACAACTAGTTATGAAAACACAAATGAGTTTAAGCCTAATCGCAGGTCTACTATTCAGTTTTTCGGCTCATGCGCAAAAAACTACGATTACAACAGCCGAACTTCCTGCAAAAGCACAAGCCTTTCTAAAGGAACATTTCGCAAATGAAAATCCTGTCTCTATCGTAAAAGACAAAGAAACATTTTCAACAGACTATAAGGTCCGATTTTCGAATAATACCGAGGTTGAATTTGACAGCAAAGGCAACTGGGAAGAAATTGACGGAAACCATACTCCAATTCCAACCACTACTATTCCAGCAAAAATAGCTTCTTATGTAAAGTCAAATTATAAGGAGGTTTCAATTACTAAAATTGACAAAGGTCATTGGGGCTATGAAGTCGATCTTAGTAACGGAATAGAATTGGAATTTGATTCGAATGGAAAATTCTTAAGAATAGATAATTAATTCATTTAAAATTATTAGAGATATGAAAACTATTAAAACTGTATTGCTAGCCGGATTTTTCGCATCATTCATGCTGATACTGGCTTCTTGTTCCAGCGATGATAATAACAACTCGAATGTTAGTGAATCTAGTGCTCTTCCTGAAAATGCTCGAAACTTTATAACGACGCATTTTCCTGAAGCAACGTATACTTTGGTAAAACAAAATTCTGTTGCCGATGATGACGGCTCCATCTATGACGTTTATCTTTCCAATGGTTTCGAAATTGACTTCGACGCGAATGGAAATTGGACAGATGTTGACGGAAATACTCAAGCTGTTCCTGTTGCCATTATTCCAGCATCTATCACTTCGTATGTTGCTGCAAATTATGCAGGGCAGACTATAAACACTATCGAAATTGAAGCAACCGGCTACGACATTGAACTTTCTAGTGGCTTAGATTTGGTATTTAACGCCCAAGGAGAATTTATAAGAGTCGATTCTTAATCTACCCATTCATTCTTCATCAAAATCAAAAAGGAGCTTCCGTTATTACAGAAGCTCCTTTTATCAATCAAAATAAACCTAAACAAAAATTATCTTTTATCTCTTTAGCGAGAAGTGCGCCTTGAACTCCTTGCCCGTACCGTTCTCCTGG